>LDZS01001777.1_pt1 | contig 89289 bp, 88 predicted proteins | sample 615471 | NCBI WGS metagenome assembly LDZS01 (sample SAMN03408295, study PRJNA278302) | terrestrial metagenome | isolation source: oil reservoir sample K3 | place: USA: Alaska, North Slope, Kuparuk formation | collected 2013
CTCCTGATCTCTTCCACCGCCTCTTCCCGAGAAACAGCCCTCCTGTAAGGCCTCCCAGTAGTCATCACCTCATAAGCATCAGCAATGGCTAAGATGCAGGAAAGCAGAGGTATCTCCTCACCCTTAAGCCCTTGCGGATACCCCTCCCCATCTCAGCGCTCGTGATGATGAAGAATCGCCTCAGCTATCTGAATGAGCTCAGCCGCTTTCCTGAGCAATTCGTCTGCCACTTGATGGCCAAAGGCATCATTCACCAGCTTCAAGCCGTTGAGGTTACCGATGATGACGCTCATCCGGGGTAATGTTCTGCAAAAGGTTTTCGTGTTTCCAAAAAATCCGTATCTTATCTCCGTCGCGCAGTGGTGTGGTGAACTTGGCCTCCTGCCCGTTGAGAAGAGTTACCAGGCGAGCCGCTGGGTTAGGTGGATCACGGTCGAAAGAAATGTGATTGAAGATATCTGCGAAAATCGGCTTGAAGTCGCTGTCGGAGCGAACCTCGACGACATCTCCATCATCAAGTTCCTCCTCTAAAGTCGCCTCTTTCTCGTTTTTGAAAACACGATACCCTTTCCCTGTTAAGGTAACTGGCTTCCCGTTGACATAAACTTTAACTTCCGCCCGCGGCAACTGGACATTTTCTCTTGCAAGCAGGTCGCTGATCCTGGGTCTTTGCTCCGAGAACCGTAGTTCTATCTGGTCCCCTTCTTTGACTTCTTCAGAAAGCTCAACAGGCCTGTTGTTGCGATAAACGGCAAAGGGAAGGAAGGCAACTTCTTTCTGTTCTCCGTTCAGTGTAACCCTAAGGATTTCTGGCTGGAGCTTTTCCTCTGAATACCCAAGAGCAAGCAAAACATCCTTGACAGTGCTCACAGGAAACCAGTAGACCCGTGCCCTGTCGACGAGGGTAGTTTCCGGAGTTACCAGTTCTCCGTTCATAAAGATCAAGGGACTTAATTCTCGCGGTTCCCCATTGAAAGTAATCCGCAGTGAGGGCAAATCGGTTGGCAAAACATCTTTCACCACGGCCGAGGCGTCTTTTCCTGGTTTCGCTTCTTCCACACAAATGGTAGCCTTTGGAGGAAGTGGAGTATCAAGTGTGGCTGGTTCCCCATTGAGAGTAATCTTGGCTGGCTCACCAAGCGAACCCTTAATGATCTCGACTTTTCCATTAACTTCTACAGTTAGGGAAAGGCCTGGTCTGCCGTAGAGTTCAGAAAAACCAATTCCCGCAGCTAGCAGAGCGTCAGCAACTGTGGCTCGGGCACCCCTGAAGAGGCGGACGATCCGGTCATTAACGCGGACTTGAGATAAACCGAGCCCTTGCGGGTGTGCAGCCATCAGAGCAATCCCCAGTGGTGTAACTCCGTCTGGGCCGGAAAACTCGGCACTCAGACCCTCGATGCCTCTGACGGCACTAGTATCACGGACAGCAACCCGCTCTCTAGAGAGGCCAAGAACAGAAGCCAGTTCCTCGATAAGGCCCGGGGTGAGACTGCCCCCACCAATACAGATTACAGCCTGAGGGGGAGTTTGATTGAGTTCAAGGATGGTCTTTCCGATCTCTCTAGCGATTTCATTCACAGTTTCTTTCAAAGAAGCGACGACTTCCTTACTGGAGACTTTGTGCTGAATTCCCAAAACATCCCTAAAGTTAACGCTCTTCTTTTTAGTCAACTGCCTCTTCACTTGCTCTCCCACAAAGAAATCTAAAAGGTACAACTCACACAACTTCTCAGTGACCTCATCACCGGCGAGTGGAACCATCGCGTAGGCGGAAACACTTCCCTGAGAAGTGACCGCAATGTCGGAGGTTCCCGCGCCGATGTCCACAAGGGCCAGATTCAGGTGACGCATCGTAGGGGGAATTACAGCTTCGATAGCAGCAATAGGCTCCAGGGTCATCATCTCCATTTCCAGACCGGCCCTTTCCAGTACCGCAATCAACGAATCGACGACAACCTGGGGTAAAAAGGTAGCAATTAGCCGAACCCCCACCGAATTCCCTCTCTGCCCCACTGGGTTCCCTATTTTCTCTCCATTGAGGCGGTATTCAGTAATGCTGTAGCCTACACAATAAAATCTTTCCTCTGTTTTTTCATTTTCTGCAAGCGAACGCTCAGCCGCCCGAACCGCCTCCAGCTCCAGACTACGGACTTCTTCCTCAGAAATCTCCTGCCATGGCGGAAAATCCCTTTCCGCTTCTCCTTTTACCGTCTTTAAAACTCTTCCCGCTGCTGCCACGGCGACCTTACGGAGAGATTGCCCCAACTGTTCCTCCAGTTGTTTCTTAACCTTGACCACCAGTTTAGCTACCTGATTGACATCATGGATCTGGCCATCCAGCATTGCCCGGCCTCGATGTTCTTCCCTCGCTGCGGCTCGAATATGAAGAGCGTCTGGGGTAACCTCGGCGACAATTCCGATAATCGACCTTGTTCCCGTATCAAGGGCAAACACCATTCTGGAGTCCCCACTCACCATTGTCACCTCGTCACCAAAAATAGCCAGTAACCACAGGCATCCACTTGGTATAATTCTCTATATACTTCTTGAAAAAACAAGAAATTCCCTGCTGGCTGATCGGCCAACAGGGAATTTCTTCCTTAGAATGGATTCATTTATACTCTCCGATAAAAAAACGAGGCAACAGCCTCCAATCCCAGTTCAGATGCCCGAAAGATCTGCTCAGTGCTTCCCGTAAACAAGATTCCTCCAGGGCGAAGGGCGTTCCGGAAGCGGCGGTAAAGATTGTTCTTGGCCTCTTCAGTAAAGTAAATGACCACATTTCTGCAGAGAATTAGGTCAAAATTCCTCCTAAAAGGGTCCCGAAGGAGATCATGCCGGCGGAACTCCACCAGATTCTTGATTTCTTCGCTTATCCGATACTTATCTCCCTCTTTCTCAAAGTATTTGCGCAGTTGGTCGCGAGGAACATTGACCACTGCTCTTTCAGGATATACTCCCTCTCTCGCCTTGGCAAGGGCGTCTTCATCAACATCGGTAGCCAAAATCTTGGGAAACGGGTTCCTGATTTTTTCTTTGAGGACGAGAGCAAGGGTATAAGGCTCCTCTCCCGTAGCACAACCTGCACTCCAGGTTCTTAAGCAAGGATTTGTTTTCAAGAGTTCCGGAAGAATCTCTTCCTTCAAAATCTTCCACTGGAGAGGGTTGCGGTAAAACTCGGAAACATTAATCGTGAGGTGATCAACGAGCTTCTTTAGTTGGAAACTGTCTCTCTTTAATAGGACCAAGTAGTCTAAATAACTTTCTACTCCCTGGGCGCGCATCAGAGAACGGATCCGGCGCTCCAACTGATGGCGTTTATAATTTTTCAAATCGATGCCTGTGATTTGACTAACTTTTTTGATGAAAACCTCGTATTCCATTTCCCTAGACTTCGTCACCCGCCAATTCCTCCAGTTTCATCTGCCTTTTTCTTGAGGTAACTTTGGCCACGAAAATCCCTACTTCGTAAAGAACCAGCATTGGTGCTGCCATGATCAGTTGTGATATCGGATCGGGACCTGGAGTGAGCATCGCTGCCAAGATAAACGTGCCCACAATGGCATACTTACGGTTTTTAATCAAAAACTCTGGGCTAATAATTCCAATGTGCGCAAGAAAATAGACCACGAGGGGAAACTCAAAAAGCAGGCCGAAAGGAATCAAAAAACAGAGAGTAAAAGAAAGAAACTTGCTAATCGTCAGCATCGGCTCGACATCACCAGCGAGCTTGATCAAGAAAAAAACTGCTAACGGAAAAATCGCAAAATAGGCAAAAGAAACACCGAGACCAAAAAGGATCACAGAAAGAGGAAACAACTTAAGGATGTATTTTCTCTCATGGGGGTAAAGTGCTGGAACCAGAAAGCGCCAGATTTTCCAGAATATTATGGGTGAGGCCACAACTACCCCGGCCAGCAAAGAAACCTTGAGCTTGGTAAAAATCCCCTCGGTCATGCCAATGAAATAGAGGGAGTAGCCGAGATCCTCAACAGGCTTCGTAAAAATTGCCATGATCTGATCACTAAAAAAGAAACAACCAATGGTGGCAATCCCAACAGCAACAAGGGAAACGATGATCACTCTTCTCAGTTCTTCAAGGTGCTTAAGAAGGCTCATTTCTTCCTGGGGTTCCGATTTGGGCTTGTTCTTCACCATATTTTCCTCTCCTTTCAAAACTTGCGAACCCCGATAAAATCAGCAACCTCTGCGAGGGTTTGGCGTGGAGGGCTGTTTGGCAGCACCTCAAGTTGCTTTTTTGCTTTTTCCAGGTATCTGTTGCCTAACTCTTGAGCCTCTTCGAGAGCACCTGAAACTTCTATCAACCTCAAGGCTTCCTTCCAGTCAGATTCACTCTTTTCTTCTTTGACCAAAATCTCCCTGAGAGTCCTTCCTATACAGGGATCCCTGAGAGCAAAAATCACAGGGAGGGTGATGATCCCCTGCCTTAGGTCACTGCAAACTGGCTTCCCAAAAACCTCTTCACTACTGGTAAAATCAAGGACATCATCAGTAATCTGAAAGGCCATTCCCAGGTAATAGCCGTAGTACTTCAAACTCCGTACAGCAAATTCGGGAGCCCCACTGGCAAGTGCACCAATCAAACAGCAAGTGGAAAAGAGGAGAGCCGTTTTCCGCTTGTTCCTTCGAAGATAACTCCGCAAGGTTAAATCCAGGTTTCCCGAGGTTTCGATCTGTTCGATTTCCCCTTCACACATCCTCAGGCTGACTTCCGAAAGAATCCTGGTAATTTGCTCATTTCCGTACTTGGCCACAAGGCACAGTGCCTGAGCAAAGAGGTAATCACCCGTATAAATCGCCACCTGATCCCCCCAGCGTGCTCTTACCGTAGGAATCCCCCGGCGCAGAGAAGCACAGTCGATGACATCATCGTGGACTAGGGTTGCCATATGAATCAACTCGACGGCCACAGCGAGGGGAACCAAACGGTCAGGGTCGTAATTAAAAAACTTGCCAGAGAGAAGCACAAACGCTGGGCGAAGTCTTTTCCCACCAGCACGAATCAGGTGTTCAGAAGATTCACCCAGGAGAGTATTCGACTGTCGGGCATATTTGACCAATTCGCTTTCTACAGAAGACAAATCTCTGCTGATTTCCCCAAGAAGCGAGGTGCTGGTCATGAAGTCTCACCTGTTCATGGCTTTTAGAAAATTCGCCATCTTCCGTTACATCTTATTATTCTAGAATTCGTCAGAAAACAAAAAAAACCTTTTCCCAACTTCAGGTTTCCCATTCCAGAACAGATTCACACCTGATGCCCACGAGATTCAAAAGCCGGGCAACAAAAAAATCTACAAGGTCTTCAATTGTTCTGGGACCAAAATAAAAAGCAGGAACTGGGGGAACAATATGCACCCCAAGTTCCGCAAGTGCCAGCATGTTTCTCAGGTGGATGGCATTGAGCGGAGTTTCCCTGGGAACTAACACCAGTGGGCGCTTTTCCTTTAAAGTAACATCAGCAGCACGCTCAACGAGATTCCGGGACATCCCGTGGGCAATTCCGGCAAGTGTGGCCATGGTGCAGGGGACAACGAACATCCCGTGCGTCGGAAAAGAGCCACTGGCCAGACAACAACCTATATCCATCCAGTGATAACAGGAAAGGGAATCATCACCAGGTTCGTATCCCAGGTAACCTCTGATTTTTTCCTCATCGATCTCGGGATCTCCGGTGAGGTCCCAGCCAAGCTCGTCTCTAACAACTCTTCTTCCGGGCTCGGTAATGATCAGGAAAATATTTATATCGGCCTCTTTCAAGGCTTTTAGCAGTTTGTAAGCGTAGATAGAACCGGTAGCTCCTGTAATCGCCACCACCCACTTCTCCATACCTACCACTCCCCCATGCCCTAAAAGCCGAATTCTTTCCAGCGAGCACTCACCCGTTCTTTGATCTCCGGCAGCATCTGGATCTCTTCAGGCCATTCCCGAAAATGGCCTTCTTCTGGTCCCTTTTTCGTGGCATCGATACCCACTTTAGAGCCGTAGGCTGGATAGGGGCAGGCATGGTCGAGGACCTCTACCGGACCATCTACAATAAGGAAATCACGCTTAGGATCAACATTATTGAAAACCCTCCACCAAACCTCGGACAGATCGTGGACATTCACGTGAGCGTCGACAACGATGATCATTTTCGTAAACATCATCTGTCCAAGTCCCCACAAAGCGCACATCACTTTTTTCGCCTGGCCCGGATAGGTTTTCTTAATCGAGACAATCGCACAACTGTGAAAAACACCCTCCAGAGGAAGGTTGAGGTCTACAATTTCCGGAAGGAAGAATTTGATCACCGGAAGGAAAATCCGCTCTGTTGCTTTTGCCAGGAAGCAGTCCTCCATTGGCGGTTTCCCAACAACTGTCGCCGGATAAATGGCATCCTTCCTGTGAGTGATACAAGTGATGTGAAAGACCGGATACCAGTCCGGAAGGGAGTAATACCCGGTATGATCACCAAAAGGGCCCTCCAGTCGCTTCTCTTCAGGCTCGACATAACCTTCTAAGACGATTTCAGCATGGGCGGGCACCTCCAAGTCGACGGTAAGGCACTTCACCATTTCTACAGGCTGTTGCCGGAGAAAACCGGCGAAGAGCATTTCATCGAAACCCGGCGGTAGGGGGGCAGTTGCCGCGTAAATTGTCGCCGGGTCTCCTCCAAGGGCAACTGCCACTTCCATTCTCTTACCAAGTTGCACGTGTTTTCTGTAATTTTCAGCACCTGTTTTGTGGATGTGCCAGTGCATACCAGTTGTCTTGGAGTCATACACCTGAAGCCTGTACATCCCCACATTTCGTTGCCCTGTTTCCGGGTCCTTCGTGAAGACGAGCGGAAGGGTCAAATACCGCCCACCATCACCAGGCCAGCACTTTAAAATAGGAAAGATCTCCAGTGATGGGTCATCAGTGTGAACAACTTCCTGGCACGGTGCTTCGCTGACAGTTTTGGGAGCCCACTTCCCAATTTCCGCAAGGCGCGGGAGGAGCTTGAGCTTTTCCAGGAAGGTCCCCGAAAGACCCTGAACCTGAAAAAAAGAATTGATCCGCTTCCCAATTTCATTAAGATCTTCAACTCCTAGCGCCAGCGCCATACGTTCTTCGCTTCCAAAAGCGTTAGTTAGAACGGGATAAGCAGAACCCTTGACATTCTCAAAAAGAAGAGCAGGCCCCTTTAGTTTGCAGACACGGTCGGTAATTTCACTAATTTCCAGAATTGGGTCTACCTCTGCCCTGATCCTGTGGAGCAAACCTTTCTTTTCTAGAACCCTGATGAACTCCCGGAGATCCCGATATGCCAAATATTATCCCTCCTGGTTAGAAAATAGCGCATCTTTCTGCTCCTGACTGCGGATAAACGAGAACAGAAGCCATCTTCTCTAGATTTGCTTTACTCTTAATTGTCTTCAGTTGGGAGAGAAAATCAAGTGCCTTCTCCACGTGGATATACGACCACTTGGAATCCATACCAGCCTTAATCAAACCGTGCGCAATTCCCATGTTGATTCCAAAGTGGAAAAGTAATTTCTGGTCTTTCTCCTCAGCACCAGCAAAAAGGGCCCCTAAGGCACAAGCTTCACCGAAAAAATTACCATAATGCTTCTCAATGCTCCTGATCAGGTTTTCGTAGCTTGGCTCTGCAACCTTCTTTTTGAAAACTTCCTGGTGGGCAAACCCTTCGTTCATCATGAGGATGAGGTTGGATAACCTCTCCAACAAGTGAAGGCAGTTCTTTTGACAGAGGGCAAAAAATAAATGGGCATAGATGTAGTCTCCACCTAAAATCAGCAACTGTTCCTGCCTCTTATCTTCAACCATTGAGAGATGATGAAAGCGTGTCGCCAGGTGAATAAGCTTCATGAACATTGCTGGCAACACGGCATTCTTGCTCTTGGCAAACAGGTCACCTACAAGAAGAACAATTCCGGCAGAGAGAAGCTGCTCGAAGTCCTCGGATGATCGTAAAGTTTCTTGAGAAAAAAGCCTTCTCAGTGAAGAACGAAACAGTTTCTCTAACTCTCTGTCTACTGCCTCAAGCTCCTCTTTTACAGGTGCAAATAGATCTTTTAGACCCCGCTCCATCTTCTCCACTCTCTTAATCTTAGTAGTAAGGGGTTCTCCCAGAGGGTAAGAACCCCTTTAACCATCGCTAAAAACTTTTCGGCCCCACCAAATTTTCTAAGCAGCACCAACTTTTTGCAACATTTTCACTGGGCTTACAAACAACTTCTTAAAGCCGAGTGCCTGAGCGTCGATCCCGAGCGCCAGACCGATCAACTGGGTAAAGAAAGGCACAGGCATGCGATACTTGGTCCCATACTTATTTTCCACACTTACCTGACGCATATCGAGGTTCTGCTGGCAAACAGGACAGCAAGTAACAACACAGTCAGCACCAGCATCTTTGGCTACTCTCAAAATGTCGTTGCACAACTTAGTGCAAATTTCTTCATCAGTCATTGCCAGAGAAGCTCCACAGCACTCTGTCTTATATGGCCAGGGCACAGGTTCTGCACCGAGAGCACGGATGATGTTATCCATCGCCTGCGGATTTTCGGGATCGTCTGCGTAGTTGAACACTTTTGGAGGCTTCACGAAAAGGCATCCATAGTAGCAGGCAACTTTGAGTCCTTTGAGGCTTCGTTTAACCGATTTCTGAATTTTATCAAGTGTTTCCGGATTAGCGAACACTTCAAGAAAGCTTTTTACCTTGACCTTTCCAGTATATGGGCGATCCAGGAGAGAATTCACCTTCTTCTTCAATTCCTCATCCCTAGAGAGCTCATACTCTACACCAGCAAATCGCTGATGACACGCTGCACAAGGAGCCACCAGTTCGTTGACAGGCAATGTTTCAGCAAGAGCCAGCACACGCGCAGGAAGAGCCAGGGCTAAAAGGTGATCTGTCATGTGTGCAGAAGAAGCACCACAGCAGTTCCAGTCAGGAACTTCCAGGAATTCGATTCCTAATTTTCTGGCGACAGCATGAGTTGACATTCCATACTCGACTGCTGTCGTATCCAGCGAACAGCCTGGATAAAAGGCATATCTTGCCATTTAATTCCCCTCCATCTGCTTAGTCTTTTCAAAAATCTTCTTGACTTCACTCCGTCCTTTAATCTTGTGGGGGAAGGGTTTGGCTTTGCCCTTGAGCAACATCGGAAGTCCGAATTGGGCATCTTTCATTAGGTTTCCGGTGCTGAGGTTAAACTTGATCAGAAGCCCTGCTTCAAAAAGCCGGCCGTAACTCTTGACTGTTCCCAAAAAAGCATCATTGAAAGCAATGACTGTTCTTCCTTTTTCGGTGTAACCAGCCTTCACTGCTTCCTGGCGCAGGGTATCCATCACGCGGGCGATATCAATGTTTCTGATGCAGCGCGTTGTGCAGGTGTTGCATCCCATACAGACCCAGATTGTCCTTGATTTCAAGACTTTATCTTTCATTCCCAGTGCCAGCATTCTCATGATCTGGCTTGGGGGATAATCCATCGCATAAGCTCCAGGACAACCCCCTGAACACTTGGCACACTGGTAACACTGACGAATATCCTGGCCACTCTCCTCAATTACCTTATCGACAAACGAACGATTCGCCTTTAAAGCTTGAGATAAATTAAATTCCCCCATTGCGACCCCCTCTTGAAAGCAAATTCTCCCTCTTATGCATATTCTCTCTTTCTTAAAGAATTCCTTCTGGAAACAACAATTTTTTATCCATAAAAGCCAAATAAGCCTTACAAATCACCTTTGTAAGGCTTATTTGGCTAACCTTTCTGCTTGTCTGACTTGTCTTCTAAAATAAATATCCCTCCTAAAGATTCACCGCCGCCCTCTGGCAGGCCTCAACAATACCACGCTTCACTTCTGTAGCGGTCATATGAGCAGCTTCGAACTTTTCCACCAGATACTTACAGGCATCCCAGGGGTCAACTTTTTCTCCACACGTAAACACATCTACTGCTGCATACCCGAGTTCCGGCCAAGTGTGAATTGCCAGATGGGACTCCGAAATTACCACTACACCACTAACCCCTTGAGGGCTGAACTTATGGAAAACGCTTTCCCTGATCTCGGCTCCTGCGACGAGTGCAGCTTCAACCATGTACTGCTTGACTTTTTCGACATCATTTAGCCTATCGAACGCGCATCCATAAAATTCAGCTAAAATATGCCTCCCCAAAGAGTTGATGTTGGACATTAATAGTCTCGACCTCCTTTTAAATTTTTTTGAGTTCTCAAAGAAATCTGAGAAAGAGGGAGAAATTTGGGTTTAAGCAAAAAACTCGCCACCCATTTTCCAATCCCATTCAATTTTAGCATTTCTCCTCGTTTTGTCAATAAACTATTGCTAAAAAATTGGCTCCTACAAGAAAGAATATCTAAGCAACAGCTTAGCAGGTATTCAAAAATCTTCTAAAAGAAAAATGTCGGCTTCTGTCGAACCTCTCCCTCACTTTCCAACCTTGACAACTGAAGATCAGGAAGCATTTTCTAGGGCTCCAAGATTCATCAGAAGCGAAATGATTTCGAAATTCGCCCTCATATTTTTCTCTACAATCTCCCTACCGTCAACTCTCATTAATTCAACAGGATTCAAAGGCATCTCACCACAAATGTCAACTCCCCACACACGCTTTCTTCCGCTAACTTCCCTAAGAGCAACCAGCAGTTCTTCTAAATTCATCATCCCCTGATCCCAGTTGGTGACAGCGTCTTGAGGCCTGAGGACATCTTTATCGATACTGATGTATACTGTCGCCGTGGGGATATAAGAAATCAGTTTGCGAACAGCAGCCTCGATCCCCAACTCCGTGATTGGGGGAAACCTCTTCAGAAACCACCGGAGGTAGCTGGGAACTTGCCTATAGATGTTGTCGTCAATCTGGCAGTAAGGAACGTACAACACCCTAGGCAAGAAAGAGGGGGCAACCTGGCAAAATGTCTTCGCATCAGCTCCGATAATGACAACTCTTTTCAAAAAGACGAGCTTGTTAAGGGAAGCAGCAATCCAGGAACCACAGGAAATGAGAGAAGAATCAAGGGGAGAAATGAGTTCAGAGTGGTTGTCAAAAAGGAGCAAAGTAAACGGGCGCTTGATGAGCATCAACAGGAGATGAGTAACATAATGGAAGTCCCCACAACCAAGAAGAACAATTTTTTGCTGGACCTTTTGGCTGATCCTCTCAACAATCCTCCTTAATGATGTCGGTTCAGCATACATTCTGGTACCCCTAATATCCTTGAGCTCGATCCACTCATGAGGAAAAACCAGAAGTTGTCTCTGGGGAACAAGGGTGTCATCAAAGTTCAAGAACACGATTTTGTCCCACACTCCCATGAGACATCCCTTCCGGTTGATATTCAATTGTTATTTAGCCAAGCTTTTCAGGACAAGGCGCTCCTCTGTTCCCGAAGGACCAGGAAAAAGAGAGTTATCGCTGGAAAAATACTCGTTGTTGCCGCTGCTACGATACCCGAATCGTTTACTAGGAGGGCAACAAAAGCAGCAATAATACTGCCCTCCAATCCTACAGCCACTGCTGGAAAGTTGCTCACCACCCGGTGAAGGATACCAACCGGTTTATAAAAGAGAAGGGCAAGAGCAACCAGGGTTCCCAGAAAAGCCTTGGTCCAGATGGTGTACCTGATCAAGTATAAATTCATCTCCACTTTCCTAGAGATGACATCACTTAAAGTGGCCCATCCCGTAGCCCTGACCGCGGCAATCAACTGGCCAAAATGAGAACGAAGCTCTGGGGGGCGGGAGTAGTCCCAGAAAAGCAAGCCAACCGCTAGAATTAACACTGACAAGGAAAACAAAAACAATCTCTTTTTAGAAAAACGAACCCTGGCAAGCCTGAAAAAAGTATAGATAAAGGAAACTGAGGCAGCAATCGTTCCCCCAAAATTACTCCCCCACTGAGGTGCCGCCAGGACTGTGATCACGAAGAAAAAGACGATCCCGGCAATAAACCTTGCTAGAGAAGAATTGCTTAACCTCTGAGCAAAGATGGATGCTCCCATTAGAGTCGCTCCGAGTAATATCCCCATGTATTCATTCCCAATCCCGTAAAACCTAGCTCCGATCATCGCATCGTAGCTAAGGATTGAGAACTTTTGTAAGGGGTTACCGAGGAGAGTATCCCCAACGATCACCACAACCGTAGCCAGACAGAGGATTAAAAGAGGATCGAGGTCTTTGTTTCTGGCAAACAAAGTTGCCAACCACACAAGACCAGCAACTACTACCAGACTGCTCAGGAGATAAACCCACAATCTTGTTGGTGGGAAGGTGGCCATGAGCAAAAACGCAAGCGGAACTGCCATCAGACCCAAAAGCAATGGGTAAAAAAATCCCTTTTTTTTGATATCGAACCACAGAAACCAGAGTAGAGACGCCAAAACCAGTAGATGAAGAACAACATACCCTTTAATCACAGAGGAGCGGTTTTGGGAAGTAAAGGCAGCTTTGGCCTCGACCTTCTCAATGAAGCCAAGGGGATCCTCAAACGGTTGCACCACCCACGGCCTTCCGGTCATTTCCTCTGGGATGTCTGTCCCCAGGTAGTTGAGAATACTCGGTGCAATGTCATACAGGGTAATCAACCCTGGTCTTCTGGTGGTGGGCGTAACCAATAAGCCCTCTTCAACCCCTTCGCCCAGGAGCGCCAGCAAAGTAAAATACCTCTTCTGGCTTATAGACTCAGTTGTCGGTGATAAAGAAGCCAGAAGAATCCAACTTTTCCGAAGGTTAACATGTTCCAGAAGCCAGCCCAAAAAACCATCTATCTCCCTGAGAATTCGCCTCTTTTCCTGAAAATAGACCTGATCCGCAAGATACGTTTTCTGTCTGTCCAATCTCGCCAGATCACCCAAATCAATCACGACAAAATCAGAGGTCGCTGCCACTTCTAAAAACTTTCCCTTTAGCTTCTCGTAGTTGGTGCGGTACCCGAGCCTACCACTACTGTCCACCTGGAGGAGGGCAACAGACACCTCTCCTTGGTCAATGATCCCCTGGCAATCCATCGCAATGACTGCAGGAGCGCGATAGTAACTCCCAGGAAGGTCAGCATTACCTAGGACTGCCGTTTTTAAGCCTTTCTCGTGCAGAGCCTCTCCCAGAAGCCCCGGTATCGCCTTTACTCCTGCCTTTTCCTGGAGGTGCTGGAGCAAAGCCAAGTCAAGGACCACAACATTACCAGGAGAAGGGTGAACACCTGTACGCCCTTCAAAAACAGCAGCAGCACACTGCTCCTGGTATTCTTCCTCTACACCAAAAACAAGGGGCTCTTTCGAGGTTCCCGTGGCTTTAGAGCCCGAACTGATCGCAGCCACGGCATGTGACCTTGTTCGCGATCGACCTGCAGTTGTCGTGTTGAGGAGAGCGGTAGCCCCTTCACGGAAAAATCTGTGAATATAGGAAAATTCCTGAGAGGTCACATCACCGAGTTCAAGTTTATCGCAGACAACAAAGATTACCTGGCGCGACTCCTCAGCGAAAGCCGCTCCCAGGAAAACAAAAAAATAAACGATCAAAAAACAAACAGCAGTTCTGAATAACTTCATCTGGCCTCATCTTCCCCGATAACTGTAAAAAAAGCGGGGAAAAATCCCCGCCCTTTTTTCAAAATGGTCAGAGTGGCGGGATTTGAACCCGCGACCTCTAGCACCCCAAGCTAGCGCTCTAACCAAGCTGAGCTACACCCTGACTTCAGTTCTCTTTTATTTTATTTGCCAGAGAAGACAAAGTCAAGATTGCTGCTCAAAAAACTTGGCATGCAAGGCCCGAACTGCCTTAATTGCCTGGTCTTCAGCGATTACGCAAGAGATCTTGATTTCTGAAGTGCTGATCATTTCAATGTTAATCCCCTCATCGGCGAGTGCCTCAAACATAGCGGCAGCAACACCAGGGTTGGTCACCATTCCTGCCCCTACAATAGAAACCTTGGCCACACGGTCATTATAAGCAACCCCTGAAGCACCAATCTCATTAGCAACACGCTCAACAACAGGAAGGGCCTTGTGCAGGTCATTCCGTGTCACTGTAAATGAGATATCGTTTCTGCCGTCACGCATCCAGCTCTGGATGATCATGTCGACGTTGATGTGCTCGTCAGCAAGTGCCTTGAAAATCTGTTTGGCGATTCCCGGGCGGTCGGGAACATTGAAAAGCCCAATTTTAGCCACATTGAGGTCATGAGCAATACCACTAACGAGACGATACTCTTCCATTTTCGTAGCCTCCTCAACCCTGGTTCCCTCATGCTGGTTGAAGCTCGAGCGCACATGCAAGGGAACCTGATAATGTTTGGCAAATTCTACTGCACGGGGCTGAAGAACAAGTGCCCCCAGACTTGCCAACTCGAGCATCTCTTCGTAAGAGACAAAATCAAGCTTCAAAGGCTTTTCCACAACCCTTGGGTCAGCGGTGTAAACTCCATCAACATCTGTGTAGATTTCACATATTTGAGCCTTCAGAGCAGCAGCAAGAGCAACAGCCGTGGTATCAGAACCCCCCCTCCCCAAGGTGGTTATCTCGAGGTCTTCCGTTACCCCCTGAAATCCTGCGACAACAACGATCTTTCCCGCCTTCAGTTCCCTGAGAATACGATCTGGCTCTACCCTGAGAATCCTCGCTTTAGTATGTGCCTTGTCAGTGTAAATACCTGCCTGATAACCGGTAAAAGAAACTACCTGATACCCGAGTTCGTGAATTGCCATCGCCAGCAGAGCAATGGAAACCTGCTCTCCAGTAGCGAGGAGCATGTCCAGTTCCCGCTCCGGAGGGTGTGGAGAGACACTTTCAGCCAGTTCCAGGAGTTCATCTGTGGTGTGACCGCGAGCGGAGACCACAACAACAACATCATAACCTTTTTCCTTTGTCTGCACCACTCTGCGAGCCACATTCTTAATCAATTCTGAAGTAGCTACTGAAGTGCCCCCAAATTTTTGGACGATGATCTGCAAGTCAAAGGCCTCCTTCTTCTGCATATTCTACTATCCGAGCACCTTCAAGGCTCGGCTCCAGTTCCAGCACCTTGGCGGTAAACCCGTGCCTTTGAAACACTTTCGCCATCGCTTCCCCTGCCGAGGAACCAGGTGGTGCCAGAGCAACAGTCGTGGGACCTGCACCACTCAAAAAAACGCCATAAGCACCCGCGGCACGCGCTGCATCCAAGGCATCCTCAAGCCCTGGGATCAGGGAAGTTCGATACGGCTGGTGAAGTTGGTCGCGAACCGCAATCGGCAGCAGCTTCCAGTTTCCGTCTCGAAGAGCAGAGAGCAACAGAGCGAGGTGTCCAAGATTGAAAACAGCGTCCCTTAATGAGACCTTTTCTGGGAGAACACTCCGCGCCCTGTTCGTTGAGAGTTCGAAATCAGGAACAGCAGCAAAAACCTTCAACCCCTTGTGTGGAGCAAACCTAGTGTAAAAACAGGACCTGCCTTCTTGAACTACTGCGACAACTCCCCCAAAAAGCGCTGCTGCCACATTATCGGGGTGACCCTCAAGAAGAACAGCTTCTTCGAGAATTTCCTCCCGAGAAAGGGGATTGCCAGCGATCAAATTGGCAGCAACAAGGGCCCCTACAATAGCTGCAGCACTACTTCCCAGTCCGCGGCTTAGGGGTATCCGGTTCGTCAGCCGCAGTTTCCAACCAGGAGAATCGTAAGAAACCTTTTGGAAAAGGTGGTCGACCGTCCGAAAAACCAGGTTTTCCGAGTTGCGAGGTAGTGTTTCCGCACCTTCCCCAATAATCTCAATCTGGAAGTTGGAGTCGATACATTCTTCCAACTCCACGGTATTATAAAGATTTAAGGCCATTCCCAGCACATCAAACCCAGGTCCCAAATTTGCGGTTGTTGCCGGAACCTCCACAACTACCTTTTTGCGCACAGTTCCCCCATCCTAGCAAAGTTAAAGTACATTAATTTTCCTGAGAACATCAAGAACAGCCCTCTCTTCCGGAGGAACCACAGTTGGCTGCAACTTACAAGTCTTCAAAGTGGTATCCGGGTCTTTCAAACCATGCCCGGTCATAATGCAGACAACCTTACTCAATGGAGGGAAAAACCCTTCTCGGGAGAGCTTCACCACACCGGCAAGAGCTGCGGCAGAGGCAGGCTCCACGAAAAGCCCCTCTTCTCTTGCCACCATTTGGTAGGCACTGAGGATTTCCTCATCACTAACCATGTCAATGCGGCCTCCAGATTCTCTGACCGCGTTCAAGGCACCCTGCCAGCTTGCAGGGTTGCCAATACGAATCGCAGTAGCCACCGTCTGGGGCTCAGGAACCACTTCTCCGCGGACAATCGGTGCCGCTCCCTCAGCTTGGAAACCCAGCATCCGTGGAGTTTTGTCCACACACCCTGCCTCATAGTATTCCCGGAAGCCCTTCCAGTAAGCAGTAATATTTCCCGCATTCCCAACAGGAAGGGCAAGGTAATCAGGAACAAAACCCAGTTGATCGCAAACCTCGAAAGCCGCCGTTTTCTGGCCCTCAATTCGGTGAGGATTGATCGAGTTGACAAGCACAATGGGGTGCTCCTGAGTGATCTTGCGAACCAGCCGCAGAGCAGCATCAAAGTTGCCCTGAATGGCGATCACCTCGGCACCGTAGATCAGGGCCTGAGCAAGCTTTCCAAGGGCAATATAGCCGTCAGGAACGAGAACAATGCACTTTAGACCGGCGCGAGCGGCATAAGCAGCAGCAGAAGCCGAGGTGTTTCCTGTAGAGGCACACATCACCGCCTGGGCCCCGCTCTCAAGGGCCTTACTAACCGCCACCGTCATTCCCCGGTCCTTGAAGGAACCGGTTGGGTTTTGCCCCTCAAATTTGAGGTAAATTTCTACCTTGAGTTTCTCAGAAAGCCTTGGTGCAGGAAGTAAGACAGTGTTTCCTTCATAGAGGGTGACCACCGGTGTTTTTTCACTGACAGGTAGAAAGTCCCTGTAAGCATCGATGACACCTTTCCACTTCAAGACGACTATCCCCTTTCCACACGGATCACGTTTTCGACAGAACCAACCACAGACAAACCGCTGATCACCGTAAGGGCATCCTGGAGGTTTTGTTCCTCAACCTCATGAGTAATCAGCACAATTTCCGCCATCTGTTCCTCAGAAGAGGTAATCGTGCGTTTCTGGATCACCGAGGCAAGGCTGACGTTATGGTTTCCGAACACCCCAGCAATGCTGGCAAGTACCCCAGGCCTGTCTTTGACTATCAGACGAATGTAATACTTGCTGGTGATCTTTCCGCGAGGCCGTACCTTCTTCTCCAGGTAGCAGGTACAGGAAAACCGTCCACTGCTCCCTGCTTCCATATTGCGCACAACCTGCATGATGTCGCCGACAACAGCACTTGCTGTCGGCATCTGCCCTGCCCCCTGTCCGTAAAACATCGTCTCACCAACAGCATTTCCTCGCACAAAAATGGCATTAAAGACTCCGTTTACCGCAGCCAGTGGGTGGCTGTTCGGAAGGAAGGCAGGGTGCACACGCACCTCCACTTCTTCTTCCCACTGTCTAGCGATAGCCAGCAGTTTCACACAATACCCGAGTTCGCGAGCATATTCAATGTCCTCAGGGGTGATCCTGGTGATCCCCTCGACAAAAACATCATCTGGTAACACCCTCGTATTAAAAGCAATAGAAGCCAATATGGCGATCTTGCGGGCGGCATCGAGCCCCTCAATATCAGCGGCAGGATCAGCCTCGGCGTATCCCGCCTCTTGGGCAGCACGCAGGGCCTCTCCAAAATCGATTCCCTCTTCACTCATACGGGTGAGAATGTAGTTAGTAGTTCCATTGACTATCCCAATAACTTCCTCAAACTTATTAGCTGCAAGGCTTTCCTTCAAAACGCGAATAATAGGGATTCCGCCCCCTACACTTGCCTCAAAGTAGAGGTCGGCACCCCCAGCAGTTGCTGCCTCAAAAAGCTCTTTCCCATATGCAGCAACCACATCCTTATTTGCAGTAACAACGTGTTTTCCCTGGCGAAGAGCCTGGATAATATACTGACGGGCCGGTTCAATACCCCCGAGCAGTTCCACCACAATCTTAACTTCCGGGTCACCCAAAACATCGTCAAAACTGTTGGTTACAATTTCCAAGGGAATTCCTAACCTGCGAGGTTTTTCCGGGTCACGCTCGAGCACCTTCTTGATGATGAGCTTCTTCCCCAACCTCTGAGTGATCTCCTCAGAATTTTCCCGAAGCATCTTGACGACACCTGAGCCAACTGTTCCCACTCCAAGCAGACCGATTCCCACAACTTCGCTGTTCATCTACCATCTCTCCCGACTCCCAAATATATATACAACTTTTAAATATACAACTTCTGAACAATTCGAGGCAATCGTGCTGAATTCCTGCATATCTTCTTTTTTTACCTAAAACTTTGGTTTATCTGCGGAAATCGGGATTAGATAAAGCCTTCAAAAGCACAAACGCTGCGCTTTCAGATAATAATGCAGATCAGTCCCCCACTACCTTCATTGACGATCCTCTGCACTGTTTCCTGAAGCTTCACCTGAGCATTTTCCGGCATCCTGTGGAGCTTGTTCTGGATCCCTTCTCTCACCAACTCGTGAAGCGACTTCCCGAAGATGTCTTTCTTCCAAATTCTCTGGGGATCGTCTTCGAACTCCTCCAACATGTACCTGACAAGCTCTTCACACTGTTTTTCCGTCCCGATAATCGGTGTGATTTCAGTAGTGATGTCTGCTCTGATGATGTGCAAAGATGGAGCACTGGCTTTCAGCCTCACACCAAACCGCGAACCCTGCCTGATCAACTCCGGCTCTTCGAGAACCATCTCCTCAAGGCTCGGGGCAACTACACCATACCCTAATTCTCGGACCTCCTCGAGCGCGGGAGCCACTTTTTCATATTCCCTCTTGGCCCTACTCAAATCCCGCATCAGCCTGAGGATGTCCTGCTCACCAGTGATTGTAAGCTGACTCACTTCCTCTAGAACCCTGAAAAACAGTTCTTTGCGGGAGTTAACCTCAATTACCGCCACCCCAGTACCAAGATTCATGTCCTCAAGAACTGCAGAGGCAACATGTTCGCATTCCTGAAGTTTCTCCACACACTTATCAATGTCTCGGATCCTTCCAATGTCGCTTATTGCCTCCTGCACAGTTTCTTCAAACTCCCGCCGCAACCAGTGCATCGGCTCAAGTTCCTCCACCCAACCAGGTAAATTAACATTAACTTCCTGAACTGGGAACTCGTAGAGGGCCTCCTGTAAAATGGTCAAGATATCGTCCTGGTTCATTTCTGCACAGTTGATCGGAAGAACAGGCACATCATATTTTTCCTCAAGACTCTGGGCAAGCTCGATGGTCTCAAGGGCTTCCGGGTAGGCAGAATTGAGGACCACGATAAACGGTTTTCCCAATTCCTGTAATTCCCCGATTACTCTTTCCTCGGCATCGAGGTAATTTTCTCTGGGAATCTCCGTGATCGTGCCATCAGTTAACACAACAATCCCGATCGTCGAATGGTCAGTGATCACTTTCCGGGTTCCGATCTCAGCGGCTTCCTGGAAAGGAATCGCTTCCTCGTACCAAGGTGTCATCACCATCCGCGGGCCACCTTCTTCTTCGTAACCAAGCGCCCCTTCAACTGTGTAACCCACGCAATCCACAACTCTCACTTTTACTTTAAAGCCGTTCTTGATCGCAATCTCAACGGCCTCCTTAGGGATGAACTTGGGCTCTACAGTCATGATCATCCTGCCCGCGCCGCTCTGGGGTAATTCGTCCTTAGCTCTCTCTCGGTCATGCTGATTAACGATGTTTGGAAGAACGAGAAGTTCCATGAACTTTTTGATAAAGGTAGACTTCCCAGTGCGCACAGGACCGACAACACCAAGATAAATGTCCCCACCAGTTCTCACCGCGATGTCGCGAAAGATATTGACCTTTTCCATGGCAGCCTCCCCCCTGATCTAAGAGAAACACCAAAACTTTCCTTGCTACTATATATATGTTGGCAAGCCACCGGTATTACCAAGGATGTTGCGCCCTCGTGGCCCACTTCCAACAAGGTCTTTGGAAGGTTTTAATGCGTGGGAACTTCCTATGGATGCGGCTAATGGTGACTGGTGACCGGGAGGAGATTCTCAATAAAGGAAAAAGGGGGAAACTTCAATTACAGAGGAGAATCTCTTTGTGATACGTGGGGGATAGATATTTTGCAGTAATCCATACTTTCCAGATACCTGGCAAACGATCTTTTATATCCTTGCTACGAGAAAAACTTCCAGTTAAGGGAACTCAAAAACACTTCTTCTATCTCATAACGCTTCGGCCTCGACATCAGGTTGGAAACAGCTTTGTGTGGTGGCAAATCTTCGAACAGCACTTGATAGGTTTGTGCAGTAATCGGCATCTCCACCCCGTGCTGAAGCGCAAGTTGGTGCGCCGCTCTCGTGGTTTCCACACCTTCAACAACCATCCCTACCCTTCGGAGGGCCTCCTCCAGTCGCAACCCCTGACCGATGAGAATTCCGGCGCGCCTGTTCCTACTATGCCTGCTCGTGCAGGTTACCACAAGGTCGCCTACTCCAGCTAAACCCAGAAAAGTCAAAGGGTTCGCCCCGAGAGTGACTCCCAGACGGGCAATCTCTGTGAGCCCCCTGGTGATCAGAGCAGCTCTCGTGTTATCACCAAAACCTAAGCCCTCAGCGATACCTGTGCCAAGAGCAATGATGTTTTTCAAGGCTCCTCCAAACTCAACCCCCACAAGATCAAGGCTTGAATAAACGCGGAATCTGGGTGTTATAAAAACATCTTGGACATATCCAGCGAGTTCACGGGAACGAGCAGCTACCACCACTGCAGTCGGCATCCCCCGGCAGACTTCCTCAGCATGGCTGGGCCCCGAAAGCACTGCGTAATAATCCTCAAAACCAGGCAGTTCTTCGGAGACAACCTGAGAAAGCCGAAAACAAGTGGTAGTCTCCAATCCTTTGGCAGCGTTTACCAGAATCGTGCCTGGCTTAATAAAAGACCGGATCCTTCTCAGAACTCCACGCAGAGCTTGAGATGGAACAGCCAGAACCACAATCTTGATCCCATCAAGCACCTGGGAAACCTCAGAACTGATCACCTTGACGTTCTCCGGAAGGAGCACACCTGGAAGGTATCTCTTGTTTTCCCTAGTCCGCGACAACTGAGAAGCTGCTTCCTGAGAACGCGCCCATAATCTAACAGTTTTTCCTTTCCCAGCAAGATGAATCGCCAGTGCAGTCCCCCAGCTCCCCGCACCGAGAACAGCAATTTCCTTTCCCAAAAACTCTTCACTCCTTTACCAAAATCGCACCCGCGGCTCGATTCCCCTTAGAAGCCTGCGAATATTGGGCAGGTGGCGTAAAAAGATAAAGAGAGAGGCAGGAATGATAAAGAAGTAATAAATCGGAGATTCCCTCAACAAGAAGGCATAGACGGGAGCAAGCAAAGCTGCAGTAATCGAGCTAAGAGAGACATAACCTGTCAACAACAGCACCCCCAGCCACGTCCCTAGGGCAGCAAGGATCACTTTAGGGGTCAGGGCAACCAATACCCCGGCAGATGTGGAGACACCTCTCCCTCCCCGAAAACCGAGAAAAACCGACCAGTTGTGGCCGACAACCGCAGCGATACCTGCTGCCGCACCCCAACCAGGTCCTCCCCACAGCTTTCCCAGCAAAGCAGGGATCATGCCTTTGAGAAAATCACACAAAAAGACAACAACTCCTAGCTTTCTTCCCAAAACCCTGAAGGCGTTAGTAGCACCGATGTTCCCGCTCCCACGCTCCCGCAAATCGACGCCCTTCAGCTTCCCAAAAAGAAAACCAAAGGGGATTGAGCCCACCAGATAACTTGCCAAGAGAAGAAGAAACCCCAAAACATCTCCTCCTTCGGTTTGATTATTGTTCAGGACCTCCTTCTCCGGAAAATCAACCGGAGTGGAGTTCCTTCAAAGCCATAGGTTTTGCGCAACTGGTTTTCTAGAAACCTCTTGTAGGAAAAATGAACAAGGTCTGGGTCATTGACGAAGAACAAAAAGTGAGGTGGTTTAACTCCTACCTGAACTGCATAATAGATTTTCAGTTCCTTTCCTTTAGTTGAAGGTGGTGGGTTAAACAAGAGAATCTCGTTGAGCCAGTTGTTAAGGTTTCCAGTACTGATTCTTTTGACCTGTTCACTGGCCACAAGATCAACCAAACCGAGAACCTGGTCAACCCCCCACCCACTAAGTGCCGAAATAAACAGAAGAGGAGCATAAGAAAGAAAATGCAGTTCTGCGCGTACCATCTGCTGAAAATCCTCGATATCGGTTTTCTCCATCACCAGGTCCCACTTGTTGATTATAATTATAAGTCCCTTTCCCGCTTCTTCAATATACCCGCCGATCTTCTTGTCTTGTTCAACCACACCAAGAGCAGCATCAAGAACGAGTAACACCACATCAGCACGGTCTATTGCCCGCAGGGCTCGGATTACGCTGTACCTTTCCACCCCCGGAGTAACCCGACTTTTACGGCGAATCCCGGAGGTGTCCACAATGATGTACCTCTTGTCATCTTGCACCAGTACGGTATCAATAGCATCCCTCGTCGTGCCTGGAACCTCGCTGACGATTACCCTCTCTTCCCGGAGAAGAGCATTGACCAGAGACGATTTTCCCACATTCGGTCTTCCGACAACGGCAACCCGAATTCCTTCTACTTCTTCGTCAGCTTCTTCAGGTGGAAACATCTCCACGATCTTGCTGAGAAGGGTATCTATATTGAGCCCGTGGAGAGCAGAAATGGGAATGGGCTCTCCTAAACCAAGAGTCAGGAACTCGTAAACATGATGGCTGTCTCTCCTGAAATTGTCAACTTTGTTGACCGCAAGGACGACCTTTTTCCGGTACTTATGGAGCAAACGTGCAATTTCCTCATCTTCGGGTGTTGGGCCAACCCGAAAATCAACAACAAAAACAACCACATCAGCCTCTTCGATGGCTTTTTCTACCTGTTTACGGACCTCACCACTAAAGTCGGGATCGGGCAAGAACAATCCTCCTGTATCCACAAGAGTAAAAGTTCTTTTCTCCCATTCAGCATCTCGATAAAGCCGGTCTCTGGTGACCCCGGGAACATCAGCAACGATCGCAGTGCGACCACCGGCAAGCCTGTTGAAGAGAGTCGATTTGCCAACATTCGGTCTACCCACTAGAGCCACCACAGGTTTACTCATCCCAACCTACCCCTCTTTAGTTTCATAATTACCGATCTCATCGATACGGGTTCCGGTTACTTCGGCAACAAGGGCGCTGGCAGTAGGTTCTATAACCCTGACCTTGCACTTCAGCCTCGCGGCGATTTCTCCAACAGTGACGCCATCAAGAAACATCGATGTTCCCTTACGCAACAAAACAGCAGGTAACAGCAACTCTTCCCCTTCAACACCTCGCAAACCCCAGAGAAGATCTTTTCCCGTCAACAATCCGGTAACATTTACCCGGAGCCCGAAAAAAGTATTGGGAACCGCTACCAGCTTCAAATCCAGATTCCTGATAAGATTCAGCCTGGCCACAACTGGAGCCAAAACCCTCGCCCCAGCGTATCCAGTAACAACTAGAAAGCGGCGGTATCTTTTCAGGCGCGAAGGCAGTTTTGGAAGAAACTCTCGAAACTGATCATAAAAGAGTCGGGCCATACCAATACCGTTTTCCAGTTGAGGATATCCATCGTAAAACAAACCGGGAGGAAACGGAATCCCAGCGCGCAGATAAAACTCATCACTAAGATAAACAAAAGAACAACCGAACTTTTTCCGAAAACCCTTCCGATAACCGGCAACTTTCCTAATTAGTTGGACACACTCGGGCCTGGTAAACGACCTGAGCAGAGGCAAATTCTTTCTGAACTTTGTCAGGCCTACAGGAACGATCCCCAGAGAACGGACTCCGGGCCAAAGCAGAGATAAATCTCTGATAGTTTTTTCGAGAACAGGGCCATCATTGATCCCCGGGCACAAAACCACCTGGGTGTGGACGGTAATCCCGCCTTCGACGAGAGTTTGCAGCTGTTCCAGAACAGCCTGGGGGTGCTTCTTCCCAAGCATCTGGCCTCGAATAGAAGGGTCAGTGGCATGGACGGAGACATAAAGAGGACTCAGGTGAAAGGTAATGATCCGGGTAATGTCTTGGGGACGTAGATTAGTCAGGGTAATGAAGTTTCCGTGAAGAAAAGACAGCCTGTAGTCATCATCCTTTTCGTAAAGGGACGGCCTTAGCCCCTTGGGTAACTGGTCAACAAAACAAAAAATACACTTGTTTTGACAGCGACGAATACCATCGAAGCAGTCACTAGAAAAAATAAGACCCAGGTCGGTATCATAGGCCTTTTCCACAGAAAAGAACCGGGTTTTTCCATCCGAATTTCGAATTCTAAGCTTCAGTTTTTCTTCAGCTATAAGGTACCTGTAGTGAATATAATCACGAGGAACGATTCTGTTGACTGTGAGCAAATAATCGCCAGCCCGGACACCCAGTTTTTCAGCGATACTTCGTGGCCTTACTCCAGCTATGGCAACCATTTTTCTGGGACTCTCCGTTTTTGCTTACAATTATCTCCCACAACCAGAAAATCGTCAACCACCTCCTGCTTCAGGTAATCTCTTTAGTGCTTGACAATGATGTAAGTGCCGTTTTCCAAGTCGTGCACCATTCCTTTGAGAACGCGGCTCAAAATTAGAGCGATTCGCTTCTGTTCTTCCTCATTGCGGGCAATAAAAATAGGAGCACCACCTGCCACCATCTCAGGGTTAAGAGTGATTACAGCCAAGACCGCTCCTACCAGTTCAGTATCCAAAAGATTTCACCCCTAGTCTGCAGCAATCCTTCCCGCAAGTGTCGACAAGGGCTTTCTGGATGCGCTTTCGAGGACCGGGACCCTGTTGATGATCTCCCGCAAACAATCGAAGTCTTTCTCTACCGGAAGAATGAACAAACCTATTTCTCCGGTATCGATATTTTTCCTGGCGAGGGGTGTGAATTCTAACTCTCCTATTTCTCTCTTTGTTCCCAGCAACGAAGCAGCAGTATGCAAGATTGCCTGGCGCTGGCCGACATGATGCAAGGTAGCTCTGCCGTTGTCATCCCTGGGCTTGATGAGCACAGCAAGCCCCTCAGCAAGAATCTTTTCCCTCATCTCGGGCAGACCCACGTTCATGATAAATATTTTGTCGACCATCAGCAGAGACCCCTGAAAATGCAGTTCCGCCGGAACCACCTCGGCAATGTCTCCGACCACTTTTCCTTTCATCAAGAACTGAGAAGCAATCAGCCAAAAAAGGGCACCAACCAAAGCCGCCCACCAGCCGCTGGCAACAGCCAATCCACTTACAGTGAGAGCTGTGGCCATCGTGAGGTAGTTTCTGGCTTCAAAGGTTTTGGCAATTCCCTCGATGTAATCCAAACCCCGGGGCACAAGTTCCGCCTCTTCCAGCTTTGAGAGTGTCTCCCGCTCCATATTCCGGACCTGGCGGAATTCCTGGGCCGCGAGTGCAAGAAATGTTACTGCTGCAAACTGTTTGAAGACAAGCGCAGGAACGAGAACAGAGCCAATGAGAGCAGCAATGAACCCCAGAGCAAGATGAGTAACCATACCATGTGGATAGGTAGGGTACTGGCGGTAATCAACCCGAAGCATAAAAAGCCGAGCCAATACTCCTGCTACCATACCGAGGCCAATACTCAAATTGTAGTTCATCGGAATCCCTTCATCTCTCCCCCTCTTTTTTTCCTCCAAATTCAATCCTGAAGAAGTCAAGAAAGCGCTCCCAGGCACCTTTCCAGCTTCCGGTATTCAAATAGAGAAATCCGGCGATCATCCCACCGGCAATCAGAATCCCCCAAAAAAGAGCTTTCCAGTCACCTCGATTTGTCGGAGGAGCAGGTGCCTCGGGTCTTACTCCCGTTATTCCAAACACTTCAGGGAAAGCATCGGCAAACAAAGCAACTCCTTTCTGGGCGTCTTCTCTGGCATTGGTGTGAGAGCCCACTTCCACCAGCAGTGCTCTCGGCGCCAAATCCTGGTTGTAATTGCCGCGGGAGACGAGAATCCCTTCAACCAAACCAGGATGAATTTCATCAAGAACAGATTTGAGCTCTTTGGCAAACTGGAGGTTAGCACTCATGCGGGGATTCTCTCTGCCGATGACAAACTTTATTTTGGTGACTTTTTGACCATTGACAACAGCTTCATACACATCGGGAGGAACCGCATCTCTGTGGACATCAATGATCGCCACCGGTTGCTTCTGGAGCAATTGAACGGCAGTTCTCCGCGAGCGATAATAGGCATTAGCATCGTGGGGATCGTGTGGCCTTAAGCTGTGCAACACTTCAAAACCCTCAGAACGCAGTTTTTCAGCAAAAACCTTGCCGACTTTGAAGATTCCCCCATTTGCGTAAACACTCGCCGAACCATCACTAGGAACATACGATTCATCACTGTGCGTATGATAGATGGCGACCAAATTCTTTCTGGCTCCAGAGTCAGCCGCCTTTGCCAAAAGAGCTTCCAGGGTCGAAGCACTTTTTTGGGGTGACTCCTTTTCATTTGTAACTTCTTCCGCATAAGCACAGTCACCCTCGATTCTGGTAATCCGGTAATGCAGGTTTTTAGAGGTAAAATATTCATCACCGACATAAAGTTTGTGAGCAGTCCGATGAATAACGTTTCCGCGATCATCAAGGATCGTGTAAAAGCCACCATCAGTGCGTTCTTCTTCGAAACGGCCAGTCAATCCTTCCCATCCCAAGCATGGTGATTGACCGAGAAGGGGAGCTAAAAGAAGCACAATGATGAAAGCAAAAAACCTTAAGCTGACTCTATTCATTATCTTCTTCCTCCTTTCTGTGGATCGGGCGCAACTGTTTGAGAAGCAATTTTGCCTTCCCCCTTGCCTCTGGTCCACCTTGCAAGAACTCTCTGGTCTCACCGATAAACTCCGCCAAAAGCACAGCCAGCAAACCCCCGATAACGACGGCATCAAAGGCACCTCCACCACCAATCAAAACCGCCCCAGGCCTCCCTGTAAACAACAACCAGAAATACATGACCACATCAACCAAAAGGATTCCAACAGTAGCAGCGATGAACGCGCTGCGCCGCGATCTTCCGATGATATAGGCAACAACACCACCAACCACGGGGTAAACGTAAAGAGGATCAAGAAACATAGTTTCTGGTTCTGCACCTAGAAAGAAACCGGTAAGGTAAATAGCACCCGCAGTAAACAGGATCCCAGCAATCGCTCTTACTTTTTCTTTTACCGTTCCTGCTTCCAAAAACAGATAACCCGAAAGCAGCAAAGGAACCAGCCCACCCCCCACATTGAGAGAGGCCTCGATCCGGGGTTTCCCGGGAAGGGGAATATTGATAAACCCCCCCACAATAATTGCCGCAATCACGCCCAGTGCCGCCTTATCTGAGAGACGAAGCCGGTCAAGCACACGCTGGGCTATACCAAAGTAGATCAAAACAGAAATTACCAGCAACAAAATGATCCCAATGGGAAACCTAGCCAAAAAGCTCATCTCCTTCCATCTCGGATTCTCTGGGCTATCCTTGAAAGGTCTTCAGAAAAACGCGATAGAGGAGTTCCTTTTTTAACCTCACTGGCGATCTCTCTGAGGCGGAGAACCAGAAAGGGTTCTGAGGTAACACTTACTGCAGCCAATTCCGGGTTTGCCAGTTGTACTCTTTTGAGCACTTCGTTTTCGATTGCCGATACCTGAGTTTCTTTAACATCCTTGAGAATCTCAAGCCCAATAAAGGCTTCGTTGTTTAAAACGATCACCGTAGTTTTCCGGATCCCAGGAACCTTGACGACAACATCAGCAATACCCTCAGCCAAACACCGGGCATCTTCGGGAATTCTCGGAGAAGTGACTTGTGGTCGCTGAACCTGTTGGGACTCTTTGGTAGTGTGACACCCCCAAGAAAACGGCAATAAAACTAACAGCAAAAAGATTAACAACCACTTTATCTCATTGCACCTCCCCATAAGACCTGCTAATACTAATTTGATTCAGTGAAAAGAAGACCATACGCGGAAAGATTATCCATGTCCAATGGAAAACAAAAAAGCAGGGAGTAACCCCTGCTCGATTGGCTGGAACTAGTTTCAGTTCTAGAAAAATTCTTATTTGAATTTGCTCATCTGAAACACCTTTTTCAGGTCTTCTCTGGTGTTAATGTTAAAGAAGGTCTCTGCTCCCCCAAAAACTTCCAGTTCCTCTTCGGGAACATAGCGCACCCGCAACAGTTGATAGATAGAAGTCACCTTCCTGATCCCTGCTTCTAACGTGGACTCAATTACTGAAATGCACGATTTTCGATAAACAGCGCAAAGCGGTTCGGGATAACCGTTAACAACAGGAACCACTATATCATCATCAAGTGTGGCTCTCTTCACCAGATAAGCACCAAGGTCACCTCTGACAAAAGGCATGTCACAAGCAACGACAAAATTGAGGTCAAAAGGGGAGGTGAAAAGCCCGGCGTGAATTCCACTCAATGGCCCTTGACAAGGAATTAGATCAGAAACAATTTCTACCCCGAGAGTCTTATATTCCTCAGGTGTGTTAGTGACCAGGATCACCTTCGGAAAAACCTCTTTAAGGGTAAAAATAATTCGGTCAATGATCCGTTGAGAGGCTAGTTCAACAAAAGCCTTATTCCCTTGGAAGCGCGAGCTTTTACCACCTGCCAAAATGATACCCGCAGCCTTCATAACTACAAACCCCGAACGAGGAAATTTCACTCAGCCTGGCTTTTCTCAAGCTCTGAGAGATCAACCTCGGGCGGTTTTGTCGGAGAATACTTTCCACACCCAAACCGCTTGGCACTAACACAGTTCCAGGCAAGAGGACAAGCCGGATTGTACTTCTGGGTAATTTTCACGTAGTTAAAAGGGCGGAAAAGCTGTTTAACCTCCCTACTACCACACCTAGGGCAAAAAACCTCGCCCTTATCTTTGAGCCTGACCAGTTTGGTGAACTCCTTTCCACACTGACAGCACTCAAAGCTGTAGACCGGCATCTGAACACCTCCCCCCAAAATCCAAAGCACTACCTTTGTTGTTCAGCCTTGGAGAGTATTTCTCCAAAGACTTCCCCCAGATTGAGGCCAACACTGACATTCGAAGACTGATTCTTCTTCTCTTCGACACGAGCATCCCTGATGCTTAGGCTGATTCTTCGCTCATCTTTATTCACATCCAGGACCTTCACCTTAACCTCTTGCCCTACTGAGAGTACGTCTTCCGGTTTTCCTACTCGATGATCAGCGATCCGAGAGATGTGGACCAATCCCTCGACACCTGGTTCCAACTCAACAAAAGCCCCGAAGGAAACCAAGCGCACCACTTTTCCGGTAATGATGTCACCTGGATGGTAGTGCTCATCAACGGTTGTCCAGGGGTCAGGCTGGGTTCTCTTCAAACTGAGGGAAATACGCTTGTTCTCTTTATCTACAGAGATTACGTAGACTTCCACCTGATCACCCTCCTGAACGACCTCAGAAGGGTGATTGATTCTGCCCCAGGACATTTCCGAGATATGAAGCAAACCGTCGACTCCACCAAGGTCGACAAAAGCCCCAAAACTCGTCAGGTGGCGGACAACACCTTTTCTGACCTCTCCAGGCTGGATGTTTTCCCAGAACTCCTTCTGGGCACGCTCATACTCCTCCTGGAGAATCGCTTTCTGGGAAAGAACCACCCTTCCTTTGTTCCGGTCAAACTCAATAACCCGCAAACGCAGGTTTTTCCCCAAGTATTTCTCCAGGTCAGGGACATACCCCCTCTCGATCAAGGAAGCAGGAACAAATCCCCGGATTCCCATGACATCGACGAGCAAACCGCCCTTAACTACTTTGACCACTTCGCCACTCAGTTCGGTTTTCTCATCAAGAGCCTTCTCCAAGAGGTCAAGTGCCCGCAGCCGATCCGCTCGCCTTTTGGAAAGAAGCAACTGCCCTTCGTCATTATCAACCCGTAAAACGACGACCTCAATAGTATCGCCAACACTAACTACTTCCTGTGGGTGGTTGATGTTTTTCTGTGAGAGTTCCCGAAGAGGAATGACCCCCTCCGATTTTCCCCCAATGTCCAGTAAAACTTCGTCATCTCCAACCTGGACAACTGTTCCTGAAATCAGATCTCCTCTCTGAATCTGGCGCGGGGCACTGCTGAGTTCCAGATTCATCAGTTCTTCCTGCCCAGGTTCTAGCGTTTTCTCTTCCCCCGAATCAGGTGAACCACTCTCCACAGGGGTAACCACCTGGGGGCCCACAGTTACCTCCTCTTCTGTGGTTTTGCGGACTTCGTCATCAAACATCATCATCTTCTCAATTACCTCCTCAATTATCCAATCTGGGGTCGAGGCCCCAGCAGTTACCCCAACTACACGAACTCCTTTAAACATCTGCTCGTTTAGTTCTTTACTCGTCTCAATGTGGTAGGTGGGAACAATCTCCTGGCAAATCCTCGCCAGTTGGCATGTGTTAGCACTGTTTCTCCCACCGATGACGAGCATTAAATCGACATTTCTGGCAATCTCTCGCGCCTCTTTCTGACGAGCCTGGCTTGCCTTGCAAATCGTTTCGTAGATACGCAACTCGTATGCCTTACCCAGCAAACTTCTGACAACCTCATAAAACTTCTCAGGCGATAATGTCGTCTGGGCAAGAACGGCAATTTTATGACAGTTCCTCAAATCTTCCACTTCTTGAGAATCACTGACGACAATTGCCGAAGATCCCGCCCATCCCACAATACCTTTAACTTCAGGATGCTCGGCATCTCCGACAACGACCACCTGATATCCTGCCTTTCCCAATTCGGCAGCATGTTGCTGAACCCTACGCACAAAAGGACAAGTAGCATCAAGAAGCTTTATCCCTTGTTTTTCCGCACTTTCGAGAACTTGAGGAGCAGCACCGTGGGATCTGATCAGCACCGGCCTGTCCCCTTCTGTTTCCGAAAGATCTCCAATAACCTTGACTCCCCTTTTTTCCAACGCCTCAACAACTTGAGGATTGTGGATAAGGGGGCCCAGCGAATAAATACCACCATACTGCTCAAGAGCCTTTTGAGCAAGATTGAGTGCTCTACGGACACCAGAGCAAAAACCTGCTGATTTTGCCAAAACAACTCTCAAAATCTACTCTTTTACCCCTTTCTCTCTCGTCGATCCTTATAGTAAACAATTTTCGGCATCAAAATTCAGATTCCTGCTTCTCTTACTAAAGATCATCGAGCAACTGCCGGATTTTCTCCATGATTTTTTGAGACCCAGATTCGAGGTCACCATCGAAGCTTCTGTCAAACCTGATCACAGGTCCGATCTTGACGCGAACCTTTCGAAAGAAACCCAGGGAAAAGATTTTTCGAGTGCCCTCCAGTGCCACTGGACAGACGGGTGCTCCAGTCTTCACGGCAAAATAAGCAGCTCCAGAATAGGGAGCAAGGATCTCACCGGTTTTACTTCTGGTTCCCTCAGGGAAGATCCCCAAAACGCGTCCATTTTTCAAGATCTCCAGGCCTTTCTTAATCGCTGAACGGTCAGCACGTCTCCGGTCTACAGGAAAGGCTCCCAGCCTTCTGATCAAGAATCCAAGAACCGGATAGAAAAATAGCTCTTTCTTCGCCATAAAGTGGACCTGACGGGGAAGGGCGCTGCCGACAACGATCGGGTCCCAGTAGCTGACATGGTTAGCCACAACAATTACGGGCCCTTCCATCGGGAAATTCTCCAGCCCAATAACCTCCCAGCGGCAGAAACAGGCAAACAAAAAACGAAAAAGAGCCTGGCCGATTCTATAAAGCACCAGGCCGTCCCCCTCCACAAATCGCCATAATTTTGGCAACAACCTGATCCACACTCAGTGAAGTGCAGTCAATAACCACAGCATCTGAAGCAACTTTCAAAGGGCTCGTCTCTCTTTGAAGGTCCATTTGATCCCTGAAGATGATTTCCCGGCGTAGTTCTTCTCTGTTCACCTGAATTCCTTTTTCGCGGAGCTCCCGCTCTCTTCTCTCCAGCCGCACTTCAGGGTCAGCAGTAAGAAAGAACTTGTATTCAGCATCAGGAAGGACGACCGTTCCGATATCCCGTCCTTCCATGACAACCCCACCGCCACGAGCAAGCAGGCGCTGGTAATTTACCAGATGCTCACGCACCTGAGGGACGGCAGCGACTTTTGCAACGACCTGTGATACTTCTTTTGTCCTGATATGTGGAGTCACATCCTCCCCATTGCACCAGATATTAACCTCTCCTGTTTTAGAATAATAAACGTAAGAAAACTTGAGCTTTCCCGCCATCACTGCCAGTGCTTCCCGGTCATCGAGATCAAGAGAACTCTTCAGAGCCATGTAAGTTACTGCTCGATACATCGCTCCTGTGTCAATATAAAAAAAACTCAGTTTTCTCGCTACAATTCTGGCAACAGTGCTTTTACCTGATCCCGCAGGGCCATCAATAGCAATGTTCGGAAGCCTGGACACTGGACATCACACCCCAAGCCGTATTTTATCACAAGCTCATTGGTCGTGTCAGCACCAGGCTGCCTTCACTTCGCAATTGCCCTTACTCTAACACATCTACGACCGCTCCTAAACTCCGCAATGTGTCAGAAAATCCCGGGAAAGAAACGTCAATACACTCGGCACCCTCAACCACGGTAGGACCAGAAGCAGCCAATCCAGCAACAGTAAGAGCCATCGCCATGCGGTGATCCCCCCAGGAATGGGTAACTGCGCCCTGGAGAGGTTTTCCGCCTTCGATGACCAGACCATCGGGTAACTCTCTGACACTTGCTCCCATCTTCCGCAGTTCTGTCGCCAGTGCCCGCAAACGATCTGTCTCCTTAACCCGGAGTTCGCCAGCATCACGAATTTCAGTTGTTCCTTCAGCATTTACCGCAGCAACCGCCAGAACTGGAATTTCGTCGATCAGCCGGGGAATGCGATCTCCCTTTACTTCTACTCCTCTTAAAGCCGAAGAAGAGATCTGAATGTCGGCAACAGGTTCATCGCCCCACATCCGTTCGTTAGTAATAACGACCTCTGCACCCATTTCCCGAAGCACTTCGATTATCCCAGTTCTTGTGGGATTAACCCCAACATCCTTGATTAAAACTTTGCTTTCCGGAAGAATACTCGCAGCCACCATCAAAAAGGCAGCAGAGGAAATGTCTCCTGGAACGGCAACTTCTCCACCAGATAATTTCCCATCTCCACGAACACTAACAGCAAGCCCTTGAACATCAACCTGAACCCCAAACGAGCGAAGCATTCTTTCGGTGTGATCCCTCGTAGGAGCAGGCTGAATCACTGTGGTTGTACCCTCTGCATACAAACCGGCCAAAAGAAGGGCTGACTTTACCTGGGCACTCGCCACTGGCATCTGGTAACTAATTGGTTTTAGAAAAGGAACCCCTTTTATAGCCAGTGGGGCCTTTGTTCCCCCTTGACGTCCCCAAATTTCGGCACCCATTTCCTGAAGTGGTCGCACTACTCTCCCCATCGGCCTGCGGCGTAAGGAGCGGTCCCCAGTAATTACGCTGAAAAACCTTTGAGCTACGAGGATCCCCAACAGGAGGCGCATCGTCGTTCCCGAGTTTCCGGCATCTAAAACATTATCTGGTTCCTGAAAACCGTGTAATCCCTTTCCATTTATCTGGATCTCTCCATCAGCTTCCTCGATTCCCACCCCGAGAGACCGCAAACAACGGAGAGTACTCAGGCAATCTGCTCCTTTTTGGTAGTTCCTGATCACAGTAACCCCTTCAGCAATCGCCGCAACTAAAGCCGCCCGATGGGAGATCGACTTATCACCGGGAACTCTACACATCCCTTGAAGTGGTTTTCCTGGCAAGACCTTCAGTTTCATTTTGAACCCCCTCAAGTCTAAGCAAAACCTGACACCAGAAAGGGTGCCATGATGACTTGGTTTCCTTAGCGTCTCTTAACAATAATGCCTGCTTGGCGAAGGGCGTGATAAGCAGCAATTGCCTCTTCCTCGCTGGCAAATGCCAGTCTGATCGAACCGCCTTCACCCTCTCTTACCCGGAGGATTTCGATATCAATGATATTGATCCCTCTATCGCCCAAAATCCCTGCCACTTCGGCTATCGTCCCAGGACGGTCAGGAACAGTTACTACTACTTCATGAACGGCAGGAAGAAATCCCCTGAGTTTGAAAGGTATTTTCTGGCGTTCTGCTCGTGCTTTTTCCATTACCCCAACAAATGCCTCGAAATCTCCCTCTTCCAAGAGATGTTCGAAGTGACTGAGAATCTTCCGGAACAGTCTGCTCGCTCGCAAAATATAATGGCAATTGCTTTGGTAAATATCTCTCCACATTCGGGGGTGTCCAGCAGCGATCCTGGTCACATCACGAAACCCACCTGCTGCCAGCAGAAAAGTCGCCGGATGTTCACCGGCAAAATCTCCCACCTGGTTCATCAAGGTAACAGCCAGAAGGTGAGGAAGGTGACTAACTGCTGCCACAATCAGGTCGTGTTCCTGGGGGGTGAGGTAAATAACTCGGGCACCGGTCTCCTCAACAATGTTTTTTACCCTTTCAACTGCCTTCCGTTCCGTATTCTGCGTTGGAGTCAACACATAAATGGAGTTTTCAAAAAGGTACTCGTCAGCACCTTTGATCCCCGCCAGTTCTGAACCAGTCATCGGATGGCCACCAACAAACCGACCCTGAAAGACCTTCTCGAGTTCGGTAACAACAGTCTCCTTCGTACTCCCGACATCAGTAACAACCGTATCTTGGCCGATCTTCCCCCTTATTTCCCTGGCAACCCTAATAATCTCCCCAATGGGAACAGCGAGAAACACCACTCTGGCCTCATGAACCGCCTCCAGGTAGTCATGGGTCCCCTCAGAAATCGCACCTGTTTCTCTGGCTATCTGCAATGTTTCCCGATCCTGATCAACACCGATGACGTGGTACTTCCCTGTCGCCGAAAGAGCCATCCCCAGGGAACCACCAATGACACCAAGTCCAATAATGGTGATTTTCTCTTTTTCCACAAGGCTCACCTCTTAACAGTCGACCCCTGGCGCGCAAGGATAGGAACCCAGAACCTTGAGCATTGCCGTCTTTTGCTTCAATTTTTCTAGAACTTCTCGCAGTGGAGGAAGAGCGGCATGGCCGAGACAATCCAGAAAAAAGATATAATCGCCAAGCTCCTTTTTTGCTGGACGGGATTCGATCTTCGTAAGGTTGACTGCCGCCTCAGCAAATACTCCTAACACATGGTAAAGCCCACCGGGACGATCCTCGGGCAAGGCAAAAACAAGAGACGTCTTATCATTACCCGAAGGTGGAGCGGCTTCTCGTGAAAGCACGAGGAACCTGGTTTTGTTCAAGGGGTTATCCTGAATATCAGAAACCAGAACCTCAAGGCCATACTCCTTTGCTGCTTCTTCCCCACCTATCGCCACCCACCCAGGAGGCGCTGTGCTCACCACCCTGGCAGCCTCGGCAGTACTGGAAGCAAACCGCACTTCTACTTGCGAACCGATGTTTTTGCTGATGTACTGGTAGCACTGGGCGAAGGCCTGGGGGTGGGTTACCAGAACACCGAGCTTCTCACACCCTGGCTTACCTAGCAAGTGATGCTTGACAGTAAGCACAACTTCTCCGAAAATGACGACCTCCGAATTCTGGGCCAGCATGTCGAGAGTGACGTTCACAGAACCTTCTAGGGAGTTTTCGACAGGTACAACTCCAAAATCAACCTCTTTCCTTAATACTGCCAGAATTGCCTCGGGAATCGAAGGATAAGGGCGAAACTGGGCATCTGGCAACTTGATTCTGTGAGCAAAAATCTTGGCTGCCTTCGCCGAAAATGTCCCAGGTGGGCCCAGGTAGCTGAAAATTTTCACGCTCCCTGCTCCTTCCGCATAGCTCCATTAGAAGCCAATGCTCTCCCAACCGCAGCAGCAACATCCCGAACAGCTTTGACGAGATGACTGAACTTTTCTGGAGTCAGGGACTGCTGCCCATCAGAAAGAGCCTCACTAGGACAGGGGTGCACCTCCACTATGATCCCATCGGCGCCAGCAGCTATCGCTGCCCGTGACATCGGCTCGACAAGCCACCACTTACCCGTCCCATGGCTGGGATCGGCAATTACCGGTAAGTGAGACAACCGCTTCACCACTGGTATCGCACTCAGGTCAAGGGTGTTCCGGGTGTAGGGCTCAAAAGTGCGTATCCCGCGCTCACACAAGATCACCTGATGATTGCCCCCAAGCACAATGTACTCTGCAGCCATCAGCCATTCTTCAATTGTAGCCGCAAGACCTCGCTTCAGAAGCACAGGCTTGTTGACCTTTGCCACTTCCCGCAGCAAGAAAAAGTTCTGCATATTGCGTGCCCCGATCTGGAGGACATCTGCATAAGCCGCCACAAGGGGTACCTGTCGCGGGTCCATCACCTCGGTAACCACCAGAAGCCCTGTTTTCTGACGCGCCTCAGCGAGGATTTCCAGACCTTTTTCTTCAAGCCCCTGGAAGGAGTACGGAGATGTTCGCGGTTTAAAAGCACCACCACGCAGGAAATTCGCTCCTGCTTCTTTTACCGCATAAGCAGTTTCCAGTAACTGTTCTCTGCTTTCTACGGCACAGGGACCAGCAATAATCTGGATCTCCTCGGCCCCAAGAAGGTGCGGGCCAATTTTGATCACAGTATCTGTTTCCTGAAATTCCCTGCTCACGAGCTTGAAAGGACTCAATACAGGAATCACTTTTTCCACCTTGGGGTGAGCTTCCAGGGAGAGATTAAGAGCGCGTGTGCGGTCTCCGATAACTCCAATAATCGTCCTGGAAACCCCCTGGGAAATGTGAACAGAAAAACCCTCTTCAAGCAATTTCTGCTGAAGAGCACGAATCTCCTCTTCTGTTGCCGAAGAGTCCATAACAATAATCATCAACCAACCCCCCTGTTTCGCGGCAGCACGTGGAAGGCAAAAGGGTACCCCGCCAAGGAGTACCCTCTTTGTTCTCGTCCTCCTCCCTGCCGTTCTGCCGTCCTTCTTCTAGTGAAAATTTTTGACCAGCCTTTTGATTAGCCTACCGTCCTTCCGAAATCCAGCCGAAAGGATTTTCTTTATTCTACCACAGAGTGCAACAAACCGCAATACACGACTGAGGGCTAAAATTGTTTCAGAGCCAGTTCCGCCGCATTGACTAAAGGATAGGCAAGAGGAGAAGCAGTCAAAGCTGGGTGAGTTCCCATCTGGAAGACGGCAATTTCATCGGCCTTGGCACCGTATTGGATCATTGCTGCGATGACATTGACAAGTTCTCCAACACTCTCTCCACAACACACCTGTCCTCCGATCAGTGCCCCGGTGCGCCTCTTGAAAATCAGGGTAACCTTCAGTGGGGCAACCCCAGGCATGCCTCCAGGATGCCTGTTGACAGTTTCCGCTTTTCCTACCACAAAATCGATACCCTCACTTTTTGCCCGTTGCTCACTGTATCCAGCCATCCCTACAGCAACATCAGCAACTTTCGTGGAAAAGACACCAATGGTTCCCCGATTCTCCCTGCGCAACCGGAAGACATTAGCTCCAGCAATCCTTCCTTCAGCAGTTGCTATTGAGGCCAACCGCAAAGGAGAAGGTATTCCTGTAAGGAAGTCAAACTTCTCGGCACAGTCTCCCACCGCGAAAACGTCTTTCTGACTCGTTCTCATATACCGGTCGACCCAGATACCGCCTCTTTCTCCAATCTTGAGCCCGGCCTCCTGAGCCAAAGCTACATTCGGTCTGACACCAATGGCCAAGATGACCATGTCTGCTGGCAAATGATCACCGTTTTCCAGGAGGACACGTTCTACCTTTTTGTCACCTTCAATTGCCCTTACCTTTGTGCTGGTGCGGATTTCTACACCAACTTTGGTCAATTCTTCTTCCACTTTTTTGCACAATTCCTCATCAAAAACCTGGTACAAACAATGCGGCAACACTTCAACAACTGTCACCTTGCATCCCGTTTTCCTGAATTCATCAGCCATCTCCAGCCCGATAAACCCTCCACCGATGATCACGACCTGTTTTGCTTCTTTTAGTCTTTCCTGGATTTGTTTGAGGTAAGCCACGTCTTTCTTGACAACGAACACGTTTTCGAGGTCTGCTCCAGGAATCGGGGGTACCAGTGGCTGAGAACCGGTCGCCAGAATCAGCTTGTCAAATTTCAGTTCTCTGCCTCCTGCCGTCTTTACCGCCTTTCCTGAAAAGTCCAATGAAGTCACTTCATCGACGATCAGTTGGACTCCATTCTGGGTAAGGATTCCATCAGGAATCAAGTTGTTTTCAGGCGCCCCCAATGTTCCAAAAATGTAAGGAATACCACAAGGAACTAGCACCTGCTCTTCTTTTCTCACGAGGACCACATCAGCGTCTGGATAGTGCCTTTTCACCGCAACTGCAGAAGCAATCCCACCAGCACTACCACCTACTACCAACACACTCCCCTGCATTTTATCCCTCCTCGTTAATTGTAAAAAAACAAATTATTGCTCACAGGGTGGTTTATCACAGGGAACCTCCCTGCCACAACACGGACTCTCTATACCGCAACGCGTGCCCGATTCACTATTCCAGCTGGTAGTAAAACCAGAACCTTTGTAGATAACTCCTGCACCAGAGCCCAAAAGCCTCCTCACTGCACCTCCACAAACAGGGCAAACCTTTACCGGTTCCTCGGTAATCTTTTGGAAGCGTTCGAAGCGGTGTCCACAATCCAAACATTCATACTCATATGTGGGCACATTCCCACCCCCTACAGCAGATTTAGTCCCTTCAGACCATCATTGCTACGCATGAACGGCCCCCTTATCTGACTACAGGGAAGGGGGACTTGTCCTATCGCCCCAAATTATAACCCTTTTGATGGCGACAACTACTTTTTTGATAACCTTTTTCAACAAAAAAGCGCCGCAAATAAAGCGGCGCTTCGGAATTTGAGACCCACCACTGCTGTTATTCTTCGAGGGCGATTGCTCCTTCCGGGCACTCTTCAACACAGCTTTCGCACTCAGTACAGTCGTCAGGATTAACAACCTTGCACTTATCGTCTACAATTTCCAGGACCTCATTCGGGCAGACATCAACGCAAGTCCCGCACCCTGTGCACTTATCAAGGTCTACTTTCGGTGGCATCTTTTTCCTCTCCCCTTTTGAAAATTTTTGAAAATGCCGTTTTGATAATAACAAGACTCTGAGCCCCTGTCAACCACTTTCAGAATGATCTTTTGACACCAAATCCGGCCTCAGTCTGACCGCTTCCCGCAAGTAGACATGTCTCACCTCCTCCTGTTTTCGTGAGGTGTATGCATGAACCAAAACCCGAATGCATTTCTCCAGAGCTCCGGGAACAGGGATCTCGGTCGTGCAGAGAAGAGGAACCGTTAGCCACCCCAGTTGCCTGGCAGCTTCTGCAGGAAAAGCGGCATTCAGGTCGGGAGTAGCAGAAAAGATGATGCTAATAATGTCTTCAGGGGAAATTTCGTTTTCCCTGACAATTGCCAGCAGCAGTTCCTTAGTTGCCTCACAGATCGCGGATTTGCTATTTTCGGATACAGTTACAGCTCCCCTGATTCCCCGCACCCAAACCTTCTCCAATTCTCCATCCCCTACCACTTTCAAAATCACTCTTAAGAAACAGCCCGGTGCCCTAGCCCAACAGCAACCTCGTCGAGATGAAGGAGCCCAATTCCAAAGAAAGCAGCCACACTGATATGATCCCCATAGCGAGCAATGCCAATTTTACCTCCGACATTAAACCCTACAGCCTTCAAACTTATCTGATTGAGCGCTTCCCTCGTCGCCCCGGCAACAGCTCCTTCTTCACTATGTGTTCCCTTGATAACCCCTTCCCTTTTAGCAGCAACAATCGCCGACTCAATAAATTTTTTGGCCGAACTGACGAACTCCCCTCCGCAGTCAACAGCAGCAGTCTTAATACCCAATCTGGCATAGTCAGCTTTCTTCCTAACCTCTTCTTCTCGATCCTCAGTCAGAGCCATCAAAATTGCAATTTTAGCAACCTGACGGCTTCCATAGCCACTCACAAACAACTTCCCTCCATTCTCTCGATTCAAAAAAAACTCTTGCTACTCCATGACTACTTCCCCGATCGTGGCGATGTTTCCTTTCGTTTCTACCTGAAAAAAGGGTGATGGCCAGATGATCCCCGGAGCAACCTCTTTGACCCGGAAAATTAACTCGCAACTGTAAGCAGTTCCATCAATCTGCAGCAAATCACCTTCCTGCACCTGAACCACAACCTTTCTCTCCTGAAAGTTGGCCACTTCTTCTCCATTCACCAGCACCCTCGCTTCCGGAAAGCAAAAATTACTGATCAGCTCGATCTCGACCTTCCCAGTGAGATCTGCTTTCTCCGGAAAAAGCTTACAAACCGTTTCCTCCCAGGGAACCCCCTCCATCCGCTCTGCTAGACTCCAGTAAAATCGGAAGGGTTCACCTGTAAACAGGAATTGCCCAGAAACGAGAGCGATAAAGACAAAAAATAGAATAAACTCGAAAATTTTTTCAATTTTATTCAGTTTGCAGAAAAACACTATCTCCCTCCCGGGCCGCCAGATTTTATCATCACCAATGTTTTACGCAAATTTTCCAAGTCTTATGCAACAGACCCGGGAAAGGCGCGACATTTCTTTGTTATTTTGTCGCATCGAGAAAAGAATTTTTATCAACAAAGAGGTCACTCAGTCTATCGATCAACTCTTCAATTATCCCCTGCTGAAGCCCTAAAAGAGAAAGGGCCTCAGGAAAAACGGGGTAACAAAGACCATCTCCACCGAGCCCAATCCCCATCATCATACAAATGGCATCAGCAATATGAACGAGCGCAGTAAGTCTGGCGTTTTCGCGAGCTCTCGTAGGTTCGTGATGAAAAGCGATCGCTTCTACCAGGGGCACTGGAAAATTCCATTTTTCGGCAACCTTAGCCCCCACCTCGGCATGAGTAAATCCCAAAACGTCTTTCTCCGCCTGACTAAAAGGAATCCTTTTTTCTTTAACAGTATTGATGATCTCCAGATAGGCATCTTGCATATAAACACTTAAAACGATCTTTCCAATGTCGTGGAGGAGTCCGGCAACAAAGGCCTGGTCTGGGGCAGGGAAACGCACCTGGCGAGCAAGCAATCTGGCAGCCATTGCGCAGGCAATAGAGTGACGCCAAAGTTCACCCTTTCCTAATTGGTAACCAGGAACCTCTCTGCTCAAAAGGTCATAGACCGAGGCTGCAAGGACAAGATTGCGAATTGTATTAAAACCAAGGATCACGATCGCCTCAACGACAGTGCTGATCCTGCGAGGAAACCCGTAATATGCAGAATTTGCCAGTCTCAAGATTCTTGCTGTAAGAGCCTGGTCCTGGCAGATGATATCGTTCAATTCTTTGACTGTGGAATCCGGGTCCTCAGTGACCCTGATCACCTGTTCGACGATCTGGGGTAAAGCAGGCAAATCTTGCACATCCTGCACAATTCGTTCTAAAGTTGGCTTCACCCATCTCACCCTTAAGGAGATTTTCAGGTTCACTTTGAACTCAGTCTCTTCTCCAGGTAAATCCGGTAATTGCGGAATTTTTCATTAAGCTTGTAAATGATCCTTTCGACCTCGTTTTTGGTCAAAGTGACAGTCTGGGGGTGGAGAAGTTCTACTTTTCTGAATTCTTCTCTCAGGAGAAAGGGAATCACATCCTCGATGGCATCAGCCTCTAGAATAAACTCCACCGGTGCGTAGGCAATTTCCCGGCCGGAACTTTCATCCCTGAGTAAGTAAATTTCTCCATCGGTATTGATATCCTTGATCTCGACACCCTGGTAAGGAATGTTGCGTAACAATATAACCTCTTGCTCCCTTATCTCTTCGGCAATTTGCTCCCCATCTTTTCCTCCCCAAAAGAGGCGACCTGGTCTGCTTTCTCCCCGATAGTCAAAACGGATTTTGAAACGTAATCTTTCATTCGGCTTTTCTTCGTTCATTTGCTGTCTCCTGCCTCCCCAGTTTAGATCTCCGCTGACCTTTATTCGTCATAAAATTCCAAAACTCCTCTTTTTAATCTTTTTAATACTCAATCCCACGCCGACTGGTGATCCCTTTCTGGTAAGGGTGCTTGACCATGTTCATCTCGGTAACCAGGTCCGCAAAATCGATTATTTCTTGAGGAGCATTGCGCCCTGTAAGTACTACCTCTACATATGGGGGCTTTTTTGAGAGGATATCAAGCACATCTTTCACAGAAACCAGTTCGAAGTAGAAGGCGTTGTTGATTTCATCAAGGATCACAAGATCATACTCGCCTGAAGAAATAACCCTTTCAGCGGTTTCTAAAGCCATCTTAGCAAGCCTCAAGATCTCCTCATCTTTTTTCCCTCTTTTTGGAAAACAAGTTCCACAACCCCGGCACTTCGCCTCTCCTTGTCTGATCAAAGAACTGTAAGGGCAGGTAATTCCGTACTGGAGAATTTTTAAATTAGGATAAAGCCTCTGAGCCGCAAACAGTTCGCCAGTATAAGCTCCCCCCTTTAGAAACTGAATCATACAAACCCTGAACCCGTGCCCTATTGCCCGAAGGGCGAGACCAAGAGCAGCAGTTGTTTTACCCTTGCTGTTCCCCGTATAAACTTGAATGAGTCCTTTCTCCAGCCGCGGGCGCAAGCACATCCTCCTCCTTTCCCCATTCTTCCAGCAACCGCATTATTGCCTGCTGATCAGGCAAAAACTTTAATCCTAATTCTTTAAAGGACGAAACCAGCTCGATGGCTTGCCCTTCTGTATAATCCCGATCTGGCAGTTCCTCAGGGTTAAGCAAATAGCACCTCTTCCCAGCTTCAAGAAGGGGTTCAAGGACTTCCAGATTAGGCAAGTTCCCTTTGCCAAAAGGGATTTCCAAAAGAAAAATGAGATCGGCTTTCATCGCCAACTCCAGGTTAGCAACAAAAGCCTGGCGCCCAATTGGTGAAAAGGGCTTTTCTTCAGCAACTTCTACCCCCAGAGCTTTTGCCACTTCCCAATCAGTGTCATTAATATTGAGGACACCTGCAGAAACAGTATAACCTTTCCTGACCAGTTGCCCGATTAAGGAAGCTCCCACCCCACCACCACAGACCAAGTGCAACCGAAGGGGAACATCGGTTTTTTCCTCACCAAGACCAGGCAACAGGAACACTTGAGGAGTCCCTGTAAGAGGATGCCTCACCACCAATACATCTGTCTGGTAAACCTTCTTGATGATCTCTGGCTTTAGAACCTCTTCAGGCTTACCGATAGCAAAAATCTTTCCCTGATGCAGCAAAAGCAACCGGTCACAATACTGAGCAGCAAGATTGAGGTCGTGGAATACCGCTACTATAGTCAACCCCTGTTTATTCAAGTTTCTCAGAATTTCCAGCATTTCTAGTTGGGAAGCAAGATCGAGATGATTTGTCGGCTCGTCAAGCAGTAAAACCTCAGGCTCCTGAGCAAGGGCACGGGCAAAGACCACCCTCTGTCGTTCCCCTCCACTCAGCTCCAGTAGGTTACGGTCCCTCAGGTGCCAGCATCCTGATAGCTGCATTGCTTTCTCCGCAACCTGAAAATCCTTTTTGCTCTCAAAAGAGAAGCGCTTTTGGTGAGGGTAACGACCCATTAACACAACATCCAAAACTGAAAAAGGAAAACCCACTACTGGTTCCTGAGGAACCACGGATATTTTCTTGGCAAGGTCCTGCCTGGAGAATTCGGCAAGATCTCTCCCAGAGAAAAACACCACTCCCCGGACAGGTTTAAGAGTGGCAGCAAGGGTCTTTAAAAGGGTGGACTTTCCAGCAGCATTCGGTCCAATGATTCCCAAAAAAGCACCCCGTGGGATCTCGAGGTTCACTCCACGAAGTACCTGATGAGCCCCATAGGAACACTCCACATCCAGAATCTTTAAGACCACATCAGAGACCATACCAGACCATCCTTATCACAGAATCTATATCACGTTTGTTGAAAATTCCTCTGGGTCCCCTATCTCTTCCTTGTCCGCAGCAGGTAAACAAAAAAGGGGACACCCAAAAAAGCAGTTACTACTCCTACAGGCAACTCCACAGGTGCTAGTAAAGTCCGAGCAAGGGTATCTGCCCAAATCAGAAAAACTCCTCCCCCAACTGCACTTACAGGGATAAGGACACGATGATCGGGACCTAAAAGCAACCTCACTAGATGAGGAACAATTAACCCGATAAAACCTATCGTTCCAGCGAGAGCAACAGCAACCCCAGTCAAAAGAGTAGCCACAAAAAGAAGGAGTTTCTTGATCCTTTCGACAGAAACGCCTAACTGACCTGCTGTTTCTTCTCCAAAGGTTAAAATATTTAGCTCCTTTCCGAATAGGCAGAGAACGATAACACCAACAACAAGGTAAGGAGACGTATAAAGCAAATACTCACTTCCCCGAAGATTGAGATTCCCCATCATCCAGTAAATAATCTGGTGCATGTTTTCACCAGCAATGGTAAGGAGAAAAGATAAAACAGCAGACATGAATGAATTCATGATTACCCCGGCTAGAATCAAGGTCTCCACAGCTAAGTGTCCCTCAACAAGAGCCAGGCGGTAGACAAAGATTCCAGTTAATAAGGCTCCGAGAAAAGCAACTAGAGGCATCCCGAGTATTCCCCAAAAAGTGTCACCGGGAAAAATGACCAAGGTCAGTGCGGTTCCAACCGCTGCTCCCGAGGCAACCCCGAGGGTGTACGGCTCAGCCAGGGGGTTGCGTAAAAGACCCTGAAGAGCCGCGCCAGCAGCAGATAAGGCAGCTCCGACAAAAAACGCCAAAACAATCCGCGGAAGCCGGATCCTGGTGACGATCACAGCCGCTGTTGTCTGCACATCTTCGGTTCCGAAAACCCATTGGAACAAAACTTTGAAAGCAGCCGCCGGAGCAACAGAAGCACTCCCCAAAGCAGTGCATACAATCACAGAAAGAAAGAGCAAAAAAACGAGTAAAAGCATACTCCAGAAAAGACGTTGATACCAGTTTATTCGAAGCACCTTTGATCAGCCCTGTCTAACTGGTTTCAGTAAATCAGTCCCTGAGAGTGGCAAAAACTATTGAAAAAGGCCTGGGTAAAGTGAACGGGCAACTTCTTCGACAGCCTGACCAGCCCTAGGCCCTGGCCGGTTTAAGAGATCGGGATCTTTCGGGCAGATAATCCGGCCCTCTTGGACCGCTTTGATTTTCTCCCAACCAGGGCGTTTACTGATATCACTCTGGACATCCACGTAATAGCTGTCTAAGGCAAGAATCACATCAGGGTTCTTTTCCACCACCGACTCACTGCTATACATCTGGTAACCCTCGACATCAGCGGCTACATTGATCCCTCCGGCAAGAGTCACCAGTTCATCAACATAAGTGTTTTTCCCTGCAGTATACAAAGGTTCATTACCGACTTCAATAAACACCTTGACCCTCTCTTCCGGAGCAAGGGTAGCCAGTTTTTCTTTTACAAAATCCAGTTGTTTCCGAATTTCTCTAATCAGCGCTTCTCCAGTCTTTTCGGTCCCGGTAACCCGAGCAATCAACCGGATCGCCCTAAAAACCCCCTCAATGCTTTCTGGTTCTACACAGAGAACTGGAATTCCTAATTTGCGAAGAGCAGCAATAGTATCAGCATTAAGAGTCTTCTTGGCAACCACAAGATCGGGGTCAAGCTCAACGATTTTCTCTACACTGGGATTAAGATCCCCCACCTTTGGCTTTTGCTTCGCCTCTGGGGGATAATCGCAATAAGTAGTTACTCCCACAAGGCGATCCTCCAAACCAAGTGCAAAAAGGATCTCTGTGTTACTGGGGGTTAAAGAAACTATTCGCTGTGGTTCTTTACTAATAACCAACAAGTTGCCGGAATCATCTCTCACGGTAAGCTGTTTTCCGCTAGGCGTTTCCGGAGTCTCTCCCTGAAAGCAACCCGATACAGTGAAAAACAGCCCCAAAATAAGAAAAAAAGCCACCGAAATTGCGAAAATCCTCCGCCCCAAATTTGTTTCCCCCCCATGAATCCAAGGTGTCCGCTCATCCTAGTTAATATTCCACTAAAAAACTCTCATTCCTTCCTGGCCATCTCCTTTAATTTTGCCACTTCTTCACTTGTGAGATAACGAAATTGACCTGGACGCAGGTCGCCAAGGGTAAGGAAAGCAAACTTTGTCCTTTTTAATTCTAAAACTGGGTGCCCAACAAACTGGCACATTCTTCTAACCTGACGCTTTTTCCCTTCCCTGATACTGATTTCCAGAACCGCCTTATCAGAAAGCGTCTTCAACAACCTTACTTCCGCCGGAGCAGTTCTGCCTTCAGGAAGGGGTACTCCTTTCCTCAATCTTTCGATGGCATCGAGCGAAGGTTTTCCCTGGACAAGCGCCTGGTAAGTTTTCCAAATCGCATGCTTGGGATGAGTCATCAAAAAGGCAAACTCACCGTCATTGGTGAGGAGGAGCAATCCGCAGGTATTCAGATCAAGCCTGCCGACAGGGAAAAGCCGCACCCCGGGAATCTTCACAAGGTCAGTGACCTTTGGCCTTCCCTGGGGATCGTGCACAGTAGAAACATAACCCTTTGGTTTGTTGAGAAGCACATAAACATACCTCTCATTAATGACGACTCTTTCCCCATCAACAGTAATGAGATCGTTCTTGGGGTCTGCCTTCTCTCCAAGCACTGCCACCTTCCCGTTTACTTTTACTCGACCCGCCCTGATCAAGTCTTCACAAGCACGCCTTGAGCCATAACCTGCCTTTGCCAGGATCTTCTGCAGTCTCTCAACTGCCATCACCACCACCTCCCTCAGGCGAGCAAAACTATTACTGTCACTCTCCAATATTTCAACCGCCAGAACTTCTCCAAACCATTGTCCCGTGTCTGTCTGAATTATATCTGATCTGCCAAAACGGATGAAGTCAGGGATATTTTAAAAATTTTACCCAAAGCAGGAGTTAAAAGATGCAGCGGAATTGGGCCAGGAGCTTTTGGGGAATCTTAGCCAAACAGGCGGTGACAGATGTAAACCGAGGACATAAAACTCACAAGATCCGCAAAAAGGCCGAGGGCAAGTGCGTGGCGGTAGTGTCTGATACCCACAGAACCGAAGTAAATAGTAATGATAAAAAATGTCGTGTCAGTGCTGCCCTGCATCACTGAAGCCAGCCTTCCTATAAAAGAATCTGGGCCATAGGTCTTGATCAACTCGGTGGCGATCCCAAGAGCACTGCTTCCTGAAAGTGGCCGCATCATCGCCAGAGGCAACACCTCGGCAGGAATACCGAAAAAATTGAGCAAAGGAGCAAGAAAGCCGGAAACCAGATCCATTCCCCCAGAAACACGGAAGACCTTGATGGCCACAAACATGGCGATCATGTAAGGGATAATCTTCACCGCTGTCTGAAAACCTTCGGCAGCCCCCCGCACAAATGCCTCATAGACAGGTACGCGCCGGAGCATCCCTGTCAGAAGAAAAAAGAAAAAAAGGGCTGGTATCGCCCATTTGGAGATCTGCGCAAGCAGGTACTCCAACATCACTTTCTCCCCCAGAACCGGGAGCGGAAAAAAGTCCTCCAAAAGTAGTCAGCAGTCAACGCCAGAACCATCGCCGTGCCTGTAGCAAAAATTGTCGCCCCAACAATCTCAACAGGGTTGCGAGAACCCGCAGCAACCCGAACCCCAATGATCGTCGCCGGGATCAAGGTCACACAAGATGTGTTCGCTGTCAAAAAGGTGCACATGGCATCAGAAGCAGTATCAGGTCGAGGATTGAGTTTCTGCAATTCCTCCATTGCTTTCAGGCCAAAAGGAGTAGCCGCATTTCCAAGCCCCAGGACATTGGCGCTGAGATTCATGATGATCGCCCCCAGAGCAGGATGCTCCGGAGGAACCTCGGGAAAAAGCAAACGTGCCAGCGGCCGCATCAGCTTCGCCAGAAACCGCACCAGACCTGCCTCCCTGGCGACCTCAAGTATTCCCAGCCAGAGAGCCATCAGACCGATCAGATCAAAACAAACGTAAACGGCTTCACTGGCACTGTTAAACAGAGTTTCTGTAACCAGAGAAATTCTTCCGTTCCAGGCAGCAATCAAGATGCCCCCAAGTATTAGGGAAACCCAGAGCAAATTGAGCAACCCGTTCCCCTCCCCCCTACCTACCTATTTCACCTTTATGTGGGAAGGGAATCAAATAGACCTCATGTTGATGGTTTTCAGGAGAGCAGGGAGATTATGAAAAAAAGAAATCTCAAGGCTGCTGGAAGATCTCCTTAACCTTATCCAAGAATACAGGCGCCATATCGATAAGGCGGTCGACAGTGGGGTTTCCATCTATCGGGAGAAGGCGAACCTGATTGTTTCCGACAACTAGAAAACCGACAGGACGTACAGAAATTCCACCTCCACTCCCACCACCAAAAGGAAACTGTCCCTCTTCTTCCCTTCGCTGGTCTTTCTGGTAATCTGAACCCCCTGCGGCAAAGCCACAGGTCACCCGTGAAACTGGCATGATCACCGTCCCATCAGGAGCTTCGACGGGATCGCCGACAACAACATCGACATCCACCATCTCCTTGATACTCTCCATTGCTGTCTTCATGAGGCTTTCAATGGGATGCTCAGGCACCTTAACCCTACCTCCTCACAACTATCTTCACCGAGCCTTGTTGAATAAAAGCGACAATGCCGAAGACCTCACCAGTTCAATAATAATATGGGTTAATCGAGTCTCAAATATACAATCAAACTCTACTTTAAAACAGGGTTCACCGAATCTTGGAATGATTTGAAGGAAAACACCAGAGGGTTCAATTTTTGTATAACAACTCGCTCGACTGAGGGCACTTTCCACAACCGCCCAGCAAGCACCAACAACGATGCCAGTAACTGCATAATCAGTTGTCCCCAGAAAAAGCCTCCAATGAAACTGCCTGAATCTGCCTTTTTTGAGGAACCTTCTGAAGAGGTAAGAAAACTTCCTAATGTCCTGAAAAATTCTTGGCAACTGGTGGAGAAAAGGTAAAACTTGCTCTTTTTCAAGATCAACCTCAGTAGGTGTTTCTGTAAGAAAACCCAACTGAAACTCTCCCCCGATCCCCAGCCTCCAACTGACCACCCCACACCTGTAAAAAATCACTCCAGGTCTTTCTTTGTGGGCGAAAAAGCGAACCTGGACCGGAACAAAAGCTATGATTGGAATTAAACCGAGTAACAGCAAAAGAAAAAAATTAACCCTGTGCAAGAAAGCCACCTCACACCAGAAGATAGCCTTCATGTCTAATTTTGCACAGGGTTTCCACAGTTATACAAAAACACCCGCACTAAAACTTTCAATAGAGTCCCATTGCTTCCCTAACCTCAGTCATTGTTTCCTGTGCTTTCAGACGCGCTTTCTGCGAACCTTCCTTCAAGACATCCCAAACGAAATCAGGATCTTTTTCCAGTTTTGTCCTCCGTTCCCAATAAGGAGTCAAAAAGCTCGTAAGCACATCCGTCATTTTCTTCTTGCAGGGCACACAACCAATCTCCCCCCGACGGCAAGATTCCGCAACCTCATCCACCTGATCGCGATTAAAGAGGCGGTGGAAGGCAAAAACCGTGCAGACTTCGGGGTGCCCTGGGTCTGTGGGATGGATGCGGGCAGGATCGGTCACCATCATCTTTACCTTTTTCTCCAGTTCCTTGGGAGAAATTGCTAGGGGAATCTCGTTACTATAGCTTTTGCTCATTTTCCTCCCATCAATCCCAGGCACCAAAGCGACCTCCGCCAAGTAGGCCTGGGGCTCAGGAAAAAGCTTGGTACTGTACAAGTAATTGAAGCGGCGGGCCACCTCCCTGCACATCTCCAGGTGAGGCAACTGATCTTCTCCGACAGGAACGAGGTCAGCCTTGTAAATCAGGATATCTGCTGCTTGAAGCAAGGGGTATCCCAGGAAACCGTAAGTCCTCACATCTTTCCCGAGTTCCCGAAACTGCTGGAGTTGCTCCTTGTAAGTCGGACACCTTTCCAGCCAGGATACAGGAGTAAACATTGAGAAAAGAAGGTGCAGTTCGGCATGCTCCTTAACCTGAGACTGCACAAAGATGACACTCTTTTCCGGGTCAAGACCGACCATCAGCCAATCGAGAACCATTTCCCTCGTGTTTTCCTTAAGAACAGAGGGTTCGTCAAACGAGGTCGTCAGGGCGTGCCAGTCTGCCACCATAAAATAGCAGTAGTGTTCTTCCTGGAGTTTGTTCCAGTTCTCGAGAACACTCAAGTGACCGAGGTGAAGTCTTCCTGTCGGCCTCATTCCGCTCAAAACAGTTTTTTGTCCCATTACTTCATCCCTTCTTCCATAAAATTTAAATTCCTCTAAAAGGTAGGGCAAAAATGTGGGCGAGAAGGCTCAAAAAGTGGATCACATATGCCGAAATGGGAATGAGAATTTTTCCAACCAAGCCGGTAGCAATCAGAAGTAGCAGAATAACAGGACCATAAATCTCGAGTCGATAGATCAGGTCACCCGACTTCAGGAAACCGGCAAGAATCTTGGCTCCGTCCAGTGGTGGAACCGGAATCAGGTTAAACACAGCGAGGTAAACATTGACAACAACGAGCGCCCGCAAAACACCCACCAAAATGTTCTGCGAGTTGAGAATGACTAAATCTGGCAAGGCAAGAGTGAGGATGAGGGCGCTTGTGAAGGCCACTACTAGGTTCATCAAAGGGCCTGCCAGGGCGACGAGCATCATCCCTTGCCGCGGTCCCCGGCGCAGGTTCCAGGGATTCACCTGCACCGGTTTTGCCCACCCAAAACCGGCAAAGAGGAGGAGCAGAAAACCGAGGACATCAATGTGGACAAGGGGATTGAGGGTGAGCCTCCCCTGGTAGCGAGGAGTAGGATCCCCAAGAAGGTCTGCCATTTTCCCATGGGCATACTCGTGAAAAGTAATAGCAATGACCACTGCCGGCAGCCAGAGCAAAACTCTGGTCAAACTTAGATCAAGCACTGCAATCTTCCCTTTCAAGAACTTCTGCCTTTTGCAGAAGTTCAGTTAATCGTTCTCTACCAACTATCTCGGCAATTTGTTCATCCAGTTGCAACTCTGCAGATCTTTTCCAAATTTCCTTGAACTTTCCCTTCTGAAAGCAAATCTCCAGTTCATCCATCAGGTGTTCCCGGGAAACTCCAAGCAACAGCTTTTCCTTAATCGCATTCTCCAGAAGGATTTTAGTCTGTTTCTCCAATCGGTACCCGAGTACTTGTTCATACCTTATCGCCTTCAAGATCCTCAGCGGGTCTTCAACAAAGCTAAAATTATGAAGGACGCGGACCAACCCCTTGAGAAGGTCTCCCTGCCCTCCAAAAAAGTCCAGTAAGCGACCAAAACAGGATGCATTCAAGTGAACAGCCAAAGTATCGACTGTAAAATCTCTCTTGTAAAGTTCATCCCGGAGAGCGACTCGTTCTTGGTTTCTCCTGCTTGGATATTCCGAGAATTCCGAACTGGCAATTCGGATTTTCGATACATAACCATCCGACAAACTCAGGAAAAGTAAACCTTCACCAACGGGTTGGCTAAAAAGCTCGCCCAGGTCTTCCAAGAAGCCCCGGTCACCTTCTACGATCAACTCCAGCTCCTTTCCCGGTTGACCCCGAAGGAGGTCGCGAACAAAATCTCCTACAAGATAAACGGTAGTTGAAGCCTTTTCAGCAGCAACCCCAACCTTGTGTAGCACTTCCAGCAAAAAACCAGGAAGGCGGCGTTCCAGAAGTCCTGAGATATCCCAATTCTTGCCGAGAATAACCTGGTCAGTAGCATCACCACTCACGTAGAGATGATGGTAGGGGTGAGGGTATTTGCCTGAGTGGAGAACGTTCAACACATCACTCCGAGAGACAATCCCCACAAGGTGACCGCAGGCATCAACTACAGGAAGCCGACCAATGTCGTATTTTACAAGAAGCTTCTGGATCTCGGCAAGCGAAGCCTCTGGGGTTACAGTGACGACGTTCCTGCTCATGTAGCCTTTTACAGGTGCATGAGTGAGACTGTGCTGGCGCGCCTTGTCGATGTCTCTCCTGGAGATGATCCCTACAAGAACTTCGTTTTCAACCACAGGTAATCCAGAATGACCGTAGCGAAGCATAATCTGACCTGCTTCTTTCAGGGTAGTATCTGGGCTTACTGTTTTCACTGGTGTTGACATGATTTCCCTGGCCACCGGCCCTGACTTCACCTGTTTCCTGAGAATTTCCAAAAGCTTCTCTTCTACTTCCTCCAGATCCCCATTTTTGACAACAGCCGCGGCTGCCCGGTAATGGCCTCCACCCTGCCAATTCCTCAACACCTCATTCACCCTGATCGTCTCAGTCCGGCTTCTGGACGTAAGGTAAATTCTGGTCCCCATTTGCACAAGCAAGAAAATGGCATCAGAATTCACGATCTCGGTAACCCTGTGAGCAATCAAATCGAGACCACGGACGTAGTGGGGCACACTCGCTTTCGCCAGAAAAACCTGCAACCCCTGGACATCGATGACCTGCCCTGTATCCAGCAGTTTCTTCAAAAGACTTCTCTGTTCTGGTGACAACGACCAGTGCAGGTAGCTAGAAACAATGCCGAGATCGGCCCCGCAGCGTAAAAGGTGAGCAACTGCTTCGACATCACGGACTGTTGTTGAAGAAAAAGTGAGACAACCAGTATCTTCGTAAATTCCCAAACAAAAAAGCGTCGCCTCCAGATGATCTATCGGTATTCTTCTGCTCCTTAAAATTTCGACAAGGATCGTTGTCGTCGCCCCAAGAGGCTCTACTACTCGATAGGTAGCACTAAGGTCATCAGGTGCTGGGGGGTGATGGTCAAAAAGATGAACTTCTTCTACTTCTCCATCTTCAACAAGAGGACGAATTTTACCCAGCCGGGCAGGTTTCGCAGTGTCGACTACAATCAACCTGTGCACCTTCGTCGAGGGTAATCCCGAAAAACGCACCGGAAACCAGACATCTCGGTAGAGGGACATGTAATTGCGCACATTAGGCTGGACCTGTCCACTGAGTATGATCTCAGCACCGGGATAAAGTTTCCGGGCAGCAATCATTGAGGCAAACCCGTCAAAATCAGTATTCACGTGACTGGTGATAAGCTCCACAAACCGCTCCTCTCCCCTCAACAAGGTGCTTCTTTGTTACCACCGGCACCCTTTGGAAAAACGCTCAGGAAGAATCTGCTTGTGCACAAGATCGTCATAAGTTTCGCGGGCAACAATCAGTTCTGCCTGACCGTTGTTTACCAACACGACAGCAGGGCGTGGCAACCAGTTATAGTTACTGGACATGGAGTAGGTATAGGCACCAGTACACGATATTGCCAAAATGTCCCCAGGCTCAACATGAGGAACAGAAAGGTCCCAAATCAGCATATCGCCAGACTCACAACACCTTCCAGTAATCGAGACCACTTCTTGGGCAGGCTGATCAGCTTTGTTAGCAACAAGCCCCTCATAGCGCGCTTTGTAAAGCGCAGGTCGGGGATTGTCAGTCATTCCTCCATCAACGGCAACATACTTTCGCACCCCAGGTATATCCTTCATCGAACCTATAGTGTAAATCGTTGTTCCCGCAGGCCCTGCAATCGAGCGTCCTGGCTCGACAATGATCCTCGGACGGGGGTAACCGAACTCCGCAGCAGCCTTTTCCACACTCTCTCTGATCACCCCGGCATAGTCGTCAACTGAAGGAGGGTCATCACCTTCAACATAATATATCCCCAAACCTCCACCTAAATCCAGTTCAGCAGCAACCCACCCAGTTTTTTCCCGAAGCTCCTGAAGAAATTCCATCATCACTCTTGCAGCATGACCAAAGGCCCCCAGTTCCAGGATCTGAGAACCGATGTGACAGTGAAGACCTGTTAGATTAAGGTTATCCGAAGCCAGGGCAATTTCGACAGCCCGCAAGGCATCGCCATTAGCAAGGGTGAAACCGAATTTGGAATCAATTTGCCCGGTTCTGATGTATTCGTGGCTGTGGGCCTCGATCCCAGGGGCAACCCGCAAAAGGATCGAAGGAGAGTATCCCCCATCTTCGGCAATTTTCCGGAGAACCTCAAGTTCGTAAAAATTATCGACAACGATCCTTCCTACTCCCTTTTCGAGGGCAAATCTCAGTTCTGCAGGAGACTTATTGTTGCCGTGGAAGAAGATCTTTTCTGGAGGGAAGCCGGCCTGGAAGGCGATGTAAAGCTCTCCGCCAGAGACCACATCCAACCCGAGTCCTTCTTCTTCAATGATTCTGCACATCGCCATAACTAAAAAGGCCTTTCCGGCATAGATCACCAGATCAGACTGATTCTTGCCAGTAAAGGCCTGATAATACTTCCGGCAGTTTTCCCTGATCAATGCTTCATCAATAATATAAAGTGGTGTTCCAAATTCCTGAGCAAGGTCAACCACATCACAACCTCCGATTTCCAGATGACCCTTGGAATTAATCTTCATCGTCCCATGCATCCTCACGGCCAGAATCTCCTTTCTTCTCCCTCAAACTGCTGCTTGCAATGTTTAGTTCATTCTAGCATGGTCACCCGGTAGTGTCAACGAAAACGAAACACCTGTGGTGGTTCTTACTCGAAATTTGGGGAACAGTAGCAGAAAAACCTACTAGGATAAATCAGTCAATACTTATCCTTCTACCTTTATCTGGGAAAATTACCCGACAGATCGCTTGGAAACGGTAAAAAAATTGATGATCCTCAGTGTGCACAGGAATAAGAATTTCGGGACGAACGGTCTCGACAAGTTCTTCGATCCCTGGACCATGAATGTGTCCACTGGCGTGAAATCCGCACTTCTCTCGATCCCGGCCAAGGGTACCGTAAAGCTCAAAACCAAAATAATTGATCCAGTTCCGGATACGCTCGTGGTCGAGCAACATCTCTTCATCAAAGGCCTCACTGGAAGAATAAATGTACGTGCCTCCATCAGGAGAAACGTCCAGAAGAGCGGGAAAATCGTAGTAGGAAAAGCACATGATGAAGCTTCCTTGGTCAGCCCGCACCTTAGCTGCATCCACCATTCTTTCCCTGCAGACAGCAGAAAACCTTTCCAATAACGCGGTTTCCCACGGAGCAGTTACTCCTTTTGGCTTGACATAAAGAGCGATCTGTTCTTCACTAAAAGGATCAGGAACCCCCATTTCACCTGCAGAACGAAGAGCATCCAAAAGATAAACATCCTTTGCAGTCAAGACAAGTTGCCTTCCCGTTTTCTGGGCTATCTCTAAGAAAGATAAAAGCCGTTCGACATTGCGTGGTCCAAAATCCGCTACCACCAAACCGTCAGCATTTTCCACAACCTCCAGTGAATTGGCAAATACTTCGCCTTCTGTAATCGGTCGCTCTGTTCCAGGATGTGTACCTTCGCAAATAAGAACACGAGGATTCAAAGCTGCCAGTTCCTTGATAAAACTTCTCGTTAGGTGTGCACGCCTGCCATGTGCTCGAAAATCACCAGTGTAAACCACCCACCCCGCAGAGGTCTTGACTCCAAAGGCAACTGCACCAGGTATCGAGTGGTCGACTGGCCAAAAGCGAACTTTGACTCCACTAATATCTTCTTCCTGGTCGCAGATCTGCAATGGCTTGTAATCCAAATCCCGCGAACCGTAGCACCTTTTCCAAAAGGCAAAGGCCTGATTAATATGTGCACCATTACAACTTCCAAAAACAAAATAACTGCGCTGCTGATAGGGCGCGCGGCGGTAATGAATAGTTCTCAGCAGGCCTTCTTTCAATTCCCGGGGAGCAACATAGCAGATCTCCTGAAGTCTGTTGCCGCTGCCCGTGTCCTGGAGCGCTTTACAGATGAGAGCAGTTGTCAAGCTGGTATAAATCGGGATCTCCGGAGAGACATACGAGAGGTAGCCACAGTGGTCGAGGTGAGCGTGAGAAAGCAAAACTGCTTGAACTTCTAGCTCCCGGTAGTAAGGGCTTTCGGAAAAATTGGTCCATAACCCGGGACATTCCAGGTCCGTCCTGTAAAGGCCACGCAGTGGAGGCAAAAGTCCCAGAGCAAAAAGATCATTGAGACCTAGCACCTGACGCGGTCCCAAAAACCCGTCAAAAAACATTCCCTCAGTTTTAAAACTGGTTCCAAAATCAAGAAAAAGGGCAACATCACCATCCTCCAAGAGGATCTTGTTGCCACCTATACATTGATTACCATCGTAAAAAGTGAGGTAAACCACGGAACCTACAACTCCCTAAAAAAAATTCCCCAGGTGGGGAAAAAGAACCGGGCTGCGATTTGCCCTCAATGGAGGGCAAATCTGTTTAACTGACTCAGGAGTTCTTCCACATCTATTCCATGAGCCTCGGCAACCTCTTCGATACTTTCTCTTTGGGCAGCAGGGCAGTAAACACAATCCATACCATAAGAAAGGAACACCTGCACAGTTTGGGGACTTCTTGCAAGAACTTCTCCAACAGTCATCTCTTTTGTGATGACCATTTTCAATCCCCCCATTTTCTATTCTATATCACCTCAACTCAGTAATGCCAAGTTGCGCAAAGGGTTCCTACCTGTTGATTCACGCAAGGTTTTGGAAAAGCTCAGACCAGCCGGCTGCAAGTTCTGAAGTCAACTCATAAATCCGCAGAGCCGCTTCTTCGGTCAAAGTTCCTGTTCCGCAAGCCGGAGTGACCAGAGACTGGCTGCGGAGCAGTTGGAGATCTACTTTTTTCTCCTGGAGCCTCTGCAGAAACCCAACCGTAAAGCGTTTTAGGGTCTCTCCGTTTTCCTGAAAGACTTCCTGAGAAGTAGGAACAATGCCCCAGGCGACGACTCCCCCATGTTCCAGAAAGTTTTGGAGAAGCTCCGAATAAAGGCAGAAACTATCTGCAAACTGATAAGTGTCGAAACTAATCACATCAAGCTCAGATTCGAAGAGAATCGACCAGTCGAGGTCAGCACAAGTATGAACCCCAACAATTGCTCCCTCATTCCTGAGGAAGGTTGCAAATTCTCGCAGGGCAGCAACCACATCTTCTCTCGCCACACCGATGCTGTCAAATGACCCACACCTATAAATGACAGGATCATCCATAAAAATCAAAACCGGTAACCCAAACCTCCCCAAAGTGTGCACCTGCCAGGCTGCCTGGAGGCAAAGCTGCTTTAAAAGCACATCGCGGAGTTGGGGGTCATAATATGCTGGTTTTCCCTGAGGATCTGTGATCTGAAAACCGACAGAAAGCAAACCTACAACTTGACCCTTCAGGTATTGAGCTTCCCCTACCCCCTTCTCAGAAAGGTCCTCGACTAAATGGTAGAACCCTTCGGCAGCACCGGATGGGAAGGCAAACTGAGCTAACAACTCTTTGTTCCCAGCAGAAACCTCGATGTACAGCTCATAAAACCTGGCAAGGCGATCAGGCCAGTCAGGCTCATCGCAGGCAAACATCGGGCTTCTACCATTATCGACTTTCAACAGCCCTAACTGTAACAAACATTCCAGAAACTGGTGTAAGTAGCCTTCAAGGGGTGTCAGTTTCGGTAACTGAGGCCAGTGAGGGATATACGGAAAGAATTTTCTCACAAGGGACACCGCATAAGCAGGATCTTTGTGGGGCAGACTCCCTATTCCAGTCGCTAGACCAGTAGGAACAAAGTTCATGTTCAAAACCCCTTTCTTGTGCAATTTCAATTGGTTTTCAATAAGCCAACTGTTTAACAATATTAATCACCAGTTTTGTAGCGTTTTCAAGCTTTCCAGGGTTAATCATCTCAGGAGTATCCTCAATAGTATGATTGTGCTCGAGCCACGTCTGCGAGAGTAGGGTTACCGCAGGAACGCCATTTTCAGAAAAAGGCTGATCATCAGAAGTATACGCTGAGCTAGTTCCTAGAAACTGGACCTTGACCTGATAGTCCAGTCTCTTTCCTGTAGCCTCAACCAATGAGATTAGCTGATTATCGCGATCATGGGACCAAACGAGGAACTCCGCAGGCTCTCCATTGCCAAGGGTATCCAGATTGATGACCGCCTTAATTTTTTTCAGGGGAAAGGTGGCAACAAAATGACGGGAGCCATAAAGTCCTTCCTCTTCTCCAGTCCAGGCAGCGAATAGAATTTGAAGATTCGGCATCCGCGGTTGGCCAGCAAAAAAGCACGCTGTTTCAAGAAGCACTGCAAGACCAGAAGCATTGTCATTTGCTCCAGGAAACCAGGCATTTCCTGAAACCCCAAGATGATCGTAATGAGCAGAAACTATGACCACACCCTTCTGGGAAGGAAACTCGCCGGGTCCCAGAAAAGCAAGAACATTGTCGCTGAGAACAAAACCATCACTGTTGATTTTCGGTTTCCAACGCTCTCCCTGCTTCACCAGAACAAAACTCGGAACTTTCACTCGCTGAAAATAGGTCCCCTGATCACCCGCTGGCTTCAACCCCAATAACTGAAACTGACGTGCCAGGTATCTGGCAGCACGACCACAGCCCGCAGACCCTGGAGCGCGGCCCTCGTAAAAGTCGGAGGCCAGTCTCTCTATGTGGAACAAAGCGTATCTTCCTGGTTCAAGGCTCAGATCTAGATCTTCGAGTTCCCAGCAGCCACCGCCCTTATCCAGGCAATAGGAAGTTCCTAAAAAACATACTCCCAGGATTAAAATGCCCACAATCCCGATGGCTTTTTTCTTCATGGACACCACGAACTTTCCCTTTATTCAAAGGTAATGCTATAATTGTCGCAAAGGAGGCCAAGACGATGAAATTCCAGCCAGGCTACCTCCGACTTCTCGAGTCAGGGGAACTTGAAGAAAGAACCAAAAAAGCCTATCAGCGACTTAGCGCATGTGACCTTTGCCCTCATCACTGTGGAGTGAACAGGCTCAAGGAAGAAAAAGGGTTTTGCCGATCGGGAAGCCAGGCAGTAGTCTCCAGTTTTGGATCCCACTTCGGAGAAGAAGAACCCCTCGTCGGGATCCATGGCTCGGGAACGATTTTTTTTACCTTCTGCAACATGAGATGCATCTACTGCCAGAACTACGAAATCAGTTGGCTGGGAGTTGGAAAGCCCGTTACCTCAGAAGAACTGGCGGCGATCATGTTGCAACTCCAAAACAGGTACCACTGCCACAACATCAATCTGGTCACTCCGACCCACTTCGTGCCGCAAATCTTGGAAGCTGTAAAAATTGCCGCAGAGGAAGGTCTGCAGATTCCTCTGGTTTACAACTGCGGTGGCTACGAAGAACTAGAAACATTGAAGCTTCTTGAAGGAATCATCGATATCTACATGCCTGACCTGAAGTACGATGATCCCGAAATTGCCCGGAAATACTCGGGAATAAAAGACTACCCCAAATTCGCTAAACTTGCCATTAAAGAAATGTACCGGCAAGTAGGAAATCTTCTCCTAGACGAACAAGGTATTGCCCTGCGAGGGCTGATCGTGCGTCACCTTGTGCTTCCAGGTGGTCTTGCCGGCACCGAGGGCTGTATGAAATTCCTTGCTAGTATATCTACAGAGATCTTCGTTAATGTGATGGGACAATACCGCCCTGAAAATCGTGCTTTCGAGTATCCCCCACTCAACCGGAGAATTACTGCTAGAGAATACCAGGAAGCTGTGAGCATTGCCAAGAGTTGTGGATTGACTGTGCCTTACAGGTTGTAGACTTCATTGCCACTGAGAAGTTTAATCCCTTTTTCTTGCATCAACCTCACTGCTGTTTCTACATTTTCCACCCTGAACACAGCAATGGCATCTTTTGAGATCTTTTCCACAAAAGCATACATATACTCGATGTTTACCCCTGCTTCCTGCATCAACTCAAGGACGTCAGCAAGCCCACCAGGTCTGTCAGGAACTTTCACAGCGATTACCTCGGTAACACTCACAGTAAAACCTGCTTCTCGGAGGACCTTGTAAGCCTCTTCGGGGTTGTTAACGATCAGGCGCAAGATTCCGAAATCAGTAGTGTCGGCAATCGAAAAAGCCCTGATGTTGATACTATGTTCCCCCAAAACCCTGGTAACACTAGCCAGGCGACCACACTTGTTTTCCAGGAACACAGATATCTGTTTTACGAGCATCACCAAACCTCCTTCAAATCTAAACTAAAAGTCGCCACACACCACTCCAACTACAAAGAAAAGCAAACCCCCAGGAAAAAACCACCCTCTCTAAAAGCAAATGCTTCTCTTTTAGAGTTGACGCCGGTCGATGACTCTTTTTGCTTTTCCTTCACTCCGCTCAATGGTCTTTGGTTCCACGAGTTTCACTCGCACTGAAATTCCCAAGACATCTTCAATTTCGCGTCTAATCCGTTTTTCAAGGTGCTCCAGCCTTCTCACCTCATCGGAAAAGACCTGCTCTGAAACCTCAACCCAAACTTCCAGTTCATCAAGTTGCTCCCTGCGCTCGACAATGATCAAGTAGTGAGGTTCGGTTCCGCTGATCCGGAAAAGCACTTCTTCGATTTGAGATGGAAAAACATTGACTCCCCTGATTACCAGCATATCATCTGTGCGTCCCTTAATCCTGTCGATCCTCACGTGAGTCCGTCCACACGGACAGGAGCCAGGAAGAATTGCAGTAATGTCTCTTGTGCGGTAGCGGATGAGGGGTAGCGCTTCTTTGGTGAGCGTAGTGACGACCAGTTCACCGTAACTCCCCGGAGGTAACTGCTCTCCAGTCTCAGGGTCGATGATCTCCACCAAAAAATGGTCTTCGGCAACATGAAGCCCCTGTTTTTCCGGACACTCAACAGCCACCCCAGGACCAATGACCTCGCTGAGCCCGTAAATATCAAGGGCAAGAAGTCCCAATCTGGATTCAATCTGTTTCCTCATGTTTTCCGACCATGGCTCAGCACCAAAAAGGCCTCCTTTAAGCTTCAGATCCTCTTTAGAAATCCCCATTTCCTCCATGACTTCTGCCAGATAGAGGGCATAAGAAGGTGTACATGTGAGAATCGTGCTCCCAAAATCTTTCATGATCATTATTTGGCGCTTTGTGTGACCCCCGGAAACAGGGATGACTGAAGCACCGATTCGTTCAGCGCCATAGTGAACACCGAGTCCTCCGGTAAAAAGCCCATACCCGTAGGCATTATGAATCATTGACTCCTTGGTTGCCCCGCAAGCAGTAAGGGCACGAGCCATCACCTCGGCCCAGATATCCAAGTCACGCCTGGTATAGCCAACAACTGTCGGTTTTCCAGTCGTCCCTGAGGAAGCATGAAGCCGCACCACTTCACTGAGAGGAACGGCAAAAAGTCCATAAGGGTAATTATCCCGTAGGTCATCCTTTGTGGTGAAAGGAAGCTTCGGAAGATCCTCGAGAGAGTGGATGTCGTTGGGACCCAGACCCCGTGCCTGCAGGGCCCTTCGGTAAAAAGGAACTTCGTAGTAGACCCTGGCGACAGTTTCTTTCAAGCGTTCTTCCTGAAGAGCACGCAGTTCTGATCTGGGCATACACTCGTATTTTTCATTCCAGTACATCGTGATCCTCCTTTATTCTCCTATTTCTCCCCGTTATGATCACGGTTCTCGTAAGGTGAAGGAACAAACTGAACCGAGGGACGGCGCTGTGGTGACTGAGGATACAAATCCATTAGAAGATAAACCTCTTTTGGCAAATCAGTAGAAACATTGAGCCCTAGTTCCCTGAGAAAATCGCAGGTTATGGGATAATCGTGCGTCCATCTCCCTTCGGTAAGGATTTTGGCGATCCTTTCCGCCTCTTCCTCACTCATCTTGTCCTTGAGAATTGTACGCAAGGTATCCTCAACCTGGCGGATCGCCTTTCTGGCGACGTCCGCCAGAATAAGAGTTTCATCATCGATATCGTTAGGAGCTTTTTGCTCAAGCACCCGCAAAATGGAAACTGCCGGGTACTTTCCTAATTGGGGGTCTACAGGACCCAAGACAGCGTTTTCGTCCATAACAATTTCGTCAGCAGCGAGGGCGATCAGCGTTCCTCCAGACATCGCATAGTGGGGAATAAACACAGTCACTTTTGCCGGATGCTTGCGCAGTGCATGAGCAATCTGTTCTGCAGCCAACACCAGGCCTCCAGGTGTGTGCAAGATCAGGTCAATAGGCATATGATCAGGAGTAAGACGTATCGCCCGCAAAACCTGTTCCGAGTCTTCGATGTCGATAAACCTGCTCAAGGGGATTCCCAACAAACTGAGAGACTCCTGACGGTGTATAAGACTGATCACTCTTGACTTCCTCTTTTCTTCGATCTTCCGCAACAGGCGAAGCCTGGTAGCCTGAAGGTGTTGTTGTTTAAGCATCGGCAAAAAACTCATCAAAATTAGGAAAATCCAGAAAAAATCAAAAGCGGTCATTTTTTCCGTCCAAGACCCCCTCATTTGGTTCTAAGAGCCCTATCTTGTCCGCCAAATTTATTTATAATAAAATAACCCCGCGGTTGCCGTGGCTACTGGGTGTTTCCGAACCTCGGCTCAGCACGGTGGTGCCCTCCTGGTTGCTTTTTGTGTCCCTCGCTCCACTCCGTGAAGGAGTGTGCTCTAACACAAGAGCAACTCCCAGCATCCTCCTCACGGAAGATGCTGTCAGGGCATACAAGCCACAACCAGAGCCCAGGCTCCTCTTGTATTGGTGTTGGCTCGAAACTCCCCGAGTCCCACGAACACCGCAGGGCTATTCTAAGAACATCATAACACACAAATCCCCTCTTTTCAAGGAAAAAAGCAATCTCACATCTTTCCATTCCCGCTCAACGCGGCGATTTCTGTTCTGCTCTTTCAAGAATGCTGATGTGAAGCTCCTCAAGCTGTCTGGGAGTGACCGAAGCTGGCGCCTGGGTCAACAGACAAGTTGCGCTCTGTGTTTTCGGAAAAGCAATCACATCACGAATCGTTTCCCTTCCCAGCATTAGCATCAAAAGACGGTCAAAACCGAAAGCAATTCCCCCATGGGGGGGTGCACCACAATCAAGAGCTTCTAGCAAGAAACCAAACTTCTCCTGGGCCTCTTCCTCGGGAAGCCCGATGATTCGGAAAATTTTTTCTTGCAAGTCGCGGCGATAGTTTCTGATGCTTCCTCCTCCGATCTCAGTCCCATTGAGGATCAGGTCATAAGCACGAGCACGCACCTTTTCTGGTGCTGTTTCCAAAAAACCGATATCTTCCTCATAAGGTGCTGTAAACGGATGATGGACAGCTTCCCATCTTTTTTCGTCTTCATTATATTCGAGTAATGGGAATTCAGTAATCCAAACAAAAGAAAAATCTTCGGGTTTGGCCAACTGAAGGCGCCTGGCGAGTTCAAGGCGCAGGTTCGCAAGAACTGGACCAGCAACTTCATCCTTATCTGCTACAAAGAGGAGGAGGTCACCAGGCTTTCCCCCCATTGCTGTGATCAAAGCTTCCATTTCTTGAGCAGTAAACAACTTAGCAAGAGGTGACTTCACTTCTTCTCCACCCAAAACAAACCAGGCAAGTCCGCGGGCACCCCAGTCAACGGCAAGCCTAGAAAGCTCATCGAGGACACGGCGAGAAAAAGTTGCACCCTCCGGAACACGGATCCCTTTGACAACCCCACCTTTTTGCACTGTCTGGGCAAAGATCTTACAACTGCTCTCCGCTACCAGGGCAGAAACGTTTGTAATCTCCATTCCGATTCTGGTATCAGGCTTATCAGTTCCGTACCTATCTAAAGCCTCGCGGTATTTGAGGCGAGGAAAAGGAGTTTTCACGTTTTTCTCCAGCACCTGAGAAAAAAGATCTGCAAGCATTTCCTCAACTAGGGCAAACAATTCCTCTTCACTTATAAACGACATCTCCAGATCCAGTTGGGTGAACTCCGGCTGCCTGTCGGCCCTTAAATCTTCGTCACGGAAACACCGGGCAAACTGGAAGTAGCGTTCGAACCCAGCAACCATCAGGATTTGCTTGAAAAGCTGGGGTGACTGAGGAAGGGCATAAAATCGGCCTGGATAGATCCTGCTGGGAACAAGGTAATCGCGCGCACCCTCGGGAGTGCTCCTGGTGAGCATTGGGGTTTCGATCTCGAGAAACCCTTTCCTCGTAAGAAAGTTTCGGATCTCCTGGGCAGCACGATGGCGCATAGCAAAAATCTCCCAGTACTTCGGTCGGCGGAGGTCCAGATAGCGATATCGCAGTCTCAGTGCTTCATCCACACTCTCCGCTTCATCAGGATAAAACGGGAGCGAACGAACGGTATTGAGAATCCTCAGTTCTTTGGCAACAACCTCGATCTCTCCGGTGGCCATCTTGGGATTCTCGGTACCCGGTGGCCTCCTCCTCACCTCTCCCCGAACGGCAACAACGTACTCAGCCCTGGCAGTTTCCCCCTTGGCGAACACGTCTCCGCTTTCGTCAGGACTGAGGACTACCTGGACAATCCCAGTTCGGTCACGCAGGTCGAAGAAGATCACACCACCGTGATCCCGTTGTCTCTTCACCCAACCCATCAGAACAACGTTTTCACCAATGTGGTCAACACATAGTTCTCCGCATCCATGAGTTCGTCGCAGATCACCAACAGTTTCCAACTAACCTTCCTCCTTATCCTTCATTTCCACAATGGTTTTTAATACATTTTCCCTGGGGACAGAAAACTGGTTTCCTGCTCTCATATCCCGAATCACAACTTCTCCCGCGGCCATCTCCTCCTCACCCAGAATTAAAACATACCTGGCTCCGATTTTCCCGGCAGACTTCATCTGGGCTTTCAGGCTCCGCCCCAGGTAATCCTTTTCTGCCCGGAAACCGGCATTTCGCAACTCCATGAGGAGAAGCATAGCCTCCTGTTCCAGCCAGGGTCGGGAATCACCAGCAGCAGTAGCCACAAAAATAATCGGTTCCTTTGGGGGTAAAAGCTGGACACCGCTCTTCTCGAGAGCAAGCAGTAACCTTTCAATCCCGACAGCAACTCCAACCGCTGGAACAGGGGGGCCTCCGTAAGCTTCCACGAGATTGTTGTAACGCCCTCCACCGGCTATTGAAGCCTGAGCACCCAGTTCTGAAAAGACTACTTCAAATGCAGTGTGAGTGTAGTAGTCAAGCCCCCTCACCAGCCTCGGATTAATCACAAAAGGTATTTTTAAAACCCGAAGATAGCTCTGAACATCGGAGAAGTGCTTCTGACATTCTTCACATAAATTCTCAAGGAGCACCGGGGCGTTTTTCCCCAACTCCTGGCACTGGGGAACTTTGCAATCAAGCACACGCAGAGGATTACGGTGCAACCGCTCGCGGCAGAACGAACAAAGAGAATCTTGATACGGTTCGAAAAAGGCTTTCAGAGCCTTGGTGTAACGAGGTCTGCAGATAGGGCAGCCGATACTGTTTAGCTCGATCGTGAATTTCTTCAAACCGAGCCTCTGGAAATAATCCCAGGTAAAACAAATCACTTCGGCATCGACAGCAGGATCATGGCTTCCCAAACATTCCAGCCCAAATTGGTGGAACTGGCGGTATCGTCCTGCTTGAGGGCGGTCGTAGCGAAACATTGGGCCAATGTAGTAGAGCTTCACGGGTTGTGGCTGGTTATAAAGATGGTGTTCCAGGTAGGCCCTAACAACCGAGGCCGTTCCTTCGGGTCTAAGGGTAATGCTTCGACCACCCCGATCCTCGAAAGTATACATTTCCTTTTGAACAATATCGGTGGTTTCGCCAATTCCTCGGGCGAAAAGTTCTGTGTGTTCGAAAATCGGAGTCCTAATCTCCTGATAGCCATACAGCTTACAGAGATGGCGGACAAGTTCTTCTAAATGCTGCCACTTCTCCACTTCTCCAGGTAGTAAATCTTTTGTTCCCCGGGGCACATTAATCAACAGCGATTCACTCCTATCTTAAACTAGTTGTCAGGATGTCGAGATAGCCGACTGTGTACCATTGATGGCATCCATAGGCGGACGGCTGCAAGAGTCAGAACAGAAAGGGATTATTTCTCCGTTCTTCCCCTACAGTAGAGGCCGGGCCATGACCAGGATAAATCACGTAATCATCCCCAAGGGTGAGGATCTTCTTTTTGATGGAGTCGAGGAGTTCTGTGTACGAACCCCCGGGAAAATCGGTTCTCCCGACAGAGCCGGCAAAAAGGGTATCACCTGTGAATACCACCTTGTCTGCCAGCAAACAAATTCCCCCACGCGTGTGGCCAGGGGTGTGGATTACCTCGAGCTTGAGATTGTTTCCGATTTCAATTTCTTCTCCTTCGCAAAGCAATACATCTGGAGGAGGACCTGTTACTGGAGCCCCTAAATATGAAGAAAGGTTAAGCTGGGGATTGGTAAGTAAAGGAGCATCATCTGCATGGATGAGAATTTTGGCCCCTGTTCTGTTTTTGACCTCACGGTTGGCACTAATGTGATCGACGTGACCGTGAGTATTGATAATGTATTTCACTCGCAGATGCTCCTTTTCGATCTCAGAAACGATCTTCTCTCCTTCAGCACCCGGATCAATCACAACTGCCTCTTTTGTTTCCTCGCACCAGACGAGATAACAGTTGGCAAGCAGTGGGCCAACCGTAAGGCACTTTATTTGCATCATCAGATACCCCCATCTCAGAATTTCTTTCTCGAATCAAGCAAAATAGTTACCGGTCCGTCGTTTACTATACCTACCTCCATCATTGACTGGAACTTCCCGGTAACAATTCTCAGACCACTTTTAGCAAGCAGTTTCAGAAATTCTTCATAAAGCGGAAAAGCTACCTCGGGGGGTGCAGCCTGGGTGAAGCTCGGACGCCTTCCCTTGCGACAGTCACCGAAAAGGGTAAACTGAGAGACTACAAGGAGTTCACCTTGGATATCCCGGACAGAATGATTGAACTTGCCCTCCTCATCTGGAAAGACACGGAGGTTGACGATCTTCTCAGCAAGGTAGGAGGCATCATCAAGCTGATCATCAACCCCCACACCAACCAGAACCACCAACCCTCTACCGATTGAGCCTCTCCTCTCTCCTTCAACATCAACCCAGGCCCTGCTCACCCTCTGCACAACAGCTCTCATCCACTCACCCCGGTCACAGCAGATCTTAGGAAGGAACTACGCGGTGAACCTCGAGGACATCACTGACACGGCTCACTTTCTGCATGATGTAATAAAGGTGCTCAAGGTCACGGATTTCCAGTTTCAAATTAACCAGAGCCAGTTTGTCCTTTTTAGCCCGAGCATTAACCGCATTGATGATCGTTTTGGTATCTGCGATTGTATTCATAATATCTGAAGCCAGGCGGGGTCTGTCAAGAGCTTTTACCTCAATTTCCACCTGGTATGTGGTATCAGTTGTATTGTCCCAACTGACCTCGATCAAGCGTTCTGGTTCATACTGGTAGTAATGGGCAACATTGGGGCAATCTGCTCTGTGAACCGACACACCCCTTCCCCTAGTGACGTAACCGATAATCTGGTCACCTGGCAAGGGATTGCAGCAGTGTGCGAGCCGCACGGCAACGTTCTTTTCACCTTTGACCTTAACCCCAGGAGTCGTTCTCTTCTTTTCCTGAACGGGTTTGAGCAACTGTTTGACTTCTACTTGATCCCTCGGGGGAAGCTCTTCCTCCCTCTCTTTCAGCAGTTGATCCTTGACCTTCCCGACAACCTGGCCAGCACTAACAACTCCCCCTCCGATGCCTGCATACAAGTCATCCTCACTCTGGAAACCAAAACTTTGAGCAAGCTCTTCGATTGCTTCCAATTTAAAGAAGTCTTCAGGATCGGCACCAATCCGCCGAACTTCTTTTTCCAAAAGCTCCCGCCCACGTAGGATGTTTTCCTCTCGCTTCTCTTTCTTGAACCACTGCCTGATGCGGTTCTTGGCATGAGAAGTTTTGACAATAGAAAGCCAATCCCTGCTCGGACCACTGCTCTGCTTCGATGTAAGAATTTCCACAATGTCGCCGTTCTTAAGCTTGTAATCAAGGGGCACGATTTTTCCATTAACCTTGGCACCGATACACCGGTGACCAACCTCGGTGTGGATCCTGTAAGCAAAGTCAATCGGGACTGAACCTGCAGGAAGTTCAATTACATCCCCCTTGGGGGTAAAGACAAAGACAACATCAGAAAAGAGGTCAATCTTTAGAGATTCCATAAACTCCCTGGCATCTTTGAGGTCATGCTGCCACTCCAGAATTTGCCTCAGCCAGGAAAGTTTCTCCTCAAACTTGGGATCCGAGAGCCGGCCCCCTTCTTTGTAGCGCCAGTGAGCGGCAATTCCGTATTCGGCAGTTCTGTGCATTTCCCAGGTTCGGATCTGAAGCTCAAATGGTTCACCGAATGGCCCCACCAGGGTAGTATGTAGTGACTGGTACATGTTCTGCTTGGGCATGGCAATATAGTCCTTGAACCTGCCGGGAATCGGCTTCCACATAGTATGCACGATCCCCAGAACAGCGTAACAATCCCTGACTGTATCCACAATTACCCGGACAGCAATCAGGTCGTAGATCTCTGCTAGGTCTTTCCCTTGGTCAACCATTTTGCGGTAGATGCTGTAGAAGTTCTTCGGCCTTCCCGATATATCAGCCTTAATTCCGGCAGCATCGAGCTGCTCTCGGATCTTCGAAATAACCAAATTGATATAGTCTTCACGTTCACGCCTCTTTTTGGCAATTCTGGCCACCAGTTCATAATACTTTTCTGGTTCCAAAAACCGAAACGCCAGGTCCTCAATCTCCCACTTGATCTTGTAAATCCCCAGCCTGTGAGCAAGGGGGGCAAAAATTTCCAGAGTTTCCCGAGCTATTTCCCGCTGCTTCTCAACAGGATGATGGTTCAATGTGCGCAGGTTATGGAGGCGATCGGCGAGCTTGATCAAAATAACGCGCACATCGCGCGCCATTGCCAAAAACATTCGCCTCAAGTTCTCGGCCTGATGGTCTTCTTTAGATTTATACTCGATCTTTCCCAGTTTGGTAACTCCGGAAACCAGGAAACTTACTTCAGAGCCGAACTCAGCCTCAATCTCCTCAAGGGTAACTGGAGTATCCTCGACGACATCATGAAGCAAACCAGCAACAATAGTCGTCAGATCAAGCTCTAAATCCGCCAAAATGCAAGCAACTTCAAGGGGGTGATTAATAAAGGCTTCTCCAGAATTTCTGAACTGACCAGCGTGAGCCTTGTTGGCAAAAAAATAAGCCTTTTCAACCAATTCCCGATCAAAGTTGGGATAGTAGCTCTCGATTTTCGCCAGCAGCCTTTGAAGACTCATCGGCTCACCCCCTTTTATCGTATGCTCACCCTGACAACCTTGTCAAGAGAAGGCAAATCTTAAAGCTTCTTCTGATTTTCCAAAACTTCTTGCTGAAGTTTGTTGGTATCCTGGAACTGCTTCCCTCGCCGAGGACGACTAAAAGAGCCGAGGAAAAGCCCAATAAAAAAACCGCAAAGAACAGTAACCAGAATTACCAAGACCAGAGGAACCTCGGGAACTGTCCAAAAGAAGAGTTTGATACTTACTGGGCCAGCATTCTGAACCGCAAAAACGGCAATCAAAAGCGCGAAGACCAGGACGCTAAGGACGTAGTACTGCACCAGGGTCACCTCCAAAAATCGATAAATGCACCGGAATATTTCGCCATTCTCTTTGAAAAATCCTTTCTTTGTTCCCCAGAGTTCTTCAATTGTCAACCTCTTTTTCCACTTCGCTCGGTTCCAGATGAATTAATACGGATGACCCGGGAAACCTCTGTTGAATGGAGCGCTCGATCTGTTGACAAAGTTCATGAACCTCACTGATCCTGCGATCGCGAGGAACCACTAAATGGAAATCGATGTGTCGCTCTGAACCGGCCTTCCGGGTTCGGAGGTTTCGAAACTCAATGTAGTCATTATGGTGTTGCTCCAGAATTTCCCTGATCATCCTTATTTCCTCTTCAGGCAAGCAGGTGTCAAGAAGAGGAAGAAAAGCTCTCTTCGCTAACTCGAAAGAGGTCTTTATGATCAGCAAAGCTACTCCAATTGCCAGAAGCGGGTCAAAAATTTGGGAACCAGTAACCCAGAGAAGAAGCAACCCCACACCCACACCGAATGAGGTATAGACATCGGTTCTCAGGTGCCAGGCATCTGCCTCGAGGGCAACAGAATCAGTCAGTCTCGCAGTTTTCATCAGGACTGAAGAAACCACGAGATTGACTGTTCCTGAAACAGTCATCACTGCCAAACCCCAAAGCGGTTCCACTACCGGCTCCTTAGTGGCTATTTTCTGAGCAGCTTCCCAAACAATCCAGGTAGCGGCACCAAAAATCAGTAGAGCTTCCACAAATCCAGCAACATTTTCAAACTTTCCATGACCAAATTGGTGTTCTTCATCAGGGGGTTTTTCACTCTGATAGACAGCAAAAAGCGCAATTAGAGCAGCCAAAAGGTCAATTCCAGAGTGAATAGCCTCGGAGAGCACACTTACAGAATTAATCGATACTCCAATAACAATTTTCATAATCAAGAGAGAAGTATTCGAAAACACCGAGATCTTGGCAACATTCTGCTTCACAGCCATTTTTTGACCTCCACAATCTTAAAACACCCCATGAGGCTAACACCTCCACGACCGAGTGCTTTCCTTCAGGAAATACTCATATGCTAACTTTGTGTCTTTTCAGTTATTGATTTATATTCTATGCACATAAAAGGGGCTTCATCAAGTGCCCTGCCCATGATGAAGCCCCAAACTCATGTACGCTTTCATTTCTTTGCTTAATTTGCTACCTCAGAAGAGAGGAAATATCAATCCTCAGATTTTTTCGAAACTTGAGCTTCACTGAAGGTAGCCATCTCCCGCAAAATCCGCAACCCTGCTTCGATCAAGTGGAAGGCCAGCACCGCTCCAGTCCCTTCTCCGAGGCGCATCCGCATCTGGATCATCGGCTCTAGCCCCAACCATTTAAGCATGATTTTGTGCCCTGGCTCTTCAGAAAGGTGAGAGGCGATGATATAATCAACAACACGAGGAGCAAGGGCACGGGCGATCATGGCGGCAGCACCGGAAATAAAGCCATCGATAACTACTGGAACCCGAGATGCAGCAGCACCTAAAATTACCCCCGCGAGTCCCCCAATCTCGAATCCTCCCACCTTGGACAAAACGTCCAGGCCATCACGGGGATCCGGCTTGTTAACCCTCAGGGCTCGCTCAATTACTTCGACCTTATGCTGGAGACCACGATCATCGAGGCCTGTCCCCTTACCAGCAATAAGAGAAACGGGGAAACCCGTAAAGGCAGCCAGAATTGCTGTACTCGGAGTGGTGTTCCCGATCCCCATATCCCCGGTAGCCAAAAGTTGAACACCTGCAGCAATCTCCTGAGTAGCAACCTCGATTCCCACCTCGATCGCCTTTCTGGCTTCCTCGAGAGTCATTGCTGGACCCTCGGCAATATTTCGCGTTCCCGGTGCTATTTTCCTGGAAAGCAGGCCAGGCTCCTTGAGAGGCGCAGCCACCCCGATATCAACGCAAACCACCTCGGCACCCGCATGACGGGACAATACATTGATTGCCGCACCACCACGAAGAAAGTTACGGACCATCTGGGGTGTAACCTCTTGAGGAAAGGCACTAACCCCTTCAGCAACAACCCCGTGATCCCCAGCCATGACAATAACTGCCTTTTTCTCCAGGGAAGGCATCCACTTACCCGTGATTCCGGCGATTTTAACGACAACCTCTTCCAGCATCCCCAGGCTTCCCGGAGGTTTAGTTAGATCATCGAGCCGCAGGCGTGTCCTCTTTTGTGCCTGCCGATCAAGCTCACCAATTTTTTTAATGGTTTCTTCCAGCAACAAAACAGATCCCTCCTCACAATTACTAATTTTTGCTAAAACGAAAGTCCCCAACCACACGGCTGGGGACTTTACCATCATCCTCCAGTAATCAGGCCGACAGGCAGGTCTCCTGGCTCGCAGTCATCCTCCCCCGAACCTTCCCAGACTGGTGGACCAGCCCAGTGGCTTTTTCGGGTTCGTCCCTGCTCACAGTGGCGGGACCGCTCAGGATTTTCACCTGATTCCCTATTCTCCCCATTCGGGGCACCTGTCGCCGCTTCCACTATCAAATTTTTACCACTACATCAGTCCCAATTACCCTAGTCCACACTTAAAAACCCCAAAAGTCGCCAATGCTCTCAGCTTTCAGTAACATCTGTTCACCTTTGTTTAAATTTTAAAATCTTTCAGACAGTTAATCAAGCAGTTTTCGTCATCAGGCGGCGGAAGTCATACCACAGAGGACTGGCATTGAAAATCGATGAATAGGCTCCACTGAGAATCCCGATCAACATCGTAATAATAAACCCCCTGATGGTAACACCTCCGAAGAAAATCAACGCCAGTAGGGTAAAAACCACTGTCAAAACGGTGTTGATGGAACGAGCAAGAGTCTGAATGATGCTCTTGTGAATTATCTCCTCAAGAGGCTCTTTGTGCAAAATTCGCAAATTCTCTCTGATGCGGTCAAAGATCACAATTGTATCATTAATCGAATATCCAACGATCGTTAGCAAGGCAGCGATAAAGGCTCCATCAACCTCAAGACCGATAATAGAAACGAGGCCTACAGTAACTAGGATATCGTGGAAAAGGGCTGCTATGGCAGCAAGAGCAAAGCTGAACTCGAACCTGACGGTGATGTAAATGATCATCAAGGTGAAGGCAATCGCCAGCGACAAAATTGCTTTATTCCGCAACTCTTTTCCAATCGTCGGTCCCACCTTTTCGTTGCGCATGAGCTTCAGAGAACCAAAGTTTTTTTCAAGGCTTGCGAGTAGTTGATCGCTTTCCTCCTGGGTAAGGTCACGCGTTCTGATGATCACCGTGTTCCCCGCAGCACTCTGAATCTTGCTTCCTTCGCCCAAACCGAGTTCATCTAGCAACTCTCTGATCTCTCCGATTTTCGCAGGTTTTTCAAACTTCACCTCAATGAGACTACCACCTGTAAAGTCGATCCCATAGTTTAAACCCTTAACAAAGAAAGTGATTAGCCCAGGAACAATGATCAGTAAAGATAAAATGTACCAGTACTTCCTAAGTCTGATCAGATTCATCGTCAGTTACCTCCTTGAATTTAGGCGCCATATGCCTTCGGATTTAAAACGAGCCGCGATCTGGCAAGCAGGTGGAGAAGATAGCGAGTGAAGGTGATCGCGGTGAACATGCTGGTTAATATACCGATACTGAGGGTCACAGCAAACCCCCGAATCGGGCCACTGCCAAAGTAGTAGAGAACCGCGGCAGCAATTAAGGTAGTCACATTGGCATCAAGGATCGCCCTGAAGGCGTGCTGAAAACCGGCGTCAATTGCTGCCCGTAATGTCTTTCCAGCCCTCAACTCTTCTTTTATCCGCTCGTAAATGATAATATTGGCGTCAACAGCCATGCCGATGGAAAGGATAAAACCTGCAATACCGGGTAAAGTCAGAGTGGCCTTGATTAAGAGGAAAATTCCTGCAACCAGTAAACCATACACAACCAAGGAGAGGTCGGCAATGAGTCCGGGAACCCGGTAATAGGCAATCATAAATACAAAGATGAGGAGAATTCCAATGATTCCAGCCTTAAGACTGCGGTCAAGAGAATCCTTCCCAAGAACGGGACCGACAGTCCTCTTTTCGAGAAGCTCCACCTTTACCGGAAGCGCGCCAGAGCGGAGCAAGATTGCTTCCTGCTGAGCCTCTTCCAAGCTCCGATACCCACCACGGATCACTGCCTCTCCGGTGGTAATTGGTTCTTCAACCACAGGTGCTGTCAGTAATTTATCGTCAAGGTAAATAACGATTCTCCTTCCGACATTTGCGGTAGTAACTTCCCCAAACTTTTTGGCACCCTCTTTATCAAACTTCAGAAGAACCTCGGGTTCACTTGTCTGTGGGTTCAGTTGTGCCCGCGCGTCCTTGAGGTCCTTCCCTGTGAGAACCGTTTTCCCATCTTCTGTTTTGAACTCAAGATGAGCGGTTTTTCCGATGAGGCGAACAGCCTCTTCAGGGTCCTTAACTCCTGGAAGCTCAACAACTACCCTTTTCGTACCTTCTTTTTGAATTACCGGCTCAGTAACCCCAAGAGCATCAACCCTGTTTCTGATCACTGCAATCAACCGGGCAATGGCATCCGAGGTTACCGGAGAACCAGGGGAGGGAATCGCTTCGTAAACAACATGCACCCCGCCTTTGAGGTCCAGACCCAGGTGTTCCTGAAGCTTTTCAGCAAGAGGTTGAGCAAGCCCAATAGCAAGACCAACAATTATCAGGACGATCAAGAAAAGTTTTCCAGCCTCTACCCAGTTGACCCCTGTTTTCTTTTCCTGACCTTTTTTCGAAGCTGACACTTCCGTTACTCTCCTTCCTTCCGTGAATTTTCAGATGAGCTTGTTACCGTTTATCTGGAGTCCAAACTTGCACCCTAGAAAATTTGCCGCTCGGCGGCACATCAGCATCCGGGTTAGAAATATCTCGAAGTAATCCATCACAGGGCTGATTTTAGAATCGATCTCGAGCTCGAGGGTTATTAGTTTCTTGTCTTCTTCCACGCGTAAAAATGAGCGCTTGACAGCGTAATTTACCCGGTCGTGGATATCAAAAGTGGACTGTTCCGGATTCCTCACTCGTGTCCTGTGAACATCGGACTTGTCTGCAAGGATCAGGGCTGCCGCCACATTACTGACCGGTTGACCAGTCTGTTCATCGTGGTTCCCGATGGCAGCTACAATTGTGCTGATCTCTTCAGGGTCCATACCCAGCCGATCCAGAATAAAATAAGCAAGAACGGCCCCAGTCCAGTGGTGCCCGTCCCTGTTAACCACATTACCAATATCATGAAGATACCCGGCAATGGCGGCAAGCTCTGCCTCACGCTGCGGATACCCAAGCCTCCGCATCACATTATAAGCGATATTGGCAACCAAATTCAGGTGTCGGTACCCGTGCTCAGTGAACCCCATCACTCCCAGGTTTTCATTGCCGACACGGATCAAAGTATCAACGTAAGGATCTCTCTTCACATCCTCGAGAGTGATAACCTTCTTTTCCACTCCTTGTTCCGACCCCTTGCGCAAAAATCAACTGAAGATATATTATTCTTCCTAACTTCCGAGATTCCTCTTTTTCTCCAAGCGATCAAAAGACCTTCTCCTTGTCTGCAAGCGTTGAAGAGTGCTCAACCCCAAACTCAATTTGATCGCCTCATCGACGCGAGCCATCACATCTGGCTCCGGGCGGCCCAAATAGGTTTCTTCCCGAAAACCCTTTTTAGCAATTGTACAGATCTGGGTAAACAAAGCTACATGGTCAGTGGTAAGACCAGTTTCAGAGCTAGCTTTAATCAAGACCCCGAGTAAGGTTCCTTCCAACCGAAGATCAGGGAACAGGGGAACAACAATTACCGTGTCGCAGAAGCGATTCCCGATATCGTTCTGGATTACCAAAACAGGCTGCTTGATTACCTCTCCACTCTGATCATTACCAAACTCAATCTCAAAAATATCTCCCCTCTCGATCAAAACCTGACGCTTGTTAACGATCACCATAACCTCTCCTCTTTTCTCTGAGTGTGGGGAGAAGTGAGATGCTTCCTCGTCCTTCCCAGAAGTCCCCGTATTCCGCAAGATAGCTGGAGATCTGCAGGTAATCTCGCTTCATTTTCTTCTTCTGTCTACACTGTCCCAACCAGAACAAGCAATAGGCGACAGTAGTGCCCAAAACGTCTTTGAACTTCTTCAGCAATTTCCACCACTCCCCGAACCAAAACTTCTTTACCATATATTGGACAAACTAGAAGATGTTCCTGCTGCGGCGTTTGTCTTATTTTCTTCTATTTTGTTATCCTGAAACCATTCAAAAACTCACTCTTAAACTCCAAAAACCGATCTTCGAGAATCGCCTGGCGGATCTTTTCCATCAGGTTGAGAGTGAAGTGGAGGTTGTGAATGGTAAGAAGACGGTGCCCCAAAATTTCTCCAGCCTTGAAAAGGTGCCTCAGATATGCCCTGGTGAAGTTCCGGCAGGTGTAGCAGGAACACTCGGGATCTATAGGGGAAAAATCAGCAGCATACTCCGCATTGCGAACAACAAGTTTACCCCACCTGGTAAGGGCTGTCCCATTACGGGCAATCCGGGTCGGGAGAACACAATCAAAAAGATCAATGCCCCGGGCAACGGCCTCCAGGATGCAGTCAGCAGTGCCCACTCCCATCAGATAACGGGGCTTTCGCTCAGGAAGAAACGGGACAGTGCAATCAAGAATCCCATACATCATTGGCTTGGGTTCACCAACACTAAGGCCCCCGATAGCATATCCCGCAAAATCGAGGTTTACAAGGTCAAGAGCGCTTCTTGCCCGCAACTCTGGGTAAACACTGCCCTGAACGATTCCAAAAACCACCTGGTCAGTCCGCGAATGGACCCGAAGGCACCTTTTGGCCCAGCGTGTTGTTCTTTCAACAGCAGTAAGAGCGTCCCCATAGGAACAGGGAAAAGGTACACACTCATCGAACACCATCGCAATATCAGAACCCAGAACTTCCTGGATTTCGATGGCTTTTTCTGGGGTGATGAAATGGAGGGAACCGTCCAGATGCGACCTAAACTCAACACCCTGATCACTAACTTTGCGCAGTGAAGCAAGACTGAAGACCTGAAAACCCCCACTATCAGTCAGAATGGGACCCTTCCAGTTCATGAAACGGTGAAGTCCCCCAGCAGCCTCGATAATCTCAGTGCCCGGCCGCAAGTAAAGGTGATAAGTGTTGCACAAGATAACATCTGCCCCAAGGGCAGTTACTTCATCCGGAGTCAGGGTTTTCACAGTGGCTTGGGTGCCTACAGGCATGAAGGCTGGTGTGTTAATGATTCCCCGTGGTGTGTGGATCTTACCCAGCCGCGCTCTGGTTTTTTTGCACTCTTTGATAACCTCAAAATGAAATAACCCCACTTCGGGGCCCCCTCCTTGCCAGGAATCCTTGAGTAACTATTTCTCAGTTGTCGCTTTCAACAGTTCTGAACGAGCATAGCTGAGCAGTTCTTTAGCATCTGCTCCGTTCTCTGGGTAAACAGAAATCGAAAATTGCCACTCTTCTTTTTCACCAATCTGGGAAAACCATGTTCCGATTTTCCCGGCCACAACCTCAGCCCCCTTCTTGTCAGTAAGAGGGAGAATAGCCACCAGGGAGTGTTCACTGAGGGGTAAAACTGTATCTATTTCGCGAACGCGCTTTTGGACCTCTTCCGCCAGTTTCGCAATTTCGATGCTGGGAGTCTGAGAAAATTGAATCAGCAAAAGAACAAGGGGTGTTTTTCCTCGATTTGCTCTGTTGATTTCACATCTAACAACTCGATAGAACCTTTGAAGCGGCTCATCTTCACTCTTTGCAGGCCCAATGAGTTTTTCTACCCTGGCTACGAGCTGTTCTGGAGTAAACGGCTTGCACAGGAAATCAGCAGCCCCTAATCTAATCGCCTGTTTTACCACTGAAACAGCAGAAGCCACGGTTAGCATCATCACAGGAACGTAAGTATACTCGGGGTCTTGTTTGAGCAACTCGAGGGTGCGGAGTCCATCCATTCCCGAAAGATAAACATCCATGATCACCAGATCAAAAGGCTTTGAACGCAGTTTTGCCTTCGACAAGGCCTCTTCCCCTGTAGCCAATTCTGTAACAGCGTAGCCTCTCTCTTCAAGAGCCCTTTTCACCATTAGTCTGGTGAGGTGAGAATCGTCAACAATCAACACCTCTTTCTTCATCTCAATCTCACCTTCGACTTAATAACATTTTCCTAAACTGTACCAGGGAGTTGCAACTCTGCCGCAAGCTTGCGGAGCCTCTCCAGTTGCCTCTTGGCGAAAGCCTTTTCCCTCGACATCGAAACCAGTGACTGAATGATTTTCTTCCGTATTTTCTCACTCTGCTGGAGCTTATTCTGGTACATCATGTAATCCGCCTCTTTATATGCTTCATATACCGATGTCTCCGGCTCAAAAACAGTAGCAAATCCGATAGAAACGCTTAAATGCGGTCTCGGACTTTCCCTGTTGTACTTCTCTATCTGTTCATAGAGGCGTTTACAAATACCCTGAGCAGTGTGACCATCGACACCAGGCAAGATTACTGCAAACTCATCTCCCCCAACCCGGGCAACAACATCACCTGAACGAAACGAACTTTTGAGGACATGGGCTACTTGGCGCAGAAGCTCATCCCCTTCGTAGTGACCAGCAATATCGTTGACAAGCTTGAGTTCATCAACATCACAAACGACAATGCTCACAGGTCGTAGTTTAACCTCGTCAAGCCTCCGCATTTCTTGTTCGAAGTAATTGCGGTTGAAAAGCCCAGTTACAGTATCGTGAGAACTCAATTGATACAACTCCTGCTCTACCTGCTTGCGTGTGGTGATATCGACACCCATACAAAAAACTTTCCTATGGGGTGAAGTTTTAGGAACGGGAACGAGGGTATACAAAATCCAATTTTCCTCACCACAACAAGAGACAAAACGGAGTTCGCGAGGAGGAGTGGCCTGCCCCGTTTTCCATGTCTGTGCGATTTGTTTCCGAAATTCTTCAGAAGGAGTTGTTCTCGGAAGAAGATCTTCTAGTTTCCAAGTCTTTTTAAGCTCATCAGTGAAACCAAAAATCCTCTGAGCCTCTTTATTCCAACTTATAATTTTCCCATTTCTGTCAAACGAAAAAACTGCAACCATCGGGGTTTTTTCAAGAAGCAAACGGAAACACTCGTTTGTTCTCCTGTATTCTTGTTCCCAATAGTAGGCATTGAGTATATCTTCCAACCGGCTACAAAATATCTCTAAAAGCCGGCTCTCACTTCTTGTGATTTTCCTCCCTTTTTCCAGGTATAAAAATCCTACACTCTCCCCTTTCCTGGTAATTTCTTTCACTAAAACATTTGGGGAAGAAGCATTTTTAGCAATAAATTCTCTGCAGTTCACCTGTTTCCTATAGTCAAAGCCCCACCTGTAGCATACTTCCCGATCACCGAAATTTAGCAAAAAAACTACACGCCTGATACCGAAGATGCGGCTGCATTTCTCTACAAGCTCCCAATAGAGGTCCCGTTCGGATTCAGGAAAACTAAGTGCGGAGATTTCGTAGAGAATTGCCAACTCCAGGGTTTCCGACACCAATGTATCTTATCCCCCTCCAACTGCTACCAGAAGTGATTTGTTGTGCAACAAAGGAACACCAGAATAAGCCCCAATCTCGCCAAAAGAAAGGAACCCAAGGAAAGGAAACTGGTCCCCAAACAGGTTTTTGATTACTTCCAGTTCCTCACGGTAGTGTTCACCCATCAACAAAAAGCGGGAAACACAGTTAAATACAAGAGCAAACACAGGTTTTGTAACTTTTTTCAGGGCGGCGGTAACAGTTTCACGAGCAATTTTTAACTGTTCTTCCAGTGTAGTACACATCAAGTAGGCCACGGCTTTCATCGGAACTTCTGTAACAAGCTCAATAGAGCCGTCATCCCTCACATTCAAGGGATCGCGGACAAGAAAGTAGCCACAGGTTTCAGGAATTCCAAGCGGATTTTCTGCTCCGTATACTGGAAAATTTTCTTTCTCGATGCTCCCCAAGCGCTCCGAATAAACCTCGAAGGCAGGGCGACCATCAAACTCATAGAGAAACTTCCCTTCTGCCCTTGTGATCACCAGTGGAGGTCCTTTTCGCTTCCACCCATGCCTGATGGCAATTCCGAAAGAACACCCAGATATTAGGGCTGCGGCTACACAACCACTGGCAACACCACACTCACTCATTTGAAACGGGCGCACACACTGCATATTATCCCCAGCCCCTGCGCCCAGAAACTGGTAACCAGGACCCATGAAACCGTACAGACTGCACAAAATCTTGCTGATGTTGGCCCCAAAGCCATCGGGAAAAAGCACTACCGTCCCCTGCTCCACAGGAGAATTTGAAAGTAGTTCCTTGGCGATCTCTCTTCCTGTCCCCACCGGGTTGTCAGGATTTATCTTTACCAGGGCTGTCCTGGCAAAGATGTCTTCACCTGAAATGGTAAGCACACCAACTCCCTTTTCAAGGACACCATCGGGCGTAATCAACCCTGCTCCACAAGCCCCAAGAAGCCTAGTCTTCCCCGTTTCCCGCAGCACAGCTTCCAGGACTTTCTCCTGGTCATAGCTACCTGTGGTAAAAAGAAAGGTAACAACTGGCTGACCTGAGAGCTTAAGAGCGCGCCGCGCTGCCTCTCTTCCCGCCACCTCTGGAGATTGATGACTGCTATAACCAACTCCTGCTTTCACACCTGGTTTTCCCCCAATGAACTATACTTCAGATAATTAACATTGCATCACCATAGCTGAAAAACCGGTACCTTAAAGCAACAGCCTCCTGATAGGCCCGAAGGACTGTCTCTTTCCCTGCAAAGGCACAAACGAGCATCAAAAGGGTGGAACGCGGCAAATGAAAATTAGTAATCAATCCGTCAATGATCCGAAATCTGTAGCCTGGATAGATAAATAAGCGAGTCCACCCTTCCCCAGGCTTCAAGTAGCCAGACTCATCAGCAGCACTCTCGAGTGCCCTGACAACCGTCGTTCCTACAGCGATAATCCTTTTCCCGGATTTTCTCGCCTCATTGATCACCAAAGCAGCCTGGCTTCCCACCCTCCAGAATTCAGGATGCATCTTGTGCTTTTCCACTTCATCCACCTTAACCGGACGGAAGGTTCCTAACCCCACGTGAAGGACAAGAAAAACGATCCTGACACCTTTCGCCTGAATCTGCTCGAGTAACTCCGAGGAAAAGTGAAGTCCTGCAGTAGGTGCAGCCACAGAACCCAAACAACGGGCATAAACAGTCTGATATCTCTCCTTATCTAAATCTTCCACTTTCCTCTTGATGTAGGGAGGAAGTGGAACCTCTCCGATCCGGAAGACTTTCTCCCAGAAATCGGTAACATTGTTTTCACGGAACCTGAGGATTCTCGCCCCTTCCCTAGTCTTTTGCCCGACCTCTGCCTCTAATTCCCCATCCCCGAAAGTGATCCTTGCTCCCTCGCGAAACCGGCGACCTGGCCGCACCAGCGCTTCCCACACAAGAGGCTCTTTCTCTTCGAGCAACAAAATCTCGATTTTACCACCTGTATCTTTCCTCCGCCCACGCAGGCGAGCGGGGAAAACTTTTGTTTCATTGAGAACAAGCACATCCCCTGGCTCCAGGTACTCAACAACAGCGGGAAAAAGGCGGTGCTCAATTTCACCTGAGTCCCTGTGCAAAACCAACAGCCGAGATTGTTCACGCCTAGGTGCTGGATATTGTGCGATTAACTCTGGAGGTAAATGATAGTCAAAGTCACTTACTTTCACAATTTCTCTAAACCCCTCTACAGCCCGTAATCATCAACAACCTGAAGTTTGCCATCATACCGATCCTGATTATAGTAGTGTTCTACAATCTGTCGCCAGGTGTAACCTTCAACAGCTAAACCGCGTGCCCCCCACTGACTCAAACCTACTCCGTGGCCACAACCCCTTCCGATGAAGATCACCCTCTCGAAAGATATCCCCCGCAAGCTCTTCTGGTTATTCTTCCCTAGAACACAGTACTTTTCTTCATCTGACGGCGAGGAAACGAGACCACCTTTTCCGAGAACGTATACCTGGGGTTCGGTTAGAGGCTTTACCTCCCCATTAAGGGTAAGCACCTGGAGTTGCCCCTCAAACACCAGGTCGAAGAGGGTGCTCTTGAGATTAAAAGGAGTCCTGATGCTGTCCCTGTAGTAGCTTTTTTCGCCCTCATCCCCAACTACCGTCACCGCAGTTGCCCTCCCGGACACAGTGCGGGTTCCAGGGACAAACTCTCTGCGCAGCTTCCCTGTTACCGGGTCCCGTGTTACCCGCGTCCTCCACCTGGAAACTCGGATTTCCTTAATTCTCCCAACCCCGAGCCGCTCTTCGAGTTCCTCCCTGGTCATCGTTTTCACCCAGCGATACGTTGCAGCAGCCCAGCCCCCTTCAACCTCGGCGTAAGAATCTGCTGGGCTAGGCACACCCCTCAAGTAGGGTCGAGGCTCGAGCCAGACATTTTCCACATCCTCGGTATGGCCACCAGCGTTCGAATGAAAGAAAGCCTGCACCAGTTTTCCTTCATACTCGAGGACCTTCCCTCTGGTTGCCTCAACGGCTTCAATAACTGGGTTTCTTCCGCTGACCTCGTAAGCAGTTTCACCTGTGTAACCCCCATAAACCTGAGTCCCCGTATCTACTCCTACATCATACCAGGGATTTAATCCTCTCATTGAAAGAGCATAAGACCGGGAAACAACAGCCTGAGCGCGGTAAGCTTCCGGTGCCGCCCCTGCTCCCATTTCCCTTCCTACAACACCATATAGATACTTTTCGATATCAATAAGATTAACTACTAATAAGTGCCCATCCAAATTTTGAATCACGAGATCACCACGATAACAAATACCCTTGTGAGAAAAGAGGTTAAGCTTATTACCATCCTTTTCCTGTAGATGAAGAGGACCTGAAAATACCTTTGTTCCAGATATCCCAGGACCTTCCAGCAGGAGCGCGGTTCCCGATGCTGTTACCTTCCACACCTGGCCCGGGTGGACCTCAGCAATGGGAAGGCCTGAAGATTCGTCCGTGAAAGTGTAACCCCCAGAAACCACCTGGAAAGAAGCCGTTGCTGCCCCCTTTTCAAGAGCAACTCTGATCAGGGGAACTTCTTTTGCCTCCCCTTTTACTGGAAAAAACCACAACAAAAAGAAGAAACTCATCAAGGTAATTAAGCTTCTTAAGTTCTTCCCCCGCATCGTTGATAACCTCGTCTCTACCCTTAATCTCTTGCCAAACATTTTTCTCGATAAATCACCAAAATCCTGCAAGCCCTCCGAAAATATAATGACTTCTCGCATTTTTAAATAGATAAAAACAGATACAGAAGTAGACCAACCTTTCCACTACAACAAGCTTATGATAAAGTCTGACATGAAATAAACCCGGCCGAGGTGTACCAATGAATCAAATTGGTGAAAAGCTCCATCTGGCCAAAAACGGTGACCACCAGGCCCGCAATCAGCTAATTGAAGAATACCAACAATTTATCTACCAGACAGCGTGCAGGATCTGCAAGAAGAAGCTCACATGGGGTCAAGATGATGAGCTTTCGATAGCCCTCATGGCCTTTAACGAAGCGATCGATAGTTTCAAACCTGAAGCTCAGGTTCCTTTTTGGGGATACGCAAAAGTCGTCATTCGTAGTCGACTTATTGATTACTTCAGACAAGAAAGCCAGAACCAACACATCCCCTGTGATTTTACTCATCACCACCAGGCAGTGCCTGGCAAAGACCAGGCCTGGGAAAACTCGGTCAAGGAAATCGAGGCCTGGGAAAGAGAAGAAGAAATCAGACAATACGAAGAAGAACTAAAAAAATACGGAATAAATTTTGAAGTCCTCGTCAGAAATTCCCCAAAACACCGGGACTCAAGAGCCAATCTGATCACTACCGCAAAAAAACTAGCACTCGACCAAAAACTTTTTCAGCACCTGGAAAAGCACAAAAAAGTGCCACTTCAGGAACTCTGCAAAGTTTCACCACTCAGCAAAAAAACTCTCGAAAAGCATCGCCCCTACATCATCGCTCTTGCCTTAATCTTTCACAACCCAGAAAGATACCCGTACCTCTATTCATATCTCAAATTTTCAAATCGAGAGACAACAAGGAGGTAAAAATGAGAACAACTCGAGGTATTCTGATCAAAAAGAGCAAACACTCAAGCATCATCCTCACACCTGATGGTGAGTTCAAAAAGGTTGCCACGACTTTTGGAGATACCCCTGTGGGACAGGAAGTATCTTGGAGACCCGCCATTTCCCGCTACGTTCGGGTAGGGAGTATTGCCGCAGTCATTCTAATCTGTTTGCTGGGCTGGCAACTTTTTCAAGGATTTTTACCTCAAGCTGCCGCCTTCGTTTCCCTGGAATTCGGCCCAGGCATCGAGTTTGCCCTCGATAAAAACGGAATAATCATTAAAGCCTCACCCCTCAACGAGGAAGGCCAGATTTTGCTAACAGAAACCCAATTTCGCGGCCGGAAGTTAGAGGAAGCACTGGAACTAGTCCTTGAAAAAGCGAAGACAACTCAACATCCTCTCATTTGTACCTACACCATTCTCAACCAGAAAAACGTTTCACCAGCCAATGACCTGGACGAAAAAATCGAAAAACTGCTGAGTAGCAAACAGTATCTTACATCATACACCATTCAGCCAATATCTCAGAAGCTCCGGGCTCAAGCCCGCAAACAAGGAATTACCCCAGGGAAATACTTTTTCTACCTGGTAGCAAAAAAACAGGGGAAAAACATTTCTCTTGACGAAATAAAAAACGAGAACTGGCAAACCCTCAGGAAGAACTACCAGGATATCGCCAACACCCTTTTCCAAAAGCCCCAAACCCACAAGAAACCAAACCAACTAGTGGCGCCAGAAAAAGAGGTTGAGGAGAATCGTCAGCAACAAACTCAACAGCAGACAGGTAACCAGAGGAAAGTAAAAAGTAAAATTCCCTCGCTGATAAAGGATATCTCCAGGCAAACGCCCAAGAGGAGCAATTTTACCCACAATGAGAAGAAATAACCCACCAAGTATCAGAAAAGCACCAAAGCCAATCAACATCTTTGCTAGAAATGTGAAGTTATCCATTTTTCTTCACCTTCTGAAATCTCTCTCTTTCACTGAAGAGACAACCGCAGTACTTCTGACTGTAAAGCCCCATTTCCCGGGCGCGCCGGCGCCCCTCGCGGTACCCAGAACGCCAATCGTAGAAAAGGAAAGACACCCCCAATTCACGACATACCTGCTCCCCAACTTGATGGATCAACTCCAGGTTCTGCCATGGGCTCACCAGTAGCGTTGTCGTAAAGCCATCGAACCCTTTTTCCTTGGCTAAGGCAGCAGTTTCCCGAAGGCGCAGAAAGTAGCAAAACCGGCACCTCTCTTCTTCTCTGAAGGCAACCTCCCGGAAGTAGGCCTCAGGAAAGTAACTTTCTTCCAGGAGCAGGGGTAAGTCCATTTGTCGGGACATCTCTTCAGTAGATTCGCGTCGCAACAGATATTCTTGGTAGGGATGAATATTCGGGTTACAGAAAAAACCAGTCACATCATGACCCTGAGCCCGGAGATCGAGGACCGGAAAAATGGCACAAGGCCCGCAACAGATGTGGAGCAGAATTTTCATTCCTGTTCACCCTCCGGAAAAGGAATCCTCTGCTGCACAACTGAAGATTTCTTTTCTCCAGGATAAGGAATCCCCAGGTGAGCATAAGCTGAGGGTGTAGCCACTCTTCCCCGAGGTGTCCGCTGGAGATATCCAATTTGTAGAAGGTAAGGTTCGTAGACATCCTCAATTGTTTCTGGTTCTTCCCGTGCCGCGGCAGCAAGGGTATCCAGACCTACAGGCCCTCCCTGGAATTTTTCGATCACCGTCGAAAGCAAGATGCGGTCTACCTTGTCCAAACCGGCTTCATCAACTTCAAGGCGCTCGAGAGCTGATTTCACAAGTTCCCGAGTAACTTTTTTTGCCCCGGCGACCTCGGCGAAATCACGAATCCTTCGCAACAGACGTGTGGCAATTCTCGGTGTCCCTCTTGCCCTACCAGCGATCTCCCAGGCCCCCTCTGGTTCCAGTTGGATTCCCAGAACAGAAGCTGCCCTTGTCACAATTTCGTAGAGTTCTTCGCGAGGATAATAATCAAGGCGAAAAATGATTCCGAAGCGATCCCTCAAAGGAAGGCTTACCAGTCCTGCCCTTGTGGTCGCTCCTATCAGAGTAAAAGGAGGAAGGTCAATGCGGAGAGACTTTGCTCCCGGCCCCTTCCCAATCACCACATCAAGGCAAAAATCTTCGAGTGCTGGGTAAAGAACCTCTTCAACAGTCCGCGGCAAGCGGTGAATCTCGTCAATAAAAAGAACATCGTGAGGTTCCAAGTTGGTCAGAATCGCAGCCACATCACCAGGGCGCTCAAGAGCAGGTCCTGATGTTGGATGAAGACGAACACCAAGCTCATGAGCTATGATGTGGGCCAGGGTGGTTTTTCCGAGTCCTGGAGGACCATAAAGGAGTACGTGATCAAGAGCTTCTCCCCGCTTGAGAGCAGCCCTGATAAAGACTTCCAGGTTTTCCTTGATCTGCTTCTGCCCTACGAAATCCCGGAGGAAACGGGGCCGCAAAGAAGCTTCTGCTTTCTGCTCTTCTGGTAAACAATTCTCAGACAAAATTCTCTCATCCATAATTATTCCTTCCCTTTACCCAGTTCTTTCAATGCGCAACGCAATACTTCACTCGCAGTTCTGAGTTTTTTATTTTTTTCAATTTTTTTGAGAACACCTCCAGCTTCCTGTTTCGAATATCCAAGTGCAAGAAGTGCATCGAAAGCCTCATCATAAACGGATCTATCCGAAAAACCACTTCCTACCACACCTTCACCGAAATGTCTGGGGAGTTTTTCTCGTAACTCCAAAAGAAGACGCTGGGCCGATTTTTTACCAATCCCCGGCACCTGAAGAAGTCCCTCGATGTTTTCCTGAGACACGACTCTCAAAAGCTCTTCTCCAGAAAAAACATCCAAGATCGTTAAAGCAACCCGCGGCCCAATGCCTTGAACAGTGAGGAGAAGGCGGAAAAGATCGCGATCCTCTCTTGACAGAAAACCGTAAAGTTGAGCAAAATCTTCCCGCAAATAAAGGTGAGTGTGAAGCTTCACCTCTTCACCTAAAGGAGGAAGGTTTTTGAGAACACCAAAGGGAACAATTACCTCATAGCCTACCCCGTGAACATCTAGAACCAAACTTTTTTCCCCAGTCTCGGCGATAACCCCCTTCAAAAAAGAAATCACCTGCTCCCCCTCCAGATCCTACCCCAAGCATGGCCTCTACTGTTGTAGTAATGACAGAGTGCGGCAGCAAGCGCATCAGCAGCATGGTCTGGCTCAGGAACCTCGGGCAGCTTGAGAATTAGTTTCAGCATCTTCTGAACCTGCTCTTTTTCTGCTCGCCCGTACCCAGTAATTGCCTGCTTAATTTGCAGAGGTGTGTAGGTAACAATAGAAAGACCCTTCTGAGCCGCAGCAAGAATAATCGCCCCTCGCACGTGTCCAACTAGGAGAGCAGTACGTCTGTTCCGGCTAAAAAAGATCTCTTCCAAGGCAAGTACCGCAGGTCGATAAAGGGAACAAATTTTTTCTAGTTCCTGGTGAACCTCCAGAAGGCGGGAGGGTAAATCACGATCCCTGTCAATTTTTATTGTACCATAGGTTACAACACTGACCTCGTGTACGTCTACCCTAAGAATCCCGTATCCAGTTGTCACCACACCAGGGTCAATCCCCATAATTACCAAGTAAATTACCTCCCACCCAATAATCCTCAACCACCCATGAGTGCCTTGTTAGTCGGACGTCTCCTGCGAACTGCGCTCAGAATCGTGCATATTGCCTCTGGCAAGGGAAGCAAAGATTCCCCAGAAGCAAAGAACCGCAAAAACGATAAAAGCTATTTGCGAACTTTTCAGAAAAAGCGGCAGGTTCTGAGAAGTGATCTGCGTCCTCCCCATAAAAAGTGCAAGGATCAACATAATGATTCCCATGCTCAGCATTTGCCCAGTTAAACGCATCGTCCCCAAGATACCTGAAGCGACTCCGTAAAACTTCCTGTCAACAGCGCTCATAATGGCATTGGTGTTTGGAGAAGAGAAAAACGCAAAACCCAAACCTAAAACGATTAAGCTCAAGATGATAAACCAGAGGGGAGTATTCGCCCTCAAAAAAGTCAACAAAACAAGCCCGATAAAAGTGATGCCCATCCCTGCCGAGGCAATTATCCTGGGTTCTATCTGGTCAGAAAGCCTTCCTGCAAATGGAGAAAAGACAGCCTGGACAACCGGCTGGGAAACGAGGATCAGACCCGCCCTTTGAGCACTAAGGCCCTTAAGATACTGGAGGTACAGACTTAAAATAAAGCCAACAGCAAATGTGGCACTATAATTAATCAGTGCAGCCAAGTTAGAGAAAGCAAAACTTGAATTGTTCCGAAAAAGCCTGATATCAATCACAGGACTCTCTGTACTCAGTTCGTATTTTACAAAAAGGAAGATCCCTAGTAAACCTAATAAAACCAAATACCAACCACTTGTTGCCGGAAGGAGAGAAAACCCGTAGATAAGAGCTAAGAACATCAAACAATTAAGCAGAGACCCTGTGTAATCAAACTTTTCTCCCTGAGCTTCCATCCATTCCCCCTTGAGCTTCCCAAGGGTAACCAAAATAATTAACCCACCTAAAGGAACAACCGCCCAAAAAATGCTTCTCCAGCCAAAATGCTCAGTCAGGAACCCACCAAGAAAAGGCCCAATGGAAAGACCCAAATAAACACTGGCTACATTGATTCCTAGGACCCTTCCCCGTTCGTTGGGCGGATACACAGAAGTTAATATTGCCACCCCGGTAGCAAAGATCATCGAACCCCCAATTCCTTGAATAACCCTTGAAAAAATCAGGACTGGTGCTGAAAAAGAAAGAGCACTCAACAGCGATGCCACAGTGTAGATAATAGTCCCAAACAAAAACACCTTTTTTCTTCCGTAAATATCAGCAATCCTGCCGAAGGGAACCAAAAAAGCAACTGCAGCCAAAAGGTAAGAAGTGGCTACCCAACTTAACGTAACTGCATCTAGGGCAAATTCTCGAGCAATCGTTGGTAGAGCAATATTCGCTGCCGAACCCATAAATGGGGTTAACAAAGCACTCAATGTGGCTACAACCAGTGCTGCCCTTTTCGTAGCCTCATGACCAGATCCATTCACCACTTTTTGTAACCCTTTCTTAAACCAAGAATCCCCTTTTCGAACTTTCAAACTAGTTGTGCTCTTAAAAACACTGAAGAAATCTAGTTCCGTTCCTGGTATATTCTTCTCTAAAACCAACTTTAATCCTTCTTCTCCTTCTCGAGCACACAAATCCCTCGCAAAAACACTACAACTGAGCCTTTTCAACTCGTAAAGACAGTCCCCACCTGCCTTGTAGTATGAATTAGCAGGACATTACCTTTAACAACCCGAAATATCATCCCGGTGGTGGGGCCAAATCGTCCTACCTCCATGGGTG
>LDZS01002031.1_pt1 | contig 85348 bp, 82 predicted proteins | sample 615471 | NCBI WGS metagenome assembly LDZS01 (sample SAMN03408295, study PRJNA278302) | terrestrial metagenome | isolation source: oil reservoir sample K3 | place: USA: Alaska, North Slope, Kuparuk formation | collected 2013
CCTTCCCAAGCACTGATTGGGATGACTGGGAAGTTCTTGTAACCGAGCATTTGTAAGAGCTTTGTAACCTGGGTTGCGACTTCCTTGAATCTCTTCTCGTCGTACTTGACTGCGTCCATCTTGTTTACACCGACTATAATGTGGTTAATACCAAGGGTTCTTGCAAGGAAAGCGTGCTCCTTGGTCTGTGGCATGACACCATCTGTAGCTGCAACTATAAGAACGGCAGCGTCAGCTTGGCTTGCACCAGTAATCATGTTTTTAACGAAGTCTCTGTGTCCTGGAGCGTCGATGATGGTGATGTACCTATGAGGAGTCTCAAACTTTGTATGGGCAACGTCAATGGTAATACCTCTTTCTCTCTCTTCCTTAAGTCTGTCCATAACCCAAGCGAACTTGAATGACTTACCTTTTTCACCCATTTCCTCGAACTTCTTAATGATTTGCTCAGGAATGTTGGCTGTATCAAAGAGCAATCTACCGATTGTTGTACTCTTTCCGTGGTCTACGTGTCCGATAAACACTATATTAACGTGTGGCTTCTCCTTTGCCATCTTAACACACCTCCAAAGTTATACCTAACTCTATTCACCTAAGTGGGTTTTTAAAGCTTTCTCTAAACCTCGGCTCTCTCAAGCGGGAAACCCGCATTTTTTAAGAGAGCCTCATGAGCTCATGGAGGAATAAAAAATAGGGTTTAAAAAATTAACTAATTGTATTTCTCAGTTAGAATATCATCTAATAGCATGGCAAGGCTATTGATTATTAATCTCAAACCGATCTTCATCTTTTAACGCTCTCTCCTTCCAATATGGAAGAGTTACCTCTGAGTATTCTATGGGTTTTAGTCACAACTTTATATCCACCCTTCCATGGAATTATCAATCAACGAGTGATCAAAGCAAGGAGTACACTCGGTAAGCTCTAATTTGGTCTGTATAAAAATCCTTCACAAATATTATGTTGTTAACTACGATTACATCTTCCGGGGTATAGCTGAGTCTTTTGCATGCGAGTTTTATTAGATTTCTAGTATAGACACATAACCCTCTTTTTTCATCTTCAAGGGGATTTACAAAAGAATAGACTACTGCAACATATTTTGTTCCTACTCCAATATCAATGAGCATTCTTAAATTTTCTCCTTTCCAAGGTTTTGTAGCCCTAATGCCTTTTTTAAGCTCGTGATCTTCTAATAGATAAATGTATCCTTCACTAGTTGCAATATAGCTCGAATCAGTTCTATCTTCAACATCAGTTATTAAACCAGTTTTTGGGCAAAAGTATTTGAAATCCCCAGTTTTTGCTTCGATCCAATAGACACAGCCGTCTGCAAGTATTATTTTTCCTTCTTGATATGACTCAAACCATACTCCTCTTGCGAGATATCTTTCCCATTTTTTATTAAAGGAATAGTCAAGAAAGAGCATTTCAGTGCTGGGTGCGTGGGGATCACCTGGATAGCCAGCTATTAAGAAAATTCCCTCCGGAAAACAGAAGTATTTGCCAAAAAGCCGTCAAGGGTGTACGTTTTTCCGTTTATGGTAAAATTAACATAGTTGTTTATTCTTTACCTCTCTTCTTTAACCTCAACTTTTACTGGACATCCTTTAAAATCGGGCTCTGTAAATCCTGGTACATCTTCAATTTTTGTTTCAAGGACAAGGGCCCTTGAGAAGAATATCCCATTAAGAATAAGGATGAGAATAATTCCAAGAAGAAGCTTTCGTATGGTCACCTCACTCCCTCCATGCATGAAGGTAACATTACCATATAGTTAATAACCTCAAGACTCAAATATATTTTGGTGACATAGAAATGGGTGTCTACATTTTCACCCCGGAAGATCTTTTGAGATATGAAACAATGAGCAAACACCAGTTAGAGGTAGTTAAAGAGTCTATATTGAAGAAAGAGGACATTCTCGTCGTTGGAACAAGCAGAGCTGGTAAAACAAAACTCATTGAAGCGATGATGCATCTAATTCCCGAAGAATGGAAAATAGCTGTTGTTACTGCCTATGGAGAGTTTAAACCTTTTAAAAAGAATATCTATATTATAGACACTGAATTCAATGAGAAAAGCACTAGCCACAGAACCAGAGAAGTTATAGAGGAAATCAAGAAAGTTAACCCAGATTACGTTGTTATAGACACTCTCCATACGATTAATATTCCCTATCTCTTGGAGAAGATCATTGATGATTATCCATTCATAATCTCCTCACTTGTCATTTCAAGAGGTTTAGTTGAAGAAATAAAGCACTGGCTTGGAATCGACAACAATATCCTTGCAAGGTTCGAACTAGTTATCGAGCTTTATAGAGACATAAAAACCAACTTAAGAAAAGTAAATGCAATTTATAGATTAGCAGAAAAAGATGGAAAAATAGAGCTGGAGAAGGTAGCTTAGGCCCTTGCCTTTAATTCTTCTATCACTTCTTTCAGATTTTGAAGCATCTCTTGTATATCCTCAAATGTCATGTAACCCATGTTTCCAATTCTGAAGGTTTTCTCCTTTATTCCTTCACCATAACCCTTGGCAAGCTCGAACCCTCTTTCACGCATTGCATTGTAGACTTGATCACCTTTAATGCCCTCTGGCGTGAGAACTGCCGTTATTGTCGGGCTTTCATAGCCCAATTCAGCAAGGATATCAAGTCCAATTTCTCTAACTCCGTTCCTTATCATTTCACTCCTCTTTTTGTACATGCCAAGCCACTTTTCTTTTCCACCCATTTTCTCAATGATCCTTAGAACAACGTTTAACCCAAATTCCTGAGGCATTGCAGGAGTTGAGGGAGGCCCTTGCTTTTCATTCTGCACTTTAATGTACCTAGGCACGTCAAAATACCAACCTTTTTCTTCAGCCTTGTGAGCTATCTCAATGAACTCCTCACTAAAGACACCTATAGCTAATCCCGGTGGGACACCAAAGGCCTTTTGAGAGCTTCCAAAGACAACATCAATTCCCCACTTAGTGAACTTTATATCTGCCCCTCCCATTGCACTTACGGCATCAACAAAAACAAGCTTATCATGATCTTTAGCCACTTTGGCCAGCTCAGAAAGGGGGTTTAAAACACCAGTAGATGTTTCATTGTAGGTTATCGTTACAGCTTCAACATCAGGATTTTTCTTTAATGCTTCATCAAGATCCTCCGGTTTTACGGCTTTTCCAGGTTCGTACTCCAAGGTTACAGCCTCTCTTCCGTTAGTTTCAACAACCTGTTTGTACCTCTTTCCAAATGCTCCAATTATTGTTACAAGAACTTTTCCACCTTTGCTGATTCCGTTTCTAATGCTTGCCTCCATAACCCCTGTTCCAGAGCTTGGGAACAAGAGAACCTCTCCTTTTTCAACTTCAAGAAACTTTTTGAGCCTTTCAACTGTATCAACGTGCATTTGTTTGTATTCCTTCGCCCTGTGACTGAACATTTGAACCTTCATTATCTCGAGAACTTCTGGAAAACAGGCAACAGGCCCAGCTGTAAAAAGCTTATACTTGGGTTTGACTATCTCGTACACTTCTTTATAAGCATCCTCAAACTGCATAGTATCACCCAGTTAGATGATATCTTGTGGATATTAAAAACTTTAGCTTGGTTATTGTGAGCTGCCCACACTAAAGGGGGAGGTTTGAAAAGAAGAATATCACTCTCATTAATATATATCATAACTGGAAATTTATTTCCAGAATACTCAATCAAATAATGGAAAATTTTGACTTTTTAATACATTTTTAACATTTTTGGGAGATTAAAATTCTGCAAACACATTTTAAAAGTATATTCATCCAATTTTTAATATCAAAATTGACCAAAAGTTTTTTATATTTCAAAAGCATTCAAAAAAATGGAAATAAACTTCCACAACTTTAGGAGGTCCTACCATGAAACCCATGATTGGGATAACAGGAGCTTGGAGTGTGGAAACTTGGGGACATTCAGAAGAACATGGAGGATATTTTTATGTGGGAAGCTACTACTCCACTGCAGTGTCAAAAAGTGGGGGTTTACCATTTATAATACCCCTTCCACATAAAAATGCAATTTTAAAAGAATTCACTGTAGAAATTGTTTCTAAACTAGATGCTATCTTATTTAGTGGGGGAGGAGATGCCAAAAAGTTCAAAAAAGAAGAATTACCAACTTTATACGAACAACAGCCGCTTAGATATTCATTTGAAAAAGAACTCCTTCTAGAGGCATGGAAAAGAGATTTACCAATATTGGGTATTTGTAGAGGCTATCAAATGCTTGTAGAAGTTTTCGATGGAAGATTGATGGATGAAACAATTGATGGTCACAAACAAAATCTTCCAGGATACGAACCTTGGCATTCTCTACGAATAAAAGAAAACAGCAAATTTGAAAATCTTGTTGGGACACGAGAGATGAAAGTTAATAGTTTTCACATCCAGGCAGTTGAAAAAGTACCCAAAGGATTTGAAGCTGTGGGATGGAGTGATGACGGAATCATAGAAGCAATAGAAGCTATTGATAAAGAATTCGTCTTTGGTGTTCAGTTTCACCCAGAAGAAAGATATGACGTTGATCCACATGCTAAGGCAATATTTGATCATTTTGTTGAAAAGGCCATAGAATACAAGAAAAGGTGATTAAATTGAAAGAAGTCAAAATCTTATCCCCTACTGGCCACTTGGGATTCACCCCTATCGAAGAAGAAAGTTTTTGGAAAGGTGTTAATAAAAAGCCAGATTTTATATGTGCAGATTCCGGTAGTTGTGACATTGGCCCTTATCCACTAGGAGCCGATGTTGCTGCAAGTCCAGAAGAGTGGCAAAAGCATGATTTGGAACTTATGCTCTTAGCTTCACGAGAACTTGATGTACCCATGATTATTGGTTCTGCATCAGATACTGGAACAAATAGAGGAGTTAATCAGTTTGCAAGGATTATAAAGAACTTGACAAAAAAACATGGACTTAAGCCATTCAAAATGGCCACCATCTACGCTGATGTTCAAAAAGAGACCCTGCTAAAACGCCTTGAAAAAGGAGACGTTATAGAGGGCCTTCACGGAAGGCCTCCATTGAATAAGGAAATTTTAAACAGGACAAATCATATCGTGGCAGTTATGGGAGTAGAGCCATATATAAAAGCACTTGAAGAGGGAGCAGATGTCATAATTGCGGGCAGATCCTCAGACGTTGCAGTTTTTGCTGCCCCTGCACTTTGGAGTGGAATTCCAGAAGATATAGCATTCTACGCAGGAAAAGTTTTGGAATGTGCCTCCTTCGTCGCAGAACCCTTTGCAGGTAAAGAATCCGTGTTGGGGATATTGAGGGAAGACGAAGTAATAATCGAGCCTATGAGCAACTATCAACGGGCCACTCCAGAATCAGTAGCAAGCCATGCAATGTATGAAAGAATTGACCCGTTTATTGAATGGCTTCCCGGCGGATATATTGACATGAGAGGTTGTGTATATGAAGCGATAGATGAGAAAAGAACCAGGGTCAGAGGTTCAAAGTTCTATCGGACTCCAGAATACAAAATAAAACTTGAAGGATCTGGGAAGGTCGGCGAACGTTGTTTCATGATAGTTGGAATAAGAGATCCCTACCTAATAGCAAATCTGGATAAAGTAATAGAATGGTCTCGGAAAAAAGTGAAGGAGAAGTTTGGTGAAAGCGGATATGGCCTTTACTACCACGTTTACGGAATAAATGGGGTTATGGGCGAACTAGAACCTATACAAAACCCAAGGCCCCACGAAGTTGGAATTATTGTGGAGGGCGTAGCTCCAAATTTAGAGATGGCTAAGGAACTTACATATCTAGCAGGAAGGAACTTTCTATATGCCAGATTGATTGGGGTAAAGGGAACAGCTGGCGCAGCTGCTTTCATTTCTGATGAGGTTCTTGTGGCTCATCCTGCATATGAATGGACAATAAACCATTTAGTAAAAGTAAATGACCCACTTGAACTTTTTGATATTCGGTTTGAGACTGTAGGAGGGGTTTAACATGAAAAACGTTCCGCTTGTAGAACTAGCAAAAACAATAAGAAGCAAAAATGCTGGTGTTGACCATATAACCTTTGACATTATCTTCAAAGATAGAGCCGTTTATGAGTACATTAAACAGAACCACCTTATAACCAAAGAACTGATAGCCCAGATTTACCATATGCCTCCAGAGAGAATAGTTCTTTTTGTTTATTTTGACCCTGCTAAAGCAATTAAATTTACAATACGCCGTTTTAAACCAAGTGGAAGTCCCGGTGAGACCGACGTTATGGGGGCCCAACAATACCCACCATTGTTCGAGATCTCTCTCATATTACCTGAGAGCTTGCTAAAAGAGAAAGGGGGTGGTAACCAAGGTTGAGAAACTTCTTCTACAAGATGCTAAAATCATGTTGCGGGGTAGAATCTGATATTTAAAAAAGGAGGATGTGAAAATGGCGGTTCCAGACTGGTTGAAAAATCCACATGGGTATTTTATTATATTCGTCCTAATATTAATTGCCACTCTGGCCACATGGACACTTCCAGCAGGGGAGTATGATCGATTCAAGGACCCCAATAGTGGAAAAACAATTGTAGATCCGGAGTCATTTCACTATGTAGACCCCAATCCGGTAGATCCATTTGAAATGCTTCAAGCCATTCCAACAGGATTTAAACAAGCTGCTGGTATTATAGCCTTTGTTTTCATAATAGCTGGAGCTATTCAAATAATTCGTTCTACTGGTGCACTAGATGCAGGAATTATTGCAATGGTAAATAAACTGAAAGGACGGGATACACCTTTACTCTTAGCAATAATGTTCGTATTCGCTCTATTAGGTTCAGTGTTTGGATTTGCCGAGGAAACTATACCTCTAATTCCATTGGGAGTTGCCATGGCACTAGCACTTGGTTACGATAGAGTTGTAGGTTTCCATATCGTTAGAACAGCGGCATGGGTAGGATTCGCAGGAGCGATGCTAAATCCATTTACAATTGGTGTTGCACAAAGCATAGCAGAACTTCCTCTCTACTCTGGATTGTGGTACAGGATAATCTGTTTCCTGGTGTTCTTTGCAATAGGTGCAGTGTTTATTCTAAAATATGCCAGAGATGTAAGAAAAGATCCTAAGAAGAGCATACTCTATGGTTATGAAGGAGAAGATAGAGCAGAATTTAGTTTAAACTATGAGCAACAAGAGTTAACTCCTACAAGAAAATTAATACTTTTGGTTCTGTTTGGAGGCATATTGCTCCAGATATATGGAGTTATAGAATACGGATGGTATACCACTGAGATCTCTGCTCTGTTTTTAGGACTTGGAATAATAGCAGGATTAATCGCAAAGATGAACCCAAGTAAGCTCTTTGGAGAATTCGTAAGCGGAGCAAAGGGGGTTACATATGGAGCACTAATCATTGGATTTGCCAGAGCAATTGTGGTTATACTAAGTGAAGGAAGAGTATTAGACACAATAATCCATGGGCTTGCTACGCCCTTAGGAAGTTTGGGACCAGCCACTGCTGGTGTAGCAATGTTCCTAATCCACTCCATCATAAACTTCTTCATCGGTTCTGGAAGCGGACAAGCGGCAGCAACAATGCCCATTATGACTCCCCTAGCTGATCTCATTGGAGTTACTAGACAAACAGCAGTCTTAGCGTTCCAGTTCGGTGATGGTATCACCAATATGTTCTATCCAGCAATGATATACTACCTAGTATTCGCGGACATACCATACGACAGGTGGGTAAGACATATCTGGAAGCTAGTAGTGTACCTAACAATTGCAGGTGCTATCTTGGTTGCGATTGCTGGCTTTATAAACTACGGGCCGTATTAGGCCCGTCAAATCTCTTTTTGGAGGGATTATATGTTCCCTGCACTTGAGATAAACTTGTCTGCTATTGAAGATAATGTTAGAAGAGTTGTAGAGTTTTGTACATCTTATGGCATTAACGTTGTAGGGATCACTAAAGGCGCATGTGGTGAACCAAAAGTAGCGAAAGCAATATTAAGGGGAGGAGTCCAAATACTGGGTGATTCAAGAATCCAGAACATCATAAAAATGAAAGAGAGCAACGTTAAAGCAGAATTCATGCTGATTCGATCCCCTATGATTAGCGAAGTGGAAAGTGTTGTAAAGTATGCAGAATACAGCCTCAACAGTGAATTGAAAGTCTTGGAACAGTTATCCAAAGCTTCTTTAGAGTATGGAAGACGACACAAAGCGATAATAATGGTTGATGTTGGTGATAGAAGAGAGGGAATAATGCCCAACGAGTTTGTTCCGTTTCTTAAGGAAGCCAAAAAGCTGAAAGGTGTTGAAATAGTTGGAGTTGGGACAAACCTTGGTTGCTTTGGTGGAGTTCTGCCAACTCCAAGGAATCATGAAATGCTTAAAAAACTGACCGAGAAGGTAAAATATATCTTGGGTATTGAGAATCCCATAATTTCTTCAGGGGGCACGGTAGTTTTGAATCTTTTAGAGAGAGAGCAGTCATCATATGGAATTAACCAACTCAGGATTGGCGAAGGGATACTCTTGGGGACTGATTCCACAGGTAATAGGACTATCCCCTGGCTTAGGCAGGACACATTTACCCTGAAAGCTGAAATAGTTGAAGTTAAGTGGAAACCTTCTTTGCCAGAAGGGCCAGTGGGTAAAGATGCCTTTGGCAATACTCCTATCTTCGAAGATCTAGGGATTAGAAAGAGAGCAATACTGGCCTTAGGGAAGCAAGATACCGAGATAAGTGGATTATTCCCGCTTTATAGTGGTGTTAAGGTTCTGGGGGGTAGCAGCGACCATACAATAATTGATATAACGGAGTCTAAAGTACCTCTTGATGTGGGAGATATAGTAAAATTCAAATTAAGCTATTCAGCAATGCTTAGAGGAATGACATCACCATATGTACACAAGGCATATATTTAAAGTAAGAGTTACCAAAATATCATGGGTGAGTAAGTTGAGTGACAACGAGTTTCCAATGACAGTCTTAGAGATTCTCAGAATTCTTTATTTTTCTGAAGGACCAAAAACTTCGATAGAACTGGCAAAATTTTTAAAAAATAGAGGTATAGATGTAGATCCAAGAACAGTACGATATCATCTCTTCCACCTAGAAGAGAGAGGATTTATTAAAAGATTGGGTAGAAAAGGTGCAAAACTCACAGAACGTGGAGTAAATGAAATTCGAAGATTGTTAATTTATGAGAGAATAGGAATACCCTCCATTGAAATTGAGAAGTTAATCACAGATAGCGATTATGATATAAACAAAAATAAAGGGAAGATTATGGTAAATGCTATAATGGTGCCAAAAGACAAATATGATGCGGTAGTTCCCCTATTATTGGATATCTCAAAAACAAATGTTATAACCTCTCCTCTGCTGGCAATTCTCGATGAGAAAGATAGTATTTGGCATTTTGAAGTTAAAGAAGGGTATGTAGGAATATTAGGAATCTCTTCCAGAACATACGACATAATCTTTCAAAAGAGTGGAATTTGCCTCCAATCCACAGCCACGGGATTGTATCATTTAGAAAACAATATCCCTAAAGGGTTTGTAGAGATAATATCTCATTTGGGAACCACAATAAGTCCAGGAGAACTTTTAATTAGGGGAGGATATACTTCAGTCCACAAAGTAGCAAGCACTGGAAGTGGATACGTAACGGCAGCAATAAAGACCTTCTCTTCATTTCGCTATGATGATACCCTAAGGATCTTGGAAAAACTGAAAAAGAATAACATAAGCGGAGTAGCTGAGCACAGTTCCATAATACCCGAAAACAAAAGGGTGAATGTTATGGACAAAAATAAAGGATATCTCGTGGTTTATGGTGGTGCAAATTATTTTGCCCCTATTGTGGAAACTGGAATTTCAAAGAAGCTTGAGATTGCCAGAGACCTTTATGAGATTCAAAAAATGAAAGAGCCAGAAAAAGTTTTGAAGTAACATTCTCTAATCCCAACACACTCCCACAAAATCTTTATATACTCACCACCAAAAAGCTTTCAAGTCAAGAATCCAAAACTTTTATAAGCTGAGAAAAGTGCTTACCTTTAGATTACGCTCATTTGGGAGGTGAGATGCATGGCTTTGAGACCAGCTAAAATTGATAGATACGTTGACAAGCCCGCTTACACTAGAAGGGAATACATTAGAGGTGCTCCTGGGCCGAGGATTACCATATTCGATATGGGAAACCCCGCAGGAGATTTTGAGTTTGAGGTTAGCCTTCACACAGCTGAACCAGTCCAAATTAGACAGAACGCCCTTGAAGCTGCAAGAACACAGCTCAACAGATACCTTAGCAAGAACGTTGGTAGAAGTAACTTCCACTATAAGATTAGAGTTTACCCATTCCAGGTGCTTAGAGAAAACCCAATGGCTACCGGAAGGAAGGCCGACCGTTATGGAAATGGTATGAGAAGGCCATTTGGAAAGCCAATTGGACTTGCAGCAAGACTTAAGAAAGACCAAAAAATCCTCACAGTCAGAGTTAACAAACAGCACCTCAAATTTGCCCTTGCTGCAATGAAAAGAGCAAGCATGAAGTTCCCATGCAAATGCTACTACAGAATCTATGACAAAGAAGGAAATGATATTACAACTAAAGTACTATCAACACTCTGAAGCCTTTAGTATTTCTTTTTCATAACTTAGCTTTGTTCTACAAGTTTTTGTAGGTCTTCTTATTACAATTAAGGTGTTCCACCGTATTCTAAAGAAGATAAGACACTTGATGACTCTCGCTTTGTTTTTTGAAGGCCTCTACATTCATAGTAGGAAGGAGTTTTGTTGGACAAAATATCCAATAAATTTATATACCCCCATCACAATTATTGTTGGACAAAATATCCAGGTGAAAATCATGAAGAGGTTAGGAGCCATAGCATTCTTGCTTGTAGTTGTGATCATTGCTGGATGTGTAGGTCAATCTCCAACTACCACACAACTCGAAGGGAATTCCACTTTAAAAGAAGAGCAAACAAACACTTACGTTGAAAAATACCCACTCACAGTGAAAGACTTTGCAGGCAGAGAAGTAAGTATAGAAGGTGAACCAATGCATGTTGTTTCCCTCGCCCCAAGCATTACTGAAACGCTTTATTTCATCGGAGCACTTGATAAAGTTGTCGGAATAACAAAATGGGACAACTATCCAAATAATGTACAGGAAGGAAGGACAGTCGTAGGAGATATGGAACCCAACATTGAAATAATTGCCTCTCTAAAACCAGATCTTATAATTGGACTCAAATATCATCTAAAGTATATAGATCAGCTGGAGAAGATAGCCCCTGTTCTTATAGTAGAGCCTCAGAGTGTAGAAGAGATCTATGAAGCACTTGAACTCTTGGGAAATGTTACTAACAGGCCAGAACAAGCCCAGGAAGTGATTATTGGCATGAAAAATAAAATAGAAGACATACAGAAAAAAGTAGAGGGTAAAAGAAAACCCAAAGTGTTTTACATTGTATGGGGGGACCCTCTGATGACAGCAGGCAATGGAACTTTCATTGGTGAGCTTATAACTCTTGGTGGAGGAGAGAATATATTTGCTGACACTCAAGGATGGCCCCAGGTTAGTGTTGAGGAAGTCATTGCAAGAAATCCCGAGATAATAATACTCCCTCCAAGTGCAGGTATAACAGCAAATGAACTATGTAACAGCCCTCTAGCCAATACAGAGGCAGTCAAAAATGGAAGAGTTTACACCCTAAGCAGTGACGACATTGTCGCAAGACAGAGTCCAAGAATAGTAGAGGGCTTAGAAGAGATCGCCATGCTTTTGTACCCAGAAGAGTTCAATTTAGATGTCCAACCTTTAGTTTGTGAGTCTATTGCAGGTTAACACTTTCTCAACATTTTTCTTTATACAAAGGGTTTTAAAAGTAAGTTGAAGAGTACTATCTTGGTGGAAGGATGGAGAGAAAAAGATTATACCGATTTTTGCTCCCTCTAGTGTTGCTTCTGGCTCTATTGTATACACTTGGCCTTGTGGGAGTAGTCCCTTTCATGGTTAGCTACTACATCACGATTTTTTTAATATTCCTTTTCATTTTCCTTCGATGGGAGGCGAGATTTAGATAACCTTTTTGAATTTTATACTAGAACCTTTCATGTCTATGCTACCATCAGAGTTATAAGTGCACTTAACGTTTTATTCCATATGTTGTTACGGTTTGACACTCTTAAGAAATTGGGAGATGTTTACATAAATCCCAAGAATTTTAAGACAATCCCGCTTGTTTTGAGGAATTGGAAGGATTTTTTATCATTGGATGAAAGGGTTTATGGACTTTACTCCAAGACTATATACAATCCCTCACAAAGATTCTTGGTTATAACCCCCAAGGATGAGAAAAAGGGTATTCGCCTTGTGGGGCTTTATAACAAGTTTATAAAAAACCCTACAAAATTTTGCCGTGAAGAGTACTACCAATATCAGGTTGAGGTGAAAAGGTTTGAAGGCTTACCATTTGCTAATGGATGGGTCGGTTCACGAATAGTTCTGGTTGGAGAGGCACCAGGAAGAAAAGGATGCGGTTTAACTGGGATATGCTTTTATAGGGATGCTTCGGGGATGCTTCTTCGAAAGATGCTTTTTTCTCTTGGGGTGAATCCAGATTTTGTCTACATAACGAACGTTGTGAAATGTAATCCTCCTGAAAATAAGTTTAAAGGTTTTAGTAAGAAAGAACTATCTCTCTTAGAGAAAGAACTTAAAATAGTACAGCCAAAGGGGATTTTTGCTATTGGGAGGACCGCATATAAGGCTCTAAAAAAGCTGGGTGTTGATTCCACGTATCTAAGGCATCCAGCGTGGTATTTGCGTAGGGGGATTAGGGATCCAAGTGATCAGATGCTTATGGAGTATGAAATTATCAGGAAATTCCTAGATAATTCGGAGAATATGCCTCCGACACAATTCTTGCCTGAAAGAACCACTCTCCAGAAGAAAAATAGAATGGATAAAATGTAAAAGAGAATCGTGGGCACTATAGAGGCTGCTGGAGTTGTGAAGATCATAACTCATTGTGGAAATCTTTTAACAAATAAACTGCTTATTGTTGATCTGGCAAGAGATTCGTTTGAAACAATAGAACTTAACGAACCTTTACTTTTTTCTTTTGAAAACCTCGCCCTTTAGGGTGGGGAGGAGGTCAGATAAGAAATGAAAAAAGAATTAAGCTCCAAACTTCTCTGTCCTTCCCATTAAATCCATTATCATTGGCACGATGTATTTTCCTCTAACTCTTCCAATTCCTCCGCGCATGCACTCTCTTTCACTAAAGGTTTCTCTGTCGTCTGTCCTAACTCCCCCACCAACAATTAACAGAGGAACTGGATCGCCACTGTGGTTCTTAACCTCACATGGCGTTGAGTGGTCTCCAGTGATAGCTATTACCGTTTTCTCAAGGTCGATGTTTTCCATTATGTACCCTATCATCTCATCGGCTTTCTCAATCATCTCTACCTTTTTCATTGGGTTGTTGTCGTGGCCGGCCGCATCGGTTGGCTTGAAGTGGAGGAACACGAAGTCATACTCTTCAAGAAGTTCGACAGCTTTTTTGGCTTTGGCCATTGGGTCTGTATTGTACTCGCCGGTTGCTCCTTCTGGTGTGTAAACATCAAAACCTATTGCTCTCGCAACTCCCTTAACTAAAGCAGTCGCAACAACCGCAGCAGCTTTAACTTTCCATTCCTCGGTAAACTTCATTGGGATGTTTGGATAAGTTCCTGCTCCTCTAATAAGGAGGTAGTTCGCTACAGGCTTTCCTTCCTTTCTGCGCTTTTCGTTAATTGGATGCCTCTCAAGAACCTCATGTGCTTTTTTGACAAACTCTTCAAGGATTTCTGCGACCTTTTTGCTCTCTTCATCGGCATACTCGAATTTGTGTGGTGGCTTTCCAGCCTCGTGGGGGTCGTTCTCTCCAACTTTATACCCATTGGCCATCCCTTTAAGGACAAGAACAGCTCTATGGCCTGTTGCACCTACAAAAATGAACTCCACCGGTAGCTTTACATTCTCTTGGATCGCTTTTGCAAGTTCATGGGCCTCTTCAGTGCTTATTCTTCCTGCTCTTCTATCAGTTATTATTCCATTTTCAATTGTGGCGAAATTAACTCTAAAGGCCAGATCATCCTCATCAAGATCTAAACCTACACCCAAGGCCTCAAAAAATCCCCTTCCTCTATAGGTTTGATATGGATCATACCCAAATATGGCCAAATGAGCGGTATCACTTCCAGCAGGTTTTCCGGGAGCTATAGGATCTTGCTGTCCCAAAATCCCCATCTTCGCAAGTTCATCCATGTTTGGAGTGTTTGCATACTCAAGAGGTGTTTTTCCACCAAGTTCCTTTATGAGCCTGTCTCCAAGTCCGTCGAGAATAATAAGAATCCCCTTCCTTTTCATGATCTATCACCTAGGGTGAATACTAAAAGAGAATTAAAAACTTTATGAGAAACCTTTTTAATCTTCAAGTTTTTCCCCAATTGAGGTGAAGACATGAATCACATATGGGCACCATGGCGCATCAAATACATAAGATCCCCAAAACACAACGGCTGTATATTTTGTGATTTCCCAAAAGAAAACCATGATGAAGAGAGGTTAATACTTTACAGGGGCAAGCACGCATTTATTATCATGAACAATTACCCCTATAATCCAGGCCATGTTATGATTGCTCCTTACAGGCATGTAGGGGAATGGGAAAAACTCACCGATGAGGAGCTTCTTGATATTATGAAACTTTCCCAGCTCACGATAAAGGTCCTAAAAAGAGCTATGAAACCACAAGGTTTTAATATGGGAGTCAATATTGGCTGTGTAGCCGGGGCCGGCGTAAAGGATCACGTTCATCTTCATATTGTACCAAGATGGAACGGAGATACAAACTTTATGCCTGTAATAGCCGATACAAAGGTTATTCCGGAATCACTTGAGGAAGCATACAAGGAGCTAAAAAAAGCACTGCAGGAGATCTTAAAGGAATAAACCTTCTCCTAAATCTTTTTTATAAAAAAATAGAAATAAAAATAGCTCATTCTTCACCAAGAACAGCCCCTGCTGGTATCGTTCCACCTTTTCCTTTGTATTCCTCTTCTACGATGTATACCGGCACTCTACCATGGGGGATACCAACTTTTTTCCCATACCATTCACTCAAGAGGTAGTGAGCGCCTATTAAGAGCAACACTGCTATTGCCAGCAGTAGCCATCCGTTTGTCACGCCAAGGGCAAACAGCACAAGCATTAAAGCACCAATCGCTGCTGCAGTAACTGCGTAGGGAATTTGGGTGCTTACGTGGTCAATATGGTCACAGCCCGAAAACATTGAACTCATAATCGTGGTATCGCTTATTGGAGAGCAGTGATCTCCGAAAACGCCACCTGCAAAGACTGATGCTATGCTCGCGTAAACCACTGACCCAAAGCTTCCGCTCAGCTGGTAAGCTAGAGGTACCGCAATCGGCATCATTATGGCGAATGTTCCCCAAGAAGTTCCTGTCGTGAATGATATGAACGCTGCTACAATGAACACAACCAATGGGACTAACCCGGGTGATAGAACGTTTGATGCGACACTTACAACGTAATCTGCGGTTCCAACAGCATCACATGCACTCTTGATGCTCCATGCGAGAATGAGGATCATCATTGCGAAGTGCATCTGCTTCATACCAGCAACCACTGTCTCCTCAACTTCTTTGAGGCTCATGATCTTCATTCCAATAACGAGTGCCATTGCAACGACGACCATTCCAAATGAACCCCATACAAGAGCCCATGTTGAGTCTGCGTTTGAGAGAACCGCCTGGAATCCCCCCTCTGCATAGGTTGCGCTTCCTCCACCGGTGACCCACAGTCCAAGGAATGTCAACGCTACCAAGGTCAGCACGGGGAGTACAAATACCCAAACGCTTTCTTTCCCTTCAATCGGCATTCCAACGTCAACTTCAGTTGTCATCATTGGCTGCGCGCCATCCCGCAACACTTTACCTTCTTTTCTCACCCTGTACTCCGTTTTAAGCATTGGACCATAGTGCTTGTGGGTAATGGCTACGAGGTAAACCAAAATTATCGCCAAGATCGGATAAAACCTGTACGGCCAGCTTGCAAACCATGCTGAATAAGCACTTATGCTTTCTCCTACGCTTGCTATTGCATCTTTTAGAAGTCCAAGCTCGTATCCTATCCAAGTGGAGACGACCGCCAGAACTGCCACCGGTGCGGCAGTGGAATCATCGGCATAGGCCAAAAACTCTCTTGAAACCCTTGCTCTGTCAGTTATTGGTCTCATAGTGTTTCCAACGATAATGGTGTTTGTATAATCATCAAAGAAGATCAGGGTTCCAAAAATTGCTGCCATAAGGGAAGCAGCTTTACTGGTTCTAATTTTCCTTGTGACGGCCTTTGCTATGGCATTCATTCCGCCTGCTTTATAAATCAATGCTACACCAGCACCAATCAGGGCATCAAAGAGCAGTATCCTTGTATTCCAGAGATCCGTAACAATTTGTCCGTTTTCTTCCCAAGCAGAAGCTATGTTGAAGACAATCCACTTCAGAGTTTGTGTAGTTGCACCTACTGGATCCCCCCCTGCCACTAAGAGTCCACCGACCCAAACTCCAAAAAACAACGCAAAAAGAACTCTTTTTGTCAATATTGCCAGCCCGATAGCTACAAGAGGCGGCAAAAGGGACAATATGCCAAAGTCACCCATATTTCAAACCTCCTTTATTATACTATGTAAAGGATGTATCAAGAAAATTTCACTAATGTTACATATAAAAGTCTTTTCAGAGCTTTTTTTGGCTATTTTTGGGTAGAAAAATGCTTCAAAGCTGAGAATAGATCAACATGGATTTTAATAAGGCATTAATGCGACTCTAAGAGGGCAGTTATACAAATATTTTTCTTATTTTAAGGACCATTTTTAAAAATTTTATGAAAGAGGATTCACACTTCCATTAACTTTTTCCACTTCTCCTTTGTCATCTTTAAACATCCCGGTGGCATTAACTCTCTTTCCGGGCAGTAACCTAAAGCTATGCATCTCGGCCCAAGCTTTGCCCATTCTATAATGGGTCTTAATTCATCAATTTTTGCTATCTCCTCAAGCATCTTCCAAGCGATGTGGTTAATTTCCCATTGTGCCCTTGCACATGCTCTAAATCCAAGAAAGTGCTTGAGCTCTCTTAGGTTCATTGTTACAACTATTTTGGTTCTCACGGCCTGTGGTAGAATGAAGCGTGCATCTTCTTGGTGTATACCTTTAGCATAGCTCTCTTCGTAGAGCTTAATAGTCTCTTCCATAAGTTTTTTCCACTTCTCATAGAGTTCTGGATCTTTCTTCACACTCTCTGGAATCACAAAGGTTTCTTCGACCTCTTCAGGGTTTATTTTGATGTAGCGCATTGATTGCTGGGTGTAGCTTGCTAACCTATGGCGAACAAGTTGATGGCTACAAGTTCTAGAACATCCTTCAATAGCGAAGGTAAAAATAGCGTGCTCTAAGATGCTCTCATGTCCATAACTAAGAACTCTGGGCAGATGGTTTTCTACATCATCTTTTGTTATTCTTTCGAATGCTTCACTTTCCCACTTGTCCCAATAGCTTATCAAAGCTGCCCAAGTTATAGTTTCTAAGGGCCTTGGGGTGTAATTTATGAGCTTGACTTTTATGTCCCTCATTATACCCACCGAAAATAAGAGGAACACTTCCCTTATTAGCATTGTTGAAAACTTCAGCAAGATATTGACTTGTGGGCATTTACGTTTATCCATTGGTCCTCAGAAAATTTTTGAAAATTTTCGCTGTGAAGTATTTTTTAACGACGAAATAGTTATTAAAGAAAATACCAAGGTTTAGACGGTGATGCACATGGTAGTTAGTCTGGCCGGAAGAGATATACTCTGCCTTCAAGACTTCACAAGGGAAGAAATCGAGACAATTCTAAAAACGGCTGAAATGATGAAAATCTGGAACAAAATTGGAAAGCCGCACCGCGTTCTTGAAGGTAAAACACTTGCCATGATTTTTCAAAAGCCCTCCACAAGGACAAGAATAAGCTTTGAGGTTGGTATTTACCAGCTTGGTGGATATGGGTTATATCTAAATGCACAAGACCTCCAATTGAGGAGAGGAGAAACAATAGCTGATACAGCAAGGGTTCTCAGCAGGTATGTGGATGGTATAATGGCCAGAGTTTTTGACCACCAAGACGTCGTTGATCTGGCAAAATATGGAAGCGTTCCAGTTATAAATGGCCTTAGTGACTTTTCACACCCATGTCAAGCTTTGGCTGATTACATGACCATAAAAGAGAAGAAAGGCAGGATTGAAGGTATTAAAGTTGTCTATGTCGGTGATGGAAACAATGTTGCCCACTCCCTAATGATCGCTGGAACAAAGCTCGGAGCAAACGTTGTTGTTGCTACCCCTGAGGGCTATGAACCTGATGCTAGAGTAATAAAATGGGCCGAAGAGAATGCTGCAGAGAGTGGTGGAAGCTTTGAACTTCTTCATGACCCAGTGCAGGCTGTAAAAGATGCTGACGTTATTTACACCGACGTTTGGGCCTCAATGGGCCAAGAGGCCGAGGCCGAAGAGAGAAGAAAAGTCTTCATGCCATTCCAAGTGAACAAAGACCTCGTAAAACATGCGAAGAAGGATTACATCTTCATGCACTGTCTCCCAGCCCATAGGGGCGAAGAGGTCACCGATGATGTTGTAGATTCACCAAACAGTGTTGTCTTTGATGAGGCTGAGAACAGATTACACGCCCAAAAAGCCGCAATGGCCCTAATCATGGGTGGAATCAAACTCTGATCTCCTTTTTTCTTTAAAATTTTAAATTAAAAGCATTGGAGGACTTCCAGCAAGTCTTTTGTGTTTTTGACAACAAAGCCCTTTTCGTGTATCTGTTCAACTTTTTCTGTCTCTGGATCTATCCAGCATGCATGCATTCCGGTATTCAGTGCCCCCTCAAAGTCCTCTGCTTTTGTGTCACCAATGTGGATTGCTTCCTCTGGGGGAACGTTAAAATATCTCAACGGAGCTAGAAAGGCCTCTTTCATTGGTTTGTAGGCTTTGATCTCATCTGAATAAAACTGCTTGGTTATGTAATCCGCTAATCCAAATTTTTCCAAGATAAGTCTTGTATATGTTGAGGGCCAGAACATCACGTTGCCGGTTGTTGTTATTATGTATTTTCCGTGCAGCTTTTTTAGAGTTTCTTTAACCTCCGGAAGTACTATCCTCTCGTCAACACTCAAAGTGGCTTTTGCCACTGCTCTTTTCACTATCTCAACGTCAACCTCCAAGGCTCTTGCGAGAAGCTCCTGACTTTCTTCCAAGGCTTTTTCTGGGTCTCCACTGCGAGATTTTCTTATCTTCTTTATTTCTTCCCTTGTTTTGATAGTTTTTTCCGCAATTTCTTCCTCAGGAACCTTCAAAAGTTCTGAGAGAGCCTTTACTAAATTTTCGATCATGACATTTATGTCTAGAAGGGTGTTCCAGACATCAAAAGAGATCAGCCTTATCATTGTCATCACCTTAGAGAAATTGGAGATGGTTATTAATAAAAGTAATGTGAAGAAGTTGCTCTGGAGCCGGGGATTTGGTAGCCCCGCGGGGATTCGAACCCCGGTCACGGGATCCAAAGTCCCGTATGCTTGGCCGCTACACCACGGGGCTGCGCCCGATGTTAAGTCAAGTAAGGGATTTATAAATTTTATCCCATTTGGGATTAGGTCACCCATCTCGCTCCGAAGAACAAGGCCTTCAAAAGAAAAATATTGAATAAACGAAAAATTGAAAGAGTTTCTATCCATAACAGCTTCAAGATCAATTATAAAAGCATCTGACAGAGATGGTTAGAACAAAAAGCTAAAATATAATCTCCTCTTCCCATGCCCCAACGGAAACCTTTGATAATACCCTATCAAAGTCACTCTCACCTGTATATACAAATCCACAGGTATGACACTTTAAGTAACCGTCTTCAACACTCAACTCAGAAAAACAAACTGGACAGCGGTATTCGTTCCTCTCAAGGTCCCCAAATATCTCATCCCGCATAACCAGTATTTTTAGATCGTTCTCCCAATCTTCATGAACCATTCCCCAGTAGGGGGTGGAGATTGGGTAATAGTCTTCAAGTATCAGTGGGTTCACCCCTATGCTTCTAATTCCCGGAGGCAATTTCTGGGCCGGCTCAATAGAAACAACGAAATGATCATAAAATTCAAGGTATTGTGATCTTATACCCACTCCAGAGCCAATCCTCTTCTTAAACGGATAAACCTGAATAAAAAGTAAGTCATTTGCTGGTTCAAAATACGCTGAAATTCCTACATCGTTTTTCTTAAAGAAGTAGGTATAGTTATCACCAATCTCCTCCCCAACACGAGAGAATCCAAGTTTCTTCATTGCCCTTTCAATGAAAGAAGGCTTTGGAATAGACTTACGAATAATCAGATGTTCACCTACCCAACCCGCCAGGGCCATAGAGTACCCCACATAAAACTGCTTCTGGATTCTAAGGTATGCAACACTTGGCACTAATTTCATCACTATCAAAAAAGATAAGGTGATTTAACTATTTATCTTTTTTGTTTATGTGAAGAAACATTTGAGGGTTATGAGAAAAAGTCCTCCAAGTTAATAACTTTTTTAGACTGTTTCTTCTTTTTAGGCTTTTGAATTTCTTCTTTTTCACCTTTTTTCCTCTTAATCTGCCGCTCTTTTACTGATGACTGTTTTTTCTCGGTCTTTTTCCATTTACCATTTTCTTTAAGCTCATCAAGATACCCATTGCCCTTCACTGTCCTTCCAGTCCTTTCCGCTATCATCCTATCACATATATCCCTATGGTTTAGGGCAAGGAGGGTTCTCTGGGTTTCCGGGAAAACGTTCTGAAAGAGGCTTTTGATATCTTTCTCGGTAACACATATCCTTTGCCTTGTATAGTCAATTACATTGTATTTAGCTACAAGCATTTTTGCTGTAGGCAGATACTTTTCAATAGCCCCTTTTGAAACTGTTAACACGATTTTCCCGCCACACTTTGTGCATTTACCCCTTAAGGGCGGCCTTCTATATTTGGTGTTACATTTCACACATCTAAACTCCTGTCTTGTAAAACTTCTCAGGTTTCCTCTTAGATCGGGGACTATGTGTGAATTTATTATGGTCTCTGCAACGTGATGTTCATTCACGGCCCTTATTCTCTCAGCTAAGGCCAGTTGGTGGCTAACCTTATCCACCATATCTCCCAACTGCTTGTAAAGGCTCATTTTCGGGCCGAGTGCTATGTCATCGGTATCATGAGTGAACTTCAACCCCTCATACATCTCCGGCTTTCCTAAACGATCCTCAACTCTCTCAATGACTCCAACGACTTCCTTTGGTGACTTAAGCTCGTAGGTTGCCCTATAAAACTCTAAGGGATAGTATCTAACTACGTCCATATTATGGACTTCACTGTCAACTTCCCTGGGATCTAAACGGGTGGTAACCACCAAAGGAGCGTCCATTTTGCCTCCACGCTTTTCTGGGAGATAGTAGCGCGAGAAGTTGAGCAGGGCATCTAAGAGGAGCATTACAGAATCCTCATCGCCATCACATTGATGTGTCACAATATTTTCATTTATTAGGACATTGTGGTAGTTTTTAGCATTTAATGAGAACACAAAGTCACCAGTCGGTTTGACGAATTCTATCTTTTTAACAGTAATCTTGAGTGGTTTTGAATCTGATTCATCAATTACAACCATTATATCACTTTCTTTTACTTCAAAAGCTCTTTTCTTGAAGAATTTTCCATTTTCATAAACGAGTACTGGATGATCTATAGTCGTCTCGAAACTCCTTCCAAGTTCAAGCTCGAACCGGATTAAGTGATCTGTAATAGGGACCTTTATAACATCCTCGATATCTGTTAGGACAACTTTACCTGTCTCAGGATCAAAGGAATATACTTTAATGTCGGCCTTTGGTTTTTTCCTCACATAAACCATATTCTCATAGTGTTCATCTTCAAATAACTCATATAATTCCTTAAGCGTTATCCTCTGTGGAAATCCATCAATCTGCACCAATATCCTGGTTTCTCCCGGGAAGCAATTCCTCCTCTTTGCTGCGTGATAGTATGGGTGGGCATACCCCACAAGGGCATCAACAAAGCCAATAATTCTTCCAATAATTCCAGCTGAGGTGTGAGGGGCCAAACCTATAACCAAATGACCAATAAGATCTTCCATTTTCTCAACGTTGTAGAACCTCGGCAGTCCATAAACTTTATCAAGGAGATCATCTACAAACTTTGCTACTTTAACAAGATACCTGCCGGCTTCCTTTGAGAGTATTATATCCTGAACTTTGAGCTCAAGAATTTGGTCTCCACTTACAAGCGGCTTTCCTTCGAAGTCGTGAGTGTATCCCAGTTCCTTAAGTTTCTCTATACTGACTCCTATCTCTTTGGGTTTGAAGTGAGTTATTGGAGCATCTGTTGCATCAAACCTTATAGTGCCATCTTTGAAGACATAAACATCGTTCCTCGCCCTTAATATTCCCTTTTCGAGGGGTTCTGCTATCTTGTGGGCAGAACTCATACCCATTACGCCTTTGAGTTTATCAAGAGTGTAGATCCCAACATTTTGCATGGCACTGTTCAAGAGTTCAGAAGGGCTTATCCTTCTCCTCTTGTATGGTTTCATTTCGATGTCACATTTCGGACATCTGGTGTCTAATATAGATTCAAAACCACACTTGGGACAGTGGTAGAGGAGTTTTGCTTCCTCTCCGCATTCAGGGCATGTTGGGAATATATCCACGTGACCACAGCTGGTACACTTGAAATGTGCAATTTCAACATCAGATGTTTTCCCCTCTTGAGCAGCTTTGTAGATGTCTCTTGAATTGCCTCCGGCCAAACCAATGGGGAAAAGAACATGAACAGGAGGCTTCATTTTTCTTTCTTTTGCCTTTTCGGGCCTTCCCATTCTACTCCCAATCCAACTTATTCCCCTATCCCTTAACTTAATATCACTTATCTCATTTATGAGGTCAATAGGGGTGTGGAATTCTTTAAACTCAATCTTCTTCTCCAGGTTAGCTAGGGGGGTTAAAACGGCAGCAGCCCAGGGATAATCTACAATCACGGTATCTCCTTCTATAATATGTTCAACTCCAAGGAGTTCCAAATAACGTTTTGCACCCCCTAATGTCTCCAGACTTATTTCAAGTCTCTTTGCATATCTAAAGCCCCTGTACTCACCCCACTCAATTGTGGCATTCACAAGAGCATTCTGAAGTTTTATGAGCTCTTCTACTGTGAGAGTATTCCAATACAAAGTATAGTACGGATGAAGAGGTATTTTTAGTATATTTGATAGGTGAAGGGCCTCTTCAATAGTAGGCTTAGTTACAAGAGGATCATAAAGGAGCTTTGCTAGGGTTTCCGGCTCAATATCCAAATAATCAGCGGCTTCCTCCACAGAATCCCTCTCATTTTCCTGAAATGGCCTCAATTCAAGTTCATAAACATCATTGACAGTCTCTACAAGCTCCTGAATCCACCATTCCTCCACATAGTTGGCCGGCAGAAGCGTTTGATTGTTCTCAACGAAATCTCCAAACGCTATTAAAGCATCCCCCAAGTATAATATCTCCTCTACTCGGTCTTTAAGCTCAAGGGCCTTGTGATAATCATCAACCCTCACAACACTCCCATCTTTCAACTTAACTATAGGGCCCTCAATTGTACTTGCAGGTGTAACGATACATCCTTTTCCAGGCCTTTCCGTTTTCATTTGAGTTCCCACTGCCAAGAACTCGTCCACCATTATCATAACCGCAGGATTTATTGACCATGTTGCAAACCCGCTAACCCTGCTCCTTCCATAGCGAAGTCTAAATCCCCCATTGGTGGAGGGTTCCGCAAATAACGGTCTTCCCCCAATAATCTCTTTTGTATACTTTGCATTCGGGGATATGGTCGCCTTAAGCTTTTCATAGAGTTCATGATAAAAGCCTTTTTTGATTTTTGTTGTTTCTCCTACAGCTGTTTCAGTTTTACTCTCCTCCAATGCTTTTTCTTCCTTTTCATCACTCTTACCTTTCTCTTTGGCCTCAACAAATTCTTTTAACCATTCCCAACCATCTATCCCCATTTTGTCAATGTACTTAACTAGCTTGTTCGCTTTCTGTAGAACACCCTCGGCAATTACTAAAATTGCTCCGCCTCTCAGATAATTTGTTTCTACTCCCGGAACATTTCTATGACTAACCTCAACATTGTCCGTAGTTTCTCCCGTAATCTCTATTGGTATATTTCTAACAGCTAAACGAACCTCATCTGGAGAAGGATAATATTGGAGTCTGGTAACCGCCCTGTGATAAAGATCAATCTCCTCTACATACCTTTCTACATGCTCCTCTGTGAGTTTGAACCTATCCAAACCAAGTTTTTTCCTTACATAATCTCCAACAAGAACACTAAGGGCCTGAGCAGTGCCACCACTACTTCTGATAGGGCCTGCATAATAAACAGCTAGATAATTCGTGCCATCCTCATTTTTCTTTATTTTAACGTCAGCTATTCCTTCCAAGGGGGCAGAAACAATACCCTCTGTAAGAATGGCTAAAGCTGTTCTAACACATTGATCAGCGAGCTGTTCTTTGTTTTCAAACTTCTTAAACTTTCCTTCTATTATCTCATCAACGACTTTGAGGGCAGCAAGTTCTTTACCGTATTCTTTTACAAGAGATCTAATTCTTTCAGCGACACCTTTGGGGCCCACAAGACTCTCAACTCTTCCAGCCATATCTGTTGCTTGAGGAACTTCAATTTCTTGTGTGGGATCTTTCCCCTGAGAACGAGCCTTTTCAGCTATTTCGTACGCTTTATCAATCTCTCTCTGCAAGAATTCAAAATATTTTTTCATTTCTTCACTGTAAATTTCCATGTTATTTCACCTCAAACGTCACACCATTTTGTAAAATCAACTATCATCCTCAGTTTAGCAGTCTCTACATCTATAATTGGAACTTTTGCTGGTGTAGGAACTATGTTAACCATTTTCTGGAATTCAGTCTGGGCTTGCCATGTACCAGAATTTATTAAAAAAACACCCCTATAGATCTGATAATCAAGAACATGAACGTGGCCCATCTGTACTAAATCGGGAACGCTTTCGATTACAAGCAGATCTTCAGAATCTGGGGCTATAGGGACTTTTCCTCCAAAAGTAGGTGCAACATGCCTAAGCTTTAAAAGTTCCACCATGGGCTTTACCGGCTGATGGTGACTCATGTTAGGAACATAGCTAACTACATCTTCTATCCCCCTACCATGGACGATTAAAAATTCTCTACCATGAAGGTCAATTACAGCAGGGTTGCTTATTATAACGGCGTTCTTTAACTCATAGAGGGGTTTGGCATAATCCCTATAAAATTCCGGTTGGGGCAAAGCCATTCTTGCAGCATCGTGGTTTCCAGGACCAATAAACATGGTTATATGGTCGGGAACATTTGAGAGAAGATTTGCAAGGGCCTCATACTGATCAAAAATGTCCGGAATACTGAGTTCATTATATTGGCCCGGATATATACCAATTCCATCAACAACATCTCCAGCAATTATGAGATATTTTATTCTGCTAACAATTTCCTCCTCAGCTTTACTGTTTACATGACCATTGAGCCATTCTATGAACTTCATAAATGCCTTCTCACAGAACTTATCGCTCCCTACGTGAATATCACTTATCAAAGCAGCGTACACCTTCTCCTCAAGTGGTGGCTTTTCTTTTTTATAGAGGGGAACATCTGGAAGATATATTCTGTCTGCAAAAAAGATCCCTCTCTTCGAATATCTCCCCCTAAACGCAACGACACTGTCAGGCATTATTTCAAATGCCTTTTTGTAATCTTCCCTGTCCCTTCCGATAAACACCTTCATTATCCCGCTGTTATCTTCCACCTCAAACATATAACCATTCCTAGTCTCCCTTTTGGAGTTTACAAGGCCAATTATCGTTATATCGCCTTCCGGGTTAATATAACTAAGCTTCCCAATGTCAATAACCCCAGAGACCTCGGGATTTTCCCGGAGGATCTTTCTCATCTTTTTCAACCTGCTTTTGAAATAATTCTCGTAGACTTTTACTATAATCTCCCCTTCTTTGGTAGTACTACTTCTTGCCTTTGGGGGGGTAACCTTAACATTCCTAACATCGAATTTGATATTATACTTCGACTCTATAGACTTTGCAATAAACTCAAAGCCCTCTTTTGGAGTAACTTTAAAATCAGCATAAACAGAATAAGTCTTTTTCTCCTCCGGGATCTCTTCCTCCTCAGCAACTATAGGAACCCCATACTCCTCAAAAATAATTTTCCTTTCCACTTCCCCATCCTCACCATTTTCTTCTTCACTGCTTTCACTCTCAAAGTTCTCTATAATTTCCTCTTGAGGAGCTTCAATAGGTTCTTCAACTTCTGGTGGGACTCCTTCAGGTATTTCCAAACTTTCTTCCTCTCCAATCTCCTCAAGAACCTGTGCTTTTTCCACAACCTCGGTTTCTTCAGAAATGGTTGAAGTTTTAGATGATTCTTCAACGCTTTCTTCCACTATCTCAGTGGCTGTTTCAACTGCACCAACAGTGCCTGAGGTTTCTAGGGCCCTTTGTTCAGCTTCCTCTGTAATTCCCTCTGCTTTCTCACTCTTCTCTACAAACAAAAACTTTTCTAAATGATTGGGTTGAGATATAATACCTTTGGATTTTAAAAATTCCTCAGCTGTAATCTGATCAATTACAAACGTTCCTCTTGCTTTTGCAAATTTAATTAGCTCCGGAAGAGCAAAATCCTTATTATAGTGCTCCGATAAAAGAAAATATGCTGGGGGAGTTATTAGGTAATTGTTTGATATTAACCCCCTCACCAGTTCATCCATAAAACAACCTCCTCTGGTTGAGCATGCTCACTGAAATTAATGGCCTCAATGTTTCTTCAAAGCGGTATATGTTTTTAACTTTATAGGGTGTTATATTAAGCCTTATTTCTTTTGTCCTTCCATAGCGACCCTTACTCACAACTTTGGCATTTACTATACCTAACATGTCAAGTTCATTTATCAAATCACTTATTCTTCTCTGAGTTAGGGGTTCCAAATCTAAATATTCACAAAGCTCCCTGTAAATGGAATAGACATCCCCGGTATTCGCTGGCAACTCTCCATTCTCATCAAGTAAGACTATTGCATACAAAAGGATTTTCGAATGCAGGGGCAGGGTTTTTATAACTTCCTCCATAGTATCCTGTTCTATTTTCTCCTGGGCCTTCCATACATGTTTTTCTGTAACTTTGGGAGACATTTCTCTCTCTGCTATCTCTCCACTGACTCTGAGGAGATCAAGAGCCCTTCTTGCATCTCCATGCTCTCTGGCAGCCAAAGCTGAACAAAGTGGAACAACAGCATCATCTAAAACTCCATCATAAAAGGCCTCTTGGGCCCTTTGCATCAAGATATCTCTCAGCTGGTTGGCATCATACGGTGGGAACACTACCTCCTCCTCACTTAAACTTGATAACACCCTTGGATCTAGATATTCCTTAAATCGTAGATCGTTAGATATTCCTATAATGCTTACCTTCGCGTTTTTAAGTTCTGTATTTATTCTTGTAAGACTGTAAAGGACATCATCGCCACTTTTTTTAACAAGCTTATCTATTTCGTCCAGAACTATTATCAAAAAGCGTTCTTTCATATCCACAGCTTTCTTTAGCTGCGCATAAACCTCATCAGTGGGCCACCCAACAAGTGGGACTTCTACCCCGCTTTCTTCTCTGAAATAATTGACTATATTGGCCAGCACTCTATACTGAGTGTCTATTATCTCACAGTTGAGATAAATGACATCCACAGGTATATCATATTTTTGAGAGATTTTTATCAAATCCTCTGTTACATACCTCACAGTAACCGTCTTTCCAGTTCCCGTCTTGCCATATACAAAGATGTTGGAGGGGGTTTCTCCCCTTAAAACTGGAACTAGAATATGCACAAGGGTCTCTACTTGTTCTCGTCTGTGCGGGAGCTCTTTAGGAGTATAACTATGTCTCAATACGTCTTTGTTCTTGAATATTCTCTCATTATTCATGTACTTTTCAAAAAGTGAATTAAGATCAGTTTGTCCCTCTTGCAGCATTTTCGTCCCTCCATTGGAAATCTGTTGGTATTTATCAATTTGACCTAGTTTTATTGTTTACATAATTATTATAGTACATTTAGTGCATTTTTATAACTCCTGTCGCACATTTTATCTTTATGATTTTAACATCTTTTAAAAAGATTTCCATCGGAAGCAGTTGATCCAGTGGAAATGCATTCTGTAAATTATGAGAAAGAGTATATATGCTTTGTTGAGCAGATTTATGATTAAAATCGAAGGGGTCTTTAAAAGAGTTTAGACTTCAAAAAGAGTTAAAAATAAAGAAGGATCACTGAAGCATCCCTTCGAGTTTTCTGACATATTCAGTGCTTCTTTTTATGTCTGAGAAATAACCCTCTGCTTTTTCTATATGTTCTCTCTTGACTTCCCCACCAGTAGCTAAGACACTGGCCGGAGCCAAGAGCTGAACCGCATATCTTAAACTTGTTTTTTCTCCCAATTCAGCAATATAATCTATTGCATCCTCTGAAATCTCTATTCCCTCCTCTATGGCCCTTATTTTCACAATTTCCTTGATCTCTTCTCTCTTATATGGTTCCGTGTTTATTATTAGTAATCTATCTAGCATATCTATTGGGATTCCATGCGGAGCCTCTAAATCTGTTCCCCTTATTTTTGTAACTCCTCTGTTAGTTGCCAATATTAGAATGGGAGACAATTCATTCTCCATTGCTCTAGCCAGGAATGAAAAAGCCTCAATGTCAAGCATATGACATTCATCTATAAAGAGAACTCCGGGGACAAGTACAGCCTTACCTTCTTCTACCCATTGCTTTACAGTTTCATCAACTTTTTCCCTTATTTCATCTGTTATCTCCAGTCCTCCACCAAAGAATACACTAAATATCCCTCCTGCACGGCTATTTACTAGGTCTAAATCAGATAGACTAACAGTGTAAGTGAATTCTTTTATCTTGAGAACTGGGCCACTGGGGACTTCTACAACCTTCTTAAAGAATAAACCTTCTTCCCCCTTCGTTGTCCCTAATTTTGAGACCCTTCCAGTTTCGGCATCAAGCTGGACTACATCCCCCTCTTCAATTCCCATCTCTAAAAGCTGGTACGCTATCTCTCTACCTGCCCTAATAGTCTTTTCATCATCTTTTGTCTTGAGCGTTATTGTTACAGATTCGGGAACTTCTACATAGGGGTTGAAGGGATGCTTGGTCTTATTAATTTGAATCCTCTCTACTTTCCCCTCATAAACTCGCCTTTCCTCACTTATTCTAACACCGATTGCTCTCCTCAAAGCTTGTTTTAGAAATTCTGTTTTCTTAATCTCTGCAGAGTAGATCTCACTTCCCGAAATTTGAACAAATGGAACATCCTCCCCAAGTTCCTTTGCAATTCCCATTGCAATTGCAGTTTTTCCACTACCCGTCGGGCCCACCAATAAAATTCCCTTACCCGCTAACTTCCCTTTTTTTATCAGTTTGACTGCAATTCCTGCAGCTTCTCTAGCCTTCGTTTGCCCGACCATGCCATCTGCTACAAACTTTGCTTTCCCATTTTCATCTAAACCAAGCCCACGTATGTGAGAATGGCTTCCTATCCTTTCAAATCTGCGGGCTGCAACTTCCTCGATCAACGGCATTGTATCACCTCCCTATAAGACTTTTAGAAACTATTGGTATTTAAAATACATATCTTTTAAAAAGTTATCCCCTTAATATGCAGGACCTCCAATATGCTCCTTCATCATGCTATAGAAATCTACAGGAAAAGTACCTAATACTTAAAAAGTTTTCCCGAAGATTTTACTATCTATAATAGTTAGTAGAAAAGTTTAAAAAGAAATAAACAAATACATTTAAAAGATTTTCGATTGGGGTGGGGCTATGAAACGTTTGGGCAAAGTTTCTACTTATGCAAAGCAGGGATTCCTAATTCTTCGTTCAACATCCATACCAGCATTGAATGATCGGGTGGTAGATAAGAATCTTCAGGTTATTGGGATAGTCAAAGATGTTTTCGGTCCGGTTGAATCTCCATATGTGGCCATAAAGCCACGTATCAAGAATCCGGAAAAATATATTGGAGAGGTTCTTTATATTGATAAAAGGAGAAATAAAAAACCCTCTTCTGCTTCTAAAAAGTCCAAAAAAATAAAGGAAGGTGCTAAACGTCGCCCTGCCCCCCAAAAGAGGGGGTGAGAATTTTTGACTCAATTAGGTGGTATTAAAAGATGCCCGGTTTGTGGTTCGGAAAATTTAATTTATGACCCTAGCAGGGCAGAGATTGTTTGTTCCCAATGTGGTTATGTGCTAGACGAGGAGATAATGGATCTTGGGCCTGAATGGAGGGCCTTTGAACCGGGGCAAAGGGAAAAGCGTTCTAGAGTAGGGGCACCTGAAACTATAATGCTCCATGACAAAGGACTCTCAACAGATATAGACTGGAGAAACAGAGACATCCATGGGAATGATATATCAGGAAGTACTAGAACCAAAATGTATCGATTGAGAATGTGGCAGAGAAGAATGAGAATAAGCGATGCCATAGACAGGAACCTAGCTTTTGCTTTAAGTGAATTAGATAGAATGGGCTCCCAAATAGGACTTCCCAGAAATATAAGGGAAATTGCTGCCCTTCTTTATAGGAAAGCGGTCATTAACAGATTAGTAAGGGGTAGATCGATAGAAGGTATGGTTTCGGCATGCCTGTATGCTGCATGCAGAATAGCCAATGCTCCAAGAACTCTTGACGAAATAGAAGATTTTTCAAAAGTAGATAAAAAAGAAATTGGCAGAAGTTATCGATATCTCGTTAGAGAACTAAACCTCAAACTTAGACCTACAAATCCAGTGGATTATGTTGTAAGATTTGGTGACCAGCTTGGTGTGACAGAAAAGACCAAGAGACGAGCAATGAGGATAGTAAATCAAGCAATCAAAATGGGCCTTACCAGTGGAAAAGGGCCTACTGGCATAGCTGCAGCTGCAATATACATTGCCAGCCTTCTTGAAGGAGAGAAAATGACACAAAGAGAAGTTGCTGAAGTCGCAAGGGTAACCGAGGTTACTGTGAGAAACAGATACAAAGAGCTTGTGGATAAACTTAATATACGAATACCCACGTGAAATATTGGGGAAAAACGTGAAGCTCGGAATATTGGGTGATACCCACTATCCAGATAAAACTTCCCATTTGCCTGATTTAATTTTTAATGTTTTTAAAAGTGAGAAAGTGGATCTAATCCTACATACAGGGGATCTTACTGCTCCCGAGGTCTTAGAGCGCCTTACAGAGATTTCTCCAACTATAGCCGTGAAAGGTAACCTTGATCAAACCACTCTACCGGAAGAAAAGATTTTAGAGATTAACAACCTCAAAATAGGCCTTATACATGGCCACCAGTTTCTGAGTTTAGATGAACAAATATTAAAGTATAAAGCCCTAGAAATGGGAGTGGACATCCTTATCTTTGGACATACCCATCGGTTCTTTTATAATAAATATGAATACATGGGAAAAGAAGTGATACTTTTCAACCCCGGTTCTCCAACTGTTCCAAGGATGAGCGACCCCACTTTTGTCGTAGGAGAGATTACAGAAAGAAAATTCAAGTTCAGAATATTCAAACCATGGGAAACACAATGGAAACATCCATAATAGAAAAGACAAAAGAAAGAAAAATTATCAAGCCTTGATAGCGAGCTTGATGTCCTCTGCCTTGACGGTCTTTCTGCCGGCGTGCTTTGCAAGATCAACTGCTTTCTTAGCTATTTCCATAGCCTTCTCCTCAAGGTGCTCAGCAAGAACCTTGGCAGCTTCCTCACTAACTCTTGGTGCACCAGCCTTTCTAACTAACCTATCAATTGGGGCAATTGGCAACTCAGCCATACCCAACACCTCCTAAAGTTGTCTAAATTGGTATTTGCATTTTATTTTATGAAAGAAGTTATATATAAACCTTTCGGAAAAGAGGCTATTTTAGGCAAATAATCTGCTAGCTAACATACATTTGAGGATGACTAAAATATCTCGCCAGTTGTTGAAGAGAGTGAGAAATTTTATAATATATAGTCCCTACACTCTGGAAATAGAGGAATCCTCATAGTTGGTGATTTGATTTATATTAAGCAAATAAGGATTTTACTTTTATTAAGACTAACAGCAAACCAATTTGTCCTTTAAGACCAAATAAAAGAATCCTGACTTTCCACATATTTGCCCCGTAATAGTTATATTCTCTCCCGTTGATTTTATTTCAAATGATGAGGTGGTAAAAATGCCAGAAAAGTTTGATAAGATATATGACTACTATGTTGACAAGAACTATGAGCCAAATTTTAAAAGAGATATAGTAGCAGTTTTCAGAATAACCCCCACAGATGGTTACACCATAGAGCAAGCTGCCGGCGCTGTGGCAGCTGAAAGCTCTACTGGGACATGGACTACTCTCTATCCATGGTATGAAGAAGAAAGGTGGAGCGATCTTTCAGCTAAAGCCTATTACTTCCATGATATGGGAGATGGGAGCTGGATAGTAAGAGTAGCCTATCCTGCACACGCTTTTGAAGAGTGGAATCTCCCCGGCCTGCTTGCATCAATAGCCGGTAACGTTTTTGGAATGAAGAGAGTAAAAGGACTAAGGCTTGAAGATCTTTACCTACCTGAAATAGTACTCAGAGATTTTAGCGGGCCCAACAAAGGGATTAAAGGTGTAAGAGAAACACTCGAAATCAAAGATAGGCCCATTTATGGTGTGGTTCCTAAGCCAAAGGTTGGATATTCTCCAGAAGAATTGGAAAAGCTTTCTTATGAACTTCTTTCAGCAGGGGCCGATTACATAAAAGACGATGAGAATTTAACAGGGCCATGGTACAACCGCTTTGAAGAAAGGGCCGACGTAATGGCAAGAGTTATAGATAGAGTGGAAGCAGAAACTGGAGAAAAGAAAACATGGTTCGCTAACATAACAGCTGATATCAGAGAAATGGAAAACAGACTTGAAATTCTAGCTGAATACGGCCTACCTCACGCCATGGTCGATGTTGTAATAGTTGGATGGGCCAGCCTAGAGTACATACGAGATTTAGCAGAAGACTATGACATTGCCTTACACGCCCATCGGGCTATGCATGCCACCTTCACAAGAAACCACTACCATGGAATATCGATGTTCGTTCTTGCAAAGCTTTACAGGATTATAGGCCTTGACCAGCTCCACGTTGGAACTGCCGGAGCTGGAAAGCTCGAAGGTGAAAAGTGGGACGTAATCCAAAACGCAAGAATCCTAAGAGAAGAGCACTACAAGCCAGATAAGAATGATGTTTTCCATCTAGATCAGAAGTTCTATCACATTAAACCTGCTTTCCCAACAAGCTCTGGTGGACTTCACCCAGGGAACCTGCCCCAAGTCATAAATGCTCTTGGAAGTGATATTGTACTTCAACTAGGCGGGGGAACTTTGGGACACCCAGATGGACCAGCTGCTGGAGCTAAAGCCGTTAGACAGGCATTGGATGCAATCATGCAGGGGATTTCATTAGATGAGTACGCCAAAACTCACAAAGAGCTGGCAAGGGCTCTCGAAAAATGGGGTCATGTGACTCCAGTTTGACAAACTTTTTCTTTTCTTTTTGTCTTTTATTCTATAGCTTCCTCCCAAAGCCATTTATTCTCTTTTAGTCATCTTAAAAATGGTGAAGTTCATGCATCCAGAGGGATTCTTAGAAGTTATCACGGGTCCAATGTTCGCCGGAAAAACAAGCGAACTCATTAAGAGGATTGAAAGACAAATATTCGCAAAGAGAAAAGCAGCTCTTTTCAAACCCTCAATAGATAACCGCTACAGTGAAGATAAACTCGTGGCCCACAATGGATTAAGCTATGAGGCCTTTGTTATCCCAACCACAGAAGAAGGAGTAAAAATGATATACCAAAAGACAAAGAAAGAGGGGTTCGAAGTTATAGGAATTGATGAAGTCCAATTCTTCCCGATGTCAATAGTTGAAATTCTCGATAAGCTGGCTGACGAGGGCATTTACGTGATCGCATCTGGTCTGAACTTAGACTTCAAGGGAGACGCCTTTGAGGTTACAAAAGAACTCCTAGCAATGGCCGACAATATAGTGTACTTAACAGCCATATGCAGCGTTTGTGGAAGAGAGGCCACAAGAACTCAAAGACTTATAAATGGAAAACCTGCACCGAGAGATTCACCAAGGATACTCGTGGGCGGCATGGAGGCCTATGAGGCCCGCTGCAGGAAGCATCACATAGTACCTTAGACTACATCGAAGCTTATTTCAAGGAGTTCTTTGACTTTCCTAAACCTCACCTTCCTGATTTTTATTTGCCCTATTTCTCCGGTAGTTTTTGTGTGCTCTTTGTTACATGCATTAATATTCCAGTCCTCAATAACAACAACTTTAAGAGTTCTTATCTCTTCAGGAATTGGAAAAAGGTCGTACATGTCTTCTCCAAACCTGCTCTCTGCCTCTTCTCTTGGAAGCTCATGCACTTTGATTGGAGCATTTTCCTCGATCTTCCTATTAGCAAACTCTTCAATCATTGCAATCTCCTCTTTCGTGGGCTTTCGGTTGAACTTAATGGTTAACCTACCATGGTTCCCGTTAACATAAACAGCAGCAGTCCATTTTGCTTCTTCACCTAAAACTTTAACAACTGCTCCTTTTAACACATGCAAGGCAGTGTGGGTTTTAACCTCCATTTACACTCCTCCTTCATAGGATTCCACATACATGCGCCAGTTCAGCGTTTAAGATTGAGCCACCAGCAGCCCCTCTAATTAAGTTATGGCCCAATGTGATATATTTAAATTTCCCTTCTTCAATTTTCTCCATCCTCCCAAAGGTAACTGTCATTCCTCCGCCAAAGTCCCTATGAAATTTGGGTTGAGGGATTTCCTTATAAAGGAGCGGCTTTGCATATGACGGAAGCTTAAGGGATCCCAAAGGATCAAAAGATTCAAATGATTTCTTAAGCTCCTCAACAGTTGGATCCTCCTCAAGTTCAACAAACACTGCCTCAGTATGCCCGTGTGAAACTGGAACCCTTGTTGTTATTACCGAGATTTCAAAGCTTGCTGGGGTTATTTTGTTATTCTCGAGTTTTCCAAGTATTTTCCTTGACTCGTTCTCGACCTTCCACTCCTCTTTTTCAATGTATGGGATCACATTATCAAAAATCTGCATGGCCGAAAGTCCACTAAATCCCGCTCCAGAAATGGCCTGCATAGTCACTACGTTAACTCTCTGTATTCCAAACTTTGAAAGGGCCTTGAGTGAAATCACCAAAATCGCCGTAGAACAGTTTGGATTCGTGACTATGAAACCTTCCCAACCGCGTTTTTCCCTCTGCGCTTCAACTAAACTTAAATGTTCTCCGTTTACCTCGGGAACCAAAATGGGAACGTCTCCCTCATATCGGTGTGAGGAGGCATTGGAAAATACTGGAATTTTCTCTGCAAGCTTTTCTTCAACATTTCCAGCAATTGAAGACGGAAGGGCCGAAAAGACTAGATCCACATTTCCATCAAACTCTTCTAGGCTTTCTATCCTCATCTCTCCTATCTCCTCAGATACCTCCCACGTAGCTAGTTCTCTAAACTTCCTCCCTTTCGATCTCTGAGAAGCTATGAGGTATTTCACATCGAACCAAGGATGGTTCTCCAAGAGTCTTACAAAGCTCTGGCCCACCAATCCTGTCGCTCCTAAAATTGCTACCTCCATTAAAGAACCTCCTTGAATGCCTCTAAGCTTGGCTCTATTGGCTCTGGAAGCTCAAAACCCTCAAGGATTATGTTCGGATCCTTCAAGCCGTGTCCTGTCGTTATCAGAACCACACTCTCATCTTCTTCGATTTCATTCCTTAGCTTCATTAACCCGGCAAGAGAGGAAGCAGATGCTGGCTCAACAAATATTCCTTCCTTTGATGCAAGCATTTTCTGAGCTTTCAATATTTCTTCGTCAGTCACACTTTCTAAAACCCCTCCAGACTCTTCAACGACCCGCCAAGCTTTTGGCCAGTTGGCTGGATTCCCAATCCGTATAGCGGTTGCAATTGTCTCAGGCTTTTCAAGAGGTTTGAAGTCTCTTCTCTCCTTCCAAGCTCTAGCCAGGGGCGATGCTCCCTCAGCCTGAATTCCAATCATTTTAGGGAGTTTATATATAAAACCGGCTTCGTAAAGCTCTCTAAATCCTTTCCAAATTGCCGAGATGTTTCCTGCATTTCCCACGGGCAGAATAACCTTATCGGGAACAAACCCCAGTTGATCAAAGATCTCAAAAGCTATGGTTTTTTGTCCTTCAAGACGGAAGGGATTTATGGAATTGAGCATGTAAACACCCAACTCACTGCTGGCTTCCACCACGACATTTAACGCATCATCAAAGTTCCCCCTAACTGGAACAACCTTCGCACCATAAACTATTGCCTGTGCAAGCTTTCCTAATGCAATTTTCCCACTTGGGACTAAAACATAAGCTTTTATATTTGATTTGGCAGCATAGGCCGCTAAAGATGCTGAGGTATTCCCTGTAGAGGCACAGATCACCTTATCCATACCAAGCTCCAGGGCCTTGCTAACCCCCACAGTCATCCCCCTATCCTTAAAAGAGCCCGTTGGATTGGCGCCTTCGTTTTTCACGTAGAGTTCTTTCATTCCAAGCTCAGTTTGCAAGTTTTCTAAGCGGTAAATGGGTGTTCCACCTTCGTTAAGTGAAACCCTTTTTTCAACCGGAATGAAGCTCTCGTATTTCCACAATGTTATGTTTTTACCATCGAAGACGTTTTCAACTTTATCTAAATCAACAAGGACTTCAAGCAACCCACCACATTCACACCTGTACCTAACTTCCTTTGGATTATATTCCTTTCCACACTCTATACATTTCAAAATCATTCTGCTCCTCCTCCTACTTTGCTAATAAAGTATTCAGCATTAATTCTCTCCTCTTCAAAAGCTCCTACAATTGCCCTTCCAATCTCATCAAGGTTTTCACCTAAAGCAAATACTGCTGGTCCCGAGCCAGAAATAGACACTCCATAGGCCCCGTTCTCTAATGCAGCTTTCCTAATCTTGTCGAACCAAGGTATTAGGGGTTTCCTATAAGGCATTGCCAAATAATCATCCAGCAACTTTCCGACTTCTTCTATATCACCATTTTCTAAAGCTAAAACCAGAGAACTTGCTAGAGCCAGATTTCTTACTGCATCACTTAATGGGACATGTTTTGGCAGAACTTCTCTGGCCCTTTTAGTGCTTACTTCCACTTCTGGCAGTATTACAACCAACTTGAGCTTTGCATCTATCTTGAATACTTCAAGAGGAAATAGGGATTTCAAGACCACGAACCCTCCAAAAAGGGCTGGAACTATGTTATCACCGTGAGGACTTCCAGATGCAACCTTTTCCCCTTCTAAAGCTGCTCTTAAGATGATCTCTTTATCATCTATATCCAAAAGCCTCGCAACTGCTAAAGCTCCTCCCAAAGCAGAGGCTCCGGAACTACCAAGCCCACTTTTTGGTCTTATTCCTTTCTTAATCTTCATTTTAAAGCCACTCTCAACTCCTGCTTGTCTTAAGAGGGATAAAGCTGAAACAGAGGCCACATTTTTATCCGGCTCCTCTGGAACCTTGTAACCCTCAACTTTTACTTCAATCTCATCACTTAGCTTAACCCTGATGAAATCCCTCGGCTTTTCTAAGCAAAGACCAAAGACATCAAATCCTGGCCCAAAGTTTGCTATCGTTGCTGGAACCGAGACTCTCATTGGAAAATCACCTCGTGTATGGCATTTAAAGTATTTTCAAGCTCTTCCCTTTTTACAAGAAAGCAAATCCAATTTCTGCCCCTCTTGTAGATCTGAGCATTGATGTTCACTTCGCTTACTCCAACAACCCCTATGCTTGCAAGGTTCTCATTGATGATTTTGTAGGTCAATATTGGCATTCCGGCATTTATTTTTGAAATAAGCGTCCCTAAGTGCTGATTATTTGTTTTCCCCAGAATTATCGGTATTTTTCCCTTTACCGGTTCAACAGCCCTTTCATGCAAGGCCTTCATCCCAAGCATTGAAGCAGTCGAAACTTCTTCATAAGATGCAAAGGGGATTAGCTTAGCATCTCTGACTATCTTAGGATCAGCTGTGTAGATTCCCTTAACATCGCTCATGATCAAAACTGCCCTAGCATTCAAGAGACGTCCTAAAACTGAGGCAGTGTAGTCACTCCCTCCCCTTCCCAGTGTAGTTCTGAAGCCATTAAAATTCCCGAGAAACCCCGTAATAACAGGAACTCTACCCCTCTTTAGTATTTCCTCCACTATCCAAATCTTATCTTTTGTTTTCTTTAAGTCAACTTTAGCGTTACCGAAACTCCCGTTTGTTTCTATTAGATAAAAAGCATCAACTGGAGTGCTTTTGATTCCCTCATCTTCCAAGGCCTTTGAAAAAAGTTTTACTGACAATCTCTCTCCGAATGACAAGACGTGGTCTATGTATGCTTTCCTGCTTGGGAATGCTTTTTCATTTCTCAGGATGAATTTAAGTTCTCTGATCTCATTTTCAATGCTCAATTCGATTCCAAGCCTTTCAATTGTTCCCAAGTATATTTCTTCGAACTCTTTGAGAAACTCTGGGCTTTTACTTTCTGCTAGCTTCAATAGTAAGTCTGTAACGCCTTTTAATGCGGACAGAACAATTACAACTTCATTCCCTTCATAGAGCTTTTGAACAAGTCTTAAAGCTTCACTAAAAGAGTCCCTAACTGAACTTCCTCCAAATTTAATAACCACCCTCGACTTAGCGGAGAGTTTGTAAACCACCGATAGTGCATCACCTTATCTGTAGGGTTTTGATATCCATATAAATCTTTTCGAAAATTTTTTGTTTTTCTGTCAAAATTTGCAAACTTCGCTTGAAGATAATTGTCAAGATGACATATTTTGATGCAAAAATCTCTAAAATATTTCAACTAAATGCGGTTTAAAATACCATAATGATAAGCTAGCCAGCTTTTCCTAACCAAAAATTTAAATAGTAATAAAGAGTTTTCAAAGGTTGGTGATGGTGATGTCCCGCCAATATCTGTAACCCCAATTCCAATTGGAAAAGATGAATTAGCTGTTTTTAGAAAACTATTTTTAAGGGCCTTGAATGAAAATCAAATATTGATCCTAAAGAGCATAAATGGGAAACATAGATCCTTGAACGCTTTTTTGGAGGAAATAAGCAAAGATACTAGAAAGCCAATTTCAACATTAAAGCTCAATGCCAAGATCTTGAAGAAGCTTGGTTTAATTGATTATGGTGAAAAAAACAATCCAAAACCCATTGAACTGACAAAACATGGCCGAATTGTTCTAAAAATTCTTGGGGTGGTAGAATGAGTGAAAGCTTAGTTCAATTAGTCTTAAGTAACAAGCTCAAAGAAATGCTTTCAGAAGTGAACAACTTCCACCTCAACTCCTCTATAACGTGCCTTGAGATCTTAAAAGCGGTAATAGCAAAGAAAGGAGAAAATGACGTGATAATCCTGAGTAAAGGTCACTCAGCTCCGGCATTTTATGTAATCCTTTCGGAACTTGGACTTTTAAGTGAAGAAGAACTGAAAAGTTTTGCCAATTTAGATGGACTGCCAAGCCACGTTACCAGAGGTTTGCCATTCATTGAAGTCTCCAGCGGTTCATTAGGACAGGGATTATCAGTTGCCAATGGAGTAGCGCTGGCCTCAAAGCTTAAAGGAGAAGAAAGAAATGTTTACGTGATCGTAGGCGATGGAGAATTGGATGAAGGCCAGATTTGGGAAGCAGCAATGACTTCTTCGCATTATAAGCTTGACAATGTCATAGCCATTATTGATAGGAATTTCAGACAGTTAACAGGAAAAACAGAAAAAATAATGTCAAAAGAACCCTTAGGGATGAAGTGGAAATCCTTTGGCTGGGAAGTGTTTGATGTTGAAAACAAAGCAGAGAAACTCCTTGAAGTACTTTTTAATCTCGACAAGGTAAAGGGAAAGCCAAAGGCAGTAATAGCAAAGTGGGAGTGAGAAGTTATGGGTAGAATCATCGAAAGCTTTAGAGAAGCCTTTGGTAGAGCTTTAGTTGAGATGGGGAAGGAGAACGAAAACGTTGTAGTCCTCGATGCAGATGTAAAGGGCTCAACGAAAACGATTTACTTTGAAAAAGCTTTCCCCGATAGATTCTTCCAGATCGGCATAAGTGAGCAGGATTTAATTTCAACAGCAGCGGGCTTCGCAATAACCGGCAAAATTCCAATAGCTTCAGCTTTTGCCGCTTTTATGATGAGGGCTTGGGAACAGATAAGAAACACAGTGGCAAGGGATAACTTAAACGTAAAAATTGTTACGACTCATTCAGGTTTTTCCGATTTCATGGATGGCTCATCGCATCAATGCCTAGAAGACATAACTTTGATGAGGGTTTTACCAAATATAAGAGTTCTTGTGCCAGCAGATGCTTATGCAACCAAAGTTCTCCTTAAGCAGATGGTTGGAAATGAAGGGCCCTTTTACATGCGTTTGGGGAGAGATTACACGAGAAAGGTTTACAATGGAGAAGAGCTCGAAATCGGGAAAGCAGAAATCTTAAGGGAAGGAGAAGATGTTTTTCTAATCGCCTGTGGCTTCATGGTCTCAGTGGCTTTAGAAGTTGCTGAAAAGCTTAAAGACCTGAGCGTTGGGGTGGCGGATTTTCACACGATAAAGCCCCTTGATGAAGACACCTTGCTCAAAATAGCTAAAAAAGCTAACTTAATAGTCACTCTAGAAGAGCACAGCATTTTTGGAGGACTTGGAGGAGCTGTAGCAGAAGTTTTGAGCGAAAAGATGCCAAAGAGAATCATTAGAATTGGAGCAATGGAGTTTGGCAAAAGCTCGAGAGACTACTTGTCGTTGTTGGACTTCTATGGCTTAAGCACTGATAAGATTGCAAAGAGAATAGCCGAGGCAGTTAGGAGATTATAAAATATTGGAGGTGATTCGATGTTTAAATTCAGCAAAGAGTACAAAGCTAAGACCGTTGTCAAGGTTAATGAGGTCAAATTTGGAGAGGGGTTTACCGTAATCGCTGGTCCATGTTCCATTGAATCGGAAGAGCAGATAATAAAAACTGCAGAATTTTTAAGCGAGCTTGGGGTTAAAGTCCTAAGAGGAGGGGCGTTTAAACCCAGAACTTCTCCCTACTCCTTCCAAGGGCACGGGGAAGAGGCTTTGAAATGGCTCAAAAAGGCTGGAGAAGAGTTTGGCTTAGTTACGGTCAGCGAGGTTATGGATACAAGGAAGGTTGAGCTTGTGTCTAAATACGTTGATATTCTGCAAATCGGGACAAGAAACGCCCAAAACTTTGACCTCCTGAAAGAGGTTGGCAAGACAGATAAGCCGGTCATTTTAAAGAGAGGCTTTGCCAATACAATTCAGGAATGGCTCTATTCGGCAGAATATATCCTAGCTGAAGGAAATGAAAACGTTATTCTCTGCGAGAGGGGCATCAGAACATTTGAAAAATCAACGCGTTTCACACTAGATATCTCAGCAGTTTCAGTCATTAAAGAACTTTCCCATCTTCCAATAATAGTTGATCCCTCTCACGCTGCCGGAAAAAGGAGCTTGATTAAACCATTGACCAAAGCAGCACTTGCTGTTGGAGCGGATGGGGTTATGGTTGAAGTTCATCCAGAACCTGAAAAGGCTATCTCGGATTCAAAACAGCAGCTGAACTTTGATGAGTTCAAAGAGCTTTTGGAGGACTTGAGAAAATGGAGATTATAATCAAGAAAAATATTATTAAAAGATTAAAAAGCATTGTTGATGACCTTTCCCCCTATAAAACAGTCGTGATAACAAACACGACCCTTAAGAAGCTTTGGTTAAATAAGATTTTGAACCAAATAAGTGCTATTCCAATCGTTATTCCCGATGGGGAGGAATTTAAAAGCCTAGAGATGGCCCAGCAGACGTGGAAAAACTTAATTGAGAGCGGCTTCACAAGAAAATCCTTGGTAATTGGACTTGGTGGTGGGGTTGTAACGGATTTAGCTGCTTTTGTTGCCTCTACTTTTATGAGAGGAACCTATTTGGGATTAATTCCAACGACCCTTTTGGCTCAGGTTGACGCTGCTATAGGGGGGAAAACAGGAATAAACTTCGAAGGAAAAAACATCATTGGAACTTTCTACTTGCCCAACTTTGTCTTGATTGATCCAGAGACTCTAAAAACACTTCCTGAGGTCGAAATGTTGAATGGCTTTGGTGAGGTCGTTAAGTACGGAATTCTTGATTCAGGAGTTTACAAGAAGCTCAATTCTTTCAGGGAAATTGATGAAGAACTAATTAGAGAATGCGTAAATGTAAAGCTCAGAATCGTTGAAGAAGACTTGAGGGAAAGTGGGAAGAGAAGGATTTTAAATTTAGGCCATACCATTGGGCATGCAATAGAGAAAGCTTCAAATTACAGGATAAAGCACGGCTTTGCCGTCGCTATCGGCTTGATGGCAAACGCACTAATAGCGGAAAAAATCAACGGTTTCGATTCTGGAAAAGTCGAGGAGTTGTTAGACAAGTTCAGCCTTCCAAAGAGGCATAAATTTGAACCAAAAGAACTTTTGAAAATCATGAAAGTAGATAAAAAAGCTTGGTACGGGGAATTAGTTTTCATACTTCCAGAGGATATCGGAAAAGTTGTCATAAGGAAAGTTGATGAAAAAGTAGTTTTAGCTGTTCTTGAGGCGATGAGGAATGATAGCAGGGGTAATTAAAGCCAAAACCGTTAATGAAGCCATAAAAATAATTGAAAATGGTAGAACTGATCTCTATGAGCTTAGGGTTGATGCCATGAAGAGCTTTGAGGGAATTGAAAAACTCAGATCCTTTGCTGAGAAGCTGATAATCACAGTGCGTTCTAAGGAGGAGGGTGGATTTAGAGAGATTAGAGATGAAGAAAGGATTAAGCTCTTCGAAGAGTTTATGAGAATTAACCCAGCATTTGTTGATATCGAGTTCAGATCAAAGATTGCTGAGGATGTAATAAGGTTGATAAGAGAAAGGGAAGTTAGGGTTATCCTTTCATACCACGATTTTGAAAAAACACCGAGCTTTGAAGAACTCAAAACACTGTTGGAAGAAATGAAAAAGCTTAAGGCTGACCTTATAAAAATAGTCACCTTCGCTAAGCATTACCTTGATAACGTGAAGATTGTGAGGCTCTATGAACACGAAAGAAATCTCATTGCCTTTTGCATGGGCGAAAAAGGGAAAATTTCAAGAGCTTTTAGCTTGGTTCTAAGCCCATTTACCTACGCTTCTCTGGATGAGGCGAGTGCACCTGGACAGCTAAGCCTTGAAGATATGGAATTACTCTTAGCTCTCCTTGGTGGCGAAAATGATTGACGCCAAAACGAGGCTTTATGGATTAATAGGGAAGCCCGTTGAACACTCATTAAGTCCGACAATCCACAATACTCTCTTCAGAAAATACAGCATTAATGCAGTTTATTTAGCCTTTGAGGTTAATGATTTGGAATCAGCAGTTAGAGGAGTTCAAGCTCTCGGGATTTCGGGATTAAATGTCACGATGCCCTACAAAGAGCAAATTTTGGAGTTTTTAGATCGCCTTTCCAAAGAAGCCAGAGCAATTGGAAGTGTGAATACAGTAATAAACAGAGGGGGAAAGTTTATCGGATACAACACTGATGGCATTGGTGCATTAAAAGCTCTAAAGCGCTTTACAGAAGTTGAGAACAAAAACATCTTAGTTTTAGGGGCTGGAGGTGCAGGGAAGGCAATAGCGTATACTCTCTCCAGTTTAGCCAAAGTTGTGGTGCTCAACAGAACTGAGAGAAAAGCGAAAGAGCTTGAAAAGTTTGGAGTTAAAGGCGAGGAGCTGAGCAAAGAGAGTTTGGAGTATTACTTAAGCTGGGCTGACGCTGTGATAAATGCCACATCCATTGGCATGAACGAGGATGAAAGTCCAATTACAAAGGAGCTTTTGAGAAAAAATTTGGTAGTTTTTGATATCGTTTACTCCCCCTTGGAAACCAAGCTTATAAGGGAAGCCAGAGAAGTTGGCTGTTTGGCTATTGACGGTTTATGGATGCTCATCTACCAAGGAGCCGAGAGCTTTAGACTGTGGACTGGAATCAAACCGGATGTTGAGTTCATACACAAAGTTGTCTTGGAGGCGCTTAAAGGTGATGGGCAAAGCATTTAGCGCGGTAACGGTAATCAATGCTTTTGCCACTGGAAAGGGAGGAGCAATTGGAATAAACTTGAGAGTTAATGCTAAGGTTAAGTTAACTGATGAAGGAATTAGTGGTGAAATCTTCATTAGAGGGGAGAAGTTTGAGGATTTTTCGTTAGTTAAGGCAGTTACGGAAACAATTAGAAATAAATTCGGCTTAGATTTTGGAGTTAAGGTTAAGATAGACTCAGAGATCCCAATTGGAAAAGGTTTGAAGAGCAGTTCTGCGGTAGCTAACGCCCTAACGGAGGCAATTTTAGAGGAGCTTAAAATTGAGCTACCCAATATCGAAGTCGTTAAGCTTGGTGTTGAGGCTGCCAAAAGAGCCAGTGTAACTTTAACAGGAGCATTTGACGATGCATGTGCATCTTACTTTGGCGGCCTATGCCTGACGGACAACTTGAAGCTTGAACTCTTGAAGAGGGAGGAAGTGGAAAAAATTCCAGTAGTTTTGCTAATTCCCAAAGAAACAGTCTTGACGTCAAGTCTCAGAGGAAGGAACTTTAGAGTACTGTCTCCATATATTGAAGAAGCTTTTAAGTTAGCATTAAGAGGAGAATGGAAAAAGGCTTTGGTTTTGAATGGACTTATGTATGGGCCTTTCTTAGGATACAACCTCGAGCCAATTGTTAAAGCTTTAGGAATTGAAGCAGTTGCAGGACTTTCTGGAAAAGGCCCTGCTATGTTTGCAATAACTGAAGAACCTGAAAAAATTGTGGAGATTTGGAAAGACTATGGAGAGGTTTTGACAACAACGTTGAGGTGAGCTGATGATAGAAATCACTCCGATAGAAACTTTGAATGGAAAAATTAAAGCTCCCCCTTCGAAGAGCTACACGCATAGAGCACTATTTTTGGGATTACTTTCGGAAGGAAAATCGAAAATAGAAAACCCATTAATCTGCACCGATACATTTGCAACACTAAATGCTGTAAGAGCATTTGGAGCCAAGGCAGATTGGAATTTTGTCGAAAGCTCTGAAGAAGTTAAGCCAGCTAAAATTAATGCTTTTGAGTCGGGAACAACTGCAAGATTAGCCATAGGGATTAGTGCCTTGGCAAATGGGGAAAGCATGGTAGATGGAAAGGAATCTTTGAGGAAACGCCCTATGGAACCTTTACTTAAAGCTTTAAATGAACTAGGTGTAAAAACTCAATCAAATGGATTTTTGCCAGTGCGAATTTTTGGTGGGGGGATAAAAAAGGATCACGTGAGAATTGATGGGAGCATTTCCTCACAGTTCATCACTGCCCTGCTTCTCTTAGGAGCTAAAGTTGGTCTAACCGTAGAGGTGCTGAATCCTATCTCAAAGCCCTACATTGAGATAACGCTTAGAACACTGAAGTGGGCCAATGTTAAGTTTGAAAGAGATGAGAATATTTTCCACGTTTATCAGGGCATGAAAGCTGGGCACTTCTTAATCCCCGGCGACTACTCCTCGGCTTCATTCTTTTTAGTGGCTGGAGCAATATTCGGTAAAGTTAGAGTTGAAGGATTGGATAAAAATGACGTTCAGGCCGATAAAGCAATAGTTGAGCTCCTAAAGGAGTTTGGAGCGGAGTTAAGAGCGGGTAAAGACTACCTTGAGGTTGAGCGGGATGAATTGATAGGTCAAGAAGTTGACTGCAGAGACTTTCCTGATCTTTTTCCAATTTTAGCTGTTTTAGGAGCTTACTCAAAAGGAAGAACAGTTTTGAGAGCAAGACATTTGCACTACAAAGAGAGCGACAGGATAAGAGCTATGGCTTTGAACTTAGCAAAGATGGGAGCAAAGGTAAAAGAATTCAGCGATGGTCTGATAATAAGCAAAAGCAAGCTTAATGGGGCTGTATTGGATCCACAAAATGATCACAGGATTGCAATGGCATTAGCAATCGCCGCCTTAGGTGCAAGAGGGAAAAGCCTTATCCTAAACGAGAGATGCATCGAAAAGTCCTATCCAAACTTCTTCGAAGATTTAAGGAGGTTGATCCTCCAATGATGGGAAAAATGCTTAGATTTTCGCTCTTCGGTGAAAGTCATGGAAGAGTCGTTGGAGTCCTAGTTGAGGGGGTTCCGCCGGGAATTAAAGTTAATCCAAAAAAGATCAAAGCCGAGCTTGATAGGAGAAAAGGCATTGAGGAGTTTTCAACCAAAAGGAGAGAATCCGACGAACCAATAATTCTCTCAGGAATATTCAACGGCTTTACGACCGGCTCGCCTATAGCTGTAATCATCGAGAACAAAGATGTTGATTCATCCTATTATGAGGAAATAAAAAACACTCCAAGACCTGGACACAGTGATTACACCGCTAAAATTAAGCATTTTGGATTTAACGATTACAGGGGTGGTGGATTCTTTTCCGGCAGGCTGACAGTTGGAATAGTAATAGCAGGCTACTTTGCGAAGGAAATTTTAGCAAAAGCTGGGATAGAAGTGAAAGCTTACATAAAGTCCATTGGAAAAGCAAAAGCAGAAGAGTTAAGCATCGAAGAAATCTTTAACTCAAAAAACAGTTTTTGCCCAGATGAAGAAGCGTTTCAAAAAATGGTCGAAGAGATGGAGAGGGCAAGGGAAGAGGGAAACAGTGTGGGGGGCGTTGTGGAGGCTGTCGCTATAAACGTCCCTCCCGGCCTTGGTGGACCTTATGATGAAGATTTGGAGGGGGATTTGGCTAAAGCTTTCTTTGCAATTCCCGCTGTTAAAGGGGTCGAATTTGGTTTAGGCTTTAAGATAGCCGAGCTTAGGGGAAGTGAAGCAAATGATCCTTTTGTTATTAGAGATGGGAAAGTTATGACGAAAACCAACAACTGTGGGGGCATTTTAGGAGGAATAAGCAATGGAATGCCAATAGTTGCGAGAATTGCATTTAAACCGACGCCCTCAATTTATAAGTCCCAGAGAACGGTTGACTTGGAGAAGATGGAGGAAACTGAGATAAAGCTCAGAGGACGCTTTGATTCATGTATAGTGCCAAAAGCCTTACCAGTTGTTGAATCCATGATGGCCTTGATTTTGGCAGATTATCTGCTGAGGTGGTTGAGTTGGAAAGGCTTCACAAGCTTAGAAAAAGAATAGACGAGATCGATGAGCAAATAACTGAACTTTTGGAGGAGAGAGCTAGAATTGCTAAAGAGATTGGAGAAATAAAGAAGGAGTTAAATCTACCCATAAGGGATGAAAAAAGAGAGAAAGAAGTCCTCAAGAGAGCTGGCAAATTTAAGAAGGTTTTTGAGGAGATAATGGAGGTTTGTAGGAATGTTCAAGGTTTATGAATTTTTTAACAAGATTTCATCGCTCAATCCTAAAATAAGATTGGATGCAGGACAGCCGGATATAAAGGTGGACAAAAGGATAATAGAAGAAGTTATAAATTCCTTAAAGAGGGGCGAAACTGGTTATACCAAAACTCCCGGCTTGGATGAACTCAGGGAAAAAATAGCAGAGATTGAAGGGGTTGAAAAAGAGAATGTAATAGTCGGTAACGGTTCAAAAGTTTTAGTCGCTTCGCAGATTTTGACGGCTAAACGGATTGGCATAATTTCCCCTCACTGGCAGGCTTATGAAAGCACAGCCAAGATGTTTGGAAAAGAGGTCAAAATTTTTAAAACTTCTCTTGAAGAAGGCTGGGAGCCAAGGATAGAAAGCTTAAATGCTGATTTACTCATTCTAAATTACCCAAACAATCCAACAGGAAAAATTCTACCAAGAGAAAAGCTCAAAGAGCTCCTTGAGGTTGCTGAGGACGAAAATGTAAAAGTTTTAGCTGATGAAATTTACTCCGACATATCTTTCAAGCCATTCACACCAGCGAGGGAGCTTTATGAGAACGTTGTGACCATTAAGGGCTTCTCAAAGCTCTTTGCCATGACGGGGTTTAGGTTAGGCTATGCAATAGCACAGAGAGAAGAGATTAAAGCTATGCAGAAGTTTTTAGAAGCAACGACAACCTGCGTTCCAATATTCGTTCAAAGGGCTGGAGTTAAAGCACTGGAAATTAGAGAGGAGGTTAAAAAGAGAGCAGTCGAAATCTACAAGGAGAGAGTAAAACTCGCTTCAAGAATTCTAAAGGGAGTATTTGAATTTTATGAGCCAGACGGAGCATTTTACCTTTTTGTTAAAACAGGGGTCAATGGGGTTATTTTTGCCGAGAATCTTTTAGAAAGGGGCGTCTCTGTTTTTCCAGGGATTGCTTTTGGGGATTATAAAGATTTTATCAGAATTTCACTTGTAAGTTCAAAGCTTAAAGAAGGGCTTAGGATAATTAAGGAGGCCAGGCTATGCGTATCGGAATAATCGGTTATGGAAAAATGGGGAAACTGTTTGCTTGGGAGTTCAGCAAAAAGTATGAAGTTGGGATTTACTCAAACCATGCAGAAGAAAGTGAGTTTAACCTGTTTGACTTAATAGAAGAGCTTTTTAAATGGGCGGATTTTATTGTAATTGCTAAATCCACTAGTGAAACACCCTTAGTTTTAGAAACCCTTGCAAAATTGAGTGAAAAAATTAAAGGAAAGGTCATCTTTGATATCTCGACATTCAAAAAGGATGCGATAGAGGTTTACAAAAGATTCCCAGAGGACATTAAGGTCTGCAGCGTTCACCCGATGTTTGGTGCTGGAGCCAAGAGCTTCAAAGGGAGAAGGTTCATAGTAATTCCAGTTAAAGGGAGGGATGAGGACATAATTCCAGTGATAAATCTTCTCAGGGAATTTAAAGCTGAAGTTTTTATTGCAGACGAAAAAACTCACGATGAAATGATGAAGATTGTCATTGGGATTCCGTACTTCATTGGTATTTCATTTCTGAACTTTATCTCGGAATTTGAAGGAATTGAAAAGTTCGGAGGCACGTCATTTGAGTATCTGACCACCTACGCAAAAGCTGTACTGAATGACTCGCCGGAGTTCATTGAGGAGATTTTGGAATTTTCAAGGGACAAAATTGGAGAATTTCTTAGTTTCGCTGAAAAAGGAGAATTTAATATTGAAATGCTGAGGAAGAAGTTTGAACACGAAATTGAGAAGAGCTATACGAAATTCTACAGAGTATTAAACAAGTAGGTCATTTTATAAAGATGTTTGGAAGCAGATCAACTATTTGAGAGTTATTGCATTGTTGAAGGTTAAAGCATTGTTGGCTCCCTCAAAGGCTGCTAGTTTATTTTCTAAATGCCTAACGGTTGGATTTTCCTCTCGAGAGTACTTTAATTCAGTTCCTCTTCCAGTTAAGTAGGCGTCGCCTTATTTGCTCAAAGACCACAGTAATGTAGATAGGAGTGTGAAGTGGTTTCATAATATCACCTTAAGCTAGTTCTTCTCAATCCTTTTATATATTTTTCGACATAATCTTTGGATTCAAAAATAACTAACAAGAATAAAACTTGGCATAGTAATTTATTCAATTCGTTAGGTTACTAGGGATAACCGTCAGATAGTTGGAGACATTACTCACTACCGAAAACTATTTAAGGAAAAAGTATATTTACCTAACCTATGTTGGGAAGGAGTGAGTGTTTTTGGAACTTATGAAGGATTTTTCCTATTCTCTGAGTTAGCTTACAGGCGGGATTGTTTTTGGCAGGTCTTTTGAGCATTTAACTGTTGCTATTTTGTTTAGCCTAGGCTTTCTCGCGTGTATTATTCCCTCACTTTTGGGACTTTTAAACAAAAAGAGGTGGTTGAAATGAAAGCCGTTTTTTCAGATGAAAAAATACCGAAGTTTTGGTACAACATCTTGCCGGATCTCCCGGAGCCTTTGTCACCACCTTTAGATCCGGAAACAGAAGAGCCCATAAAGCCAGAGAAACTCCTGAGAATCTTTGCCAGAGAACTCGTAAAACAGGAGATGAGCAGCGAAAGATATGTGAAGATTCCAAGGGAAGTTAGAGAGCTTTATGCAAAAATTGGCCGTCCTACACCTTTATTTCGAGCAACGGCTCTCGAGGAAAAGCTCGGAACTCCAGCAAGGATCTACTTCAAATACGAGGGTGCAACGGTAACTGGAAGCCACAAGATAAACACAGCTCTAGCTCAAGCTTATTATGCCAAAAAACAAGAGATTGAAAGGCTTGTAACTGAAACAGGCGCGGGTCAGTGGGGTACGGCCCTTTCCCTCGCAGGTGCTTTAATAGGTTTGAAAGTTAGAGTTTACATGGCAAGAGCCAGTTTTCAACAAAAACCCTACAGAAGAGTCTTAATGAACATCTATGGGGCTGAGGTGTACCCAAGCCCGAGTGATAGGACGGAAGTCGGCAGGGCATTTCTAAAGGAAGATCCAAATCACCCCGGAGGACTTGGCATAGCGATAAGCGAGGCCATTGAGGATGTCCTGAAGGATGAAAACGCCCGTTATTCCCTTGGGAGTGTTCTAAATCATGTTCTAATGCACCAGACTGTCATAGGGCTTGAGGCCAAAGAGCAGATGAAGGAATTCGAGAAACCGGATGTAATAATTGGATGTGTTGGCGGCGGAAGCAACTTTGCCGGCCTGGCATATCCATTTGTCAGAGATACGTTAGACGGCAAAGCGGAGTACGAGTTCATAGCGGTTGAGCCAAGAGCGGCTCCAACAATGAGTTCCGGTGTTTACACCTATGATTACGGCGATTCCGGGGGTTTGACTCCAAAGATGAAGATGCATACATTGGGCCACACATACTACGTTCCACCAATTCACGCTGGAGGGCTGAGGTACCACGGCCTAGCTCCGACGCTTAGTGTGCTTGTCAATCACGGCATTGTGAAGCCTATAGCATATCACCAGACCGAAGTCTTTGAGGCCGCTACCATCTTTGCAAGGACTGAGGGGATAGTGCCTGCTCCGGAAAGTGCACACGCGGTGAAGGCAGCAATCGATATGGCACTTCAGGCAAAGGAGAAAGGGGAGGAGAAAGTTATCCTCTTCAACCTAAGCGGCCACGGGCTTCTCGACCTTAAGGGTTACGACGACTTTTTGGAGGGGAAGCTAAGGGATTACGAGCCTAGAGAGATTCCCGCCTTAAATGGAGGGCTCTAACTTTTTGCCAATTTTTTCTTTACGACATCTATGATATATTAGAGGTGGGAAAAGCTGAGGGCAAAAAATTCAGTTAAATAAATAATAATTTATGATAGGGTAAGACCAAAAGTAAATCGGCTACTAAGAAAAGCCGAACTCTGACTCACTACCACTATCCTGACAGTATCACACAAGTTAACACAAAGCTTAATTATTTACTCTCCAAAATTAATTCTCGGTGAGGCTATGCAAAAAGATAAACAAAGTATTACAAAAGTTGTTAAAGATCTTGTCATCACAAAACCAGCGATTAGGGAGTGCATGATTCTAGATGTTGTAAACTACAGTGCTCTAGCGAGACTTTTGTTAGAGGAATTAGAGGGTAAGGGTATCAAAACCACAGCCGGAGCTGTAAAGATGGCTTTGATAAGAATAGGAGAGGAACTTAGGGGGGAGAGAAGATTCTTTGAGAAGCAAATTAAAGATGTTATCGCCAGAACAGTTATTGGACTTCAATCGGACTTAACAGTTGTGACAGCTGAAAAAGGAGCTCTCCTGAATAGAATTGAAAAACTTTCGAAAGTTATGGAGAAAGCTCGCTTTTTCCAGCTTACGCAGGGTGTTGAGACGTTTACAATTGTCATTTCAAGTGAGGAAAAAGAGGAGATAATTAAACTTTTAAAAGAGAGGATAGTTGATCTCACCGAGGAGCAAACTGCCATAATCCTCATAAGCCCTGAGGAAATAATTGAGACTCCGGGAATAGTGGCTTTCGTAACGTCAGCACTCTCTTCAAATGGAGTAAACATAACTCAAGTAATCTCATGTCATAAAGATACAATATTTGTCCTTGATAGAGAAGTTGCTCCAAAGGCCTATCAAATTCTTGAAGAGTTGATTTTAAAGATGAGAAAGGCTTAAGTTTTGTCAAAAATACAAAACACAGGGAAAAAAGTTTATATTCATTAACGGACAAAAGTGCGGGTCTAGGTGATAAGATGTTCTCTCGAAGAATACTTAATATTGATACGAGCGAACTCAAGCGAGTACTTGCCTTGATAAACAATGAAGACGTTATTTCCTTCGCTGGTGGAGTACCAAATAAAGAACTTTTTCCTCTCAAGGAATTAAGGGACATTTTTCTTGATATTGGAGAAATCTCTGATGCTTTTCAGTATAGTTCAACTTTGGGATTTGAAGGCCTTAGGAAGGAACTATTAACACATTTAAAGGAAAGTCAAGGAATTCATGCAAAGCTTAAAGAAATCATGGTGATTCATGGTTCTCAACAAGGAATTGATATCATTGGCAGAGTTCTTGTTGACCCAGGAGATATAATTGTCGTCGAAGCTCCCACATATTTTGTTGCTTTGAATAACTTCCATATTTATGAAGCGAGATTCCTTCAGATTGGGCTTGACGAAAATGGCATAAAGACCGAAGAGCTTGAAAGACTCTTGAGGAAGTTGAAAGCAGATAACAAAAAGATAAAGCTTCTCTACACAATTCCGACGTTTCAAAATCCCTCTGGAGTTACCATAAGTGAAGAAAGAAGAAAACACTTAGTGGAACTTGCAGAAGACTTTGACTTCATAGTAGTTGAGGACAACCCTTATGGAGAACTCCGGTATTCAGGGAGCCCCGTAAAGGCAGTAAAGCACTTTGACAGTAGTGGGAAAGTTATAACTCTAGGAACATTTTCAAAGATTTTTGTCCCGGGCTTTAGATTGGCATGGCTGATAGCAAGCGAAGAATTGATGGAAAAGCTCGAAATTGGAAAATCAACCAGTGATCTCTGTTCAAATACGGTTGGACAATATGTTACTTGGGAATTTATGAGAAGAGGACTTTTGAAAAAACATCTTCAGAGGATTATAGAGTTCTATAAGCCAAAAAGGGATGCAATGCTCGAAGCTTTAGATGAATTTATGTCTGAAAACGTCAGCTGGACAAGACCAGAGGGAGGAATGTTTATCTGGCTAACCATTGATGGTGACATTGATACAAAAGAAATGCTTGAGAAGGCTGTTGAGAAAGGGGTTGCTTACGTTCCCGGAGAAGTGTTCTATGCCTTAGAGGGTGGAAAAAATCAAATGAGGTTGAATTTTACATCTGAAAGCACTGAACGAATGAAAGAGGGCATAAAAAGGTTGGCAGAACTTATTGATGGTTCTGTTAAAAAGCCCTAAAGAGCTTTTGTTCCCTTTTCTTCGGTTTTAATTCTTATGAGTCCCTCATGGGTATTTATCTTTCCGTCTTCAACCCCACTACTCTTCTCAGCACTTCTCTACTTTTGTTAGAAACTCAACTTTCACTAATTTTCTTACGAGTTTTGTTGTTTACTAACATCTTTGAACTTTTTTAGCGTTTCTGCTCCTTTTGAGTCCCCTGCTAAGACAAGTCTTTCGCAACTATCCACTTTTTGGCACCTTTTTGAAAATTACGATCCAATTCTCATCATTGTTATATTTGTAACAAAATTTTTTAATTTCGACATATTAGTTACAAAAAATATAAAAACGTTCTTTTTATCTTCATCTTGGTGATCTGCATGAAGATAGTTTTGGCCTATTCGGGAGGATTGGACACCTCAGTTATACTGAAGATGTTGCAAGAAAAAATGAATGCCGAAGTGATTACAGTTACCGTAGATGTAGGACAAAAGGACGATTTTGAAAAGATTGAAGAAAAAGCACTCAAACTCGGTGCATTAAAACACTATACTATAGATGCAAAGGCAGAATTTGTTGAGAAATACATTTTTAAAGCAATAAAAGCAAATGCGCTTTACGAAGAAGCTTATCCACTAGCTACAGCTTTAGCTAGGCCTTTAATAGCAGAAAAAATTATTGAGGTAGCTAAAAAGGAAAATGCTGATGCAGTGGCCCATGGCTGTACTGGAAAAGGAAATGACCAAGTCAGGTTTGATTTAGCAATTAAAGCTCTTTACCCAGAAATTAAAATAATCGCCCTTGTTAGGGAGCTTAATCTTACAAGGGACTGGGAAATGGAATACGCAAAGAAAAATGGAATACCAGTTAAGGACAAGATCTACAGCATTGATGAGAATCTTTGGGGACGCTCAGTAGAGGGGGGAATTCTAGAAGATCCTTTTGAGGAACCTCCAGAAGAGGTTTTTGAATGGACCCTTTCTCCTGAAAAAACACCAGAAAAACCAGAGTATATTACAATAGACTTCGTAGATGGTGTTCCTATAGGGCTAGATGGAAAGAAAATGAATCCCGTAGAACTTGTAAAAACCTTGAATTTCATAGCCGGAAAGCATGGCGTCGGCCGGATAGATCACATTGAGGATAGGGCCGTTGGAATAAAAAGCAGGGAAGTCTATGAAGCCCCAGCAGCAATCACCCTGATAAAGGCCCACAAGGACCTGGAAAAACTGATTCTCACAAAATGGGTTCTTGAGTTTAAGGAAATCGTTGATTCAAAATGGGCATGGCTTATTTACAATGGTCTCTGGTTCGAGCCACTTAGGGAAGCTCTAGATGCCTTCATAGATGAAGTTGAGACAAATATTACCGGATCTGTCAAAGTAAAATTCTACAAAGGGAGCATTAGTGTAGTTGGAAGGTCATCTGAGAATGCACTTTACGATACAAAGCTTGCAACCTATGAAAAGTTCAGTACTTTTGATCAAAAGCTTGCAGTTGGCTTTATTGAGCTCTTTGGATTGCAGAGTTTTTTAGCTTATAGCACAAAACACAAGATAAACTCCCTATACACTCCCTCAACACCGGTGAAGTCAAAAAAGGTCGTTAGTTAGGTGGTGTTATGTATAGAAAAAACCTGCTAGGCGATGCTGACCTTGACATCTTGGCTTACACTTCCTCGATGAAGGAGGATAAAGAAATAGTTAGTGAGGTTCTCGAAAGCCTAATTGCTCATGTTAAAGCACTAAGCATACAGGGTTTAATCCCCGTAGGAAAAGGGAAAAAGATACTTGAGGAACTCAAGAAACTCCTTCAAGATCCATCACCGTTATTTTCCATTAATGCCGAAGATGTGCATGAAGCCATTGAGATTTACTTGAAGCAAAAGCTTGGTGAAGATGAGGGATATTTAGCTTTGGGAAAAAGCAGGAACGATCATGTTTCGGCAGCTCTAAGGTTAAAAGCAAAGAAACTCCTAATTGAGCAACTGAAAGAGCTAATAACTCTAAGGAAGGCCCTTTTAGAAAAGGCAGAAGAGCATGTATACACAATAATGCCAGCTTTTACTCATTTACAACCAGCGCAACCTTCAACTTTTGCCCATTACTTATGTTACATAGAAGAGGTCTTGGCTGATTATACAAAATCCTTATTCTTTGCCCTCGAGGTGGTTGATAATTCTCCTTTAGGAGGAGGTGCAGTTGGTGGAACAAGCGTTCCTCTAGACAGAAAGGCCCTAGCCAATGGGCTATTTAGTGGGATAGTGATTAATTCAATTAAGGCCACAAGCAGCAGGGATTTTCTGAGTATAGCATCATCAATGGATGTCAATCTCTCAGTATTCCTATCACGAATAGCGGAAGATATTGTTATCTTTTCAACACCCCAATTTGACTATTTGGTTTTACCCAAAGAGCATCTGGCAACGAGCAGCATGATGCCCCAAAAGAAAAACCCAGTAACTATGGAAATAGCCAAGGCCTGGAGTGCTGAAAGCATTGGCCACCTAACAGCTTTATTAGGAATCCTAAAAGCCCTTCCAACCGGTTACAATTTAGATATGCAAGAAGCAAATAAGCATGCATTAATAATCTTAAAGAAAACTTTAGAAACATTAAAAATTTTCTCAGACTTTTTCAAAAAGATCGAAGTCAATGAGAAAAAGTTGTTGATCGATTCAAAGATTTTTCCAATTTTAGCAACCGACATAGCTGAAAAGATCTCTCTAAAGAGTGGAAAACCCTATAGAAAAGTTTATGGAGAAATAGCAAAGCTGATAAAAGATTCTAAGAGCGTCGAAGAGTTTTATACCAAAGTTGAAAATCTCTATGGAATCAAGGCAAGCTTAGAAGAAGGGATTAAAAAGCCTGTTTTAGGTTCTCCAAATCCGGATAAGATTAAAGAATATATTGAGCTGGCAAAAAAGACCCTCAAAGAAGACTCTTCTAAACTAAGCGAGGTGATCTCATGCAACCCTCTTTAATGGCAAAATCTAACGAGGCATGCTTAGTCTTGGAAGATGGGTCTGTTTTTAAGGGCAAAGGTTTTGGAAGTGCAGGAATAAAATATGGGGAAGTTGTCTTTACAACGACAATGGTCGGTTACCCAGAGTCGTTAACAGATCCATCATACAAGGGACAAGTTCTGGTCATGACTTATCCACTAATCGGAAACTACGGCGTGCCAAGTAAAGAGATCAAGGAGAATGACATTCCTCTCCACTATGAGTCAAATAAAATCCAAGTTGAGGGCTTTGTAATCTCAAAACTTATGCGCCCAAGCCATTGGGCAAGCGAAATGAGCCTAGACGAGTGGTTAAAAAAAGAAGGAGTTCCAGGGATAGAAGGTGTTGACACAAGGGCTCTGGTGAAGAGGATAAGAGAAAAAGGAGTCATGATGGGGGCTTTGGTTGTAGGGAATTATGAGAAAGAAGAGCTTGAAGAGATTATGGAGAAAGTCAAAAAACTCAGTTATGATGAGATGAATTTTGTAGAGAAAGTGACTCCAAAAGAAATGATAATTCATGAGCCCAAAAAAGCAGATAGGACCGTTGTTGTGGTTGATTGTGGAGTTAAGTATGGCATTCTGCGAGAATTCTTAAATAGAGGCTTTAAGGTCATAAGAATACCTTGCACTTACGACCCGATAAAGGCCTTCGAAGAATTTAACGCCGATGGAATATTCCTAAGCAACGGCCCAGGGAATCCGGCTTTGCTGAAAGCACTAATAGAGAATGCCAAAGCTGTAATTGAGTACAGTGTTCCAACAATGGGTATTTGCTTAGGATTTCAAATACTCTCTTTAGCAGATGGTGGAGAAATTTACAAACTTAGATACGGTCACAGGGGAAGTAACAAACCAGTTAAAGACCTAAAAACAAAAAAAGCCTTCGTAACGACACAAAACCATGGCTATGCTGTAAAGCCTGAAAGCTTAAACGAATTTAAAGTTTGGATGATTAACTTAGACGATAAGAGCGTTGAGGGAATTTATCACCCAAACAAGCCGATTATAGCAACCCAATTCCACCCCGAGGCTTCTCCTGGGCCTTTAGATTCAACTTGGGTCTTTGACCTCTTTGCAAAACTAATCAAAGGTGATGTCCATGGTTTCTAAGGTCTTAGTCTTGGGTTCTGGAGCAATAAAAATTGGCGAAGCCGCTGAATTCGACTACAGCGGAAGTCAAGCTTTAAAGGCTCTAAAAGAAGAAGGCATAGAAACGATTTTAATTAATCCGAATGTCGCAACGATTCAAACAAGCCATGAGATGGCAGACAAAGTTTACCTCCTTCCGTTAGATGTTAAATTTGTTGAGGAAGTTATAAAAAAAGAGATGCCAGATGGGATTTTGTTAGGCTTCGGTGGGCAAAGTGCCTTATCTTTAGGTGTAGCATTATATGAAAGCGGAATTTTGGACAAATACGGTGTTAAAGTTCTTGGCACACCTATCGAGGGCATAAAGAAGGCCCTAGAGAGAGAAAGGTTTAGAGAAACAATGATAAAAACTGGTCTTCCAGTACCACCAAGCGGAGCAGCTAAAAGCGTTGAGGAAGCAATTGAAATAGCGAAAAAGATTGGCTTTCCAGTCATCGTTAGGGTGAGCTTTAACCTCGGCGGTAGGGGTTCTTTCGTTGCTTGGAATAGGGAAGAGTTTGAAAACTATATAATCAGGGCTTTTGCTCAAAGTGAAATTGGAGAAGTTTTGGTGGAGAAATACCTCTATCATTGGAAAGAGATAGAGTTTGAGGTTGTGAGAGATAAAAACGGAAATGCTGTTGCCGTTGCATGCTTAGAGAACTTTGACCCGATGGGAGTTCATACTGGAGATTCCATAGTTGTTGCTCCCTCTCAAACTCTTACCAATAGGGAGTATCAAATCCTAAGGAACGCTGCAATAAGGGTTGCTGAAGCAATAGGTTTAGTTGGCGAGTGCAATGTTCAACTAGCCCTAAATCCAAAATCAGAGGAATTCTATGTCATTGAGACAAATCCAAGGATGAGCCGCTCATCTGCATTAGCGAGCAAGGTAACAGGTTATCCCTTAGCATATATAGCAGCAAAGCTTGCTTTGGACTATACTTTGGATGAGCTATTAAATGGTGTAACTGGAGTTACCACAGCGGCTTTTGAACCGAGCTTAGATTACGTAGTCGTTAAAGTCCCAAGATGGGAGTTGGAGAAGTTTGAAAACGCAAACAAGAGGATAAATTCAGAGATGAAGAGCATTGGAGAAGTCATGGCAATAGGGCGGAACCTACAAGAGGCATTCCAGAAGGCAATCAGAATGGTTGACATCGGAGATGAGCTGATTGGTGAATATTATGCAGAAGAATCCTTGGAAGAAGTCATGAAGAGAATCAAGAACTATGAACCTTACATGCCAATGCACATGGCTAAAGCCCTAAAGCTTGGGGCAAGCATTGATGAGATTCATGAAATCACTGGAATAGACCGCTTTTATATTTACATAATTGGAGACCTTGTCAGAATGGCGGAAGAACTAAAGAGGAACCCAACTGAAGAACTTATAAGTGAAGCAAAGAAGCTCGGCTTCAGTGATAAGCAAATAGAGAGGTTAACGGGCAAAAAGATATTCAAGAAGCCAAAAATCTTTGTGAAACAGATTGACACTCTTGCAGGAGAATTTCCAGCAAAGACAAATTATCTGTACATGACCTATGATGCTCAAGAAAATGATATCTCTTACACAGAAAAGCCAAAAGTTTTGGTTGTGGGTGCTGGAGTCTTTAGGATAGGTGTTAGCGTAGAGTTTGACTGGGCTGTTGTGAACTTTGCAAATGCTGCAAAAAAGAGGGGTTATGAGGTTATAGTCTTGAATTACAACCCTGAAACGGTTTCAACGGATTGGGATATTAATGATAAGCTTTACTTTGAAGAAATAACTCTCGAAAGGGTTCTAGATGTTTACAATTTTGAAAATCCAGATGGAGTCATTGCTTTTGCCGGTGGGCAGCTTGCAAATTCCTTAGCTAAGAAGCTTGAACAGAATGGGGTTAGGCTTTTAGGGACGAGGGGGACGAGTGTGGATATAGCCGAAGATAGGGCTAAGTTCTCAAAGCTCCTCGAAAAGCTCAACATAAAGCAACCGCCCTGGATTGAAGCTAAAAGTATTAGGGAAGTCCTAGCTTTTGCCGATGAAGTAGGTTATCCTTTAATGATAAGGCCAAGCTATGTTTTGAGCGGAACTGCAATGAAAATTGCCTACAACGAGAAGGAGCTGAGAGAGTACCTCTCCTTAGCGGCAAAGGTGTCCCCCGAGCACCCGGTGGTGGTTTCAAAATTCTTGGACGCAATGGAAGCGGAGATAGATGCTGTGTCAGGTGGGAAGAGGGTTGTCGGCGTTACTTTAGAGCACATAGAGAAAGCTGGCGTTCACAGTGGAGACGCTACGATGGTGACGCCTTACCGCTATCTAAAACTCAAGCAAGTTAAAAAGATGTATGAAACAGCTTTAGAGCTTGCGTTGGCTTTAGGAATTAGGGGACCCTTTAACATACAATTCTTGGTTAATGATGATGTTTATGTGCTTGAGTTAAACCTGAGAACAAGTCGTTCTATGCCCTTCTCAAGTAAATCAAGGGGAGTTAACTTAATGGAGCTTTCAGCCCAAGCAGTCTTCGATGGAAAACTCTCATTAGGAAGTGACTATGAATATTATGAAATTCCAGCAAAAACTTTCGCTGTTAAGAGTCCTCAATTCTCTTGGTCTCAGCTTCAAAATGCTTATCCTTTCCTAGGACCAGAAATGCGCTCTACTGGGGAAGTTGCAAGCCTGGGATTTGAATTTGAGGATGCTTTATTAAAGAGCTGGCTCTCTGTAAAACCAAACAAAATGCCAAAGTCAAACATCTTAGTCTATGGTCATGGTAAAGATGTACCAACATTATTGAAAACTGCAAAACTTGTTGAAAGCTTAGAATACAATGTCTTCACCTTAGAAAATAGCTTAAATTATAGAAATGCTTTGAGCAAAGAAAAAGCTGTAGAACTAATGAAACTGGGCAAGATTGATCTAGTTATAACCTCTGGCTATGCAAAGGAGAAGGATTACTTTGTTAGGAGGACAGCAGTTGATTTAAACGTTCCAATAATCCTAGATGCAAATCTAGGTTATGAGCTTTCAAAAGCTTTTGTTTGGGCTAAAAACAATTGTTTTGAGGTTAAAGAACTTTCTGAGTATTATGGGGCAAAATTGCAAAGAGTTGTTAGTGAACCTTTAGAAGAGCTTGTTTGAACGACTCTTTACATTTATCAATTTTTTCTTGCATCATGAAACTCCAGATTAGAACGTACAAAAATTTTTTCGAAATAATTGCATGATAATCGAAATATCATTTATATCTAGTAAAATTTAAGAAAAGCTTTTCGAAAAATAGTTAAATTTTCCGAAAGATTTATATACACTTCTTGGAATTTATGCTTGGTGATGCCTATTAAGGAATGCTCAAATACAGATATTGGACTCAACTCTAAGGGAAGGAGAGCAATCACCAGGGGCTAACTTTAGTCCAAAACGGAGATTGGAGATAGCAATAGCTCTAGACGACTTTGGCGTTGATTTTATAGAAGTGGGGCACCCGGCAGTAAGTGAAGATGTCTTAGAAGGAATAAGGCTGATTTCAGAGCAGGGTTTAAGGGCAAACCTCTTAGCGCACTCAAGAGCATTAAGAAAAGACATCAATTTAATTTTGGATTTAAATGTGGATTGGATTGGCATCTTCTTCTGCCTCTCAAACACATGCCTCCAAAGGAGATTCAGCATAAGCATTGAGAGGGCTTTGGAAAGAGTTGAAAATGCCATACTATATGCCAAGGATCATGGCTTAAAAGTGCGCTTTACACCAGAAGACACAACAAGAACTGAGTGGGAAAACCTTGAGAGGGCTTTAAGCTTAGCGAAAGAACTTAAAGTCGACAGAGTAAGCATAGCAGATACAACAGGAAGTGCCCACCCACTTTACTTCTACGAGCTCGTTAGAAGGGTAGTAAGCTTTGGCATTCCAACCAATGTTCACTGTCACAATGACCTAGGCTTAGCCTTGGCAAATGCAGTAATGGGCATTGAAGCTGGAGCGACACTAGTAGATGCAACGATAAACGGCATAGGGGAAAGAGTGGGAATAGTGGATTTAGCTCAAATTTCAACAATTCTCTACTACCACTATGGAATCAAGCATTACAGACTTGAAAAGCTCTACGAGTTGAGTCAAATAATCCAAGAAATAACTGGAATCAGAATGCAGAAGAATTATCCAATAGTTGGAGAAAACGCCTTTATACACAAGGCCGGCTTACACGCTTCTGCAGTGATAAAAGACCCACGGTTTTACGAGTTTCTTCCAGCAGAACTCTTTGGGAGAAAAAGGGAAATCTACCTAGACAAATACGCAGGAAAGGACTCGATAAGATTCTACTTAGAACGAACGGGGATTAGAGATGAAAAACTTACAGAAAAGTTGCTTAGCATTGTAAAGACCTCTCAGGAAGTCTTTACTCCAGAGAGACTCCTCGAAGAGGCAAGAAAAATAGGGGGAGTGGAATGACAATTGCTGAAGAGCTGCTGAATGCAAAAGCCGGAGATGCCGTAATAAGGGAAGTGGACTTAATCTACGCTCACGACGGAACAATGCCTTTAATCATTGAAGCGTTTAGGAAGACGTTTACGAAGGTAAGGAAACCTGACAGGACTTTTATTTTCTTTGACCACGTTTATCCAGCACCTACCGTGAAGATGGCAAATTTACAGAGAGAAATCAGAAAATTCGCAAGAGAACAGGGTATCAAAATCTTTGAGGGTTACGGAATATCACACCAAGTTGTTGTGGAAGAGGGACTTTTGGATGGGGCAAAAATAGTTATTGGAGCGGACTCGCACACGCCAACTTTAGGTGCCTTTGGAGTGTTTGCCATTGGAATGGGTGCAACTGACACCGCTGTAGCCTTGGGACTAGGCAAGACTTGGTTCAGGGTTCCAGAAAGCGTCAAAGTAAACCTTGAAGGAAGGCTCGGCAAAAACGTCATGGCAATGAACTTAATGCTACACTTAATAGGGCTGCTGAGAGATTTCGACATGAACTACAAAGCATTAGAGTTCTTCGGAAGTCTCGATTTTCCAATTGACGAAAAGATGACCATAGCAAACTTCAGCGTTGAAACAAACGCAAAAACGGCAATTTTAGATGACGGAACATTCAGTGGGGAGGGGGAGTATTTAAGGGAAATTACAATAGAGCTCGATCAAATCGAACCATTGGTTGCCTTGCCGCATCATCCAAACAACGTTGAAAGAGCCGAGAACGTCAAAAGAAAGATTGACCAAGTTTTCATAGGCTCATGCACCAATGGAAGGATTGAGCACTTTAGAAGAGTTGCAAAAATCCTTGAAGGGGAAGAAGTAAGCGTTAGAACCTTCATAGGGCCAGCGTCAAGGAGAGTTTACTTCCAGATGATTGAGGAAGGGATAGCCCAAACACTAAGCGAAGCTGGTGCAATCATATTGCCTCCCGGTTGCGGGCCTTGCTTAGGAAGGCATATGGGAGTAGTGGGCGATGGAGAGGTAATTTTGAGCACAACCAACAGGAACTTCAAAGGAAGAATGGGTTCCCCAAACGCTGAAATTTACCTAGCAAGCCCCGTTACCGCGGCTGTGAGTGCAATCTATGGAGAAATAACGAACCCGGAGGATGCTCTATGAGGGTGTGGAAGTTTTGGGATAACGTTTCAACTGATGAGATAACTCCAGGGAGGTACAATTTAACAAAAGACCCTCAAGAATTAGCAAAGATAGCGTTCATAGAAGTTAGACCAGAGTTCTCCAAAAATGTGAAACCAGGGGATGTGATAGTGGGAGGAAAGAACTTCGGAATAGGGTCGTCGAGAGAGTCAGCAGCTTTAGCATTGAAAGCTGCGGGGATAAGCGGAATCATTGCAAAGTCGTTTGGAAGAATATTCTACCGCAACTGCATTAACTTAGGCATTCCCCTCCTAATCGGAGACACAGATTGGCTGAACGATGGGGACGAGATTGAAGTGGACTGGAAGAGGGGAATTGTGAAAAGGGGAGAAGAATTTAGGAGATTTGAGCCCTTAGATGGCTTTCTTTTTGAGATAGTCGAGAGCGGTGGGATAATTGAATACATAAGGCGGAGGGGAGATTTATGCATAGAGTAGCGGTCATCAAAGGAGACGGCATTGGCGTTGAAGTCACAGAAGCTGCGATGAAAGTTATAGGGGCCGTAACAGACAAAATAGAGTTCGTCGAGTTTGAAGGAGGAGTTGAAGTATTCAAAAAGTTCGGCACTCCAATAAGGGAGGAAGATTTAGAGGAAATAAGGAAAATGGATGCAGTCTTGTTCGGAGCAACAACAACATCCTTCGACGTCCCAAACTACAAGAGCTTAATCATAACGCTCAGAAAAGAACTTAACCTTTATGCTAACCTAAGGATAATTCCGGACCTCTGGAGAGATAGGGAAATCTACATAGTAAGGGAAAACAGCGAAGGGCTATATTCTGGTGTTTATAGAACCACAAACGAGAGAGCAATAGATTTCAGAATAATAACAAGGGAAGGGGCAGAAAGGATAGCAAGATTTGCAATAGAATTGGCAAAGGACAAGAGCTTCGATGAAATAACTTTTGTCCACAAAGCAAACGTTTTAAGGAGTGACAGATTCTTCAGGGAAATCGTTTTGGACTTGGCAGAGAGAGAAGGAATTAGAGTCAATGAGAAAATAGTTGATTCTTTTAGCATAGAACTCGTCAGAAACCCCTGGCAACACAAATTAATACTAAGCGAGAATCTTTTTGGTGATATCCTCTCAGATTTAGCCTCAATACATGCAAGGAGCATTGGAGTCGTTCCATCCGGAAACTATGGGGAAGAAATAGCTTTGTTCGAACCTATACATGGAAGTGCGCCAGATATAGCTGGAAAGGGAATAGCAAATCCAATTGGAGCTATTTTAAGCGGTGCCATGCTCTTAGACTATTTGGGTTTAGATGGTGGGGTAATCTGGAATGCTGTGAAGAGTTATGTGAAAAAGGGCAATTTAACGCCTGATTTGGGAGGAAATGGAATGACTGCAGATGTTGTGAATGGAATAATCTCAGAAATTGATGACCAAGAAATTGACCCCATAGAGTGGGACGAAGTCTGGGTTGAGGAGATAAGAATCAACACCATTCCTATGTTATTCATGAAATAATGTTATATTTAGCACAAAATTTAGAAATTTAAAATTAAATGTTACAAAAAATATTTAAATCTTCCAAATATCATGCGCATTGAAAACATCAAAGATGGAGGTGGAAAGAATGGTCGAATGCCCGGTTTGTGGAAGTGAACTGGAAATCGATAGTTTGGAAATACATGAGATAGTTGAATGCCCTGTTTGCAGTTCAGAACTTGAAGTAGTTAGTTTAGACCCAATAATCCTCGAAGAACTCCCTGAGGTGGAAGAAGACTGGGGAGAGTGATGCTCTCAAATTAAGCCTTTCATATTATCTTGGAGGTTAAACAATGAAAATAGGCATAACATACACAATAACGCGCAAAGAAGAAATAATGCTTAGAGATAGAGCAAAGGAATTTGGGGAAGTGGTCATGCTCCATGATAGTGAAACAGTCTTTCCAGAAAACTTTGACTTAGATGTGGTGATAATAAGGAACGTTAGCCATTTCAAAGCCCTGTACATGGCAAAGCTCTTTGAAAGCTCTGGAATCCCAACGATTAATCCATTCAATATAATTCTTGAGGCGGGGGATAAGCTTTTTGCAACCCTAAAACTTGGCAAGAAAGTCCCAGTGCCAAGATGGAGCGCTGCATTTGATAAAGAGAGTGCAATACAGGCTATGGAGAGAATCGGATATCCTGTGGTCATAAAACCTGTCTTTGGAAGCTGGGGAAGAATGGTTAGTAAGATAAATGATTCAGATGCAGCTGAAGGAATTGTCGAACATCGACAATGGATGGGAAATCCCCTTTACAAGATTTATTACATCCAAGAATACGTTGAAAAACCTGGTAGGGACATTAGGAGCCACGTAATTGGAGGAGAATTTGTAACTGCTATTTACAGGTGTTCCGACCATTGGGTAACCAACACTGCAAGAGGAGGAAAAGCAATTCCCTGTGAAGATGAGGAAGTTAAAGAGATTTCGATTAAGGCATGGGAAGCTTTTGGAGAAGGAGCATTGGCAATAGACATATTTGAGAGCGATAGAGGACTGCTCGTTAATGAAGTTAATCCTGCCATGGAGTTCAAAAACGTGGTAAGGGCTACAGGTGTTGACGTGGCTAAAAAAATCATTGAATATGCTGTTGAGGTGGCTAAGAAATGATAAAAGCGGCTGTTATTGGTGCAAGTGGTTACATTGGAGGAGAATTAGTTAGACTCTTAGCAATGCATCCCGAAGTTGAAATAAGTGCAGTGACATCAAGGCGCTACAATGGAAAGAAAATTCACAAAGTTCACCCAAATTTAAGGAAGTTAAACCTTAGATTTACCAACAACTATAACTTTGACGCAGATGTGATATTTTTAGCTGTACCTCACGGGACTTCAATGAAAATAATTGACGATTATATTGGAAGTGCCAAGATAATTGACCTAAGTGCGGATTTTAGAGTAACCTTAAACCTCTATGAAGAGTACTATGGAGAGCATCTAAAACCAGAACTTATAAGTGACTTCGTTTACGGCCTGCCAGAAATCCATAGGGAAGAAATCAAAAAAGCCGAACTTATAGCAAACCCTGGCTGCAATGCAACAGCCGTGATTCTAGCGCTATATCCATTTAAGGGAGAGATTGGTGAAGCGATAGTAGATTTGAAAGTTAGCTCAAGTGCTGGAGGAAGAAGGGAAAACGTAGCAAGCATTCACCCTGAACGGAGTAACGTTGTTAGGGTTTACAAACCATCTCACCATAGGCACGAAGCAGAAGTAAAACAAGAAACCAAAGTTAATGCCCAGTTTACAGTACATTCCGTTGATCTAATAAGAGGCCTTCTAGCAACTATCTACTTTAAAATGGAAACCAATGAAAAAGAACTCTATAAAAGATACTTCCGCTATTTAAAAGAGCCATTTGTGAGGATAGTCAAGGAAAAGGAGGGCTTGCAGAAGCTACCTGATCCAAAATATGTAATAGGAAGCAACTTCGTTGATATTGGTTTCACTTATGATGAAAAAAGTCAAAGAGTGATTCTCTTTTCAGCATTAGACAATTTGATCAAAGGCGGTGCTGGACAAGCAGTACAAAACATGAACATAGTCTTCGGATTAGAGGAAACCCTCGGCTTAAACTATTTACCAGTCTATCCAATTTAGGTGGGGAAAATGAGAATACTCAAAATCGGAGGAAGTGTTTTAGATAAACTCGAGGAATTTGAACTCAGAGCTGATTTAATTGTTCATGGTGGCTCGGATTATGTTGATGCCCTATGTGAAAGGCTTGGAATTGATGTTAAGAAACTAACAAGCCCTTCTGGATTGGAGTTTAGGTACACTCCAAAGGAGGTACTTGAAGTTTATTTAATGGCTATAATGAAGGCCAACAAAGATATTGTTGGTTATCTTCAAAGCAAAGGAATCAATGCCATAGGCTTGAGCGGTCTAGACTTTGGAATTGTGAAAGCTAAGAGGAAAAAAATAATCAAAGCCATGATAAAGGGCAAAAGAGTTGTGATTAGGGACGATTACTCGGGAAAAATAGAGAGCATTAATACTGATATCCTAATCAATCTAATAGATCTCGGAGTTCCCGTTATAGCTCCAATAGCCATGAGTGAAGCCTTTGAGCCCTTAAACGTTGATGGAGATAAGCTTGCAAAGGAGATAGCTCTAAACCTGAAAGCTGATGAGCTAACATTCCTGTCAGATACTGCTTTTTTGGTAAATGGGGGAGTTGTGGATAAAATAAAGGCCGACAAGCTTGAAGAGTTTCTACCTTTTGCAAGAGGTGGGATGAAGAGGAAACTGCTAATGGCAAGGAGTGCACTTGAAGATGGCGTCAAAAAGGTTATCATCCAAGGATTAAACGGCAAGACGGTGATTAAATGAGAGAAATGAGCCTTTACAAGAAAAGGTTAAAACTCGTTAGGGGAAAAGGTGTTTACGTTTGGGATGAAAATGAGAACAGATACCTCGATGCCATAGCTGGAATTGGTGTGGCTATATTGGGGCACTCAAATGAAGAGTTAGCAATTGCAATAAACGAACAGATGAAAAAGCTTATAGTTGCCGGCCCTATGTTTCACCATGAGGAAAAGGATGAAGCCCTAGAGGAACTTTCCAAATTCGTCAGCTTTGAATATGCTTATTTTGGAAATTCCGGGACTGAGGCCGTTGAAGCAGCTTTAAAGTTTGCCCGCCTTTATACCGGTAGAAAAGAGATAATAGCAATGACAAATGCCTTTCATGGAAGAACCTTTGGCTCCCTAAGCGCAACTTGGAAGAAAAAATATAAAGAAGGCTTTGAACCTTTAGTTCCTGGATTTAAACACATTTCATTCAATAACATTGAGGTTGCAAAAGAGGCTATAACCAAAGAAACTGCCGCTGTAATAGTTGAGCCAATTCAAGGAGAAGGTGGGATAATCCCTGCAAAAGAGGAGTTTATCAAAACTTTAAGGGACTTAACTCAAGATAAAGGAGCCCTGTTAATAGTTGATGAGGTTCAAAGTGCCTTTAGAACTGGGAAATTTCTAGCGATAGAGCACTATAAAGTTCAGCCCGATATAATTACAATGGGCAAAGGGTTAGCAAATGGAACTCCAATTGGACTAACGCTAACTAACTTCGACATCCCGAGAGGAAAACATGGCTCAACTTTTGGAGGAAATCCCCTTGCTTGCAAAGCTATGGCAACGACGTTGAAGATCTTAAGAAGAGAAAAGCTCATAGAAAAAACTAAAGAAAAGGGCATAAGTATAGAAGGAGACAAAGTAATAATGACGAGAGGTAAAGGCCTAATGCTTGGAGTTCTTTTGAAAGAAAATGCTGGAAAATACGTGGAAACACTTCAAGAAAGAGGACTATTGGTAAATACGGCTGGGAATAGAGTGATTAGACTTTTACCTCCACTGATAATTACAAAAGAACAGATGCTTTGGATCAAGGAGACTATTGAAGGTGTCCTTAATGGTTAGCGAAGAGGAAAAAATCGAGCTTTTAAAGGAGCTAGTTAGCATTTACAGTCCAAGCGGAGAAGAAGAGAAGGTTGCCAAGTTCTTAGTGGAGAGTTTGGAAAGCTTTGGAGTCGAAGCGTATATTGATGAAGTGGGTAATGTAATAGCTGAGAAAAGGGGGAAGGGAAATAGAATTCTCTTGGCAGGCCATATGGACACGGTTAAAGGGATGATTCCAGTTAGGATTGAAAATAACTATCTATGGGGGAGGGGTAGTGTAGATGCTAAAGGGGCCTTGGCAACATTTTTCTTCGCATTCATTGAGAGCAAAGCAAATTTAATATTTGCATCCCTTGTGGATGAAGAAGGATTTTCAAAGGGTGCCAAAAACCTGAGTGTTTCAAAGCCAGATTTTATAATAATTGGAGAGCCAAGCGGCTTTGATGGAGTTACAATCGGTTATAAAGGAAGCTTGACAATGAAGTTTACAGAAAAAGTTGAGAAGTTCCATGGGAGTTTAAACTCAAAAGGCGCTGCGGAAAGGCTAATTGAGAAATGGTTAGAGCTAAGTAAAGATTTTGGCGAAGGCTTTTATAGGCCAAATGGAAGGATTTTAAAGTTTGAGGCCTATGAGAGGGATTTTGACTTTTACGCGGAGATGATAGTTAATATCAGAACACCTATTGACTACGAACCACCAATTAAAGGGGAAATCCTAGATTTTGTTCCAGCTTACGAAGTCTCGCCAAGGAGTCCATTAGTTAGGACTTTTGTCAGGGCTATAAGGAAGGAAGGAATAAAGCCAAGGCTTAAAAAGAAGAGTGGAACTGCAGACATGAACATCTTAGCCCCCAAGTTTAAGGTTGACGCTGTAGCATATGGTCCCGGCGATTCAAAGCTCGACCATACTCCTTACGAGCGCTTGAACTTAGAGAAATATTTGAAAGCAATAGAAATACTAAAAACGGCTTTAGAGGAGTTAAAAAATATCTAAGAGCTTTTCTATACCTTCATTCACATCTTTGACATCTCGCCCTACCATGAGGAAGCCAAAGTCTTTCTCATAAGCTTTTTTGTAATTCTTTACCAAAAGACCATCGTTTATTGTATCTCCAATATAAATTCCTTCCTCGCCTTTTGTGAGATACCAAAGGGCTTTTGGATCTGGTTTAACGTAAAGTTCCCTTGTTACGGCATTTTCGAAGTGAAAACCAAGTATTTTCTCTGCCAACTCAAGCTCTAATGCACTCCTTCCTGTTATAACCCCAAGCTTGAATCTTTCATTGGCCTTTTCTAAAAGCTCCCTTTTCACTATTGGCTTTTCCTTCTTCCAGAGCCCTTCAAAGTCGAAAACTCTTTCTTTATAGTACTCACCGAGATAGAATGTATTGAAAATCCCCTCAATGCTCTTAGGCTCTATCGCTATTCCAAACTGCTTCCTGACCCAACCTATTCCTTCCCCGGCTGGAAAGTTTTGCACAAAGTCCCTTAAGTCTCCAGTCAAGGCTCCGATTATCAAAGCTTCGCTAACTTTGAAGTCGTCTCCAAATACTCCTTTCCTTCGTAGAGCCCTTATCAAATCTAATTCGACTTCAATGCCTTTGCTGAGCTTTTTTAGGAAGTACTCAACGGTCAGCTTTGTCGCCAAGTCATAGCTTTCGCTCACGTCAATTAAAACACCGTCAACGTCAAATATCAACCACATTTTCGACAAACTCCTTTAATGATTTAATAAGCTCATCATTTTCCTCTTTTTTACCAACAGTTACTCTTATGTGACCATCCAATCTTCCACCGAGCTTTCTCACCACGATACCCCTCTCAAGGAGGAACTCATAAGCATCTAAGTGCATCAGTAGAAAGTTTGCCTCGCTTGGATACGCATAATCTTTGAATTCTCTATAGATGCGCTCACGCTCTTTAATTACATAATTGATATTCTGTTTAATTAGATCATAGTGATCGAGCATAAGCTCTGCTATCTTCATTGAAATGACATTTAAGCTGAAAGGCACTTTAATTCTCAAAAGATAGTCAATAATCTTTTCATTGGCAACAGCATAACCCACTCTAGCCCCAGCTAACCCAAAGGCCTTTGAAAAGGTTCTTAAAACGATTAGGTTCTCGTATTCGTTTGTCAAATCAAGGTTGCTCTTTTTTGCAAACTCAACGTAAGCCTCGTCCAGGATTACAGGTATTCCTGTCTCGAGAACGTTTATTACCTTCTCCCTCTCTTGCACATTTCCTGTAGGATTATTTGGAGAGCAGATAAATATAGCTCGAGCATTCTCTGCGTAGTCCTCAACATTACTCAGCTTGAAGTTCTCATCTAAGGGAACATCAACAACTTTGACCTCCTCAAGCTTGGCGTAGAAAGGGTACATAGCAAAAGTTGGGGAACTTATGACAATATGTTCCCCCTCAAAGAGCTTTAAGATCAAGTTTATCAACTCATCACTTCCGTTTCCAATGATTATGTTTTCCTTTTCAAAGCCCAAAAACTCTGCTAATCTCTCCCTTAATGGTTCTGCTGTTATGTGTGGGTATCTGTTCAACGGGATCTTCTTAAGCTCCTCGAAGATTTCCTCCTTTACCTCTGATGGCAAGTCGAAGGGGTTCTCATTCTTATCGAGCCAAATTTTGTAATCTCCTTCCAAAACCCTGTAAGGCTCAAAACTCTTGATTAATTCTTGAATTTTCACTTCCTCCGCCCCCTCAACTCTTCCATAACTTCTCCCAGGCTTATTTCATTATAGACAAGCAAAACCAGCAAATGATAAAGTAAATCAGCGGTCTCGGAAATTATTCTCTCCCTTCCTTCAGCGACTAAAACCTCAACAGCCTCCTCTCCAAACTTCTTGTAGATTTTTTCCTTCCCCTCTTTGAAAAGCTTTGAAGTATAGGAACCTTCCTTTGGATTCTTCTTCCGCTGCTTTATCAACTCTTCGAGCTCTCTCAGGATTGTGAGCGAGTAGTCTACCCCACCAACGGCTTTCTCAGGCTCTCCTAATTTTCTGTAAAAACATGAGTAGTTCCCCGTGTGGCATGCAACACCAACTTGCTCAACAATTAAAAGCAAAGCATCATTGTCGCAGTCTATCCTAATTTCAATTACTCTTTGAACGTTCCCACTAACCTCACCCTTCATCCTAATTCTCTTTTGACTCCTTGAATAGTAGTGGGCATAACCTGTTCCAAGCGTCTTCACTAAAGCTTCTTTGTTCATGTAAGCTAAGGTCAGCACCTCTCCTTTTGTATCTTGGACAATTACTGGGACAATTCCATTGTTCTTTTCCCAGTTGACTTTTTCAATAAGTTCCTTCATTTTTATCACTCCAGTCTTACAGTAACCCCTTTCTTAGCTAGGTATTTTTTCAGGTCTCTGACTGTGTACTTTCCATAGTGGAATATCGAAGCTGCCAAAGCTGCCTCAGCTCCTATCTTGAAAGCTTCATAAAAATGCTCTGGACTTCCAGCACCTCCAGAGGCTATAACCGGAATATTTACAGCTTCAACAATCGCTTTAGTCAGCGGAATATCAAAGCCTTGCTGAGTTCCATCTGTGTCCATTGACGTCAAGAGTATTTCTCCAGCACCTAAGCGCTTAACTTCTTTTGCCCACTCTACTGCATCCATCCCTCTTGCCTTTCTTCCTCCGTGAGTGTAGACCTCCCAGTATTTGCCGTTCCACTTTGCATCAATTGCTATGACTAAATTCGCACTCCCAACAACTTTTGCCGCTTCGCTTACGAGCTTGGGATTGTCAACAGCTGCTGTATTTAGGAAAACCTTATCGGCACCGTTCTTGATTATTTCTCTTATTTCTTCAACACTCTTGATTCCTCCTCCAACTGTAAATGGAATGTAGATTTCTTCGGCTATCCTTTTGACCAAATCGAGAAGGATTTTTCTTTTTTCGTAAGATGCTGTAATATCTAAGAAAACTATCTCATCTATCCCTTCTTCCTCATAGCGCTTCGCTAATTCTATTGGGTCTCCAGCATCTCTGATGTTTTGAAACTTTATCCCCTTGACCACTCTACCTTCCTTTATATCCAAAGCCGCGATAATTCTCTTAGCCAACATCTCAATCACCTAAACCCTTTAACAGCTCTTCTAAAGTAACCTTACCCTCGTAGAGGGCTTTTCCCACTATAGCCCCAGAGAATCCAATCTTTCTAAGTTTTAGCACATCGCTTACGCTTGAGACACCACCAGCGTAGATAACCTCTTCGTCATTCCAAAAGCGGTTAATCTTTTCAATTCCCATCAAAGTGCCATCCCTTTCGATTGCCGTATAAATAAACCTTTTAACGTACTTTCTAAGCATTTTATAGGCTTCCTCAACAGTTAATAAGCCCTCCTCAAGCCAACCCTTTATTGCGATCTTTCCGGCCTTGGCATCTAAGCTAACAGTAATTCCTTTAAAATCTTGTGTTACTCTTTCTAAAAACTCCAAGTCGAAGGCTTTCGTGCCAATTATAACGTTTTCAGTGCCGATTTCATAAGCCCTTGCTATACTCTCGTAATCTCTGAAACCCCCTCCAAGCTGGATCCTCAGTCCTGTCTCCTCTATTATTTGCTTAACAACATCAAAATTTTGAGGCTTCCCACTAAAAGCTCCATCTAAGTCCACTATGTGGATTTTGTCAACGTATTCGGCGAAACCCTTAGCTATCTTCACTGGGTCTCCGTAAACTTTTACTTTATCCTTTCTTCCTTTGTAGAGGCGAACGGCTTTTCCGTTCATTAAATCAATAGCAGGATAAATTTTCATCTCACAACCTCCTGAAATTCGCCAAGAGCTTTAATCCAACTTTACTTGACTTTTCCGGGTGAAATTGAACGCCAAAGATGTTGTCTTTGCACACTGCCGAAGGAAAGACCACTTTATTCTCCTTCGATTCGTAGTCTGTAACCCCTACAATTATCTCCTCATCCACTGGATTTACATAGTAAGAGTGGACAAAGTAGAAGTAAGTTCCATCCTTTATTCCTTCAAAGAGCTTGCATTCTTTCTTCTGCCATACCTGATTCCATCCAATGTGTGGTGTTCTAACGCCTCTAAAGCGCACAACCTTGCCTTCAAACACACCAAGCCCTTTACTTTCTGGATTCTCTTCGCTCTCTTCAAAGAGCAACTGAAGCCCAAGGCATATGCCGAGGAAGGGTTTTCCATCGTTTATAGTATCTAAAATAACTCCTCTCAAAAGATCAAGCTTCTCCATCACAGCTCCAAAATTTCCAACACCGGGCAAAACTATCTTCTCAGCTTTCTCTATTTCGTAGGGATCGCTCGTAATAACTCCATCTAAAGTTTTTCTGACGTTGGCTAAGTTACCAATTCCTAAATCAACTATCGCAATCATTACAACACCCCCTTAGTGCTCTCTAAACGCTCACTTTCACTCAAAGCTTGTCTCAGAACAACACCAAGCCCTTTGAATGCAGCTTCAATTATGTGGTGTGCATTAACTCCGCTCAGTTGTTTCACGTGAATTGTAGCATTTAAAGTTCTTGCCAAAGCCCAGAGAAATTCCCTAACCAGAGTAACCTCGAAGCCTTCCTCACTCTCCTTTATATCGAGCTCAAGGTTTAGGTAAGGCCTTGAGATGTCAACGGCAACAAGGACTAATGCATCATCCATTGGAATTATTGCACTCCCAAAGCGTGCTATTTTCTTGCCTTTAATTTTCTCCCTGAGCTCTTCTCCAAGAACTATACCCAAGTCCTCCCATAGGTGATGTCTTAAGTCATAGCTTGCTTTAATGTTAACTTTCTCATGCAGGTAAAAGAATAAAGCGGTAAGGAGGTGGTTAAATATTCTATCTCCTGTTTCTATGCTTCCATTAACATCAATCTCCACAGTTATATCGGTTTCTTTCGTTTTGCGCTTCATTTTCTAACCTCCATCGATTTCTTGTGCATCTCCATTCCTTCTATCTCGGCCAATCTAATTCCGAGATAACGCTCGCTTAGAAATTCTCCTCTACTTACGTAGGCCAGGCTTATTCTTTTCATGAAGTCCATAACCGTTAAAACCCCGCTGAACTTCGCAGCTCCCCCAGTTGGCAGAACGTGGTTAACACCAAGAAAATAATCAGCCGCTGGCACTGGTGTGTATTCACCAAGATAAATCGCTCCAACGTTTTCAATTAAGTCCAAAATCTCCAGTGGTTCCTTTGTGATTATCTCCAAGTGTTCTGGAGCTATCTCGTTAGCCTTTTCGGCACATTCCTCCAAGTTTTCACACAGGACAACTTCAATTCCGTCCCTTCTGCAGAACTCAGCGAGCTCTTTTGAAGTCGTCAAAAGCCAGGCCTTACTATCTTTCCCGTGCTCCAATTGGGAAAGTAGATCGTACAAAACATACTCTTTATTCGCATTCTCATCAGCTATAAGTGCTATCTCTGATGGTCCAGCTAAGCTGTCAATTCCTACAACACCAAAAATCTGCCTCTTTGCCTCGTTCACGAACTTGTTTCCAGGTCCAAAGATTTTGTCTACTTTCTTCATTCCAATTCCATAAGCCATCGCTCCGATAGCTTGAATTCCTCCAAGTTTGTAAACCTCCTTAATGCCGAGAAGTTTTGCAACATAGAGGACGTAGGGGTTAACTTCGCTGTTCTTTGGTGGTGTCGTGACTGCTATTTCTTTTACACCAGCAATCTTTGCCGGTACACCAACCATTATGAGTGTCGAAGGTAGGGGCCTGCCCCCCGGAACGTATATGCCTATTCTTCTTATTGGCTTGTAGATCATACCATAAAGCGAAGCGTTCTTTATGTAGAGCTTGTCATTTTCAAGTTGCTTTTCGTGATATTCTCTCACGCGCTCAATTGTTCTTTGGATTATCTCTTTGTCCCTTTCCGGAATCAGCTTTTCAGCCTCTTCAAACTTTTCCTTACTGACCAAAAACTCCCCGTCATAACCATCAAACTTTTTTGAGTATTCTTTAATAGCCTCGATACCTCTTTTCCTTATATCCTCTAAAATTCCTTTAACATAGCTTTCCAAGTCAAATTCCACCATCTTTAATAACCTCCTTAATTCTCAAAACCAAATCATTAATTTCCTCAAATTTAGTCTTTTGAGAAATCCTATTGACTAAAAGCAAAGCTGAAACGTCCATAATCTTCTCCACCTCAGCTAAGCCGTTAGCCCTCAAAGTATTCCCAGTCTCGACTATGTCAACTATAGCATCGGCTATTCCAACTTTTGGAGCTAATTCTATCGCTCCGTGAAGCTTAATTATTTCAACATCAACTCCCTTCTTGCTGAAGAATTTCTTTGTGATGTTTGTGTATTTCGTTGCAATCCTAAAGCCGTCCATCTCATCAACGTTCACAATGCTTTCCTTTGGCATCGCTAAGCTTAGCCAGCATTTTCCAAAAGACAATTCAAGAGGGACAAAAACGTCACTCCCCCTCTCCTCAACTACATCACTTCCGGCTATGCCTACATCAACCCCATGTTCAACGTAGACGGGAACATCAAATGCCCTCGCCAATAAAAGCTCGTATTTGCTGTTTTTCACTATCAACTCCCTACTTTCTGGAGGCTTGAGTTCAATCCCGGCCTTTCTTAAAATTTCGATTGATCCCTTGAAGAGTCTTCCTTTTGGAATAACAAACCTCATAAGCGCACCTCCACTGGAATTCCAAGCTTAACAAGCTCTCTCGCTAGCTTGTATGCTTTATTGGTACCTCCTCCAACTATTTTCCTTCTCTTGTCCAATCTTCCCTTATAGAGTTTGGATAGGGCTTTTAAGTCAAAAGCAAAGCCAAAAGCTTTTAAATTACCAACGCTGTATTCCCCTCCAGCTCCTATTGGATAACCAAGCCTTGGTGAATATATCTCGAAAATTATATCATCATAGTAGGGAAGTGGTCTTATTGTGCCAAAGTCAATGAAGACTCTCTCATCGCCTAAAGCTTCAACTATTTTGTCAATCTTTTCTACGCCGCTCTTTTTTCCTCTAAAATTAAAGAGATACCAAAGTTCTTCCTTCTTTTCTTCACTTATCGGCAGAGATTCGATTATTCCAAAATTCCTCTTTCTTAAAGCTCCAAAAATCTCTTCTTTAAACTCTTCAATCCCATTTAAAGCATTTCTCCAGACTGCCAGGCTTCCAATGTCTATATAGAATTCTTCAATTCCTAAAGATTCCAGAGATGTAATTGCAATGCTCAAGACCTCAACTTGAAGTGAAATATCCTCTCCCCCAATGAACTCAACTCCAGCCTGCCACTTGCCCCTGATATCTCCAAGAACCTCCGAGATATAGTAAACTTTCATTCTTTTTGGAACTTTTAGATTAGCCAAGATTTGAGATGTTATATCAGGCTTTACTAGATAAAACTGGTTATTGTATGCTATCTTTAGGCCCTCTCTAAGGCTTTCCTTGTATTCCTCAACGCTTGGCAGAAAAATCTCCTTATATCCCCAAAACTCAAAATTTCTCCGCAAATATTTTGTAATATCCGCTAAACGCTCTGATTCGGAAAATAAATCCTTCCTCACACTAACACCTCCAAAAAGCTCTCAATTAAAAACTCCTCTAATGGATTAAATGAACCAACAATACTAGAACAGCCGTCAATGATGATGGTAATAGCTCACCACAGGAGCGATAGAAGAGCCAACTTCAAATCTAAATGCTTCTCTAAAGGTCTTCAATAGTTCTCCCAGTTTATCTACGAGTCTCATTTTAGTCACCTCAAATCGCAGATATTACAAGGCTATTTATAAACCTAACCCAAGAAGTTTTGCCAAAATGGCAAACCTTTCAAAGCTTATCCAACTATCAATATAGGCCATATTGTAAAAAGAAAAAGAATCCAAGCATCCTAATGAAAAATCAAAGAATAACGGCAATGACTATGGAGTTAACGTTTGTCCTCGTTGGCCCCGTTATAAGCAGAGCTTTCGCCCTCTTTAAGGCCTCGTAAGCATTATGCCTCTTGAGGAATTCCTCTACGTCGATGCCTTCCTTCTTTCTAAGGACTTCTAGAGTATAGCTATCCACTAATCCACCGGCCGCATCCGTTGGGCCGTCAGTTCCGTCAGTATCCATTGCCAAAACCGCAACTCCCTTAAGGCCCGCTATTTTTCTTGCTATGCTTAAAGCGAACTCCTGATTCGGCCCCCCAAGACCGGGTTCACCCTCTATCGTTACCGTTGTCTCCCCACCGGCTATTAAAACACAAGGTCTCTTAAAGGGCCTTTCTCTGTGATATATTTCCTCAATAATAGAACCAAAGGCTATGGCAACCTCTCTCGCTTCCCCTTCTAATGTGGTCGTTAAAATGTAAGCATTTAATCCCAATTCCTCCGCTTTTCTCTTTGCCGCTTCGCAGGCAAGAGAATTGCTTGCTATAAGGAAGTTGTGCACATTGGGTAAATCCTCTTTTAGCGTTTCTTCCCTCTCTCCTTCAATGCCAAGTTCTATGTGCCTCTTAACACTCTGGGGTAGCTTGTCCCAAACGTTGTAGAGCTTTAGGAGCCTATAAGCATCTTGAAAAGTTGTTGGGTCCTTTACAGTTGGCCCGGAGGCTATTGCTTCGAGAGGATCGCCCACCACATCGGAGAGAACTAAGCTTATTAAAGTCCCTTTAACGAGTTTTGCCAATTTTCCACCTTTGACTTTTGAGATATGCTTTCTAACGGTGTTAATTTCATAGATCTTAGCACCACTTTTGAGGAGGAGTTCATTTGTTTTCATCTTGTCCTCCAAGCTTATTCCATCCTCGGGGAGCATGAAGAGCGCCGAACCACCACCAGAGATCAGCACTAGGAGAATATCATTTTCCCCGACTTTCTTGGCAAGTTCAACCCCCAAATGGGCCCCTTTCATTGAGTTTTCATCCGGAATTGGGTGGCCGGCTTCAATCACCTTAATCTTTTTAAGTGGCAATGAGTACCCGTACTTTGTAACCGCAATTCCTTCAGCTATTTTGTCATCTAGGATCTCCTCAACTGCCTGAGCCATAGAACAAGCGGCCTTCCCAAAGGCCAAGACGTAGATTTTTCCCTTTATAGGGAACTCCTTTTCTTTAATGATAAGCATATTATCTTCCACTTTTAGGGCCCGTTTGACTGCTTCATATGGGTCTGCACTTCTTATGGTCTCTTCCATGAGATTGAGGGCAATTTCTTTAGATTTAATATCACCCTGGGATAAAAGCTCCTCTCGATTTATCATAAGACTCACCAGAACTAATTGTCCTTACATGTTATAAAAGTTAAAGCTAATCATCCACGATTATCTCAACAACAACCCTTTGCTCTGGATTCCTCAGCTTTTTCACAAGCTCTCTTTTAATATCCCTTGCGGCCTTATTGGCCCTTATTGCCAGAGTTCTACCATCAACATATTCACTCTTCCTTATCACCATAGAGATCTCGTTCTCAAAAGTCAATCTCTCATCGCCAACGGCCTCCAATTCATCAACAATGCCATCCGCTGTTATTCTGATTTTGACCTTTCTTCCACTCTTCAAAGCCTCTTTTATCTCATCGCTTAATTCCTTCAGGCCTTTGTTTGCTTTTACACATATAATACAGTCCCCTCGAGGAGTCAGGTAATCTTCTTTAGTTATCTCCAGTGTAGACCGATGTGTTGCCTTCACGTTTTCATGTCCATAACAGGTAACCCTTTCCCTGAGCATGTATAATCCTTAAAGGGAAGCTTTATAAATTTGGTTGGGAAAAGTTTAAAACAGCCTCACTTGATTTGGGAGTGGAACAACTCAAGATTATCGGAGGGATGAGGAATGGGAAATATCAAACAAGGTTTCATTAAGAGAACCGCGAGAGAACTATTTGATAGATATCCAAATGAATTCACAAGAGACTTCGAACACAACAAGAAGAAAGTTGAGGAACTCACGAACATTACCAGCAAAACTATGCGAAACAGAATAGCGGGATATGTTACAAGGCTCGTAAGGCTTAAAGAAGAAGGAAAAATCCTTTAAATGCAGAACTCCTTCTTTATCCTTTTTAGCTCTTCAATAAGCTCTCTTGGTAGTATTTCTTCGAATTCTTCTAAAAGCTCATCAAAGTGATCTTCACTTTCCTTGGCAACTCTCATCATGAGATTTCGCATATAAGTTTCAGCCAACATTCTAACTTCCTCAAGCTCACTCTTCATCTTCATGTACTCTTCTATTCTTTCCTCGATTTCATTTAAGAAATCTGCAAGTTCCTTAACCTTAATCTCCACGGGCCCTCTGGACTTTATGAGCTGCTTTACTTCCTCATACTCTTTAGTGGTCCTTGGGGCCTTTGGCTCATACATTTCCGTTCCAAATGAATAGGGAGTCAAAAGAACCTCCAGCCTAATGCCGCGCTTGATTTGATAATACTTTCTCGGCCTTCCTCTCGGGATTTTCTCCACCCTTCCCTCTATCAACCCCGCTCCTTCTAGAATTCGCAAATGTTCAAGAACCGCTTTCTGGCCCACATTAAGTTCTTTAGAAAGCTCACTAATAAAATAAGGCCTTTTCGTAAGTAACAATAATATCCTCCTCCTTGTTTCATTTCCAAGGACATCCAGTAATCTTCCGTGCTCTTCCATCCTCTCCCACCCCACCAGTAACCATGATATTTTATTTTCCTAATCTAACTTAATGTAAATAAAATTCATACTTAAATCTTATGGTGCATTATGAGCAAAAACCACTTTAAGAATAAAGTCCAATGCAAAAATGGTGATTTCATTATGAAAGTTATAGGAGACATCCACCTTGTGGACAATACCTTTGCAAACGTGTACCTAATAGTTAGGAAGGATAAGATTATAGCCATAGATGCGGGCCTGCCAGAGGAATATGAAAAGGTTCTGGAGTATATAGACTCTCTTAGAAGGTTTCCAGAGGAAGTTGAGACTATAATCGTCACCCACGCTCACTATGACCATGTGGGCTCTCTGAAAGACCTTAAAGACGCTACCGGGGCTAATGTAGCGGCCCATGAAGAGGAAATTCCTTATTTGACCGGAGAAAAGACCTTCAGGAGAACGATAAACCCAGTGGAAGTGGAAATAAGTCTAAAAGATGGTGACGAGATTCATGGGTTGAAAGTTATTCATTCTCCAGGACATACGCCGGGGAGCATTTGTTTGCTGGACTTGGAGACCAAAGCACTCTTTGTTGGCGATCTGGTTATGGAAGAGAACGGGAAGTTGAAGGAGATTCCTCACCAGTATTCTTTAGATCCAATGAAGAACAGAGAAGCGATAAGAAGGCTTTTGGATGTTGATTTTGTACACTTGTTGCCGAGTCACGGCCAGCCGATCTTGAACGAGGGGAAGGAGAAGTTGAGGGAGTTAGTGGGGAGACTTGAAGGATAATATGCACCACATTTATATTTTAACTCTATATTAACGTAAATAATTTAATTTTTATATACGTAAAAACAAGATCTAAACAATGCACAAAAATAATCAAGAAGTTTGAGATAAAATTATATAGGTTGTTTAACCATTAAATGTACGGGTTGTTACATGACTTACGCGAATTATAGTGAAGCGGATACCCGTGCTAAACTTATTGACCCCAAGCTTCATGATGCCGGGTGGAATGAAAACAGAATAAAGAGAGAGTATGTTATTTCGTTAGGTAGAATATTGAACAATGATGGGAGTAGGACTTCTCCAAAAAGGGCTGATTACGTTCTCTTTTACCCAGACATTCAAGGACACATTATAGCGGTTGTAGAAGCAAAAAAAGCCAGTGAAGATCCTTATAAAGGCCTAGAACAGGCAAAAAGATATGCAAAGACTCTTGACGCCCCTTTCGCATACTCTACCAATGGATTGAAAATAGTAGAATATGACTTCCTCACAAAACAGAGTAATGAATTTAGTGAATTTCCTGAACCAGAAAACCTATGGGAAAGATATGTCAAGCGAAGAGGGTTAGATGAAGCAATAAAACGAAGTGAGAAAAACCCACTAGAGGTTCCATATTATATTAGGGACAAAAAACCACGTTATTATCAAGACGTTGCAGTAAGAAGAGCACTTGAAGAAATTCTATTGGGAAGAAAACGCCTTTTACTAACAATGGCGACTGGAAGTGGAAAAACGTATGTAGCATTCCAAATAGCCTGGAAGCTTCGCAAAAGTAACTTTTTGAAAAAGATACTTTTTATTGTGGATAGGGTCTATCTCAGAAATCAAGCTTACAATGCTTTTGAGGCCTTTGGAAATAGCCGCTGGGAACTTAAGGGAGACAACTTTAATTTTGCCAAAGATGTATATTTTGCCACATATCAGACTCTTTACTCCGAGAAAAATGGCAAACGAGTTTATCAGTACTTTGATCCAGATTATTTCGATCTTGTAATAATAGATGAATGTCATCGTTCAGGATGGAATAGATGGCATGATATTCTAGGTTATTTTAATAATGCTATACACCTAGGGCTCACTGCAACTCCAAAGAGAAGTGATAACGTCGATGTGTATAAATACTTCGGAGATCCGGTTTATGAATACAAACTTGCTCAAGGAATAGAAGATGGCTATCTCGCTCCTCCCGAAGAGATAATCCGAGTCTATACAAACATTGATAAAGAAGGCAAAATAACATTCAAAGAGTTGAGAAGTGCTGGAGTAAAGCTGGAAATACCTGAAGAGGCAGAGTTAAAGGAATACTACACTGCAGAAGAGTTTGAGAAGAGCATAATTTTACCAGATAGAACGAAGGCAATCGTCAACTGGATAGCTCAGTTCTTGGAAAGTACAAATCCTTTTGCTAAAACAGTTGTATTCTGCCCAACACAAAGACATGCCAGAGAGGTAGCAGCACTCCTTAACAATCATTTCAACAATAAATTCAACGTTGATAACTACGCTTATCCTATAATATCTGATGACCCCGAGGCCCATCAAGTCTTAAAAAACAGTTTTGCCAGTAATGATGAAATATTCCCTGTCGTCGCAACAACTGTAGACGTTTTGAGCACAGGGATAGATGTGCCCCCAATAAAAAACATAATATTTCTGAAACATATTGGCTCAAAAGTTGAATTCCATCAGATCATAGGAAGGGCCTCAAGACTTGCTGAGAATATGAGAAAGTTCACCTTTAGAGTGATAGACTTCACAGGCGCAACAAGACTTTTCGACAAGTGGGATATCCCAGATTATCAAGCAAAACCAAACCAACCAACTGACTGGTATCTAAATCTCCTTATAGTTGATGATGAAACCCTAGATCCAATAAAAGGAGCCGATGTTGTCGTTCATGTCAAGCCAGGAAGTCCTGTTCATATCATAGGGGGCGACGATGGCATAATTTTCCTTAGTAATGTTCCTAGAGAGGCAGTTTTTGTTGATATCCGTGCAAGAGGCTACAAACCAAAGAAAACATATGTCTCTACATTCCCAAGGCCTGATAAACAGGCAACAATCACATTACTGAAGTTGAGACCCGAAAACAAGCCCCCCATAACTGTTAGCGGCCTTAAAGTTTACATTGAAGAAGAAAACCGAGTAAAGATTGAAGTTAAAGGTAATAAAATCTTAGATGCAGAGTATGTGAAATACTCCCAAGAACAAGTCAGAAAGAGAGTTGCAAGCCTCGAAGACCTTAAAAAGATATGGCTAAATCGCCAAGTAAGGCTTAGGTTTAAGGAAGAACTGAAAAAAGCAGGAATTGATCTAAAAATGATATCTCTTATCAAGAAGGTCTCTGAAGCTGATGAATTTGACCTTCTAGCAAATCTTCTATTCCAAGCCCCTATTGTCTCCAGGGATGAAAGAGCAAAACTCTTTATGGAAGTGAAAAAGGAGTTTCTTGATAGATTTGGTGAGAGGGGTAGGGAAATTATCCTCGATCTCATAGATCACTACCGCCTCTACGGGTTAAGTGAAATAGAAGACCCGAAGGTCTTTAATCTACCAAACTTCCAAATTTATGGAGGACTTAAAGGCATCGCCAGAATCTTTGGGGGTGCAAGAGGATTAAAAAAGATCTTAGAAGAAATTGAAAAAGGACTTTATGCAGATTTAATGGGGGGATAAAATATGGAGAGACAAACGCTTGCCAGTAAAATTGAGCATATTTATGAAATTATGCGTGCTGAAGGCCTCACCATACTCGATTATGTTGAACAGCTTTCTTGGATGCTTTTTCTTAAGATTTTGAGCGATAGGGAAGAAGAAAGAAAATTAGAAGCAGAAGTAAAGGGCGAAAAATACGTCCCTATAATTAAGGAGGAATACCTTTTCCACAATTGGCCAAAACGTTTTGGTGTTGATAGCCTCAAGAAGGTTAAGGATGTTAAGACGTTCTATGATTTTATCACCAATGAACTCTGGCCATACTTAAGTTCCCTTGGAGGCACTGACGAACTCAACAAGATAGGTGAAATCTTCTCCAATGTTACGGTTAAGGTACATGATCCCCACAACCTCCTTGAGATATTCCAAAACATTGAGGATATTCACAAAGATGATGAAGACACCCACATAATGTCCCAGCTCTATGAAGAGACTCTTATGTTAATGGGCCGCGAAGGCGGAGCTGCAGGGGAGTACTACACTCCCAGGCCCATCGTAAGGTTCATGGTGAAGGTCGTAGACCCAAGAATAGGACAAACTGTCTTTGATCCATTTTGTGGCTCGGGTGGTTTCCTTGTTGAAGCGTATAACCATATGTATGAGCAAGCAAAAACAGCAGAGGATCTCAGGAAACTTGATAAGGCCTTTTATGGCCAAGAACTAAAGACCCAAGCGTACTTAATAGCCAACATGAACACTCTCCTCCACAATGTTAATGCAAAACTTGTTAAAACCGACACCTTTAGTGAAGATCTACACAATCCTGGAGAGCTTTATGATGTGATCCTAACTAACCCTCCTTTCGGTGGAAAAATAAAGGAATCAAATCTTCAAAATCTCATAGTCAAAACTCGATCAACAGAGCTTGCAGCCTTACAACACGTTATGAAAAAAGCAAAGCCTGGAGGGAAAGTTGGAATAGTTCTCCCAGATGGCGTCCTCTCTAACGTCACTAAAGCTTACGTAAAGGTAAGGAAGGAGCTCCTCGAAAAGAACAATGTTTTTGCCATCGTAAGTCTCCCACAGGGCGTCTTCGCCAACATATCACCCAAAGGTGGGAGTGGGCCCAAAACGAGCCTGCTGTTCTTCGAACGAGGAAAGCCCACAAGAGAGGTATGGTACTACGAGCTCATCCCGCCCAACGGGAAGAACTACACGAGGGCCAATCCGATAAAGGACGAGGATTTAAGTGATGCACTCAAAAAGTTTGAGGCCTGGAAGAAGTACCTCGAAACCGATGACGAGGAGTGGAAAAAGAAGGCCCTCTCCGAGAACTCGTGGGTAGTAAGTGTTGAGGAGATAAAGGAGATGGACTACGATCTGAGCGCAAGAAATCCAAACAGAAAGCTGATGATAGAGTATCCCGCACCCGAGAAGATTATAGCGGGCCTTGAGGAAAAGGAGAGGAAGATAAGCGAGCTCCTGGGCGAGATAAAGTCAATCCTCGGTGAGAAGCCATGAAGGAGAAGCCCCTTACCGCGTTCCTCAGC
>LDZS01002354.1_pt1 | contig 84761 bp, 94 predicted proteins | sample 615471 | NCBI WGS metagenome assembly LDZS01 (sample SAMN03408295, study PRJNA278302) | terrestrial metagenome | isolation source: oil reservoir sample K3 | place: USA: Alaska, North Slope, Kuparuk formation | collected 2013
CGATCGTCTCGGTAGGATGGACGCGGTTAACCAGGATAGGCGGGCCGAAAGTAATCCGGATTACATAGGGTGCCTTTCTAGTGGACTTTTCCCCGGCACTGATCTTGAAAAAAGCCCCGCCGGAGGCTCCTCACGCTAAACACGTACGTCTTCCTAAACTTTGGGCCTCAACTCATAAGCCAAGAAAAGGCGGGGTGTAGCTGTATGTTCGCAGGAATGTAAAGAGCTCTCTCCGGTTTCAGGGTGATCAAATGGAGGGTTGCCTGCGGATAGAGCTCAGCAGCGGCCAGAAGGGCGCGAACTTCGTGCTCCCTGGTTTCTGGATCGCCCAACTCGGCCGACACCTGGACAAGCTCCTGTCGGCCGTCGCAATAACGGGCCAAGAAATCAACCTCGAACCCCTCTGGGGTGCGGACATATCGGACTTCTGCTCCCCTCCGTTCGAGTTCCAAGAGCACGACCGTCTCCAGGGCTTGCCCGATATCGGGGTGGCCGGAGCGGTCGAACACCGGGATAAAGCCGGGATCCACGGGATAGACCTTGCGGGGATTCACCATCCTCTTCCGTTCGGAAGAGGCATCGATCCACACCTGCCTGATCAGGAAAGCGTCTTCGAGATAACCGATGAATTCGTGCAGTGTGTCCTTACTCACTGGAATCCCCTGGGAACGCAGGTCACGGTGGAAGCGGTGAACGCTGAACAGGCCACCGGGAGCTCCGAGCAAGTGCCGGATAAGCCAGCGGAGGGCGGTCACATTGGAAACGGAGTGTCGTTCCACCACGTCCCGCAGGAGAACCACGTCCACATAGCTTTTGAGGAGCTCATACCGATCGCGGGGCTCCAGCCCTTGGACCTCGGGGAACCCGCCGACCCGCAAGTACTCATGTAAGTCACGCTGCAAGGCCGAGCGGGTGGCTTTGGGGAGGCGGTTCACCGGTGTTTCCGGTTCCCGTCCATGGTGACGCAGATATTCGCGGAAGCTGAAAGGGAAGAGGGCCACCTCCACTGCTCGTCCCCGCATGCTGGTGGCCACCTCGCGGCTCAGGAGGGCCGCCGAAGAGCCCGTTATGAACACCTCGGCCAGCTCTGTGTCGAGTAAGCGGCGGACGAATCCTTCCCAGCCGGGCACGTTCTGGATCTCGTCGAAAAGGAAAAGGACACGCTGTCTGTCCCTGAATTCGGGGTAAAGGGAGTAGTACTCTTCGAGAACGAGATGGAGGTCGTCAGAGGACATGCCGGCCAGGCGTTCGTCCTCGAAGTTGAAGTAGAGGAGGGACTCGCGTGGTACCCCCTGTGCGAGGCGCTCGCTGATCACTTGCCAAAGGAAGGTGGTTTTACCCACCCGCCGCATGCCCACCACGGCAAAGGCTTTGCCGGGGACTTGCGGGAGGCGCACATCCCGGGGTGTGAACGGGGGAGGCGCCATGGCCAAGGCATCCACGATCTTCTGGTGAACCAGCTCCCTTAACATTTGTCCTCCTACGAAGGACATTATGGCAAAAATTTGTCCTTCATGCAAGTACAATCATGGCGGCGGGTGTTTCGCTCCCTTTCTGATTGTGGAGGGAAGAAAGACCCACCCCATGTCAAACGCGAATGTAAGGGCCCAAAGGCTCACGCAAGCGCATGGGTTCGGGCTGGTTTAAAAAGCACCCCTTTCCTGGACGAGGTGGGCCAAGAAACCAACCGTGGTGTTCGAGCCCACCAGCACTTCCTCCCGATCCTTGGAGTCCCTTTGCCGCTCCAGGAAGCTCCGTTGTTGGCGGTTGAATCCCCGCATCCTCCCTAACCTGCGGGAAGTGAGCTGTGGTCGGCCGAAAACAGATCACACGGATGCCGGTACGGCCAAGACCGGGGCCCAGGACAACCCCTGGAGGAAGAGCACCTGGGACGGGCTCTTAAGGTTTACCTTGCTTGCTGTGCCCAGGCACAAAAGGCCACGATCGCCTGCGGCTGACTACGGGAGGCCCTGTCCCACTCCCCCGACACTCCGGCCAAGATCGTGGAAGACCTGGAACGCGAAACAGATCGGTTGAAGCTAAGGGAGGAGGAGATGCTCTCCCAGGCCCAAGCCTGCATCGAGGGGGATGAGGAAGCCCAACGGGGTTACGCCTTGCTCCGCAGGGTCCCTGGGGTGGGATGGGTTACCGCTACAGTGCTAATGGCCTTGTTCCGGCGGCATCCAGGGGCCAATCGGGAGGAGATCGTGGCCGTGGTGGAGGACCCCGAGCCTCCCGTATTCCACCCGCAAGGTGAACTTGCCCTCGTTCCAAGGGGCGAGCGGGTCCTCCACCGCCAGCCCGATCTCCACCTCCTCGGCCGCCACGGGAAGCCGGTCCAAGGCCTCCAGGGACACGACCCTCAGCATGGCCGGGTTCTCCAGACGGTCCCGAGCGGCGGCTCCCTGAGGTCGGCTGGCCCCCAAAACTCCATCTCTTCGAACTGAAAAGAAAGCCGAGCGAGGAACGCCAGGCCGGCCCGCTGGGGGATGTGGAAGGCGGCCCGCACCATGTCCAGAAACGGGCTCAGGTCATCTATAGGGCGAACCTCGCCGGCCATGGCGCCATTAGGGAGGGTGACCCAAGCCCTCTTCCACGTCTACCCACGCGAAACAGCGAACCGGTTTTGGCTAATCAGGAAGCACCAGGGCGAACCCGACCGACAGCTCCCTGGCCCCGGGGAAGGCGGCGAGGAGCGCGGCCGTGGGGCCGTCCCCGGTGCAGTGCCCCGGGGCCACCGAGCTTGTGGTCTCCCGGAGATCGCGGATGACCTCGGCCAGCTTTCCCTCCGGGGTGCCGGCCAAGTGAAAGCCCCCCAGGACAAGAGCCAACCTTCCCCCAGCTATCCGGGCTGCCCGGGCGGCCATCCGGGCTATCCCGGGATGGGCGCAGCCGGTGACGAGGACCGGGCCCTCTTCGGTGGCGATCACAAAGCCGTGTTCTTTCACCCTCCGGCCCATGGTCCCGGTGGACCACAGCCCCTCCCCCAGCCGTCGAGGGCCCTTGACCAAGATAAGCTCCGCCTTGGCCGCCCGGGGGCGGAGGTATCCCTCCATGACCCAAGGGGCCCAGATGCGAACCCCCTTGGCTTCCTCCAATACATAGGAGAGGCCGCCGACGTGGTCGCAGTGGGGATGGGAGAGGAAGACATCGGTGAGCTGGGATAGATCTACGCCCAGCTTCTCCACGTTGTGCTCGAGGACCAGCCGATCCGCCCCGGCGTCGAACAGGATCTTTCTGTCTTGAACCTCAATCAGGGCGGAAAAACCCCAACCCTCCCTGAGGGGCGGCCGGGCCACGTTGTCGTAGAGGATCAGGATCCGCAACGTCGTCTAGGAGATGGCCCCGGTGGGGCAGGCCGAAGCACAGACCTTGCAGCCCCGGCACAGGGCGGCGTTCACTGTCGCCTTGCCGTCCTTGATCTCGATGGCCCCAAATGGGCAGGCCTTGGCGCACTCCCCGCAGCCGACGCACTTCTCCACGTCCACAGTGGGGATGGTCGCGGTGGGAGGCGCGCCGGCGAACCCGGCCCCGCCGCCCATGCCTCGGCCCATTCCGCGGCCTCTTCCCATGCCCCGGCCGCGCCCCACGCCACGTCCACGCCCCTGTCCTCTGCCACGGCCCCACCAGGGGCCGGTTCCATCACCCCACGGCATAGTTCGCCTCCTCAACCCATGTACTGTGTTTATGCACACATTGTATCGTCTAAGGGCGTTACCTCCCAGTACGACAGTCATCCGCGTGGTGAGGGCAAGCGGCGCAGGTAGAACCGGTGGCCCCGGTATTGGAGCTCGACAAGTTTTCCGTCCCCAAGCAGCCGGGCCACAATTGACCAATCCGCCCCGTCCCGCACCAACAGCCTTTTCAGCACGTCCTCCCGCATGGGGTGAACTGCGGTGATGGAGAGGATGTCCGTCACCGCGTCGCCGGTGGCCGCGAACTCATCCCCCTCGTAGCCGATGAGGAGCTCCACCCGGGGCAGCCGCTCGCTGAAGATCGCATAGGCCATGGTAAGTGCCTTTTCGCTGGGGGACTTGACCCAGGGCTCAGCCGGTGGACGGGTGGGGATTGAAATGTAGGCGATATCAGGCTTTACCTGGGAGAGAAACTCTGCCACGTCCGAAAGTTCTTCGGGGGCGTCGTTTAGCCCCGAAACGAGCATCGTCTCGGTGGCCAGGGTGCCGGAGAACTCGCTGGCGAACTCCAGGATCCCCTTTCGGATCCCCTCAAGAGACAAGGTCTTATGGGGACGATTGGTCCTCTCCCAGGTGGCCTCGCGTGCCGCATCCACCTTTAAGGAGACCCAATCCGCCCGGGAAAGCTCCTCCCGCATCTCCTCCCGGAAGATGAGCGAGGCATTTGAGATCACAGCGATGGGGATCCCGAAGTCCTTCAGGGCCGCTATTTCCCGGCCCAGGTTGGCATCCAAGGTGGGCTCCCCATCGGGGACGAAGGTGAGATGGTCGACCTTCTCTCCCCGATCTCGCAGCTCTCCCGCCCTGGCCCGCACGGCCCGGACGATCTCTTCTGGCTCGTAGAATGCCCGGCGCTCTGCCTCCATCCTCAGGGTGCGCCCGAGCTGGCAATAAACGCAGGAGTAGGAACAGATCTTGGGCGGGATGTTGTTGATCCCCAAGGACCGCCCTAGCCTGCGCGACGGCACCGGCCCAAAAACGTGTCCTTCAGTCTTCAAGTGCCCCTCCTTTTTTATCCTATACCCAGGGCGCGGCCCACTCCCACGATGAGGAGGGCGACGAGATAGGCGAGGATCAGCTCGTAGGCCACGGCGAAAGCGGCCCATTTGCCCCCGGCTTCAGCCCGGATCACTCCGATGGTGGCGAGGCACGGCACGTAGATGAGCACAAAAGCTATGAACGCAAAGGCCGAAACGGGCGTCATCGTGCCAGTTAGCGCCTGACCGATGGCCGCCTCCCCCTCCACCCCATACAGGACCCCGAAGGTCCCCACCACGATCTCCTTCGCCATGAAGCCGGAGATCAGCGCCACCACCCCCCGCCAGTCGAACCCCAATGGCCGGAAGACCGGGGAAAGGAGCTTCCCGAACCGGCCGAGGTACGAGTCCCCCACCGCCGAGCCCCAGGGATGTGCAGAGAGGGCCCAGATGAGGATCGCCCCCAAAAGAAGCACCGACCCCGCCTTCTTCAGGAAGACCTTGCCCCGGGTCCAGGTATGCAGGGCGAGCCCTTTGAGCGTGGGGAGGCTGTAGGGGGGGAGCTCCATGACGAGCGGGGCCGGCCTTCCCCAAAGGACGGTGTGCCGCAGGGCAATCGCCATCCCCAAAGCAAGGAGGATCCCCAAAAGGTACATGGAGAAGACCACGGTCCCGGCCTGCCCCCCGAAGAAGGCCCCGGCAAGGAGCACGAAGACCGGGAGGCGGGCCGAACAGGGGATCAAGGGGTTCACCAAGATCGTCAGGATCCTGTCGTGCTCGTCCTCGATGGTGCGGGTGGCCATGATGGCAGGCACATTGCAGCCAAAGCCGAGGAGCATGGGGATGACCGACTTCCCCGAAAGGCCCACCCGGGTCATCACCCGGTCCCACAAAAAGGCCACCCGGGCCAGGTAACCGGAGTCCTCAAGGAAGGCCAGGGCCAAAAACAGGAAGAAGATGGGTGGGACAAATGTAAGGATGAATCCCAAGCCCCCAATGATTCCATCGGAAAGAAAGGAGGCCCACCAGGGGCTCGGGACGGCCTGGGATAGCCACCCCCCCAACGCCGTGAAACCTCGGTCGATGAGGTCCATGAGGGGTGCGGAGAGCTTGAAGGAGAACTGGAACACGAGCCACATGATCCCGAGGAAGATGGGGATCCCGAAGACGCGGGAAAGGAGCAACCGGTCCAGGTACTCTGTAAAGGTTGAACCTTCCCCCTTTCGGCTCACCACCCCCCGGGCGATCTCCTCACAGATAGCATACCGCCTTTCGGCAAACGGAACCTCTTTATGCTCAGCCTTCATTGTCCTGCCTCCGTCGGCTTTAATGAGACGAACCCTAGGACCTCCTCGTCCCCCTCCAGGGCCCGGATGGCAAGCCACCGGATGGGGTAGCGGGAAAGGGCTTCTCCTCCGCCTCTCCGGATCTCCTCCTCCACACGCTTGATCTCGGCTTCAAGGTCTGGTCCGTAGTCCAAGGAGCGTGGCTTGACCCCCTTCTCCACTACCTCCATCACCCTGGTGAGGAGCTCCTCCACACCTCGGCCCTTGGTAGCCACCATGGGGACCACTGGAACACCGAGCCTTTCCGAAAGTTTTTCCACGTGGATCTGGATCCCCTGTCTTTCGGCGAGGTCCCACTTGTTCAGGGCCACCACCATGGGCCGCTCGAGTTCGGCGAGCATCAGGGTGAGGTAGAGGTTCCGCTCGAGGTTTGTTGCGTCCACGATGTCCACGAGGGTCTGGGGTTTGCCTGACAGGAGGTAATCCCGAGCAATCCGTTGATCTAGGGAGTGCACAGTGAGGCTGTAGATACCGGGAAGATCTACGAACTTAAGCTCGATTCCTTGGAAACGCCGCCTTCCTTCCCGCCGCTCCACCGTCACCCCGGGCCAGTTGCCCACGTGGTAGTGTCCCCCGGTGAGGGCGTTGAACAGGGCCGTCTTCCCCACGTTCGGGTTTCCGATAAGCGCTACCTCAACCATCCACCCCTCCTCACGAGCACCTTTGCCGCCATCCCCAGCCCCAAGGCGATCCGGCTGCCCCGGATCTCCACCAACACCGGGCCACCCCTGCCAGCAGAGAGGATCCGAACGCGCTGCCCTGGGGTGAGGCCAAGCTCCGCCAGCCTTTGGGAAAGACCTCGACCTCCCCTGAAACCCACCACCCAGGCCTCTTCCCCGGGGAGGAGCGCGATCAAGGGTACCGGCATCACTTCACCAGCTCCACATGTACGAGGTTCGCCTCTCCTTTGCGCAGGGAGAGGTGGTAACCGCGGACCCGGAGGTCCACCGGATCCCCCAAGGGGGCGCGGCGGATGACCTGTACGGTGGCCCCCACCGTCACCCCCATGGCCGCGAGCCGCTCGGCCAGGGGACCCTGGGCCGCCACCTTCACCACCCGCCCCCGCTCCCCGGGGGAAAGCTCAGACAGCCGCCTCATGTCCCACCGCCTCCTTTCCATTGCGGACAACCCCCACCCCCTGCCCTCCCCGCGCCCAAACCCACTCGAGCATATCGAAATAGAGTTTCAATTTCTTTATCATTTTAGCGGGTGTGAGGGGGGCATGCAAGGGGGTGGTGGGGTGAAGCTGGAGGGGGTTCTCAGAAAAGCTCGAGGAGACGGGTCACCCGGATTTCCTCAAGCGACCCGACGACCAATCTTGCCCCCGCCCGGTAGAGCCTTTCTGGGGGATGGGTGGTGGCCACCCCCACGCACAGCATCCCCGCCCGGCGCGCCGCCTCCACCCCGGCCTCCGCGTCCTCGAAGACCACACACCTCCAAGGGGGGAGTCCAAGGCCCTGCGCCGCCTTCAGGAAGACCTCGGGGTCAGGCTTCCCCCACACCACGTCCTCCGCCGTCACGGTGCAGGTGAAAAAACCCGAAAGCCCGAGCTCCCCGAGGATGAACTCCAGGTTCGCCCTGGGGGCGGAGGTGCCCACGGCGAGCAGGACCCCCGCCCGCTGGAGCCCTGAGACGAGCTCAACGGCCCCCGGAAGGGGACGGAGCTTTCCCTGTGCAAGCTCCCGAAAAAGCTCCTCCTTCCTTCGGGAAAGCCTGGCCACCTCAGAGGACGAAAGCGGCCTCCCCGCAAGCGTTGCCAGGATCGCGTCGTTCCGCAGGCCGAAGGTGTCCCTGAACCAGGACTCGGTCACCTGAACCGGAAAGCCCTCCTCACAGGCCAGCAGCCTCCAGGCCTCAAGGTGAAAGGAGGAGGAATCCACTAAAACACCGTCGAGGTCGAAGATGGCCCCCGGTTTCCCTTTCATGGTGCTAGGCGCAGACGAGGAGGGCCCCGGGGAAGAGCTTCACGGAAAGCTCACAGGTGGGCTCAGGGAGGAGCTCCCCGTCCATGTGTACGGGAACCGGCCGGTCCGCCCGGATGGTCAGGGATGTCCCGTGTTTGAGCTGGACCCTCCTCAAGGCAAGGTAACTTCCATCGCGGGTCTTGGGGAGGACCGAGAACCGCACCACCCTGGGGTAATCCCCGACCACCACCACATCGAGCAACCCGTCGTCGGGACGAGCCCGGGGGGCAAGGTAAAAACCCCCGCCGGCATAAGGGCCGTTCATAACGGCGGTGGAAAGCAGCTTCCCGGAGAACCGCCACCCCTCCCCCTCGATCTCGGCTTGGAAGGCGCGAAAGCGGAGGATCTCCAGGCAGGTGGCCCAAAGGTACCCCAGCTCCCCCCGCAAAAGCCGCATGCGCCTGTAATCCAGGGCGATCTGGCCATCGATCCCCATGCCCATGGAGTTCAGGAAATAGCGTCCCCCCACCCAGCCCACATCTACCCCCTTGGGGCTCGCCTGGGCGATATGCCGGGCGGCGGCGGTGAGGTCTTTGGGGAGGCCCAGTGCGCGGGCGTAATCGTTCCCCGAACCCACCGGAAGCACCCCCAAGGGGACCTGGGAGCCCACCAGCCCCTGGGCAACCTCGTTGACCGTCCCGTCCCCACCGGCCGCTATTATCAGGCCGGCCTCTTCCACCGCGGTGCGGGCGAGGTGGCTGGCATGCCCCGGCCCCTGGGTCCGCACAAGCTCGTACGCAAGGCCCGCCGAGTCGAGGGCCAGGCGGAGCTCCGGCTCCCGCAGCCCGGCCCGGCCCCGATCCGCAGCCGGGTTCAAGATTACAAGCGCCTCACCCCGGCTCATCGCCGCCACCCCGGCTCGGGGAAACTCCCCCAAACAGGGGTCCACCTGCCGGATCCGTTGAGGAACATGTGGTCGGGGCGACTGGATTCGAACCAGCGACCTCCTGCTCCCAAAGCAGGCGCGCTTCCAGGCTGCGCTACGCCCCGCCCCGGCGATGTTAGCCGACGTCGTTCAGCTGGGTCAAGGAAGATTAGCTAGATTACCCCGAGCTCACGCCCCACCTTGGCGAATTTTTCTATCGCAAAGTCCAGGTCGTCTCTTGTGTGCACCGCCGATATCATCACCCGGATGCGGGCCTTCCCTTTGGGCACCGTGGGATAAGCGATGGCCTGGGCGAAGATCTCCTCATCGAACAGGCGCTTGGAGAACTCCCAGGCGGTCTTGGCCTCCCCCAGCATGATCGGGGTGATGGGGGTCTCGGATTGTCCGGTATCGAAGCCCAATTCCTGCATCTTGCTCTTGAAGTAGCGGGCATTTTCCCAAAGCTTCCTCACCGGCTCGTCGGTTTCCATGAGCACGTCCACCGCGGCGATGCAGGCGGCCACGTCCGCCGGGGTGGTGGCGCTGGAGAAGAGGAACGGCCGCCCCCTTTGCCTGAGGTACTCCACGATCTCGCGTTTCCCGGCCACATACCCGCCGACCACGCCGAACGCCTTGGACAGGGTCCCCACCTCGATATCTACCCGGCCGTGGAGGCCGAAGTGGTCCACGATCCCCCGGCCGTGGGACCCCAAGACCCCCTCCCCGTGGGCGTCGTCCACCATCACCAGGGCATCGTAGCGCTCGGCGACCTCCACGATCCCGGGGAGGGGCGCCAGGTCCCCGTCCATGGAGAACACCCCGTCGGTGACGATGAGCTTCACCGGGGCATCCTTGTGGTCTTCCAGGGCCTTTGCCAGGGCATCCACGTCCCGGTGGGGGTAGATCACCCGCCCGGCCTTGGTGAGGCGACACCCATCGATGATGGAGGCGTGGTTGAGCTCGTCGGTGAAGATCACCCCCTCTTTCCCCACCAGGGCGGGGATGGTGGCCAAGTTCGCGCAGAAACCCGATTGGAAGGAGACGGCGTCTTCGGTTCCCTTGAACTCGGCGAGTTTCTTCTCGAGCTCCCGGTGAAGCGTCATGGTGCCGGCGATGGACCGCACCGCTGCCGGCCCCACCCCGTATTCTTCGATTGCCCGCAGGGCGGCGGCCTTGAGCCGCTCGTCGTTGGCAAAGCCCAAGTAGTTGTTGGAGCACATGTTGAGGACGCGCCGGCCGTCCACCACGGTCCAGGCCCCCACCGGGCTTCCGATGGTACGGATGATGTTATAAAGCCCCTGCTCCTTGAGCCCCTCAAGCGCCTCCACGATGAAACCGTACTTGCTCACCTTTCCCTCCTTTTGTCTTGACTTTACCAGACCACTCCCCCTCGTTCCATTCACCTAAGGAACCTAAGGGCAGCCTCGCGGTAGATGCGGGCGGCCATGCCCAGTTCCCCTGTCTTTACGAACTCGTTCTCCGTGTGGGCCTGGGCGGGGGCCCCCGGCCCAATGATCACCGTGGGGATCCCCCCTGCCTGGGTCAGAGTCCCGTCCGTACCGTAGTTGAGGCCTGTTAAGGGGGGAGGATTTCCAACTACAGCCTGGTATGCCTCCCTGACCGCCCGGACTATCCCAGCTCCCTCATCGACCTCGAAGGGGGGATACCAGTGCTCAAGCGAGATCTTCACCTGTAGGTCGGGATGTCCCTCCTTGAGGGCGCTGGCGATCCCCTCCAGCTCCCCCACCACCTGCTCCACGGACTCCCCGGGCAAGAAGCGCCGATCCACCTTCAACGCACACCGATCCGGGACCATGTTGGCCCGTTCTCCCCCCCGGATCACCCCCACGTTCACGGTGCCGGGCCCCAAAAGGGGATGTTCCTTCTTTGACAGCGACCTCACTAAGTCTTCCTGGACGGCTTTCACCACCAGGGCCATGTGGTAGATGGCGTTTATCCCCTGGTCCGGGGTGCTGCCGTGGGCGGCCTTCCCAAAGGTGGTGAGCTCAAGCCAGGCCCCACCCTTGTGGGCGATGCCGAGCTCAAGGGAAGTGGGCTCCCCCACGATGCAGGCGTCTATCGTATAACGACTTGCGGAACGGGCCATGAAGTGCCGCATGCCCCGCAGGCCCGTTTCCTCCCCCATGGTGGCCAAGAGCATGAGGGTCCCGGCGAAGTCTTGGTCTGCGAGGGACTCGATGGCGCAGACCATGGCGGCCAAGGCCCCCTTCATATCGCAGCTCCCGCGGCCGTAAACACGTCCTCCTTCGATCCGGGGGCGAAGCTGGTCTTGGGAGGCCGGCGGGACTGTGTCCAGGTGGCCACAGAACATGAGGGTCCTTCCGGCCCTTGGCCCCTTGAGCAAGGCTATCAAGTTCGGCCTTCCCGGCTCCACCTCCTCCAAGATAGTCTGGCAACCCAAGCCCTGGAGGTGGTGGGCCAGGAACCGCGCCACCTCGGCCTCGCTCTGATGGCTTGGGATGGAGAGGAGCTCCGTCGCTAGCTTCACAACCCGGTCTTCAAGCGCCGTGCGACTCATACACCACCCACCTTCTTGGCAAGACTATATCATGAAACGCGGCCCCGCGTCGTACAAATCGGGCTCTTAAAGGGCCCTTGTTTGTTTCAGCTCCTCCGCCACCCAGCCCAGGCCGAGTGCCTCCAGCTTCCCTCGGGTGGGAACCCCTTTGGGGGTCCAACCTGCCATCTCGAAGTACAGGGCCATGGCCTTCTCGAACTCCTCCCTGTCCACCCGCAAGCCATCCGTGGGGCCACCCCTCAGGGGCTCGTACATCCGGGGCGGGAGGGCCTCTGAGGCGGCATCGATCCCCTCCCGGGCATTGAACGCCCGGCATAGGTTGGTCTTACGCTCTCCCACCCAGAAGAGCTCCAGCAAGCTGGTGTTCCAACCAGTGGCCGCGTTGACAAGTTCTACGAGCTGATCGAAGGAGAAATAGCGGATGGGGGGGCAAACGAAAAGGCAGATGGCGAGGGTATCGTAAAGGCTGAACATCTGTTGGGTGATGTAGTAGAAGCGAACCTTTGGAGCGTTCAGGGACGTCAAGGGAAGCCGTTCTAAAATGCCCAAAGGGGAGATCGCTTGGAAGATGGCATCTGATGCATCCGGGGCGATGGCCACGTCGTGTTCGCTGCTGCAGTGGTCTGCCCCCTTGGGAACCGTGGCGTAGGCCAAGGCGAGGGAACGCTTGAGCCGCGGCTCGTGGGCCGGGAACTCCTGCCCTTTGGCATGTACCACTAAATCCAACGCTTTCTTGCCGTATCGCCGGGCTGCCCGCCATGCACCTTCAGCCAGGATATCGCCGAAGCCTTCCCGGGCCACGATCTTCTCCACCATAGCCATGGCCGCCTCCGCGCTTCCGAACACCAGGTCCATCCCCACCTCAGCCCGATCGATGATCCCCTTTTCCACACACTCCATAGCCCAGGCCAGCGCGCCCCCGAGGGAGATGCTGTCTAATCCGTAACGATTACACAACTCATTCATCTTTATGATGGCCCCTAGATCATCTATGCCGAGATACGAGCCCAGCGCGGCCAAGGTCTCATACTCCGGGCCCCCGTAAAGGGGATCCACCCTGTAGGGTTCCTCGGAGGCCACCACCCGTTTGCAGCGTACCGGGCAGGCATAGCAGCCCTCTTGCCCGATAAGGTACGTCTCCTTCAGCCTTTCCCCGGAGATGGCTTCTGCCCCCTCAAAGCTGCCGCTCTGGAAGTTGCGGGTGGGCAGCCCCCCAACTTCGTTCTGTGGGAGCACATAGCCAGCGGTGCCGTATTCTGAAAGCGTGCTGAGGTTTGCATTTTCCCGGAAGTGTTGTGCGAAGTCCCGAGCTAAGGCGATGAGGCCCTCCTTATCCGCAAACCGGACTTCCTGGTGGCCCCGCACGGCGACGGCCTTGAGGTTCTTGGCCCCCATCACGGCGCCCAAGCCCCCACGGCCGTGGAAGTTCTTGGTGCCGGAGGCCAGGTTGGCGAAGCGGACGCCTTTTTCCCCTGCTGGGCCGATCAGGAGGACCTGGATGAGCCCGTCCCCAAGCTCCTCTCGGATCAGCTCCTGCACCTCCCCGGTCTCCTTGCCCCAGTAGGGGCGGGCATCCCGGATTTCACACCGGCCGTCTGTGATCCAAAGGTAGACCGGGTACTCGGCCCTTCCCGTGATCACCACTGCATCGAACCCCGCCCGTTTGAGTTCCATCCCCCAATAGCCCCCGGCCTCAGAGGCCGCGATCCCCCCGGTGAGGGGTGACTTGGCCACCGCGGAGTGCCTTCCCGTCCCTGGGACCGGGCTCCCGGTCGCCACACTGGGGGCGAGCACGAGGACGTTTTCCCCGGAGAGGGGATCGCAGCCGGGCGGGGCGTACTTGAGGAGATAGTATGCACCCAGGCAACCTCCCCCGATATAGGTGCGGAAGAAAACCTCTCCGGGGCTTTCCACCCTTATGTTTCCTTGTGATAGATCCACGTGGAGGATGCGGTTCCAAAATCCCTTGCCTTCCGCCATGGCTGTCCCCTTCCTGCACATCACCCGTTCAGTGTGGTTACCCCGCCCCGGACGAGGACCTCCCGAAGTTCCTCTTTCTCCTCCGGACGAAGTTCCCTGGCCGGTGGCCGTACGGGGCCGGCTGGGGGCTGTCCGACCATCTCCAGTGCGGCCTTTACGACGCTGGATTCCCCGGCGGTCCTCCTTGCCATCTCCACCCGGAAGTTGTACCAAGGAAGCCACAACCGCTTCTGCCGCTCCAGGGCCTCCGGGAACCGGCCCTCCTTGATCAGGTTGTAGGTTTCCACCTCGTGCTCTGGCCAGATATTGGCAAGATGAGTAATGAATCCCGTACAACCGAGCATCATGGCCCACACCGCCATGGCCATGTTGTTAATCATGGCCACCTTTTCTGAGTAAAGGTAAAGGCCCATTCTATACTCGTGCAACGTGGGCGCAGCCCATTTCACCGCCACCACATTCCGCAGTTCGATCAGCTCTCCCAGGAGCTCTAGCCCTATGTTCTTTCCCTCCCAAGGGGTGTTGTAGAGCATGATCCCCGTCCGTATCTCCCGTGAGAATGTGTGGAATAACCTTAATATATCTCCATCACTTGGTGTAAAGTAGTAAGGGGGAGAGATCTGGACGGCGTCGGCCCCGAGCTGGGCGGCGTAGTTAGCCAGGCCAATGGTCACCTGGGGGTTCGAGTCCTGGGCGCCGACCACCACTGGCACCTTTCCGGCTGCTTCCTCGATCGCTGCGGCGGCCACCTGTTTGCGCTCCTCGAGGGTGAGGAGGGGGAAGTCCCCTCCCGCCCCGCCTACCAGTAGGAACCCGGATCCTTCCCTGATCCCACCTTCTATGAGGAACCGGATGTGAGCGCGCAATCGGTCCAGATCCAACCTGAGCTCCTTGTCGTAGAAGGTGACCACGGGCACGCATGGCCCCACTAGCCGTCGCCTGAACACCTGTTTTTCCATCCTCCACCTCCGAGATCTTGTGGCTATGAGTAAAGCAACTCTTCCTGGTAACGTATCCCTCCTGCATATACCCCTATTGGATAGTTATCCCCCTGCTTAATTGCCCCCATGCTGTCATGAGCGTAGTAAACCGTGTATATGCTTCCGTCAGGCAACTGAACGGAGCTCGGGTAGCCGACATCCCACGTACTGCAATCAGAAATTAATACCAGAGTCCTTTCAGATCGCCAGCTTTTACCGCCGTCTTCGCTTATCACTGCTCGAACCCCATAAGGGGGGCGCCGATGACCAAAAGAAAGCAGGACATCCCCGCTTCTTAGCAAGAGCAGGTCACCTGGGTGCTCAGCCGGCCCTGTGATCCGCCTAGGCTTAGACCAGGTGTATCCGCCGTCCTTTGATTCAACTTGCCAAAGCTCTGCTTCGGACATTGCCGCATTCCGGCGCATTACAGCAATAAACCTGCGTGCAGATAAAGCCAAAATAGCTGTCTCATTAAATCCTTCGCTAATAAGACTCCCCTCCCAAGTCTTCCCATCATCACTTGAACGCAATAGATAAGCGCCGATATGGTTGTATCCGCACATCAAAAGCATTCCTTTTTCTACCTCAATGATCTTTCCGTAGGGGGAGAACCATTTTAGCCCAGTTACACACAATTTAATTGGCTCGCTCCAATTTTGTCCTTGGTCAGAGGAATAGCGGATGAACGTGAGAGGGCTTGTCTTCTCCGTCACCCGCCAAAAACCGTTTTCGTAACAATCATAAGAAATATATGCAAGTATCCATCTATTGGTAGAAGTGATACCGAAAGCTGGATTGCGAATATCAACCCTTTCGTAAGCGATCGGGATTAGATGGCTCCAGCTCTCCCCCCGATCATGAGAGACGGTTAAGCCTAAGCGACCTCTTTGCCCGATATGGATGTCCCCATCCCTAGCCACCACCGCCAACGTCCCGTCTGGAGCTTGTGCGATCACGGGGAAATATCCTCCCAGGGAGGTAACCACAAATCTTTCAGCACTTTTTCCGGAAGATACCAAGACCTCCACCTTCGTTTTAAGTTTGAAGTAGGTCCCCATCTTACTCCCTCCCTATCTGTAATGCTTCGGATCCAGGGCATCTCTCAGCGCATCGCCCATAAAATTGATGCTTAGCACGCACAGGGAGATCGACATCCCAGGGGCGAGCCAAACCCAGGGGAAACTGAGTAATGTACTGATGGATCTTGCGGCATATAGCATGTTGCCCCAACTAGGGGTGGGTGGGGCCACTCCCAGCCCCAAAAAGCTCAAGCTGGCCTCTGTTATTATGGCGCCTGCAAGGCCAAAAGTGGCAGCTACTATGATGACGCTCATGACATTTGGTAACACATGTTTAATGATGAGCCTTGCAGGAGATAGACCGATTGCCCTAGCTGCCTCTACAAACTCCCTCTCCCGCAATGAAAGGACTTCAGCCCTAACTAGCCGAGCCAATCCTGCCCAACTCAACAAGCCAATTATCAACCCGATGTGCCACACGCTTGTTTGCTCGAGCAAAGCGGCAATTGTTATGATGATTAATAAGGACGGAAAACACATCACGGCATCGATAACCCTTTGAACCGCCATATCCACCCAACCCAGGAAGTAACCTGATATAATCCCTACAGCTGTTCCGATGACCACTGCAATGCCTACGGCAAGGCACCCAACGGTGAGTGAAACCCTAGCTCCAAACACAAGTCGGGAGAACACATCCCTGCCCAATTCGTCGGTACCGAATATGTGATAGGAATTCGGAGGACTAAACTTGTTTCTCAACTCGATCTTCGCTGGGTCGTATGGGGCAATAACCGGCGCTAATACGGCGGTAAGACAAAATAGTGTAAAGATTAGACATCCAATGATCCCAAGTCTATGCCTGGTTAGCGCCCTCAGGAACCTGGGCGTTCCAAGAAGTGTTGAGGTTTTCTTCATGCTCTTACCCCACTATCCATATTTAATACGCGGATCTATAAAAGCATAACTTAAATCAACTAGCAAGTTTGTTAATAGAACTGCAAGTGCAATTATGAGATTTAAACCCAATATTACAGGGTAGTCCTTGCTATACACGGCTTCAACTAGCAGTCTCCCAAGTCCAGGCCAGGCAAAAACCGTCTCTATAATTACCGCGCCCCCAAAGAAATAGGGTATGCGGAGCCCAATGATGGTGACCACAGGGATAAGTGCATTACGCAATACATGTAGTAATATTACCCTTTTCTCCGACAGTCCCTTTGCTCGAGCAGCTGTCACATATTCCGCCTTTATGGTCTCAAGAATTGCCGATCTTGTGTATCTAACCAGATTCGCCATGTTATCCCAAGCCAAAACCGTCGAGGGAAGGCACGCATGCCAGAGGAGGTCGGAAAGCCCTCCAGGACCACCGATTGTATACATACCGGCCGCAGGAAACCAGTGGAGCCTTAATGCAAATAAATATATAATAATCAAAGCAAGGAAGAAACTAGGTACACTTATCCCAGCAAATGAAAACAATGTGCTCACGTAATCCACAACCGAATACTGCCATACGCCAGAGATAATGCCTATTAAAACTCCGAAAACGGCACTTATAAACAAAGCTATTCCCATTAAAAGGAGAGTAGGCCCTACCCGCTCACCAATCATCTTGGTGACCGGTTCACTGTATATCATAGAGAAACCCAGCTGGCCCTTGGAAACCCCCGCCAACCATTTCACATACCTGATGGGGGCCGGCACGTTCAACCCAAGCCGCTCACGTTGGGCTTCTATGAACTCCTGCTGCTTGGATGCGGTGACCAGAAGCATTTCCTGCCCTGTTAGCATCATTGCGACCGGGTCTCCGGGCGATATCTCAATCAGCATAAATATCCCGATAGTTACTATAATTAATACAACTACCGCCAAAAGAAGCCGCCGTATCACGTAGTTCAGCAACCTCAGCTCCCGTAGTCCACCCTTTAGGCAATAAGGGCCGAGCGCCTTGAAGGAAGGCGCTCGGCCCTACTAGTCACTCGTCAACTACTTGCCAATCTAGGACGTTACATGTAAGAAGCTGATAAGGCGATAGCGGCCAGTCAAAGTTTAGCACCCTCTTGTTTACTGCATAGACTATGACTTCCCTGTAAACGGGGATAAACGGCAGCTCGTCGTTGAGGATCTCGCTAGCTTCCCAGTAAATAGCTTGCCTTCTTTCAAGATCGGGGGTCCTCACCCCCTCCCTGGCCAGCTCGTTGATCCTTTCGTTGCTATAGTTGTAGAGGTTGGGGGAAGGCTCGGAGCGGAGGTAATCGAGTGCAATACTGGGATCTAAGCCCGGCACCCCGCCCCCAAGGGGGTAGAAATCGAAATCCCCCTGCTGCCAGCGGTTTACCACCTCTTGATAGGTACCCATCTCAATACGCATCTTGACTCCAACGTCTGCCAAGTACGCTTGAATTATTTGAGCGAGGTTACGAGATGTTTCACTGCTAGTGCAGATCCACACGAGCTCGCGATTCGGATCCCAATTGGCCTCGGCAAGCAGTTTACGGGCTTTGTCCGGATCATACTCGTAGTGGACTAAATTGGGGCTAACGGCCCATTCCGGCGCAAAAATCGGCGAGTCGATGGTCTCCACCAAGCCACCCGTCATCGCTTCCACGATGGCCTCGCGATCCAAAGCGTACATTACGGCCTGTCGCACGCGCTTGTCGGACACCCGGGCGCAGTTGACCCCAATAACAAGCCCCCACCCCAACGTACTCTGAGGCTTTATAGTTAGGTATGGAAGTTTAGACATTCTTTCCATTTCGCTCACGCGTATATATCCTATGTCGAGTTGCTTAGCCTCCAGCATTGTTTCGTATGTCTCAAAGCCGCTAAGGGGCAAAGCGTAAAGAGTTTTGATCTGTGGTTTTTTGTGGGGCCAGCCATCATCTTCCCGTGCTTCAAGGATTATATATTGTTCGCGTTTAAACTCGACGAACTTGTATGGGCCCGCGGTGACATCGGGATCCTTTAAGTAGGAACTAGACAGGAACTCATCCCAACTGAGACGACCCAATACGTGTTTTGGCTGAACCCCCGTTGCCGGATAAGCCGCCAGCCGGATCAGAAAACCCAAATCGGGCTCAACTAGCTCTATCTTAAGCGTATAAGGATCGATGACCTTTATACCTATGATCTCCTCGGCCTCCCCGTTGAAATAGGCTTCCGCCCCTTTGATCTTATTCGCCCCAAGCCAACTGTAGAGATGGCATCCCTCCTCGAAAGCACGCTTACTGAAGATCAGCTCGAAGGTGAACTTGAAATCGTCGGCCGTAACGGGCACGCCATCGGTCCACCTTCCATCGCGGGGCAAGTAGAATGTGTACGTGGTAGCATCGCTGCTGACCTCATAGGAATCGGCATACCAGGGCACAATGTTGCCCCGAGAATCGGTCCAAACAAGAGGCGGCCACACTAGGGGAAAGGTTGTGAATTGACTCGTAGTCCCAATGAACCAGATGGGATTGGAAAACCTCCCCCAAGAAGTCGTGACCCGAAAGCTCACGCTACTGTCTCCGCCAACCCCGAACACCGAAATTAAGAGAACACATAATATTGCGCATATCATTGTTTTCTTCATGCATATCACCCCTTTTCTATTTTTTAAACCTACATAAGCATCGGTGTTCTCTCCTATCACCTCCTATTATTCAAATTGGTTCCCAAGCTTTTTAACTGTCTTGGATATATATTGAGATAATTTAATTTCAAAATCAGGCAATATGGTTTCCGAGGTGGCGGGGTACGAGACGCTGATCGCGGCCATGGCCTGCCCCTTTTCCCCCAAGATCGGGAAGGCCACACAGCGGATCCCCACCCGATACTCTTCATGGTCCGTGGCATAACCACGTTCCCTCACCGCTTCCAGCTCTCTCGCGAGCCGCTTGCGCGACGTTATCGTGTTTTCGGTCAACCGCTCGAGTTTTAAACCTCTCAGGATCTGGTCCCCAAGCTTTTCCTCCTGAAAGGCGAGCATCACTTTGCCCAAGGCGCTTGCGTGAAGGGGCACCGGCGTCCCCAAGTTGGAATTTACCACCAGGGGCGCTTGCCCCCTCTCGATCACCACAGGCACCACCTGCTCCCCCTCCCATAAGGCCAGACTGGCCGTGTAACCCGTCTCACCAGCCAGCTCCCTCAGCACAGGACGCGCAAGCTGGGCCAACCGGCTTTGCGCCTCCATCAAGAGCACAAATAGCCTATAGCTGAGCCTGTACTTGCCGTCCTCCTGATACGCAAAACCACAGCACTGAAGCGTCCTCAATATACGATGGCTGGCAGTGCGATCGATCTTGAGGAGCTTCGCCAGCTCACCACTGGAATACCCCTGCGGCTCCTTCGAAAGACAGACCAGCGCCTCCAGCCCCCGGGCCAACGTCTTCAAAGGAGCATTTGTGCACATAGTGAACATCATGTACTATTATAGCAACACAGCAGATGGATGTCAAGCTGGATTTTCCAGCGAGTACGGGATTCATGGCTGGCCGAAGGCCAGCCGTATGCCGTAGAATCCGTTGGACAGCCTGAAATCAAGACGCTCGGCTTGAGGTGGACCCACCCCGGAGCGGGGTTGAAAAGGAGGAATGATGAAGATACTGGTCACCGGGGCAACGGGGCAGATCGGCTCCGAGCTTACGCTCGAGCTGCGCAGGCTCTACGGGGAGGAAAACGTGGTGGCCGCCTTCCATCGCACCCCCCTCCCTCCCTCCCTAAAGGATTCAGGGCCCTCGGTGCGGCTCGACGTGGCCGATCGGGCCGAGCTGGAGAAGGTCGTAAGAAACTACAAGCCGGATGTGATCTATCACCTCGCGGCGATCCTTTCCGCGAAAGGGGAGGAAAACCCGGCCGCGGCTTGGCGGGTAAACCTGGACGGCCTTTATAACGTCCTCGAGGTGGCCCGGGCCGGCGGGGTGCGCCAGGTATTCTGGCCGAGCTCCATCGCGGTTTTCGGCCCCAAAACCCCTAAGGAGGACACCCCCCAGGACACCGTGCTCTCCCCCACCACCATGTACGGGGTCACCAAGGCGGCAGGGGAATACCTGTGCGACTACTACGCCCGCCGCTACGGCCTGGACGTCCGGGGCGTAAGATACCCGGGGATCATCTCCAGCGAGACCCTACCGGGGGGCGGGACCACCGACTACGCGGTGGAGATGTTCTACGCAGCGGTGAAGGGGGAGCCGTACACCTGCTTTGTCCGGCCGGACACGACCCTCCCCATGATGTACATGCCGGACTGCCTTAAGGCCGCCATCCAGCTCATGGAGGCCGATCCAGCCCGCCTCACCCACCGAGCGGACTACAACGTGACCGCCATGAGCTTTTCCGCCGAGGAGCTCGCGGCCGAGATCAAAAAACACGTCCCGAACTTCCAGGTGGCGTACCGGCCCGACTTCCGTCAAGAGATCGCCGACTCCTGGCCCAGGAGCATCGACGACTCCGCGGCGCGGGAGGACTGGGATTGGGAGCCGAGCTACGACCTTTCGCGGATGGTAGAGGACATGCTCGCCCGCCTCAAAAGGCGCCTGCAAGGGGAGCGGTAGGGGCTTAGCCCCCCAGGTAGGCGATGGCCTCGATCTCGATCCGGGCGCCCTTGGGGAGGGCCCCTACCTGGATACAGGCCCGGGCCGGGGGCTCAAGGTCGAAGTATTCGGCATATACCCGGTTCACCGCCTGAAAGTCCCCCATGTCGGCAAGGTAGATCGTCACCTTAACCAGGTCCGAGAAGGAGGCCCCGGCGGCGGAGAGCACCGCCCGCAGGTTCTCCATGCACCTCCTCGTCTGCTCCTCTATCCCGCCGGCCACGAGCTCCCCGGACTCATCCACCGGGATCTGCCCGGAGACGAACAAAAGATCCCCGGCCCGGATGGCCGGGGAGTAAGGGCCCGCCGTGTGGGCGCCTGGAGGTTCGATGGCCCTACGGCTCCCCCTCATACCCAAGTGAGGCGGGCCTCCTCCGCCCCATCCCCCCGGCGGGGCCCAAGCTTGAGGACCCGGGTGTAGCCCCCGGGACGGTCCTTGTACCTGGGCCCGATCTCGGAAAACAACTTGTGAGTGGCTTCCTTATCCTGCAGCACCGAAAACGCCAGCCGGTGGGCTGCCTGGTCCCCCCGCCGGGCCCAGGTCACCAGCCGCTCCACGAGCCTCTGGGTCGCCTTGGCCCGGGCCGGGGTGGTGTCCACCTTCCCATAGAGGATCAACGCCTTGGCCTGCCCGGCCAGGACCGAACGCCTGCGGGATCGCGTCATCGAGAGCTTGGGAACCTTGCGACGGTGCCTCATCTAAGCCTCCTTCTCGGACCGAAGCCTGTAGCCCAGCTTGGCCAGGTGCTCCTCAAGCCGCTCGAGGGTCTTTTCACCAAAACCGTGGATATCAAGGAGCTCTTCCCGGCTGCGGGAGAGGAGGTCCTGCAGGGTGACTATCCCCTCCTCCCGAAGCAGATTACACGCCCTGGCCTCAAAGCCCGTCTCCCCAAGGGGCTTAAGCAGCTCCTCGGGCACGGGCTCCGCCGGGGGAGGGGGCTCCTCCGGGGCTGCCCCGGCCACAAAGGAAAGATGCCGCTGGAGGATCTCCACCGCCTGGGCCACCGCCGCCTGGGGGGTGATAGCCCCATTGGTCCACACCTCAAGCACAAGCCGTTCGTAGCCGGAACGCCCACCCACACGGGTTTCCTCTACCTGAAAGTTCACCTTCTCGATGGGGGAAAAGTCCGAGTCAATAGGGATGAGGGAAAGGGGTGCATCCTCCCTTTTGTTCTCCTCTGCCGGCCGGAAGCCACTCCCCACCTCGAGCTCCATCTCCACGTCCAGCCGGCCGTCCTCGTTCAGGGTGGCGATGTAGTGATCGGGGTTCACGATCTCCACCCCGGCCGGGGTCTCGATGCTGCGAGCCCGCACCTCAGCAGGACCGGTGACGCTCAGGTAAAGGCGATGCAGCTCCTCATCCCTCGTGCGGAACACCACCCCCCGCAGGTTCAGGATGAGGGTGAGGATGTCCTCCCGCACCCCCTCTATGGTATCGTATTCATGGTACTTGCCGGCGATGTTCACCCGCACGATGGCGGCGCCGGGGATGGAGGAGAGGAGCACCCGGCGGAGGGAATTGCCCAAGGTGGTGGCATATCCCCGCTCAAGCGGCTCCAACACCAGCCGCCCGTAACGGGCATCGTGCTGGCTCCAAACCAAACTCTCCGGATACACAAAGCTCGGCATCTCCCCTACCTCGAGTAGAACTCCACGATCAGGCTGGTCTCGATGGACTGATCAAGCTCCTCCACCTGGGGCTCGGAGGCCACCTGAATCCTCAGGGCCTCCAGGTCCCGGGACAGCCACCCGGGGAGGGGACGCCGCTCCGAGGCGCCCTTCACCAGCTCCCGCAGCTTCTCCTTGGACTGTGGCCGTACCTCCACCATATCCCCCTCCCGCACCAGGTAAGAGGGGATATCCAGATGCCGGCCGTTCACCAGAAAATGCCCATGGGACACAAGCTGCCGGGCCTGATCCCGGGAGTAGGCGAACCCAGCCCGGTACACCACGTTATCCAGCCGCCTCTCCAGGATCTTAAGCAGGGCCTCCCCCGTCACCCCCTTTCGCTTCTTGGCCAGCTCCACATACCGGCGGAACTGCCCCTCCCTCACCCCATAGATGCGCTTGGCCTTCTGCTTCTCCCTGAGGTGAATCGCAAATTGGGTAGCCCGCCGGCGAAACCGGCCGTGCTGTCCGGGCGCATAGGGCCGCCTGCTTAAGGCGCACTTGTCAGAGTAACAACGGTCGCCCTTGAGAAAGAGCTTCACTCCCTCCCTGCGACAAAGACGGCATTTCGATTCGGTATACCTGCCCATCTTCAAGCCTCCTAGCTGTGCGGCACAGGGGTCACGTTCCTCACCTCTTCCACCTGGATGCCGGCGGAACGCAGGGTTTGAACCGCAGCCTGCCGGCCCGCCCCGGTGCCGGTCACCGTGACCACCACCGACCGGATGCCGAAGTCCTTCATCTCCCTGGCCAGGGCCTGGGCCGCAAGCTGAGCGGCGTAAGGGGTGCCCTTGCGAGAGCCGGAGAAACCCACCGTCCCGGGGGACTTCCAGGTGATGACGTCCCCATTGAGGTCGGTCAGGGTGAGGATGGTGTTGTTGAAGGTGGAGTGGACGTGCACCCGGGCCCGCTCCAGCTTGATCGCCTTCTTCTTCCGTTTGGTCGGCTGCCTGCGTGCCATGGCTATTTCTTCTTCCCCGCCTTGGCCGGCCGCGGCCCCTTCCAGGTGCGGGCATTGGACCGGGTCTTCTGCCCCCGGACGGGAAGGCCGGTCTTGTGCCGGAGCCCCCGATAGCAACCGATGTCGATCAGCCGCTGAATGTGATCCCGGACCTTGCGCCGGAGATCACCCTCCACCGTGTACGACTCCACCTCATGCCTGAGGGCGGTGACCTCCTGCTCCGTAAGGTCCATCACCCGGGTGTCGGGACTGACCCCGGTTCGGGCCAAGATCTCCCTCGCCCGGGAAGGGCCGATCCCGTAGATGTAGGTGAGCGCCACCTCGATCCTCTTCTTGGCCGGAAGGTTTACGCCTGCGATCCTCGCCATCGGCCCTCCTTAGCCCTGACGTTGTTTGTGCTTGGGGTCGCGGCAGACAACCCACAGCCGTCCACCCCGGCGAATCACACGGCATTTTTCACATCTCTTCTTCACCGAACTGCGCACCTTCATGCCCCCTCCTAGCTCTCCCGGTACACGATCCGACCCCGGGTCAGGTCATAAGGGGAGAACTCCACCACCACCCTGTCCCCGGCCACCACCCGGATGAAATGCTTCCTCATCCGGCCGGAGGTCCTGCACAGGGCCACATGGCCGTTGTCAAGCCTCACCCGAAACATGGAATCGGGCAACACCTCGATGACCTCTCCCCGCGCCCGGATCACTTCCTTGCTCGGCAAATCTCCTCCCAGATCCACCCCGTCAGCACCTTGGGCCCCTCCGGCAGCACGGCCACCATCTCCTCATAATGGACCGCCAGGCCGCCGCTGCCGGTCACCGCAGTCCACCCGTCCGGTCGGATACGTACCGGAAGGTCGTCCGTCTTCACCATCGGCTCAAGACAGATTATCATCCCTTCCCGCAGCCGCGGGCCCCTGCCCGGTGGGCCGAAGTTCGGGATCTGCGGGTCCTCATGAAGCTCCCTGCCGATTCCGTGCCCTACGAATTCCCGGACCACGAAAAAGCCTCGGCGGCTGACATAGGCGCCGATAGCATGTGAGATATCCGAAAGCCGCACCCCAATTTTAGCCCGCTTTATGCCTTCCCGCAAGGCACCTTGAGCCACCTCCATCAGCCGAGCGGCCTCGGGGCTCACCTCACCCACCCCCACGGTGACGGCGGCATCGGCATAGTAACCCCGGCGGACCAGGCCCAGGTCCAGGGAAAGCACGTCCCCCGGGGCCAGCACCCGTCGATCCGAAGGGATGCCATGCACTATCTCCTCGTTAACCGAGGCGCACAGGACCGCGGGATACCCCTGGTAGCCCTTGAACGCCGGCTGGGCCCCCGCTGCCCGCAACAGCCTCCCCGCCAGGCGTTCCAGCTCGCCGGTGCTGACCCCGGGGCGGGCGGCCAGGGCCAGCTCAACCAGGATGTCGGCCACGATCCTTGCGTTCTCCTCTACCAGCTCCAGCTCCCGGGGGGTCTTAAGGGCGATCATCGCAAAGGGCACGGACGACCTGGGCATACACCTCCTCGGGGGGGCGGCTGGCGTCCACACGGACCAGGATCCCCCTTTCTCGGTAGTAGTCCACCAGGGGGGTGGAGTCTCGCATGTACACCTCGAACCGACGGGAGATGACCTCGGGCTTGTCGTCATCCCTCTGGGAGAGCCCGGCCCCACACCGGTCACAGCGGGCATCCTCCTTGGGGGGCTGGGTGATCAGGTTGTACAGGGCCCCGCACCGGGGGCAAACCCGCCGGGCCGAAAGGCGCCGGATCACCTCCTCCCGCCCCAGCTCCAGGAAGATCACCGCCTCGACCGGGGCAATCCCCTCCAATCCCTGGGCCTGGGCCAGGGTCCTGGGGAAGCCGTCGAAAAGGACGCCGCTCTTTCCGGCCACCCGCTCCCTCACCATGGCCAGGATGAGCTCGTCGGGGACCAGCTCCCCGGCATCCATGTACGACTTGGCCCGCCTCCCCAGTTCGCTCCCGGCGGCCACCTCCTCCCGCAACACATCCCCGGTGGAAAGGTGCAGATACCCGTGCTCTGCGGCCAGGCGCTTTGCCACCGTCCCCTTCCCCGCCCCGGGAGGGCCCAGCAAAACAAGGTTCCGTTTCATCCCCGCTTCCTCCCCAAGAAGGCCGTCCCCTTGACCAGGGACTCATATTGCCGCATCACAAGGTGTGCCTCAATCTGCATGATGGTGTCGATCCCCACCCCCACCAGGATCAGGAGGGAGGTCCCCCCAAGGTAAAAGGAGGTGATCCCCGAAGCGGCCTGGAAGATGTAGGGCAAGACCGCGATGGCTACCAGGAAAAGCGCCCCCACCAAAAGCAGCCTCCCGGTCACGTCCGTCAGATACCGGGCTGTGGATTCACCAGGCCGCACCCCGGGGATGAACCCCCCGGCCTCCCGGAGGTTCTTGGCAAGGTCCTGCGGGTCGAACACCAGGGAAGAGTAAAAGTAGGTAAAGAAGAAGATCAAGATCACGTAGGCGATGAGGTAGATCAGGCTCCCCGGGGCGACATAGGACTGCAGCCACCCCAGCCCCGGCACCCAGGCGGCGATGGAGCTGGGCAGGGTGAGGATGGCCGAGGCGAAGATGATGGGGATCACCCCACCTTGGTTAACCCGGATCGGGAGATGGGCCGTATGGCCCCCATATACCCTACGGCCCGCGGTCCTCTTGGCATACTGGATGGGGATCTTGCGTTGCCCCTGCTGGATGATCACGGTCCCCGCTATCACCACCACAAACAGCACCGCCAGCCCCAACGCCCAGATGGGGGAAACCGTCCCGGCCGAGATCTCCAGGTACATCTGCTGGAGCTGGCCCGGGAACCGGGCGATGATCCCCGCCATGATGAGCATGGAAATCCCGTTTCCGATTCCGTTTTCGGTTATCCGCTCCCCGATCCACATCAGGAAGATGGTGCCGGCGGTGAGGGCGACGATGGAGGTGAGGAAGAAGCCCACCGTGGGCTGGGCGAGGCCGTAGCGGATGACGAGGTAGCTCATGGCGTAGGACTGGAGCAGGGCCAGGGCAACCGTGCCCCAGCGGGTGTACTGGGTGAGCTTCCTCCTCCCTTCCCGGCCCTGCTGCTGGAGCTCCTTGAGCTTGGGGAAAACCGGGATGAGGAGCGAAAGGATGATGGAGGCGTTGATGTAGGGGATCACCCCGAGGCCGAACAGGGAGAACCGCTGCAAGGCCCCGCCGGTGAAAAGGTTGAAGAACTGGAAAAACCCGGCCCCAAAGGCCCCTGAGAGGGCCTCGGCCAGCTGCTTTGTGTCCACCCCGGGGACCGGGATGAAGGAGCCTATCCGGAAGACGAGCAACATCCCCAGGGTATAGAGGATGCGGCGGCGCAGCTCCTCCACGGCGAACACCTGCCGGATGCGCTGGAGCACGCTCAGACCTCCTCGACCTTGCCCCCGGCGGCCAGGATCTTCTCCCGGGCCGAGCGGCTGAACCTCTTGGCCTTGACAGTTAAGGCCTTGGTGAGCTCGCCCTCGCCGAGCACCTTGAGCCCGGCCTTGGGGTCCTTGACGATCCCCCGGGCCATCAGGGCCTCCAGGGTGACCACGTCCCCGGGCTCAAAGTGCGCCCCGAGCTCGCCAACGTTGACGACCGCGTACTCCACCCGGCAGGGGTTCTTGAAGCCGCGCTTGGGAAAGCGCATCCAAAACGGGGTCTGTCCCCCCTCAAAGCCAGGGCGGACCTTTACCCCGGCCCGGGCCCCCTGGCCCTTGGTCCCCCGGCCGGACTCGTGCCCGCCGTGGCCGGAGCCATAGCCCCGCCCCACGCGCTTGCGCCGCCGCACGCTCCCAGGGGTGGGCGAAAGATCACTAAGCCTTAGCACCTTCTACCTCCACGATCTCCTCCGGCTTCTTCCCCCGCCGGGCGGCCACCTGCTCGGCGGTCTCCAGGGCCTTGAACCCCTCCAGGGTGGCCCGGGCCAGGTTAAGGGGGTTGGTGGAACCAAGCGCCTTGGTGAGGATGTCCCGGAGCCCGGCCAGCCGGCAGACCGCCCCCACCGTCCGGCCGGCAATGATCCCGGTGCCGGGATAGGCCGGCTTGAGGAGCACTCGAGCCGCCTTGAAGTGGCCGACCACCTCATGGGGGATGGTGCCGTTCGTTATGGGCACCTGGACCAGGTGTTTGGTGGCGTCCCGGATGGCCTGCTGGATGGCCTGGGGGATCTCGATGGACTTGCCTATCCCAACGCCCACATGGCCCTCCCCGTCGCCCACCACCACCACCACCCGGAACCGGAGGCGCTTGCCGCCCTTGGTGACCTTGCCCACCCGGCGGATCTCGATGACCTCGTTCGAAAGCTGTTCAGGGTTCACATCGAGCTTCAAAATATCAACCCCCCCTCCCGCGCGGCCTCCGCCAGCTCCCTCACCTTACCGTGATAGGGGTAGCCGGCCCGATCGAACACCACCTCCCGGATCCCCAGCTCCCGCGCCCGCTTTGCGATCAGCTCCCCCACCAGGCGGGCAGCCTCCCGGTCCGCCGACTTTATCCTCTCCCGCACCTCCGGCTCCAGGGTGGAGGCGCTGGCCAGGGTATGGCCGCGCGTGTCGTCGATCAGCTGGGCGTAGATGTGCTTGAGGCTCTTGTAAACGCACAGCCGCGGGCGGGCAGGGGTGCCCACCAGCCGCTTCCGGACCCTGCGATGCCGCTTCTTTCGCAACTCGTTCCTCGATAGCTTCGCCATGATCAAGCTCACTTAACCCCAAGTTTTCCGGCCTTGCGGACGATCTCCTCGCCGCGGTAGCGGATCCCGGTGGCCCGGTAGGGCTCGGGGGGCCGGGCCGCCCGGATGTCCGCCGCCACCTGCCCAACCAGCTGCTTGTCGATCCCCCGCACCACGATGCGCTGGGGGTCCGGGACCTCCACCTCCACCCCGGCGGGGACCCGGTAACGCACCGGATGGGAGTAGCCGAGCTCCATCACCAGGGTGTCGCCCTCCATACGGGCCCGGTACCCCAGCCCGTGTATCTCCAGCTCCTTCTGCCACTTTTGGCTCACGCCGTGGACCATGTTGGCGATGAGGGCCCGGTAAAGGCCGTGGCGGGCCCGGAAGACCGCCCGGTCGCCCTTGCGCTCCACCCGGACCTTCCCGTCCTCCACCACCACCCTCACGTACTGGGGCTCATAGCGCTGGACAAGCCTGCCATGCGGTCCCTCCACCACCACCTCATCCTCGGTCACGGTGACGTTCACCCCTTCAGGCAGTGGGATGGGCCGCTTCCCGATCTTGGACATGTCTTTTCACCTCACCAGATCTCACAAAGGAGCTCGCCACCCAGGCGCCTCTCGCGGGCCTCGCGGCCGGTCATGATCCCCTGGGAGGTGGAAAGGATACAGATCCCCAGGCCGGCGTGGGTGTTTGGGATCTCGCTTGCCCGCACGTACACCCGCCGGGAAGGGCGGCTGACCCGCCTGAGGCCCTGAATGGCCGAGCGGCGGACCCGGGTGCCCTGTTCCAGGTACCTGAGGCGCAGCCTGAGCAGGGGATAGCTTTCCCTTTCCTCCACCTGCCAGCCCTCTATGTATCCCTCCTCCTGGAGGATGCGGGCTATCTCCTGCCGCATCTTGGAGGAGGGCATCGCCACCTCGGGATGCCCCCGGGCGATGGCGTTGCGGATGCGCGTCAGCATATCAGCGATCGGATCAGCCACCGTCACCACTTCCCCCCTTACCAAGCGGCCTTCTTCACCCCGGGGATCTCCCCCTCCAGGGCCATCTTGCGGAAACACAACCGGCACAGGCCGAAATCCCGGATGTAGCCCCGCGGCCGGCCGCACAGCTGGCAGCGGTTGCGGCGCCGCACCCTGTACTTCGGCGGCCTCTGCGACTTCAAGACAAGCGCCTTCCTCGCCATTTCCCTTCCCCCTAGTCCTCGCGGAACGGGCAACCCAAGGCCTTGAGGAGCGCATAGGCCTCCCGGTCCGTCTTGGCCGTGGTCACGATGGTTATGTCCATCCCCTGGACCTGCACCATGTCATCATAGGATATCTCAGGGAAGACCAGCTGCTCGGAGATCCCCAGGGAGTAGTTCCCCCGCCCGTCGAACGAATCCGGGGAAAGCCCTTTGAAGTCGCGGATCCCAGGCAAGACCACGTTGAAGAGCTTGTTCAAGAACTCGTAGGCCCGCACCCCCCTCAAGGTGACCATACAGCCGATAGCGTCCCCTTTTCGGATCTTGAAGTCCGATATGGAGCGCTTGGCCCGCGTGATCACGGGGCGCTGGCCGGCCAGTTGCGCCAGGTTCCGCGCCGCCCCCTCCAGGACCTTGGGGTCATCGTGCTTGCCCACGCCCATGTTTATCACCACCCGCTCCACCTTGGGCACCTGCATGACGTTCTTGTACCCAAGCTCCTTGATGAGGCGGGGCACGATCTCCTGCTTGTAGCGTTCGTAAAGTAGCATCGTCCTCACTCGAAGGTGGCCCCACACTTGCGGCACTTCCGCAGCTTCTGCCCCTCCACCACGGCGAACCCGATCCGGGTGGGCACGCCGCACTCGGGGCAGATGACCCGCACGTTGGACCAATGGATAGGGGCCTCCCGCTTTATGATCCCGGGCTCCCGCACCGTTTGGGTGGGGCGCTGGTGCTTGGTGACGATGTTAACCCCTTCCACCAACACCCGCTCCCGCTCGGGGTAAACCCGGATCACCTTGCCGAGCTTCCCCCGGTCGTCCCCAGAGATGACCTTGACACGATCCCCTTTCCTTACCTTACGCATCGCCTACCCCCAACGAAGGCCTTTTGGGGGACATCACACCACCTCCGGGGCCAGGGAGATGATGCGCATCATCCCTTTTTCCCTGAGTTCCCTGGCCACCGGCCCGAACACCCGGGTCCCCACAGGCTGAAGGTTCTTATCCACCAGGACCACCGCGTTGTCGTCGAACCTCAGGGTGCTCCCGTCCGGCCGGCGGAAAGCGGCCCGGGTGCGCACCACCACCCCCCGGACGATGTCCCCCTTCTCGAAGTCCGAGGTGGGGATGCGCCGCTGTACCGAGCCCACAATGATATCCCCAATCTGGCCCCGGCGCCTCTTGCCCAACACGGTGATGCACTTTATCTCCTTCACCCCGGTGTTGTCGGCCACTGTAAGTCGCGTCTCTGGAAGGATCATGGCTAGGCCTCCGCACGCTTTATGACCTCCACCAACCGCCACCGCTTGAGCCGGGACAAGGGGCGCGTCTCCTCGATCCGCACGATGTCCCCAACATGTGCCAGCTGGCGCTCGTCGTGTACGTAGTACTTGGTGCGTCGCCTGACGTACTTGCGGTAGCGAGGGTGCCGAACCAGGCTCTCCTCCATCACCACGATGGTCTTCTGCATCCTGTCACTTACAACACGGCCGATCCTCTGTTTACGCATCCTGACCCCTTTTGCGCTCCCGCAGCACTGTGAGGGCGCGGGCGATGTCGCGCTTGGTCTTTGCGATCTCCGCCGTGTTCTGCAGCTGCCCTGAGGCGAGCTGAAAGCGCAGGTTGAGGAGCTTCCGCTTGAGATCGCGCACCTTTCCTTGGAGCTCCTCGTCGGTGAGTTCCCTAAGCTCCCGCGCCTTCACCTTTCACCTCCCAGGTGGAACCTGCGCCTGAGCCGGGTGGGGATGGGGAACTTGTAGGCCACGATCTTGGCGATCCTTTTGGCCTCCTCCTCCGAGACCCCGGCGAACTCGAACATGATCGTGCCCGGCTTCACCACCGCCACCCAGTTCTCCACGTTGCCCTTACCCTTTCCCATCCTGGACTCGGCCGGCTTCCTGGTGAGGGGTTTGTCCGGGAAGATGCGGATCCAGACCTTACCCCGGTGGGTGGCGCGGGCCAGGGCGGTGCGGGCGGCCTCTATCTGCTGCCTGGTGATCCGGGCAGGGGCCAGGGCCTGGATGCCGAAGTCGCCGAAGGCCACCTCGGTACAGCGGGTGGCCCTGCCCTTTACCCGCCCCTTTTGCTGCTTTCGGTATTTCGTCCTCTTGGGGAAAAGGAGGGACATGTCAGCTCACCTCTCGACTTTCCTTGGGAGACCAAACCTCCCCCCGGAACACCCAGGCCTTGACCCCGATCACCCCGTACTTGGTCATGGCCTCCGCCAGCCCGTAGTCCACGTCCGCCCGCAGGGTCTGCAGGGGCACCCGCCCCTGTTTCATCTCCACCGACCGGGCGATGTCCGCACCACCGAGGCGCCCTGAGATGCGGATCTTAACCCCTTGGGCCCCGGCGGCCATCACCCGCCGGATGGTCTCCTTCATGGCCCGATAGGGGTTGATCCGGTTCTCTATCTGGAAGGCCACGTCCTGGGCCACCAACGGCGCCTCCAGCTCCGGCCGCTCCACCTCCATCACCCCGATCCGGACCTCCCGGCCGATCATCCGGGAGAGCTCCTCTTGCAGGCGCTCTATCTCACTGCCCCCCCGGCCGATCACGATCCCCGGGCGGGCGGCCCGCACGATCACCCGCACCCTTTCCGGGACCGCCCGCTCGATGAGCACCTCGGCGATCCCCGCCCCCCGGTAGTTCTTCCTTATGTGCTCCCGGATCCTGTGATCCTCCTTCACATATTCGGGGACCTTGTTGTCGGGCACATACCAGTTCGAGCGCCACTTCCTCAGCACCCCAACCCTGAACCCGACCGGATGTGTCTTCTGCCCCACTAGTCCTCCTTTTCAGCCACTACCACGGTTATATGGGATAGCCGGCGGTGGATGATGTCGGCCCGGCCGAAGGCCCGGGGGTTGAGCCGCTTCAGCCGAGGGCCCTCGTCCACATAGGCCCTGACCACCACCAGCCTATCGGGGTCCATGTCGAAGTCGTGCTCGGCGTTGGCCACGGCGGAGGCGAGCACCTTGCGGATGATCCGGGCCGCCTTCCTGGGGGAGAAGGCGAGGATCCGCTCAGCCTCATGCACAGGCTTTCCCCGGATCTCGTCGATCACGAGCCTCGCCTTAAGGGGTGAAACCCGTACAAAGCGTGCGCGAGCTTTTGCCTCCCTCACCCTGTCACCTCACTTCAAGGGGGGCGGCCCTTTCTTCTTGGCGCCGCCATGGCCTCGGAAGGTCCGCGTGGGCGCGAACTCCCCGAGCCTATGCCCGATCATCGCCTCGGTGATGCGAACGGGCACGAAACTCCTACCGTTGTGCACCCGGATGGTGACCCCCACCATCTCAGGGACGATCATGGAGGCCCGCGACCAGGTGCGGATCTCCGCAAGTTCCCCCTTCCTTGCCCGTTCCAGTTTCCTCAATAGCTTGGGATGGACATAGGGGCCTTTCTTCTTGGAACGACCCATCACTTCCTCCTCTTCAGTATCAGGGCGTCGCTGGCCTTCCTCTTCTTGCGGGTCTTGTGGCCGCCTTTGGTATCCCAACCCCAGATGGACTTGGGGGGGCCTCCCTCCCCGGTGCGGCCCTCCCCACCCCCATGCGGGTGGTCCACCGCGTTCATGGCCACCCCCCGCACCCGGGGCCTGCGCCCAAAGTGCCTCACCCGGCCGGCCTTCCCGTGCCGGACGTTCTTGTGATCGGGGTTGGAGACCCTCCCGATGGTGGCCACGCATTCCACGTGGAACAGCCTCACCTCCCCCGAGGGGAGGCGGACTATGGCCCGATCCCCCTCCCGACCCAGGAGCTGGGCCGCGGTTCCCGCGGCCCGTGCGATCTTCCCCTTGGACCCTGGGGTAAGCTCTAGGTTATGGATGAAGCTTCCCACGGGGATCTTCTTCAAGGGCAGTGCGTTCCCCGGACGCGGCTCGGCGTCCTCCCCCGCCTCCACCACATCCCCCACCCGCAGCTCCAGGGGGGCGATGATGTACCGCTTTTCCCCGTCGGCATAATGAAGCAGGGTTATCCAGGCGGAACGGTTGGGGTCGTACTCCACGGACACCACCCTGGCCGGAACCCCGCGCTTTTCCCGGGCGAAGTCGATGATCCTGTACTTGCGCTTGTGACCTCCCCCCCGGTGGCGGGCGGTGATCCGCCCTTGGGAGTTGCGCCCGGCATGGCGCTTGAGCGGCACCAAAAGCGACCGCTCCGGGGGCTTTCTGGTGAGCTCCGAGTAATCGGGAAGCACCGCGTGCCTCTGCCCCGGCGTAACCGGATTTTTCCCCTTCAGTCCCATAACGTCACCCCACGATGTCGATCTTGTGCCCGGGAGCGAGCTTAACTATCGCCCGCTTTTCCGCCTTGGTGCGGCCAAACCCCCGGTCCATCCGGGTACGGCGGGGCTTGCCCGGCCGCGCCAGCGTCCGGACCGCCAGCACCTTCACCCCAAACAGCTCCTCCACCGCGCGCCGGATGTCCACCTTGGTGGCCCGGGGATGGACCTCGAAGGTGTACTTGCCCTCTTCCATCTCGCGCCACGACTTCTCCGTCAGGATGGGACGTAGGAGGACATCCTCCGGATGCAAGCCTGCATCAAACATCCTGCAACCTCCCCGCCAAGGCGTCCAGTGCGCCTTTGGTCACAAGCAGCCCCTCGTGGGCCAGGACGTGGTAGGCCGACAGGAAGTCGCTCCGCATACAGCTCACCCCTGGGATGTTTGAGAAGCTCTTCACCACCGGCACCCGGTACTCGTCAGGGGCCACCACCACCAAGGTCCGTTCCGGGCACTCCAGCTTCCTGAGGAGCGTGATCCCCTCCTTGGTGCGGGGCCGGGGAAACCCCAGCCGGTCGATGACCACCAGCCCCCCCTCCTTAAAGCGGGCGGAAAGGGCGGATATGAGGGCCTTTCTCCGCATCCGCTTGGGCAGGGAGAGGCGGACCTTGTGGGCCCTCGGGCCGAAGGTCACCCCCCCATGTCGCCAGATGGGGGAACGGATGGAGCCATGGCGGGCCCGACCGGTGCCCTTCTGCCGCCAGGGCTTGCGCCCCCCCCCGGACACCTCCCCCCTGGTCTTGGCCTTGGCCGTCCCCTGCCGTTGGTTGGCAAGGAAGACCCGCACCGCCCGATAGAGGAGGTCCTTGTGGACCGGCCCACCGAACACCTCCGCCGGGACCTCGATCTCCTCGGGCCCCGCGTCCAGGGCATCGAACCTGTAAAGCTTCGCCTTAGGCATCGTGTTTCCTTATCTTGACCACGCCCTTCCGGGGCCCGGGGACCGACCCTTGCAAGACCAAAAGGCCCCGCTCCACATCCACCTTAAGCACCCTTAGGTTCCGCACGGTGACGGCCTGTGCCCCGAAATGCCCCGGCATCTTCTTCCCCTTCATCACCTTTCGCAGCCCCATGGGCCCGGCGGTGCCCGGGCGCCGGATCAGCTTGTGGCCATGGGACCTGGGGCGATAGCCGAACCCCCAGCGCTTGATGGTCCCGGAAAAGCCCCTCCCTTTCGAGATCCCGGTCACGTCCACCAGCTCCCCCTCCGAGAAGGCCTCCACCCCCAGGGTCTGCCCCACCTGGAAGGCGTCCGGGTCCTCCACCCGCGCCTCGTAAAGCCTCCGCCGGGGGGGGACCCCCGCCTTCCGAAAGTGCCCCTGCAGGGGCTTGGGGAGCCTTTTCTCCTTGACCTCCCCCCAACCGAGCTGGACGGCGGCATACCCGTCCGTCTCCGGGCGCTTCAGCTGCACCACCACCGAGGGCTCCACCTGGATCACGGTGGCCGCCACCGCCCCGCCATGCCCGTCGAACCACTGAGTCATGCCAACCTTCTTCCCCAGCAAGCAAAGCGTCATCTCGCTCCCCCTAGAGCTTGATCTCGATGTCGATGCCGGTGGGAAGCTCCACCTCCATGAGGGCATTTATGGTCTCGGAAGTCGGCTCCCGGATGTCGATCAGTCGCCGGTGGACCTTGCGCTCGAAATGCTCCATAGAGCGTTTGTCCACATGCGGCGACCGCAGGACCGTGTAAAGGCGCCTCTTTGTGGGAAGCGGGATCGGACCGGCCACCTTGGCCCGGGTGGCCTTGGCCGTCTCCACGATCTTCCTCACGGCCGCGTCCACAAGCTCGTGATCGTAGCTTTGAATCCTGATCCTGATTTTCTCCCTAGCCATATTGATATCCCCTGCCCCTCAACACCTCCCGGGCGATCTGCTCCGGGACCACCTCGTAATGGGTCACCCGAAGGGTATAAACCGCCCGCCCTTGGGTGAGCGAGCGGAGTCGGGTGGCGTACCCGAAGGTCTCGGCCAAGGGGATCGCCACGTGGACGACCTCAAAAGCGCCCTTGGTCTCGATGGAACGAACCTCGCCCCTTCGGCGACCGAGGTCCGATACGACCTCTCCCAGGTACTCGCTGGGCGTGATTATATCACCCTCGGCGATGGGTTCCAACAAGCTGACCCCGGCCTGTTCCAGGGCCCGGCGTAGGGCCTGGGTGGCGCAGGCCTCGAAGGCGATCTCGGTGGAGTCCACCGGGCTTGCGGCCCCGTCCACGAGTCGGGCGGCCAGGTCCGTCACCGGGTAGCCCCCGATGGGGGAGGCGGACAAGGCCTCCTGGATCCCCCGGCGGGCCGCCTCCACGAAGTGGGGGGGGAGCACCTCCGGGGGGACCTGGCAGGCAAAGGAAAAGCCCCCGCCGCGCGGCAGGGGCTCGAAAAAAAGCCTGAGCTTGGCGTACTGGCCCCTTCCCCCCACCGCGTGGGCCAGCTCCTCCTCCACCTCGATGGGGCGGGCCAGGGTCTCCTTGTAGGCCACCCGGGGCCGGCCCACCCGATGCGACACCCCGAACTCCTCCCGCACCCTCCTCAGCTGCACCTCAAGGTGCAGCTCCCCCATCCCCCCCACCAGGAGCTGCCCGGTGGACTCGTCCTCCCTGACGTAGAAGGTGGGGTCTTCTTGGGCGATCTTCTCCAGGGCCTGGCGCAGGACCGGTTCCTCGGCCTCGGAGCGGGCCTCCACCGCCATGAACACTACCGGCTCCGGGAAGGCGATGGGCTCCAGGTGCAAGGGGTGTTCGGGGTCGCACAGGGTGTCGCCGGTGAGCACCCGGTCGGTGGAGATGAGGCCCACGATGTCCCCTGCGGTGGCCACACCCAACCGCTCCCGCCGGTTGGCATGTAGCCTAAACAGCTTGGTCACCCTCACCCTCTTGCCCGAGCTGGCATTGAGCACCGTGTCCCCCTCGGACAGGGTCCCGGAGTAGATGCGGGTGTAAAGGAGCCGACCGGCATAGGGGTCGGTGGCCACCTTGAACACCAGGGCGGAGAGGGGGGCCCTGGGATCGGGGGGGCGGGACTCCCTCCCCCGGCCGTCGGGGCCGAGCCCCTCCACCGGGGGGATGTCCACAGGGGAGGGCAGGAAATCCACCACCGCGTCCAGCACCGGCTGCACCCCGACGTTCCTCAAGGCCGCCCCACCCAGCACCGGGACCCAGCCCCGCTCCAAAACCGCCCTCCGCACGACCGGAATGACCACCCCCAAAGGGAGCTCCCTGCCAGCCAGGTACGCCTCCGCCACCTCGTCCGAGAGCTCGGCCAGGTGCTCCAGGAGGAGCTCCTTGTAGTGGGCATGCGCCTCCTCAAGCCCCGGGGGCAGGGGCAGGTACTCATACCTCTCGCCCTTGGAGGACTCATCCCAACGGATGGCCTCCCCCCGCAACACGTCCACCATCCCCAAAAGGCGGCCATCGGGGTCCTTCCAGGGGAAGAACAAGGGGAGGGGAACCGCCCCCAGCCGCCCCTGGATGGCGGAGACCGTGGCCGCGAAATCGGACTCCACCCGGTCCAGCTTGTTGACGAAGGCGATCCGGGGGACGCGATAGCGGTCCGCCTGGCGCCAGACGGTCTCGGACTGGGACTCGACCCCCTCCACCCCGGAGAAAACCACCACCACCCCATCCAACACCCTCAGGGACCGCTCCACCTCCACGGTGAAGTCCACATGCCCTGGGGTGTCGATGATGTTGATCTGGTGGCCGCGCCAGTTCACGGTGGTGGCCGCGGCGGTGATGGTGATCCCCCGCTCCCTTTCCTGGTCCATCCAGTCCATCTCCGCGGTGCCCTCGTGCACCTCGCCCATCTTGTGGATCTTGCGGGTGTAATAGAGGATACGTTCGGTGAGGGTGGTCTTCCCCGCGTCGATGTGGGCCACTATGCCGATGTTGCGAACCCGGGTGATATCGTAACTGGGCCCCTCCATCGGCCTTCCCGCCTCTCTACCAGCGGTAGTGGGCGAAGGCGCGGTTGGCCTCGGCCATGCGGTGGGATTCCAGTTTCTTCTGGACGGCGGCCCCTTCCCCCCGGGCGGCGTCGGCGATCTCGGCCGCCAGGCGCTCGGGCATGGTGTGCTCGTGGCGGTTGCGGGCCGCCTGGACTATCCAGCGCAGGGCGAGCATGGTCTGCCGGTGGGGGGGGACCTCGAAGGGGACCTGATAGGTGGCACCCCCCACCCGGCGGGAACGGACCTCCAGCTTCGGCATACAGTTCTGGACGGCCTTGATGAAGGTCTCCAGGGCCGGCCCCTCCCCCCGCCGCTCCAGGAGGTCGAAGGCCTGATACACGATGCGGCGGGCCAGGGACTTCTTGCCGTTCCACATCACGTAGTTGATCAGCTTCTCCACCAATTTGGAGCCGTAACGGACGTCCTGGGGCACGTCCCTGCCTGGGATGACGATGTCGAAGGTGGCCACCCTACCCCTCCTTGGGACGCCGCACCCCGTACCGGGAGCGGGCCTGGCGACGCCCCTCCACCCCGGCGGCGTCCAACGCCCCCCGCACGATGTGGTACTTCACCCCCGGCAGGTCCTTCACCCGCCCACCCCGGACGAGCACGATGGAGTGCTCCTGCAGGTTGTGCCCCTCGCCCGGGATGTAGGCCGTGACCTCGCGCCCGTTGGAAAGCCTAACCCTGGCCACCTTCCGCAGCGCGGAGTTGGGCTTCTTGGGGGTGCGGGTGAAGACGCGCACACACACCCCCCGGCGCTGGGGGCATTCCTCCAGGGCCACCGACTTGCTCTTTTCAAGCTTCGGCTTACGACCCCTGCGAACAAGTTGATTAAACGTCGGCATACCTTTTCCTCCTAAGCGGTGCGTATTTTAGGGCTGGAGGATTCGGGCTGCAACGACTGGTCCGGTTCCTCCCCCTGCGGGCGGTGGGGAAAGGCCGTCCCCACCGGCACCTTCTTGCCCACCATGAGGCAGGGCTTGAGCCCTGTGAGGTCGTCCTCCTCCCCCCGGAGGGCGGCATCGGCCAGCACCTTGGTGGTCCGCTCGAAGGAGGCGGCAGCAAGCCAGGATTTGCGGAGCAGGGCGGCCCGGGAGATGCGGAGGAGCTCCCGCTCACCCTGGGGCAAGCGGTACTCGATGATCCGCACCGTGCGCGGCTCCCCGTGGAACTCCACCCGCACCTGCCTCACCCCATGGGTCACCATCCGCTCAAGGAGCATTTCGGTGATCTCCTCCCCGGCCTCGGCCAGGGTCATCCCGCCCCGGGTCACCGGGGCAAGGAGCTTCGCCCCCACTATCTCCTCCCGCATCCGGCGGATGCGCTCGTTCTCCTGGGAAAGCCGGTGCACCTCGCGCTGGAACACCTCCAAGGGGACGATGTCGTTGAGCATGAAGCTCGACTCCCCCGGGTCCTCGATGCGCACGTTGTTTAAGATCTGGCGGATCACCACCTCGAAGTGCTTGTCGTTTATGTCAACCCCCTGGGACTTGTAGACCCGCTGGAGCTCGGTGAGGAGATACTCCCTGGTCTTTAGGACCCCGGCCACCTCCATCAGGTAGTGGGGGGGGATGACCCCTTTGGAGATGGCCTCCCCCCGTTCCACCTTGTCCCCTTCCCGGACGTTGGCGGCCTCGCTGCACTCCACCCGGGCCCGGTAGCGGATGCGCAAGGTGGCGATCTCCCCCTCAAGGTCCACCTTCTCTATCAGCACGCTCTCCCCGTGGGGGAGGTTGAGGCGCAAGATCTCCTGGCGCTGGCGCACCGGGGCCCCATGTTCCACCATGGGGATGAGGTCCGGGGTCAAGGGGAAGATCATCCCCCGGCCGGCTGGGGAGAGCACGGCCACGGTCCGCCCGGAGAGGAGCACCGTCCCCTCCGTCTCGGCCCTGAGCTGAAGCGGCCGGGAACGGGTGGTGAGCTTGTGCTGGGCCTCCACCTTCTCCCCCGCCGAGACCAGGATCTGAGCCCCGTATGGGACCTCGTACTGGTGGGGCTCGCCCTTCTCGTCCCGAACCACCACGTAGCGCCTCTTCCCCTCCTCCTTAAGCTCCACCGTGCCCGGGACCTCGGCCAGGGGGGCCTCCACGTGGTATTCCTCGGACAGGGGATCCCCCTCCTTCACCCGCGCCCGGTGGGGGACGCAGGGGGCCACCCCCTCGGGGAGGGTGTAAACCCGGTCCAGGCCGGTGGTATCCAGGATGGCCAGGAACCTCTTTCCCCCCTCCTCCAGGTAAAAGGCCGTGCCGTCGATGGGGCAGCGCAGGGAGAGGAAGGACTGGGCATCCACCTCCTCCCCTTCCCCCACCTGGAGGAGGGCGGCCGGGACCCGCACCGTGCGGGGGGAGGAGGTGATCTCCACCACCTCCCGGCCGGTTCGGGCGCTCTCCACCTTGGTGACGTGCCCGGCCAGGGGCGCCACCGTGGCATGGGCAGAACGGGTGGTCTTCCGGGCCTCGAAAAGCTCCTCGGCGCGGGGAAGCCCCTGGGTGATGTCCACCCCCACCACGCCCCCGGTGTGGAAGGTGCGCATGGTGAGCTGGGTCCCGGGCTCGCCGATGGACTGGGCGGCGATCACCCCCACGGCGGTGCCCAAATCCACCAACCGGTGGAAAGCGAGGTCCATACCATAACAGAGCTGGCACACCCCTTCTGGGGTCTGGCAGGTGGTGGGGGAGCGGATCACGATCCGGGGCCGCACCCGCACCTTCCCCACCCCGGCGGCCCGGAGCTCGTCCACGAGCTCGGGGGTGAGGGTTTCGTCCTTCCGCACCAAGACGCCCCCGGTCTGGGGGTGGCGCACGTCCTCCACCGCCTTGGTGTGTGCGGCCCGCTCCCGCGCCCCCTGGTCCGAAAGATCCAGCTCCACCTCCAGGTTCCCCACCCGCTCGGCCAGGGCCCTGTCGATCAGGACATTGCGCTCCACCAGTACCTCACCGGTGGCAGGATCGAAGACGGGCGCGGCCGTCACCCGGCCGTAGATGCGCTCGGGGATGGACTCCATGATCCCACCCCCGGCGAAGTACAGGGGGTCTATCTCCACCCCCTGCCGGGTCCCACAATCGTGCTCCCTCACCACCACGTCCACACAGGCATCCACCAGCCGGCGGGTGAGGTAGCCGGCGTCGGCGGTCCTGAGGGCGGTGTCGGCGGTCCCCTTCCGGCCTCCATGGGTGGAGATGAAGTACTCGATGATGGACAGGCCCTCCCGGAAGTTCGAGATCACCGGCCATTCGATGACCCGGCCCTGTGGGTCGGCCATGGGACCGCGCATGCCCGCCAACTGCTTCACCTGGCTCGAGGAACCCCGGGCCCCGGAGGCCACGATCCCCCACACCGGGTTGAACGGGTTCTTGGAGAGGTTCCGCATGGTGGCCCGCTCCACCTCGTCCACCGCCTCCCGCCACACCTGGACCACCGCCTGGAACCGTTGGGCCTCGGTGGCCAGCCCCCGCTGGTACATCCGGTTGATCCGCTCCACCTTGGCCTGGGCCTCCCGGATCAGCTCGTCCTTCTCCGGCGGGATCTCACAGTCCGGGATGGAGATGGTAAGCCCCGAAAGGGTGGCATATGTAAACCCGAGCTCCTTGACCCGATCCAAGAGCTCGCTGGTACGCTGCCAGCCGTAACGCAGGAAGCACTCGAGCACCTTGCGGCGGGTGAGCTTGGAGTCGAATGTGGCCCCGTAGTCCCTGAGGTCTGGGGGGAAGGCGAGGTTGAGCAGGGCGCGCCCCAGGGTGGTGTCGATGATCTCCCCGTCGATGCGGATCTTGATCGGGGAGTGAAGATCGATCACCCCGTGCTCGTAGGCCTTCTGGGCCTCCTCCACCGAGCGGAAGGCCTTGCCCTTTCCCTTTCCTTCAGGATTGAGCAGGGTTAGGTAGAAGAAGCCGTACACTTGATCCTGGGTGGGGACGGCAAGCGGCCCCCCGTGGGCGGGGGAGAGGATGTTCTTGGCCGACAGCATCAGCTCCCTGGCCTCCCTCACCGCCTCCTTGGAAAGGGGCAGGTGCACCGCCATCTGATCGCCGTCGAAGTCGGCGTTGTAGGGGGGGCAGACATGTGGGTGGATCTGGATGGCGTCCCCATCCACGAGGACCGGCTCGAAGGCCTGGATGGAAAGCCGATGTAGGGTGGGGGCCCGGTTGAGGAGCACCGGGTACTCCTTTATCAGCTCGTCCAGGATGTCCCACACCTCGGGGAGCTCCCCAGCGAGGGCACGGTTTTTCACCTCGTCGTAGTCGGAGAAGGGGACGTCCTCCAGGCGCGCCAAAACGAACGGCTTGAAGAGCTCCAGGGCCATCTTCTTGGGGATGCCGCACTGGTGTAGCTTGAGCTTGGGGTTGACCACGATCACGGCCCGGCCGGAGTAGTCCACCCGCCGGCCGAGGAGGTGGCGCCTGAGGCGACCTTGTTTCCCCTGGATCCTCTCGGAGAGGGATTTTAGGGGACGGCCGTCCCGGCCCCGGATGGGGTTGTCCTTCTTCTCGTTGTGGATGAGGGCATCCACCGCCTCCTGCAGCATCCGGCGCTCGTTCCTGAGGATGATCTCCGGGGCCCCCATCTCCATCAGCTTCTTCAGGCGGTTGTTGCGGTTGATGATCCGCCGGTAAAGGTCGTTGAGGTCGGTGGTGGCGAACTTGCCCCCCTCAAGCTGGATCATGGGCCGCAGGGCCGGCGGGAGCACGGGCACCACCTCCAACACCATGTCCTGGGGGCGGTTCCCCGAGCGCTTGAGCTGCTCCACCACCTCCAGCCGGTGGAGCAGCCGGCGCCGCTCCCCTTGGTTGGCGGTGCGATCGAGTTGATCCCAGAGCTCCTCGGAGAGGGCATCCAGATCCAGGCTGGAAAGGAGCCCCTTGATCCCCTCCGCCCCGGTGGCCGCCTCGAAGGTCCCAGGGAAGGCCCGCTCATAGGCCCGTTTCTCCAGGGTGGTGATCTGCTGGCCGGGGCGCAGGGGCACCTCCCCCTTCACCTGGGTCACAAGGAAGGTGAGGTTGTCCACCGTCTCCTCGATGGGCTGCCCCTCCACCCCCTCATAGCGGGCAGCGAGCATCTCCAGCATGGTCTGGGAACACACCTCCCCGGCGGGACGCTCGCAGATGAGCTCCCCGGCTTGTACCTGGTCGCCCTCCTCCACGTACACCTCGGCGTCCATGGTCACCGGGTACTCGTGCCTGCCCACAACGAGGGCGCGGAAGGGTTCCCCATTTTGGAGCTTTCGCTCCTCCACCGCGACCTTCCCGGCCTCCTCGGCCACCACCCGGGGGGCCGAGGTGATCAAGAAGGCCCGCTCCACCTGGAAGGTAAACGCCCCGGACAGGATCCTGACCTCGGTGGCGTAAAGGAGCTCCCCCACCTTCACCCTGGGGGTAGCGGACTGGGTCACGATGTACAGCTCCTCCCGAGAGGTCTCGGTCTCGTAGTAGGCGATCCGCCTAAGATCTCGCCTTTTTATGCCGAGAAGGCGGGAAAGGGGGCTTGCCACCCCCTTCAGGTACCAGAAATGCACCACCGGGCTGGCCAGGCGGATATGCCCCATGTTCACCCGCCGGACCGAGGAATCGGTCACAAGCACCCCACACTTCTCGCAGGTGATCCCCTCGTACTTCTTCCCCTTATACTTGCCACAGCCGCATTCATAGTCGTTCTCGGGGCCGAAGATCTCCTCGGCATAAAGCCCCCCCCGCTCCGGCTTGTGGGTGCGGTAGTTGATGGTCTCGGAATTGGTCACCTCCCCCCGGGACCAGGCCAGCATCTCCTCGGGGGAGGCAAGCAGAAGCTTGATCTTTTTTATATCATCCCCAGAAATCGCCACTTATCCTCACCTCGCTAAAATTAGCCTTCCCTTCGGAAAGGCCCGTCAGCCTTTCTTTTCCCCGTCCTCGCCTGAGGATTCCGGCTTCCTGCGGTACTCGGTGGTGTAAAAACCGCTCCCCTTGTAAACCACCCCGAACCGGGGGAGCAGCCGGGAAACCTCGGCCGACCCACAGGCCACACACCTCACCAACCCCCCGTCGCTTCTTTTAAGAAGCTCCCTAAACTCCGCACCACAGCGGCTGCATTTAAACCGATAGATCGGCATCGGGCACCTCCGTTATGAGGCAATCCAAGAGATTGCAGGGAACATCAACTCGTTAAGTATACCTCCGCGGGAGGGGGGATCAACCCGTCCCCCGGCTGGAGGGGGAGTTCTGAGGGCTGGGGGGCGACTACTAAGAGCCTTTTGGTCTCCTCCTCCCATTCGAAGCGGAAGCACACGTCGCAGGTCTCGCCGCCGGGGAAGCCGGCCACGGCCAAGGCGATGCCGGCTGCCTGCACTACGGCCCGCCGGCGCTCCTCCTCCGTGTACGCGGCCCATCCCGCCCGGGCGAGCACCAGTGGGGACCGGGGCACGGGGAGGTACAGCCTGACATCGGTGGGGAGGAAAAGGGTTTGCAAGGCCGCCTGCTCCTCGGGCTCCAGGGCCACCACCACCTTGAGGTCGGGGGGGAGGAAGAAGAAGTGCCTGAACCCCAAAAGCCGCAGGGTGTTCACGGTGGGGAGCCCCTCTCTTAGGACCGCCAGGAGCCGGCCGGCGTATACCGGGTCGGACAGGGAGCAGAAGCGGGCCTGGTCCAGGTCGCCCTCCAGGCCCAGCTCCCCGGCCAAGGCCTGCAACCCCCTAAGGTCACCCGCCCGTAGATCAAACAGGGCCTCCCTCGGCCACTCACCACGCCGTTCGGCCCGGGTGGGGGGGAGCAGCAGCCCTGACAGGGGGCGGATGATGTGCCCCTCCAGCCCCAGCTGGGCCTCGAGCCGCAGAATCTCCCCCTCCCCCACCCCGCCCTTCTCCACCACCTCCCCGGTCACGATGTACTGGGCGCGCAACCGGCGGGCCATCCGGGCCGCCCGCAAGAGCAGTACCCGACGGCAGGCCCCACAGGGAAAGGGAAGCCCCCCTCCCCCCAGGGCCAGACGCAGGTACTCCCGCTTTAGGGTCTTCGTCCGAAATGGGAGCCGCCTCGCCAGCTCCCGGAAGGCCTGCTGCAGCCCCTCACGCTCCTCAAAAAAGGGAGAGCGAAAGTAGACCACCACTATATCCAGCCCCCATATTTCCTCGGCCAGCTTGAGCGCCAGCCTGCTGGCCAGGCTCCCCGAATAGAGGACGAGGGCTTGGGTCATCAAGCTCCTTTCCTACTTTCGAGGCAGGATAAGACCATACTCCCCGTTCCCCCGGCGGAAGATCACGGCCGGGGAGTCGTCCTCCGAGTTGAAGAACACCAGGAAATCACGGCCACTTGCCTCCAGCTGCAGGGCTGCCTCCTCCGGGCTCATGGGCTTGCGGAAGTAGGTCTCAAGCCGCACGATCCTCACCGAATCAGGATCGGAGGCCGCTGGGGCGGGCTCGGGCTTGCCGGTCTTCCTCTCCACCCGCAGCTGCTCCTTGTACCGCACCAGCTGGCGCTGCAGCTTGTCAACGGCCTGGTCCACGGAGGCATACATGTCCCCGGTCTCCACCTCCGCCTTGACGATCTTCCGGTTCACCAGATGCCCCACCAGCTCCACCCTATGCCTTCCCCGTTCCACATCTAAGATCGCATCGATGCTTACAATCTGATCGAAATAACGGGAAAGCCCATCCACTTTCTTGAGCACGTACTTCTTCAGGACATCCGAATCCGAACTGTACCGCTCCACAATGCGTACCTTCACCTAACCCCCTTTTTAGGATCGTAACACGGGGGTGCGGCCCCCGTCAAGGGATGTGACTGAAATTACGTTCAGTTGTGGAAATTCTGGAGAGGCATCTTCGGAGGTGGCTTATGAGGAGGTGCTCTCCCTCCGGGCCGAGTTCCGGTAAAAAGCCGGAAAAGGCGTGGGCCACGTAGTGTTTGAGCCGGGCCCGATAGGTGATCCCCCGGGCCAGTCGCTCGCAGGAAAGGAGCCCCAGTTCGACGAGCGGGTTTGGGGGTTCCGCCAGGAGGGCGGCCTCGGCGCAGTCGATCCAGGCGGCGAGCTCTGCGGTGGTGTAGGCGCGTGGCTCCCGGGCCACCAGGAAGGCCAAAAGCCGCCTTTGGTGTACTGGAAGCCTTTTCAGCCGGCGCAGCAGCCGGTCCACTTGCCTTAGCACCTCGGGTGGAAGCCCGGTTTCGTCCTCTGGTTGTGCCTCCTGGCAAGCAGGGCTTTCGTCCTCCCCTTCTTTGAGTCGCCGTTCCAGTTCCCGCAACCGGGCCTCCTTCAGGGCGAGCTGGGTCTCCAGCTCCTCCAGGCGGTTTCTCAGCGCCGGCCCGGGGGCGGGGGTGGCCCCGTCCCCGAACCTACGGATGGCTGCCAGGATCTCTCCCCGCACCTGGCGCAACTTGGGGGTCTCCACGGGCTTGAAGGACGGGGTGAACCCCCCGTGGAAGGTGGCCCGCGGGCGGATCCTCACCTTTCGCACCTCCTCTCGGGAGAGGTAGATACACTCCCCCACCCCCAAGCCCGCCACCGTCTCCTTCACCTCCCCCTTGGGCCAGGGGAGGAGCTCCGAGTAAACGCGCATGTCCACCTCGTGCACCACCCGATGGAGGAACAGCATCCCGGCCTGGGTGAGGACGTCTTTCTCCACCTTGGCCGACCGCTGAGAGACGATCACCGCCCCCAGCCCCCGTTTCCTGCCCCGGAGGGCGATGCGGGAGATCACCTCCTTGAGGTCGGTCCTCACCCCCTGGGGGATGAACTCGTGGCACTCCTCGATCCCGATCATGTAGGGTTTTCTGAGCTTTCCGGCCAAGGACCAGATGCGGGTCAGGTACTCCAGGACGAAAAGCTCCCTCTCCTCGGCAAGCATGTCCGAAACGTCCAGGATCACCGGCACCCCCTCCCTGAGGGAGAGCTCCGCCACCCCGGGAGCGGCGTCCAGCCCCAGGCCGATGTCCACGTTCTCCCCGGAGCCCACTACCAACACCTCGTATTTTTCCTTTAGCCCAAAGTACTCACCGTCTATATCGACGATGGAAAGGGGATAACGGGCAGAGAGCAGCTCCTCGAAGATGACCCCGGCGGTGTTGGACTTCCCCGAGCCCCGGATCCCCAGGATGGCCACGCACTGGCCGATGACCTCGGATAGGGGCAGGGAAAGGTCGGGTCCCAGGTTCAAAGCTCGCATCCCAACGTCAAATTAACCCCAGGTGGGTCCCCCCGCCAGGGAAGGGGAAAGTCAAAAGGGGGACATGGGGGATGTTACCGGCGTTACCTTTGGCCTTTAAGCAAGGCCCGTGCCAGCTGCAGGGCCTGGTGGCGGGAGGTTATCTCCCCCGCCAGGATCCTCTCGTGCAGTTCGGCCAGGACCTTGCCCAGCCTGGGGCCGGGGGGCTCACCCAGGGCGATGAGGTCGTCCCCGGAGATGAGCTCCCGGGCGCGCCTCAGCCCCTGTACTCGGCAGACGTGCTGATGGAGGCTTACCACCCGGGAAAGGAGTGGAAGCCAGGCCGAGGCCCGGTGAGCGGAGGCCTCGGCGTCGCAGATAAATAGGCGCAGAAGGTCCGAGAAGGCGGGGAAGCGGTGGGTGAACTCCTCCAGGGGCGCCCCCTCGTCCTCCCCCACGGAAAGTAGCTTCACCTGTTTTCCTAGCCCCATCTCGGCGAGGCGCCCGGCCCGCATGTGCTCCCGCACCAGGAAACGCACCCGCTCGATCTCCGCGCCGGAGAACCGCAGCCGGCGCAGGGCCTCCTCGGCCAGTTCCCCCCCGATGAGCTCATGCCCCCCGGTGTGCCGGCCGCCCGTGCGGGCCAGGGCCACCCCCTTCCCCACGTCGTGAAACAGGACCCCCAGCTTCACAAGGAAAGAAAAGCCCAAGGAGTCGGCCACCTCCAGGGCGAGGACGGTGTGGGAAAACACATCCCCTTCCGGGTGGTACTCCTCCGGCTGCGGCACCCCCTTGAGGGAGGAGATCTCAGGAAGGATCTTCTCCAACAGGCCAAGCTCATCGAGGAGCCGGAAGCCGCGGGAGGAACGGGGAGTAGTCAGAATCTTCACAAGCTCATCACGAATCCTCTCCCAGGCTATCTTTGTGATGTTCTCAGCGTTCTCTCTTATCGCCCTTCGGGTGGCCCCCTCGATCTCGAAGCCGAGCTGGCAGGCCAACCTCACCGCCCGGAGCATCCTGAGGTAGTCCTCGGAGAAGCGGGCCCGGGGGTCGCCGATGGCCCGGATGACCCCCGCCGAAAGATCTGCCATCCCCCCCACCCGGTCGATGACCTCCCCGTCGGGCGTGGCGGCGAGGCCGTTCACCGTGAAATCCCTTCTTCTTAGGTCCTCCTCCAGGCTGGTCCAGGAGACGTCATCCGGCCGGCGGCCGTCGGAGTAGCCGTGCTCTGCCCGGAAGGTGGCCACCTCGTACTGGCGGCCATCCGGGGCCACCACCACCACCACCCCAAACGATTCCCCCACCGTCAGGACCGGCCGGTCCCGGAACAGCCACCGCACCTCCTGCGGGGGGGCGGAGGTGGCGATGTCCACCTCCCGGGGGACGCAAGGCCTCCCGGAAAGGGAGGCCAACAAAAGGTCCCGCACCGCCCCCCCCACGATCACCGCCTGGTGGCCGGCCGAGCCCAGCCTCCCCAGGATCTCCCCCACGAACGGGTGGGTGGAAAGCAGCCGCTCCATATCGATCCCCATGCCCCCATTATGCGGTAGGAAGGCCCCCTGCCTCCATCGGCCCACACAAACCGCATTGTACAAGCCGCAAAGACCTTCTATGCTCCTTGCAAGCCCAAAGGGGCACGACTAGGATTTCTGGAGGTGACGGCTATGGAGCACGAGCTTGTCAAGGACGCCAAGGCCCACATGGAGAAGACGCTGGAGGTGTTTAAGGCGGAGCTTTCCAAGGTGCACACCGGGCGGGCCAATCCCGCCTTGCTCGAGGACGTGGTGGTCGACTACTACGGCACCCCCACCCCCCTCAAGCACCTGGCCAACATCGTGGCCCCGGACCCGGACATGATCGTGGTGCGCCCGTTCGACAGGTCCCAGATCGGGGCGATAGAACGGGCCATCATGGCCGCCGACCTCGGCCTCAACCCCCAGAACGACGGGCAGATCGTGCGGGTAAAGGTCCCCCGGCTCACAGAACAGCGTCGGAACGAGCTGGTGAAGCTCGTCCGGGGGAAGGGGGAGGAGGCCAAGGTCGCCTTGCGCAACATCCGCCGAGAGGTAAGGGAGAAGCTGGAGGCACAGAAGAAGGAGGGGGCCATCTCCGAGGACGATTTCTTCCAGCTACGGGAAAGACTGGACAAGCTCACCCAGGATTATTCCAGCCAGGTGGACGAGCTGGTGAAAGAAAAGAGCGAGGAGATGCGCACCCTGTGAGGACTGACTTCTTAAGGGCCGCCCTGGTGGGCTTCCCCGAGGCGGCCGCGGTGGGTTTACCTTTGGCTATCGGACTTGCCTTCCTTTCCCCGGCCTGGGGAGGGGGGGTGGTGGTGGGGCTCCTGGCGGTGGCGGTCGGGCGGCTGGTGGGGGCCCTGTTCCTCCTCAACCTGCCCCGGGAAGGGCGTGGGGGCTTGGCCGCCGGGCTCATGGGGGTGGCGCGCCTCTCCCTGGTGGCCGGGATCGCCATGGGGGGGATAGCCGCAGGACTCCCCCCCCTTCCCGTAGCAGGGGGCCTGGCCCTGCCCCCCCTTGTGCTCTGGGCCAAGCTGGTTATCCTTCACAAACCGTCATGTCAGGACAGCTAGGGAAGAAGCTCATCCTCCACCTCAAGGTGGGGGGGGTGGATATCGCCTTCGACCTTGCGGTCATGGCGGTGGCGGTGGGGGTTACCTTGCTACTTCTGCTCCTCTCCTGGTGGCTCCGCCGGGGGCTCCCCCATGACCCCGAGGCCCCGCCCACCCGCCGGGCGGCGTTCCTCGCAGCTGCCATGGAGCTTGCCGAGACCCAGCTTTTGGGAGGGCTGCCAGGGCGCCTGGCCCGGGACCTCCTCCCGTTCATCACCACCCTCTTCCTGTACGTGCTCCTTTGCAACTGGGCAAGCATCCTCCCCATCCCCTACATCGCCTCCCCCACCCAGGACGTAAACGTCACCTTCAGCTTGGCCATCATGGTGTACACCATGGTCCACGTTTACGGGGCCCGGGAGCGGGGCCTTAAAAAACACCTCCGGAGCTACCTCGAGCCGTACCCTTTCCTCCTCCCCATGAACCTGATCGGAGACTTCGGCCGGACGCTATCGCATGCCTTTCGTCTTTTCGGGAACATCCTGGGTGGGGCGATCCTCACCGCCATCGTGCTGGAGCTGGCGGGGAAGGCCATGAGGTACCTTTTCCTCGCCCCGTTTGCCCTGGTGGGGGGGGTAGCCGTGGGCACCTTCCTCAACCTTTGGTTCGGCCTGTTTGTGGGGGCGATACAGGCCCTTGTGTTCGCGCTTTTGGCTTCGGCTTATATCCAGATCGCCGTGGAGTGAAGGAGGTTTGAATGACGGGAGCGGACATCGTCGCGGCGGCAAAGTACCTGGCCGCAGGGATCGCCATGGGGCTGGGGGCCATCGGCCCGGCCATCGGGGAGGGGATCGCAGCCGCCCATGCCCTGGACGGGATGGCCCGCCAGCCGGAGATGGAGGCCTCCCTCCTCAGGACGATGATCATCGGCCAGGCCATCACCGAGTCCACCGGGGTCTATTCCCTCGTGGTGGCCATCATCCTGATCTTCGTGGCCTAAGGAGGCGGGGATGCATCTGGAGTGGGGGACCATCGTAAAGAGCATCAACTGGACCTTCGTCTTCAACCTGATCAACTTCGCCCTGCTCCTGTGGCTGCTCAAGCGCCTGGTTTATCGGCCGGCCTTGAGGTGGCTGGATGCCCGCCGGGCCCGAGAGGAGGAGCGGCTAGCCAAGGCCAGGGAGGCGGAGGAGGCGGCCCGAAAGCTCGCCCAAGAGCGGGAGGAGGCCCTGGCCCAGGCCAACCGCAAGGCCCAGAGGATCCTGGAGGAGGCCGAGGCCCAGGCCCAAAAGATCCTGAAGGAGGCGCGCGCCGAGGCCCGCCTCCAGGCCCAGCACATCCTCCAGGAGGCACAGGCATCCGCCGCCCGGGCGGTGGATGAAGCCCTGGCCGAACTCCGCCGGTCCTATGCGGAGCTGGTGGTTTTGGGCGCCAGCCAGGTCCTGGAGCGCGAGGTGCGGCCCGAGGACCACCGGCGGCTCCTCTCCGAGCTCTCCCAGAGGATCGACGCCCGGCTTCTGTCCTAGCCATGTCCCTGGAGGCGATCGCCGGCCGGTACGCCCAAGCCCTGTACGAGGTGGCGGAAGAAGAGGGCCTGGAGGACCGGATCGGGGCCGAACTCGCCCGGCTCGCGTCCTTGTGGGAAGCGCTCCCGGAGCTGGCGGGTTTCCTCACCCACCCCCAGGTCCCCCACCGCGAGAAGGAGCGGTTGATGAAGTCCCTGGGGCAAGGGATGCATCCCTACGTTCAGAACCTTTTGGTGTTGCTGGTGAGGAAGGGGCGGGCAGGGCTCCTGCCGGCCATCGGGGAGGGGTTCCTGAAGGCGGCGGAGGGGCAGGGCAAGCTGGTCCATGTGGTGCTGCGTTCGGCCCGGGAGGTGTCGGCGGAGGAGATCTCTGCCCTGCGGGGAAGGCTTGAGGGGTTGCTGAAAAAGCCGGTGGCGATCTCAGTGGAGCGGGCGCCGGAGCTCCTGGCTGGGGCGGAGCTCAGGGTGCGGGGGAGGCGGCTGGACGCCTCGGTGCGGGGCAGGCTGGCGAAACTCTCCGCCGGGCTCAAGGGGTGAGGGATATGGCGAAAGCGGATGAGATAGCGGCGGTCCTCCGGCAGCAGATCAGGAGCCTGGGGGCGGACCTCAAGATGGAGGAGGTGGGGGTGGTGGTGGAGGTGGGCGACGGCATCGCCCGGGTATGGGGCCTCCGCTCGGCGGTGGCCTCCGAGCTCCTCCGCTTCCCCGGAGACATCTATGGCCTCGTCCTCGACCTCCAGGAGGACTCGGTGGGGGTGGCCCTCCTCGGGCCGGACGAGGGGATCAAGGAGGGGGACGAGGTAAGGCGCACCGGCAGGGTCCTCCAGACCCCGGTGGGGGAAGGTTTTCTGGGCCGGGTGGTGGACCCGCTTGGCCGCCCCCTGGACGGGGGACCCCCGATCGAGCCCGCCGGCTACCGCAAGACCGACGAGAAGGCCCCCGGGGTGATAGCAAGAAAGCCGGTGGACACCCCGCTTCAGACCGGGATCAAGTGCATCGACGCCCTCACCCCCATCGGCCGGGGCCAAAGGGAGCTCATCATCGGCGACCGTCGCACCGGGAAGACCGCCATCGCCATCGACACCATCATCAACCAAAAGGGGCAGGGCGTTTTCTGCATCTACGTAGCCATTGGCCAGAAGTCCTCCACCATCGCCAAGGTGGTGGACGCCCTCAAGCGCTACGGGGCCATGGAATACACGGTCGTGGTGGCGGCGGCGGCCGAGGACCCAGCCCCCCTCCAGTACATCGCCCCCTACGCCGGCTGCGCCATGGGGGAGTACTTCCGGGATAAGGGCCAGGACGCCCTGATCATCTACGACGACCTCTCGAAGCACGCGGTGGCCTACCGGGAGATCTCGCTGCTTCTCAGGCGGCCGCCGGGCAGGGAGGCGTATCCAGGTGATATCTTCTACACCCACTCCCGGCTCCTGGAGCGGGCGGCCAGGCTCTCGGACGAGCACGGCGGGGGCTCCCTCACCGCCCTCCCCATCGTGGAGACCAAAGCCGGGGACATCACCTCCTACATCCCCACCAACCTCATCTCCATCACCGACGGACAGATCTACCTTGAGGCGGATCTATTCAACAAGGGGCAGCGGCCGGCCATGAACGCGGGGCTTTCGGTTTCCCGGGTGGGGGGGGCGGCTCAAATCCCGGCCATGAAGGAGGTGGCAGGACAACTTCGCCTGGAGCTGGCGCAGTACCGGGACCTGGCGGCGTTCGCCGAGTTCGCCCAGGAGCTGGACGAGGCCTCCCGGGCCCAGCTGGCCCGCGGGGAGCGGGTGATGGAGGTCCTAAAGCAGCCCCAGTTCCAGCCCATGCCGGTGGAGGAGCAGATCGCCATCCTGTACGTCGCGGTGTCCGGACACTTGGATGACCTGCCGGTGGAGGCGGTGAGCTCCTTCGAGGGACGCTTCCTCGCCTACCTCAGGGAGGAGCACAAAGAGGTGCTGGAGGAGCTGCGGCGGGAAAGGCATATGACCGACTCCGTCCGAAAGGGGCTGGAAGCCGCGGTCAAGGCGTTCAAGGACTCCTTCCGAGCGTGACGAGGTGAAACCGTGAGACCAATCTTTCGTAGCAAGTCGAGGGAGCGGCCCGCAAGGGACCCGTCACGCGTCACCGGTCACGTGTCACCGCGGTAGCAATGGCTAAGAAAACCAGGCAGATCCTAAGGCGCATCCAGAACGTAAGGCACGTGCGCCAGATCACGAAGGCGATGTACGCCATCGCTGCAACGCAGGTGATCCAGAGGAAGAGGGCCCTTTCCTCCGCCCGCCCTTCCGGGGAGGGGATCGGGGCGGTGCTCGCGCGGCTGTGGGCGGCTGCCGGGGTTGGGGGGATTGAACATCCGTGGTTTTCCCCCTCCGGCCGGCCCGGGGCGGCCATCCTGGTGGTCAACTCCGACCGGGGCCTGTGCGGCCGTTATGTAGGGGATATCAACCGGGCGGCGGCGGAGCTGGCCGAGGAAAAGGGGGGGGCGAGGATCCTGGCCGGGGGGGACAAGGCATGGCGGTTCTTCCGCACCCGGCCCTGGCCGGTGGTGGCCACCTACCGCCACGCCTACGAGCGCCCCACCCTGGAGGTGGCCAGGAAGATCTCCACCGACCTGGAGGGGGAGTATGCCGAGGTGGGGGAGGTGTGGGCGGTCTACATGGACTTCCGGGGGGAGCTCTCCCAAAAGGTGGTGCGGGAGAGGCTCCTCCCCTTGGAGGTCCCCCGGGCGGAACCCCAGGACCTCATCCTGGAGCCTGCCCTGCCCCGGCTCCTCGACCACGCCGCCCGGCTTTACCTGCTGGAGAAGACCTTCCTGATCCTGCTTTCCGCCAAGGCCTCAGAACAAGCGATCCGCCGCCAGACCATGAAGGCGGCCACCGACAACGCCGACGAGCTTATAGAAAAGCTGACCCTGGTTTACAATAAGGCCCGCCAACACGGGATCACCGCAGAGCTGGCGGACATCATGGGCGGGGCAGAGGCCCTAAGGAGTGCAGAATGAGCATGGAACATGAGATAGAGGGTTGGATCACCTCCATCCGCGGCCCGGTGGTGGACGTGCGCTTCCCCCGGGGGCACCTGCCCCCCTTAAAGCAGGCGTTGGTGGTGCCCCGGGAGGGAAAAGACCTGGTGCTGGAGGTAGCCCAGCACCTGGGGGACTCCGAGGTGCGGGCCATCGCCATGGACACCACCGACGGCCTAAAACGTGGGGACAGGGTCCTTGACACCGGCGGCCCCATCACCGTCCCCGTGGGCCCTGAAACCCTGGGGAGGATGTTCGACCTCACCGGAAACCCCATCGATGAGCTCCCTCCCCCGGAGGTGAAAAAGCGCTACCCCATCCACCGGGAGCCGCCCCAGCTCTCCGACCTCTCGGTGGAGGACGAGGTCCTGGAGACCGGGATCAAGGTGATCGACCTCATCGCCCCGATCCCGAAAGGGGGGAAGGTGGGCCTGTTCGGCGGGGCCGGGGTGGGGAAGACCGTCCTCATCATGGAACTCATCCGGGCCATTGCCTACGAGCACAAGGGGTTTTCCGTCTTCGCCGGGGTGGGGGAGCGCTCCCGGGAGGGGAACGAGCTTTACCTTGAGATGAAACGGGCCGGGGTCCTCCCCAACACCGTGCTCGTCTACGGGCAGATGAACGAGCCCCCAGGGGCACGCTTCCGGGTGGGCCTCTCCGGGGTCACCATGGCCGAGTACTTCCGGGACGAGGAAGGCAAAGACGTGCTCCTTTTCATCGACAACATCTTCCGGTTCGCCCAGGCAGGTTCAGAGGTCTCTGCCCTGCTTGGGCGGATGCCCTCCGAGGTGGGGTACCAGCCCACGCTCGCCACCGAGATGGCCGAGCTCCAGGAGCGGATCACCTCCACCCACCGGGGCTCCATCACCTCGGTACAAGCCGTGTACGTCCCGGCCGACGACCTCACCGACCCTGCCCCGGCCACCGTGTTCGCGCACCTCGATGCCACCATCACCCTGACGCGGGAGCTGGCCGAGAAGGGGATCTATCCGGCAGTGGACCCGCTCCAGTCCGACTCCCGCCTCATGGACCCGCGCGTCCTTTCCCGGGAGCATTATGAAGTGGCCCAAAGGACCCGGGCCATCCTCCAGCGCCATCAGGACCTGCAGGACATCATCGCCATCATGGGGATGGAGGAGCTCTCCGAGGAAGACCAGACCATCGTCATGCGGGCCCGTAAGATCCAGCGGTTCATGGCCCAGCCCTTCCACGTGGCCGAACACTTCACCGGCAGGAAGGGCGCATACGTGAGGATCGAGGATACAGTGCGGGGGTTCAAGCTGATCTGCGATGGGGAGCTAGACGACGTTCCGGAGCAGGCCTTCTACATGCGGGGCACCATCGAGGAGGTACTGGAGGAGGCAAGGAGGCTCCGCAAGACCTAAGCGGGCCTAGAGGAGGATGGCCAGGGCACCGAAGACGGCCTTGATCCCAAGCAGCACCAACACCAACGTCCGCTCCCTGAGCCCCCGGTGAGCTTCATGAGGAGCTGAGGCAGGCACCCATCCTGACCAAGCTTCCCCGCCCAGCCCTGAGAGGGGAACTTGCGCAGGCCCTTAACAAAGGCGTAGATGATGAGGCCGGCGCCCGATCATCACCGAGCTGGCGAGGAGCAGGGCCTTCACCCACTGCCGGAGGCCCATGAGGTCATACCACCCCGATGAGGGTGGTCAAGAGCACCGCGAGGAGCTACACGTAGTTCACCGGGAAAAGGCCAGAAGCACCCCAGCCCCGACCCCCGCCATGAGGCCCCCAGCTTGAGGATGGGGGGCTGGCCGGGCTTGTTCACGTCCCTCCCCACGATGCCCACCCGCCTGAGCTTGGGGATCAAGGCCCAGGCCGAAAAAGGCCACCACAAACCGTGAGGATCAACTGGCCCCTTCTTACCCCTTACGGCGGACGATGAGGAAGCGGCCCTCCTGGCCGATCACCTCCACCCGGTCCCCGGCCTGCACCGGCTGTCCCTGACAGCGGGCCCGCCAATACTCCCCCCGCACCAGCACCCACCCCTCCGGGGCCAGATCCCCCTTGGCCACCCCCTCCAACCCCACCATGGTGGTCAGGGGCCGCGCCAGCCGCCTTTGGGCAAGTAGTCCCTTAGAAAATATAAAAATCAAGATCGAGGTGAGCGTGCCAACCGTGGCCGCCACCGTGACCCAGGAGAGCCCGATCACCGGCGAGTCCAGCTCAAAAAGGGAAAGGGAACCGATCACCGGGCTCACCACCCCGCCGGTGGTCAGGATGCCGTTCGTCGGGGTGAAGGCATCCAGCACCATGAGGAGCACCCCGAACAGGACGAGGCCGATCCCCACCAGGTTTATCGGCAGGATCTGTAGGCCCAAAAGGGCGAGGAGCAGGGAGATCCCCCCCACCGCAAGCCCCAGCCCAATCCCGGGGGAGAAGAACTCGTAGATAAGCCCGTAAAGGCCCAGCATGAGCAGGATGTAAACCAGGTTCGGATCGGCAAGGTAGGAGAAAAGCCGGTCCTTTAGGGACATCCCCACCTCCCGCAGCCCGAGGCCGGCGGTCTTAAGGGTCCTCCCATCGGGGAGTATGTAGCCGTCGAGCTTCTGAAGGAGCTCGGGGATGGAGTCGGCCAAAAGGTCGATGACCCCCAGCTCCAGGGCCTGGGTGGCGGTGGCGGTGACCGATTCCCGTACCGCCCGTTCCGCCCAGTCGGCGTTGCGGCCGCGGAGCTCCGCGATGGCCCGGATGCGGGAGGCCGCGTCGTTCACCGCCTTCTGGACGGTGGGGTCCTCTTCCCCCGGGGTCTGGCCGGTGATGGCCACGGGGTGCGCCGCCCCCACGCTGGTCCCCCGGGCCATGGCCGCCACGTCCGCCGCCAGGAGGATGAAGGTCCCGGCCGAGGCGGCCCGCGCCCCCGGCGGCCCCACCCACACCACCACCGGCACTGCGCAGTCCAGGATGGCCTCCACCATGTCCTTCATGGAGGAGTCCAACCCCCCGGGGGTGTCAAGCTCCAGGATCACGAGCCCGGCCCCGGAGGCCTCAGCCCGCCCCAGCTCCCGCAGGACATAACCCCGGCTGGCCGGGTTTATCGACCCGTCCACGGTGAGCTTCACTATCTCCCCCCCCAGGGCCACTGCCCCCAGCAGCACCAAGAACACGCCCAACCCCAGGCTGCGGGACATCACACCCCATTTTATCACGACAACCTCGCGCCCACTTGCCAACCCCCACCACCCCGGTATAATGCACCATACGAAAGACGTATGATGTATGTCAAAAGGGGGTGATGGGCGGGGAGGAGTCAAGGGGTTGAGGTGAAGGATATTAGGAGCTCAAAAGGAGGTGTGTTGTGAAGGGGAATTGGCGATGGCTTTTGGTGGCAGGGTTGGTGTTTTCTCTTCCGGCTTTTTCCCAACTTGCCCCCGGCCTCCCGCGGGAGGAGACCCTGATCGTGAACCAGCTCACCGGCCGGACCGGGGCCCCGGACAACTTCAACGAGTGGGTGGGCTGGAAGTGGCGTGATCGGGGGATGCAGCAGCTCATGAACGAGCCGCTTTGGTCCATCGATTTCGCCAGCGGCGAGGTCATAAATGGGCTTGCTTCCGCCCCCCCGGAGTACAACGACGATTTCACCCAGGTGACCATCCACCTGCGGGAGGGGGTCTACTGGTCGGATGGAATCCCCATCACCGCCGATGACGTGGTGTTCACCATCGAGCTCATCAAGGCCACCCCGGGGATGAACTATCAGGCCCCCATGGAGAACAACGTGGAGAGGGCGTATGCCCTCGACCAGCACACCGTGGTGATCGAGCTCAAGCAGCCAAACTCCCGCTTCCACACCTACTTCCTGGACCGGTGGGGGTGCCTTTGGGTGATGCCCAAGCACGTCTTTGAGGAGGTGGAGGACCCCCTCACCTTCCAGTTCAACCCGCCGGTCTCAAGCGGCCCGTACGTGCTCCACAGCTACGATTCGGGGGGCTACTGGACGGTGTGGGAGAGAAGGGAGGACTGGGATAGGACCCCCACCGGTATCCTGTTTGGAATGCCCAAGCCCAAGTACGTGGTGGTCAGGGCCTATGGGGACCCCGCCTCCAAGGTGTTGGGGATGCTCCGGCATGAGCTGGACGCCGCCGATCTCACCGCCGAGGCCCTGAAGGCGGCCCTGGCCCAAGGGCGGACGATCCGCGCCTACCAGCCCTCTTTCCCCTGGGTGGTGAACTCAGACCCCTGCATCACCGGCCTCACCTTCAACACCGCGGTCCCCCCCTATGACAACCCCGAGGTCCGCTGGGCCCTCGCCCTTTCCATCGACATCGTGAAGTACACCTCCATCGCAGTGGACGGGATGGCCCCGGTGAGCCCCCTCCACATCCCCTACCTCCCCGGCTACAAGGCCCTCTTCTTCGAGCCGATGGAGGAATGGCTTGAGGAGTTCACCCTCGATCTCGGGAACGGGGAGACCTTCAAGCCCTATGACCCCGAGGTCCCGCTAAGGCTTGCCGAACTTGCCAGAAGCCGTGGCTATGCGGTGCCCGACGATCCGGAGGCGATCCGGGCCGCGTTCGGCCCCGGGTGGTGGAAGTACGCACCCGATGTGGCGGAAAAGCTCCTTAAAAAGAATGGCTTCTATCGCGACGATCAGGGCCGGTGGCATCTGCCTGATGGGTCCCTCTGGCGGATCCGGGTCCTGGGCCGGTCGGACCTTTCGCACCTTTCCACCCGGAACGCGGTGGCCGCAGCCCAAGCTTGGAAGGAGTTCGGGATCGAGGCCGAGGCGGTGCCCAGCGTGGACTTCTCGAGCCTGGGGCTCACGGGCCAGTTCGAGGTGACCACCGACTGGCCGGCGTTTGAGCCATGGGGGGCAGGGGCTGACCTCTACCGCACCCTGAGCCCGTTCCACTCCGATAACGTCGCCCCCATCGGCGAGACCACTCCCGGACATCAGTCCCGCTGGAGCAGCCCAGAGCTAGACCGGCTGATCGACCAGATGGAGGCCACCGATCCCACCGATGAGGCGGCCACTGCCGCCCTGGGGGTGGAAGCCTTGAAGGTCCTCATCCAAAACTTGCCCAGCATCCCCACCTTCAACTACATCGGGTTCGCCGCCTTCGACGAGTACTACTGGACCAACTGGCCCAGCCTGGAGAACCCCTACGCCCAACCCTACGTGCACTGGGGGCCATTGAAGTACATGCTGCCGTTCCTTGAGCCCACGGGAAGGTAAGCCAATCCCCCCGGACGGCCGCCGGCCGTCCGGGGGTCTTTCCTAAGGGAGGAGGGTTGCAGCTCTTCAAACGCTACTTCCTGCCAAGGCTGGTACAGTATTTGCTTGTAACCTTCCTGGGGATAAACGCGGCCTTCTTCATCCCCCGCCTCTTCCCCAGCGACCCGGTCCTGGAGACGATAGGTGCCATCCGCTCCCAGGGCACTTATCTTGACCCGGCCACGGTGGAGGAGTTCATAGAGGACCTGCGGGAGCTTTACGGGCTTGAAGGGACATTGGGGCAGCAGTATACATCCTTCTGGAAAAGGCTTTTCAGAGGGGATCTCGGGATATCCCTTTTCCAGTTCCCGGAGCCGGTTTTGGGGCTCATCGGGAAGGCCCTCCCCTGGACCGTGGGGCTCCTTTTGACCTCCACGCTTGCCTCCTGGCTTTTGGGGCTGATGGTGGGGGGGATAGCCGGTTACCGTCCCGATCGGCCTTGGGTGAGGGCGTTGGATGCGCTGAGCATGCTCATCCGCCCCCTCCCCTACTACATCTTCGCCTTCCTCCTCCTGATCCTTTTCGCGTACGTCCTCCCCTGGTTCCCCTTGGGGGGAGGGAGCAGCATCGGCTGGCGGCCGGAGCCCAGCCTCCGTTTCCTGGGCGATCTGGCAAGGCATGCCTTCCTCCCCTTCCTCTCCCTCACCGTGCTCGGCACGGCCTCCATGTACCAGATGACGAAACTGGTGGTACAGAACCTCAACGCCGAGGAGTTCGTGCAGTATGCCCAGTTGGGCGGGGTAAAGGGGCGGGTTATCATCTTCAAGTACGTGCTCAGGAACGCCATGCTCCCCTTGTTCACCAACCTCGTCCTCTCCCTAGGCCAGATCTTCGGGGGCGCCCTGATAACGGAGATCGTCTTCTCCTACCCGGGCCTTGGGACCCTCACCTACCACGCCGTGGTCTCCGGGGACTACAACCTGATCCTGGGCGTGACCACCATCTCGGTGGTGGCGGTGACCACCGGGATCCTTTTTTCCGACCTCGTCTATCCGCTCCTTGACCCCAGGGTGAGGTACCGATGAGGGTGCTTGGGGATCTCTTCCGGGACTTCCGGTTTGCGGTGAGCTTCGGGGTGCTGGTGGTGTTGGTGGGGTTGGTGGCCCTTTCCGCCTTCTCCCCCTATGACCCCACCCGGTGGCTGCAGGTGCCCAAAGACCTTCCCCCCAGCCGGGAACACCCCCTCGGCACCAACTCCAAAGGGCAAGACGTCTTCTGGCAGGCCACCTTCGCCATCCGCAACTCGCTTCTGGTCGCCCTGATAGCGGCCGTCCTATCCCGGGCCATAGCCGTCCTCATCGGGCTTGTGGCCGGCTTCCGGGGCGGGATGGCGGACCGGCTCCTCATGTTCATCACCGACAGCTTCCTGGTGATGCCGCTTTTCCTTTTCATCGTGCTTCTGGCCATGCTCCTTAAGAACAGGCTCTCCTTGACCGGCTTGGGGTTGCTCCTTGGGATCTTCGGCTGGGCGTGGGATGCCCGGGTGATCCGGTCCCAGGTCCTAAGCCTCCGGGAGCGGGGGTTCACCAAGACGGCGATCCTCTCGGGGACCAAGACCCTGCCGCTCGTTTCCAAGGAGTACATCCCGCATGTTCTGCCCATCATCTTCAGCACCCTGATAAACAACATGTCCTGGGCCATCGGGATGGAGATCACCCTGGCCATCCTGGGGCTTCTGAACATGGACATCCCCACCTTAGGGGTGATGCTCCAGTGGGCGATCAGCTACCAGGCCTTGCTCTTGGGCTACTGGTGGTGGTACCTCACCCCCACCGTCTTGGCCGTGCTCCTTTTCATAGCCCTGTATTGGCTTTCGGTGAGCATCAGCGAGTATCTGGATCCCCGTAGCCGGGTGCAGCGGGTGGGGGCAAGATGACCTGGGCCCTGAAGGCGGCGGACCTCAAGGCCTACTACGTGCTCCAGATCTATGGGAAGAAGAAGGTGATCCGGGCGGTGGACGGGGTGGACCTTGTGGTGGAGGAGGGGGAGGTCTACGGGATCGCCGGGGAATCCGGCTGCGGGAAGACCACCCTCCTCAAGGCCCTGCTCTCCGCGGTCCAACCCCCCCTCCGGCTGATGGGGGGGGAGGTCTGGTACCGGGTGGACGGCGAACCAGTGGACGTATTTGGTCTCAAGAAGGAGAGGATCAGGAAGCTCCGTTGGGAGTTCATCGCCTACGTCCCCCAGGGCTCCATGCACGTCTTGAACCCCGTGCGCAGGATCGGACATACCTTCGAGGACTTCCTTGAAAGCCACACTGGCGCAAGGAGGCAGGGGCTGTCGCTTGCCAAGGAGCACCTGGCGGAGCTGGGCCTGCCGGCCCGGCTCCTCAAGGCCTACCCCCACCAGCTCTCAGGGGGGATGCGCCAACGGGTGACCATAGCCCTGGCCTCCGTACTCTCCCCCCGGATCCTGATCGCCGATGAGCCCACCACCGCGCTCGATGTGGTGATGCAAAGGGCGGTGATTCAACTCCTCAAGGAGATCCAGAAAAAGCTCCATAACACGGTGGTGGTGGTCACCCACGACATGGGGGTACACGCGAACCTGGCCGACAGGATGGGGATCATGTACGCGGGGAGGCTGGTGGAGGAGGCCCCGGTGGAGGAGCTCTTTGGATCCCCTCTTCACCCATACACGCGGTACCTCATCGATTCCCTCCCCAGGCTGGGGGACAAATCCACCCGGGCGAGCACCCCGGGAGCCCCACCCTCCCTGGCCGAGCCGCCGCCCGGCTGTCCCTTCCACCCCCGCTGCCCGTACGCCATGGAGCCCTGCCGCAAAGAGGGGCCGGAGCCGGTGGAGGGGAAGCCCGGGCACAAGGTGGCCTGCTGGCTGAGGCGCGGTGAGGAAGATGGCTGAGCTGCTCCGGCTTAAGGAGGTGACCAAGGTCTTCTCCCTGGGCGGGGGCCTTGCGCGGATCAGGATCACCGCGGTGTACAGGGTGTCGTTCTCCGTCCAGCGGGCAGAGGTATTCGGCCTGGTGGGGGAATCGGGCTGCGGGAAGACCACCACCGCCCACCTGATCCTCGGGTTCGAGGCGCCCACCTCAGGGGAGATCCTCTACCTGGGAGGGGAGGGGGGGGCGGTCCGGATCTCCCCCCAAAGGAGGGTCAAGGACATCCAAGCGGTGTTCCAAAACCCCTTTGAGACTTTCAACCCCTTGCGGCCGGTGGAGCGCTACTTCTTCGAGACCCTTAAGAACTACGGGTTGGCCAGGACAAAAAAGGAGCAGGTGGCCAGGATCGACGAGGCCCTGCGGGCGGTGGGGCTCTCCTACCGAGAGCTCTCCGACCGCTACCCCAGTGAGTTCTCCGGGGGACAGTTGCAGCGCATCTCCGTGGCCAAGGCGCTCCTCACCGCCCCCTCCCTCCTGATCGCGGACGAACCGGTCTCCATGGTGGACGCCTCCCTGCGCATGTCCATCGTCAACCTGTTCAGGAAACTCCGGGATGAGCTCGGCCTGAGCGTGATCTACATAACTCACGATCTTGCCACCGCCTATTACATCTGTGACCGGGTGGCGGTCATGTTCCGGGGCAACATCGTGGAGCTGGGAAGGGCGGAAAAGGTGCTCCTCTCCCCCCTCCACCCCTACACCCGGCTCCTGCGGCAGTCCATCCCGGAGGCCGACCCGGCCAGACGGTGGACGGGCCGCCTAGAGCTCCAGGAGACCCAAGAAGAGGAGTACCTCCGGCGGGGGTGCAAGTTCGCCGGAAGATGCCCCCAGCGCCTGGGGCGCTGCACAGAGGAGATGCCCCCGGCCATAGAAGTCGAGGGGACAACGGTCAGGTGCTTCCTCTACAACAAGGAGGAAAACGATGTCACAGGAACTGTTCAAAAAACGAAGCATCCCTCCTGAGATGCGGGCAAGGGACCTCCTCTCCCGGATGACCCTGGAGGAGAAGCTGGCCCAGCTGGGGGCGGTCTGGGGCTATGAGCTCCTTGAGGAGGGGAGGTTTTCGCAGGAGAAGGCCAAAGAGCTCATCCCCCACGGCATCGGGAGCCTCACCCGCCCGGCGGGATCTACCGGGCTTCAGCCGGAGGAGGTAGCGGAGTTCGTCAACCTGGTCCAAAGGTTCCTTTTGGAGGAGACGCGCCTGGGGATCCCGGCGCTTGTGCACGAGGAGTGCCTTTCGGGAGTCCTCTCCCGAAGGGCCACCCTGTTCCCTCAGCCCATCGCCCTCGCCAGTACCTGGATGCCCGAGCTCGCAAGGCAGATGGCGGAACTCATAAGGGAGCAGATGTTGGCCCTGGGGGCAAGGGAGGGGCTGGCCCCGGTCCTGGACGTGGCCCGCGACCCAAGATGGGGGAGGGTGGAGGAGACCTTCGGGGAGGATCCGTACCTCGTGGCAGCCATGGGGGCTGCCTACGTAGAGGGGCTGCAAGGGGACGACCCCCGGGAAGGGGTTGCAGCCACCCTCAAACACTTCGCCGGCTACGGGGCCTCAGAGGGCGGCCTCAACTGCGCCCCGGCCCACCTCCCCGAGCGGGAGCTGAGGGAAGTTTACCTCTTCCCCTTCGAGTGTGCGATCGGCGAAGCCGGGGCCCTGGCGGTGATGCACTCCTACGGGGAGCTGGATGGGGTGCCATGCGCCGCCTCCCGGTGGCTGCTCACCTCGGTCCTGCGCGGGGAGTGGGGTTTTTCAGGGATCACCGTGTCCGATTACTTCGGGATAGAGATGCTCCACTCCTACCATCGCTTGGCCCGCGACAAGGCCGAGGCCGCCAGGCTCGCCCTGGAGGCCGGGGTGGACCTGGAGCTTCCCCGGACAAACTGCTACGGCCAACCACTGAAGAAGGCGGTGGAGGGGGGGTTGGTCCCCGAGGCCCTGATCGATCGGGCAGTCCTGCGCGTCCTGCACCTCAAGTTCTCCCTGGGGCTCTTCGAGGCCCCTTATGTGGACCTAAAGCTGACCAGAAAGGTCTTCTCCACCGCCGACCGCGCCAAAGGGAGGGATTTGGCCAAACTGATTAGCCAGAAATCCGTTGTTCTTCTTAAAAACGAAGGTTTACTCCCCCTCAAGCAGGACATCTCATCTATAGCCGTTATCGGCCCGCATGCCGATGCCCCTCGAAATTACCTGGGAGACTACCATTTCCCCGCCCATGGGGAAGGGCAGTTGGAGGGGGTGGAGGAGGCCCTGGAGGAGCTGGGGATCACCACCTTGCTTGGGGCGGTGCGATCGCGGGTGTCGGCCGGAACGCGGGTTTTGTATGCCCGGGGCTGTGATGTCCTGGGAGGAGATAAGGGCGGGATTTCCGAGGCGGTAAGGGTAGCGCGGGAGGCGGAAGTGGTGGTGATAGCGGTGGGCGACCGGTCGGGGCTTGGTCAAAACTCCTCCTCGGGGGAATCCCGGGACGTGGCTGGCCTGCGGCTCCCCGGGGTCGAGGAGCTGGTGAAGGCGGTGGCCGAAACCGGGACCCCGGTGGTGCTGGTGCTCTTTTGTGGCCGCCCGTATCTCCTCACCCCCCTGGTGGAAAAGGTGAAGGCGGCCCTTGTGGCCTGGCTTCCGGGGGAGGCAGGCGGGGAGGCCGTCTGTGAGGTGCTCTTTGGGGACAAGGCCCCCGGGGGGAAGCTCCCGATGAGCTTCCCCAAAAGCACCGGCCAGCTCCCCCTCTTCTACGCCCGCAAGCCCTCCGGCGGCCGCTCCTATCCCTGGGGGGGCTACGTGGACGAGTCCCCCGACCCCCTGTTTCCCTTCGGCCACGGCCTCTCCTACACCCAGTTCTCCTACCACGACCTCAGGATAGAGCCGGGGGAGGTCCCCACCGATGGGACCGCTCGCGTATCGTTGAAAATCGAGAACTGCGGGCACAGGGAAGGGGAGGAGGTGGCGCAGCTTTACATCTCCCGGGCCTGGGGGAGCGTAACCCGACCGGTGAAGGAGCTCAGGGGCTTCCTCCGCCTTTCCCTGAGGCCGGGGGAGGAAAAGCAGGTAACATTCGAAATCCCCGTGGACGTCCTTGCCTACTGGGATCGGGAGATGAACCTGGTGGTGGAGCCCGGGGACTACCAGGTGATGGTGGGGGGTTCCTCCGCTGACATCCGGCTTTCCGGGGTTTTAAGGGTGGTCGGGGAAAGGAGGCCGGTGGGCGGGCGGCGCAGGTGCCTTTCGCGGGCCAAGGAAGGAGGGCCAGAGCCATGAAGATCGAGCTTGAAGCCATACCCAGGTCGCAGAAGGTGGTGCACGCCATCGTCCAGCGCATCCGGGAGGCGATGGAAAGGGGGGAGCTGCGCCGGGGGGATCGGCTGCCCTCGGAGCAGGAGTTGTGTAAGGCCCTCGGCGCCTCCCGGGTGGCGGTACGGGAGGCCATGAAGATCCTGGAGGCCCTGGGGGTGGTGGAGATCCGACAGGGAAGCGGCACCTACATCCCCGAGGTCCCCAAGCCCTCCATCATCGACCCCATGCAGTTCTTCCTCTACCTGGGCGACGCGGACCCCGAACACGTAAAAGAGCTGCGCTTCATGGTGGAGCTCGGTTTCTCCCGCATCGCCCAGCGCAAGATCACAGACCAGGAGCTGGAAAGGCTTGAGGAGAACCTTAGGGAACTCAAGGCGGCCTTCGAGAAGGGAGAGGTCACCGTAGAGCTCGACCTCGAGTTCCATCACCTGATCCTGGAGGCCACGAGGAACCCCCTTATAGTGCAGCTGGGGAAGTCGATCCTGAACCTCTTCCACGATTCCATCGAGGCGGGGGTGCGGGAGCACCCCGAGGCCGCCGTCCAGCACCACACCCTAATCCTCCAGGCCATGAAAAGCCGCGACTCCCAAAAACTGGAGGAAGCTTTACTTGAGAGCTACCGCTACTGGCAAGAGCACCTCAGGCCCAAGGTGCCCCCTCGGGGGGGAAGGAGGAGGGATGAAAAGGCTAAAAAACAGCGTGGGGATTTGGGCCTTCGGGCCGAACGCCACCCGCTTTGTGCCCGAGGGCTACCACCCCGAGGCCAAGAAGGAGTCCATGGTTGAGCGGACCAAAAGGGCGGCCGAGGGCCTCGGGGACCTTGTGGACGGCTTCGAGTACCACTACCCAAGCGAGCTCAACGAGGAAAACGTCGAGGAGATCAAGAAGGCCCTGGGGGATAAGGACATCTACATCCTGGCCCTAGGAACCTTCAGCGATCCCAAATTCAAGCTCGGTGCTTTCATCAACCCTGACTCCAAGTTGAGAGAGGAGAACCTTAAGATCACAAAAAGGGGGATAGACCTTGCGGCGGAGCTCGGGGCGAAGTTCATAATTTGGCCCGGGGGCGAGGGGTACAACTACAACTTCCAGGTGGACTACGTTCAGGTCTGGGAATGGTTCATCGAGGGGATAGCCGCGGCCGCCGAGCACGCCGCCTCAAAAGGGGTAACGCTCCTTTTGGAGCACAAGAACTCCGAGCCGGCCATGAACATCCTCATGCGAAATATCGGGATGACCCTCTATGTGATCCACAAGCTCCGGGAGTTGGGGGTGGATGCGAGGAGCGTGAAGGTGAACATGGACTGGCAGCATCTTATAATGAACGGGGAGAACCTGGCAGAGTACGCGGCGCTCCTCGCCCACGAAGGGCTTTTAGGACATCACCACGCAAACTCCGGTTGGGGCACCTTCGACGACGACAACATCACCGGGGCCTCTTTCTTCATGCAGACCCTGGAGCTGGCCAAGATCCTCCAACAGGTGGGCTATGGAGAAAACGGGGAGCGGATCGGTTTCGACCTCTTCCCCTACACCGAGGACCAGGTACAGGCGGTGAGGCGGGCGATCCTCCAGTGGGAGTTCATCTGGGATCTCGCCGTGAGGATCGACGATGCGGCCTTGGAGGAGGCGTGGGGGAGGAAGGACGCGGTGCGGGGCCAGGAGCTAGTTTACGAGGCGCTCGGCCTTGACCGCACCTACATCCAGCGGGTCTTGGGGGAACGGCGTGAGCACTGGTAGGGAGGGGCTGGCGTTCCTCAAGCGGTTGGTTGTGGAGAGGACCGCCACCGGGGTCCTCTTGGTCCTTTTGGCCATCATCCTGGTCACCGGCATCGTCAACCCCAGGTTCTTCTCCGGCTATAACCTCCAGACCCTGAGCCGGCAGGTGGTGATCTTCGGGCTTCTTTCGATCGGGGAGACCTTCGTGATCGTGACCGGTGGTATTGACCTATCCCTCGGTTCCCTCACCGCCCTGCTCAACGTGTTGGCCGCCTGGTTCATGACCCATGGGTTTGGGGTGGCGGGGGCGGTGCTGGCCACGCTTGCCATTGCGGCTTGTTTTGGGATGTGGCACGGCTTTTTCGTGACCAAGCTAAAGGTGCCGGCGTTCATCATCACCCTGGGCACCTTCGCCGCCGCAAAGGGGCTGGCGGCGGTCATCACCCGGGGCTGGCCGATCAGCGGCCTTCCCGCGGGCTTCTCCAACCTGTGGGAGGGGATGGTGGCCAAGGTGATCCCGATCCCCGTGGTCCTGTTTCTCCTGGTGGCGCTTCTTGCCCATTTCGTCCTGGGCTACACCGTATGGGGGCAGCATCTGTACGCGGTGGGTGGGAACCTGGAGGCCGCCCGCCGGTTCGGCATCCGGATCAACCGGGTGCGCATGGCCGCCTATGTCGTCAGCGCCCTGTCCGCCGGGGTGGTGGCCCTTTTGATCGCCGCCCGCCTCAACCAGGGGAACCCCACCGTGGGCACCTTCTACGAGATGTACGCCATAGCCGGGGTGGTCATCGGCGGGGCGAGCCTGTTCGGCGGGGAGGGCTCGGTGATCGGGGGGATCCTGGGGGCATCCATCATAAGCGTCCTCTGGAATGCGCTTGTGCTCCTGCGGGTCTCCTCTTACTGGCACGAGGTCACAGTGGGGGCAATCATCGTGGTGGCCGTCACGGTGGACGTGCTGCGCCGATTAAGGGGGCAGACTGTCCCCTGAACCTTTCAAAGGGGGTGAGAGCAGGGGTTGAAAAAGATCTTGAAACCGTCAAGAAAAAATCTCAGGAGGTGAAGCGCGCAATGCGTATGAAGACCGTGTTGCTAGGTTTGTTTCTGGTAGTTGGTCTTGTGGGAGGTGGCCTTGCGGCCGAGCCCGTTCAGATCGGGGTGCTGGGCAAATGCATCCATCCTTACTGGGATGTGGTCAGGATCGGGGTGGAGGCTGCCAACGCCGAGTTCCCGGATGTGCAGGCCACCTTCTGGGTGCCCCAGATAGAGGACATCCCGGCCCAGATAAGCACTGTGGAGGCGTGGATTGCCGCCGGGTATGACGCCTTGTCTTTGGCCCCCTCCGACCCCCAGGCGATGGCCTCGGTGATAAAGCGGGCGCTGGAGGTCGGCATTCCGGTGATCACCCATGACACGGACGCCCCGGACACCGGCCGGTACTTCTATCTGGGGACTGGGAACTACGCCTTCGGCCGCGCCGCCGGGGAGGCGATGCTCAAGCTCTTGGGAGGCCCCGAGGCAGCAAAGGGGAAGAAGGTGATCATCATCACCGGGTCCCTGACCGCCCTCAACTCCCTGGAGCGGATGCAGGGCTTCCGGGACGTGGTGGAGCCGGCTGGCGTCGAGGTGCTCGAGGTCCTGAACGACCGTGAGGACGTGTCTACCGCTGTGAGCCTGGTGGAGGCCGCCATCTCCGCCTATCCCGAGCTAGCGGGGATCTACGGCGTGTATGCTGCCAGCACCACCGGCCTGGCCAGGGCGCTGGAGACCGCCGGCAAGACGGACCAGATCATCGGGGTGGGCGTCGACACCATCAAGGAGCACCTCCAGTTCCTGGAGAAGGGGTCCCTGGACGCGGTGATCGGCCAGCGCCAGTACTACATGGGCTACCACAGCGTGACGCTCCTGAGGATCGCCGTCAAAGACGGCGTCGAGACGCTCATAGCTGCCCTTGCTACGACCGGGGCCCTCCAGGCACAGGGCCTTGATAAGGCAACCGTTTTGAACTACCTGACCCCGGTGTTCCCCAAGGAGGTTGTGGAAACCATCGGCCTCTTGCTCGACACGGGCGCCGTGGTCCGCGTGGGCCAGGCCCCCGATGGGGCCATGTTCCTGGACACCGGCTCCGACATCGTCACCCGGGACAACCTAGAGGAGATGCTCCGGACCTGGGAGGAGATGGGCCTGCCCATGGAGCTATTCCGGTGATGGAAGGCCAAAAGGTGGGGCCTTGGGGAAACCCAAGGCCCCACTATACTTAAACTATGAAAGAACACTTCCTTTACGCCAAGGGCATCCACAAGCGCTTCGGGGCCGTCCAGGCCCTGAAAGGGGTCGACTTCGAGGTCGCCTGCGGCGAGGTCGTGGGGCTGGTAGGGGACAACGGGGCGGGGAAGTCCACCCTGATGAAGATCCTCTCGGGAGCCCTCCTCCCCGACCAAGGGGAGATCTACATCCAGGGGGAAAAGGCCCACATCTCCTCCCCCCAGGATGCCCGACGGTACGGGATAGAAATGGTCTATCAGGACCTGGCCCTGGCCGAGAACCTGGACGTGCCCGGCAACATCTTCCTCGGCCGAGAGGTCCAATACCGCCTCAAGGGCCTCGGCACCCGCGTGCTGAACAGGAAATACATGGAGCGCAAGACCAAAGAGCTCCTCTCCAGCCTGAGGATCCAGATCCCAAGCCTCCGCCAGCGGGTGCGAACCATGTCCGGAGGACAAAGACAGGCAGTGGCCATCGCCAGAACCCTCCTAGCCCAGGCGAAACTAGTGATCATGGACGAGCCCACCGCCGCCCTTGGGGTGGCCGAGGTGGAAAAGGTCCTCGACCTCATAAGAAGGCTCAAGGAACACGGGGTGGCCGTCGTTTTCATCACCCATAGATTGCCCCATATATTTGCCGTATGCGATAGGATCGTCGTCTTGCGCTCAGGCGAGCGGGTGGGCGAAAGGAAGACCTCCGAGACCACCATGGAGGAGATCACCCAGCTGATCGTGGGAAGCAAAACGGACGCGGTTTCGGGAACAGTGCAAGACCAGTGAACAGAACCCTCAGATTGACGGGATTGGCGAAATTCCCCATCATCTGGGAGCATCCGGCGGTGGCTGGGGTGACCCTCGTGGAGGGCCAGATCTGGCAGCAGGACGCTTTCCTCCTCCATACCGACGGAGCGGCCGGCCTTAAGCTGGCTCGTGGATTACGTGCGGAAAGGTGACCCCTGATGGCGGAGGGCCTCCTTTTGGGGCTTGATATCGGAACCGGTGGGGCGAAGGGGATCCTCGTCTCCCTAGAAGGGGAGGTGGTCGCCCGGGCTACCGCATCCTATCCCCTCCACACCCCAAGGCCTGGCTGGGCGGAACAAGACCCCCGCGACTGGTGGGAGGCCTCTCTTAAGGTGCTCCGCGAGCTTTTCCAAAAGGCCCAGGGGGAGATCCTGGGGATAGGGCTCACCGGCCAGATGCACGGGGCCGTCTTTCTGGACGGAAAGCTTCAGGTGCTCCGCCCAGCGATCCTTTGGAACGACGCCCGCACCGGAGAGGAATGCCGGGAGATCAAGGAACTGGTGGGAAAGGAGAGACTGAAAAGGATCGCGGGGAACCCGGCCCTGGCGGGCTTCCAGGCCCCAAAAATCCTCTGGCTTCGCAAAAACGAGCCGGAAAACTACGCCCGGGTGCGCCACATCCTCCTCCCCAAAGACTACATTCGCTTCAAGCTCACCGGGGAGCTAGCCACCGACGCCTCCGATGCCGCCGGGACCCTCCTTTTGGACCTCAAGAAGCGCGACTGGTCCGAGGAGATCCTCTCGGCCCTTTCGATCCCCCGCGAGTGGCTTCCAAAGGTCTATGAGGGGCCGGAGATAACAGGCACTGTGACCGCGGAGGCAGAAAGCCTAACTGGGATCTCAAAAGGCACGCCGGTGGTGGCCGGGGGTGGGGACAACGCCGCCTCTGCCGTCGGGGTTGGGGTGGTGGAGGAGGGGACCGGGCTCCTTTCCTTGGGGACTTCGGGGGTGATCTTCGTGCACACCGAGGTTCCAAGGCCCGACCCCAAGGGGGCGATCCACTGCTTCTGCCATGCAGTACCCGGTAAGTACCACCTCATGGGGGTAGTCCTTTCCGCGGGAGGATCCCTCCAGTGGTACCGGGACAAGCTCTCTTCCGAAGAAAAGGAAGTGGCTGAAAGGATCGGGATGGATCCCTACGAGATCCTCACGAAGGAGGCGGAGAGGATTCCCCCGGGAGCCGATGGGCTCTTATTCCTCCCGTATCTTTCGGGGGAGCGAACGCCACATATGGACCCTGAAGCCCGGGGGGCGTGGGTGGGCCTTTCCTTTGCCCACGGGAAGGGGCATCTTGTGCGGGCGGTCCTCGAGGGGGTGGCCTTCGCCCTCAAGGATTCCTGGGTAAGGATCCAGCGCCTGGGGGAAAGCCCGCCGGAGCTCCGGGCGGTGGGCGGAGGGATGCAGAGCCCCCTTTGGCGGAGGATCATGGCAAGCGTCCTCGGGGTGCCACTGCGCCGGCTCGTGGTGGAGGAGGGGGCGGCATATGGGGCAGCCCTGCTCTCCGGGGTTGGAGCCGGTGTATACCGGGACGTGCACGAGGCGGTGAAACGCGCCGTGAGGCTCAGGGAGGAGCGCGAGGAGCCGCACCGCGCGCTCTCATCCCTTTACGCTGGACTTTACGAGCGCTACGTGAGGCTTTATCCCGCCCTGAAGGAGGCAGGGATCTTCTGAAAAGGAGGAACGCTGATCCCCAAAGAGGAGTTCGGCCGGACGGGGCATAGGAGCAGCCGGGTCGCCTTCGGGGGCTTTGCGCTTTACTCGGCGAGCGAGGCCGAAGCTGATGAAACCTTGGAGCTCCTTTTCGAATACGGGGTGAACCACATCGACACCGCCGCCGACTACGGGAGATCCGAAGAGCTCATCGCCCGCTGGATGGGCCGCCACAGGGAGGACTTCTTCCTCGCCACCAAGACCTCCGAGAGGACCTATGAGGGCGCAAAAGAAAGCATCCAGCGGTCGCTCGAGCGCCTCCGGACCGACCGGGTGGACCTTATCCAGCTTCACAACCTGGTGGACGAGGGGGAATGGGAGCGGGCCTTTGCCCCCGGGGGCGCACTAGAAGCCTTAATCGAGGCGAAGGAAAAGGGGCTTGCCCGCTTCATTGGGGTCACCGACCACGGCCTTTCCGCCCCCAGGATGCACCTGAGGAGCCTTTCCCGCTACGATTTCGACTCGGTACTCCTTCCCTACAACTTCCCCCTGATGCAACTCCCCGATTACGCTCAAGAGTTCGAAAAGCTCTACCGGGAGTGCACCAAGCGGGGGATAGCCGTGCAGGCCATAAAAACCGTGGCAAAAAGGAACTATCCGGAAAAGCAACTCTACAACACGTGGTACGAGCCCCTGACGGAGAAGGAAGACATCATCAAGGCGGTGCACTGGGCGCTGGCGTGTCCGAAGGTCTTCCTCCCCTCGGTGGGGGACCTTTCGCTTTTGCCCAAGTTCCTCTCTGCGGCGGCGGATTTCGACCCGGAGAGGGTTCCCACCGATGAAGAGATGGAGGGGATGATGCGAAAGCGGGGCATGGCCCCGATCTTCCCCTCCCCCCCAGGGATCTAGAAAGGGGGATAAATGGAGTATCGGGAGCTGGGGCGGACCGGATGGAAGGTTTCGGCGGTGAGCATGGGCTGCTGGGCCATCGGGGGCGCCTGGGGCTCAGTGGACGACCGCAATTCCATGGCCGCCCTGAGGCACGCCGTGGAGCTCGGGGTGAACTTCTTCGATACCGCCGACGTCTACGGGGATGGGAAAAGCGAGCGGCTTCTCGCGAGGCTCAAAAAAGAGGTAAAGGACGGGATCATCATAGCCACCAAGATCGGCAGGCGCCTTGATCCTCACGTTCCAGAAGGCTACAACCGCGAGAACCTCACCGCCTTCGTGGAACGCTCTCTTAAGAACCTTGAGACCGAAACCCTCGATCTAGTGCAGCTACATTGCCCACCGACCCAAGTCTACTACATGCCCGAGGTCTTTGAGATCATGGATGACCTCGTGCGGCAGGGGAAGGTCCGCTACTGGGGGGTGAGCGTGGAGAAGGTGGAAGAAGCGATCAAGGCCAGCGAGTACCCGAACGTCCAGACGGTGCAGATCGTCTTCAACATGTTCCGCCAACGCCCGGCCCAACTTTTCTTCAAGCTGGCAAAGGAGAAGAAGGTGGGGATCATCGCCCGAGTGCCGCTTGCCTCGGGGCTCCTAACGGGGAAGTTCACCCACGAAACGCAGTTCCCACCGGACGATCACCGGAACTTCAACCGAGAAGGAAAGGCCTTCGACCGGGGGGAGACCTTCGCCGGGGTGGACTTCGAAACGGGGCTCCAAGCGGTGGAAGAACTCCGGAAGATCTGTCCCCAGGGGATGACCATGGCCCAGTTTGCGCTTCGCTGGATCCTCATGTTCGAAGAAGTTTCCTGTACCATCCCCGGTGCGAAGCGTCCATCCCAAGTCGAAGAAAACGTGGCCGCCGCCGATCTTCCCCCCTTATCACCCGAGGTCATGGAAAAGGTTCAGGAGATCTACGAGCACTACATCAAGCCCCAAGTTCACCACCGCTGGTGATCAGAAGGGAGCTAGGAACAGGTTATGGAAGGTGGAGAGGGTTTGGCGATGGTGTCCCGGGATGAGCACGTGGTGGTTCCCCAAGGGCTCATCCAGAAGTTTCCGTAACGCTCCTTTGGGCGCCTTGAAGACGACCTGGGTGCGACACAGTTCCTCCCTCCCCGGACACTCAGGGAGCACGTTCCCCTCCACGATGAAGGCCTGCTCCAGGGCCCTTCCCCCGAACCGCACCAGGGTGTAGGGGCCGGGTCGGAGGGCCCCCTCCACCGCAAGGCCCAGCCCGGATTCAAAATGCGTCCTCAGCCGATACACCTCCACAAGCGAAAGGGGCACGGTGCAGTGGGCGAGGAAGAGCCTCCCATTCTTTGCGTCCACCTCAGCCGGGTTGGCGAGGAACCCCGGCCCGCCCGTGAGCCCCTGGGCGATCATCAGGGCAAGCAACCCCGGCAGGTCCCCCTCGCACCCCGCCGGGAGGCCCCGATCCGAAAGCCGAGAAAGGGCCCAGCAGGCCGTGAGCCCATGGGAGAGCAGGCCAAAACAGGCTATGCTGAGGGCATCCAGCCGATGTTCCCTAACCACCGCCTCCAAGGCGGCCTTCACCCGCCCCCCCATCACCAGCTCCTCCTCCCCCACCCCCTCGGCTTCCCCCTCCGCAGGCGGGGCCTCCCTCGGGAGATGCCGGAGAACCTCATCCAGCCCAAGTTGCAGAACCTCAATCCCGAGTTTTTCCCTAAAAAGACTCGGATCGGGGGAGCTTGCTACAAGCCAGGGGGAAGGCCCGCCGATGAGGCCTATGCGCTTGCCTTGCAAAAAGCGGGCGAGCTCGGCCGCCTGGGCCAGGGCGGGGAGCTCTCTTCCTGCCGCCTCGTCCCCCAGGTGCACCAGCCAGGCCCTGCGGCCGTCCGTCCGGAGCCGGGCCACCCCCTCCAGCCCGGCCGCCAGGGAGTTTTGAGCCCCGTGGGTGAGGACGAGCACCGGCGCGGCCGTGCCCTGAAAAAGCTCGACCAACCTCCCCTCCGTCCCCCCGGTGAGGAGCAGGGCAGCCTGCACAGGGAAATCCCCCACTTCCTCCGGCCTCACCGGCTCCAGCTCCACCCCAGCTCTGGCCCGGAAGCCGGCGATCACCGGGGCGAAAAGCTCCTCCACGCCCCGCCCATGTAGGGAGGAGGCAAGGAGCACCACCGGAAGGCGGAGCTTGGTCACTTCCCGAACAGCCTTTCCAGCCCAAGCGCTCGATCCAGCGTCTCGTCGAGCTTGAAGACGAGCTCCGGAACGCGCCTGACATGCATCCGGCGGGCAAGCTGCGTGCGCAGAAAGCCCTTGTCGTGCTCCAGGGCGGAAAGCACCGCCTGGCGCTGCCCTCCCCCGCCGGGCACATATACGTACACCACCGCCCGCCGCACGTCCGGGGAGAGCTCCACATCCACCACCGTGGGGAAGGCCTCCTTGAGCACGGGGTCCTTCACCTGGAACTCCAGGACCTCGGCCAGGATGCGCTGCACCTCGGCCGAAAGCCGCTTGCGCGTGCGCTCACTTGTCACAGGACCTCAATCTCCCAGTTCTCCACCAGAAACGAACGATTACCCTCAAGCCGGCGAAGAAGGCCGGTGAGCACCTGATCGGAGAAGCCTCCGTGATTGGAGAGGTGCGCGAACCCCACCACCGCTGCCTTGGGATCGTCGACCAGGTCCAGCTCGGCCGCCGACACGTTGAACTCGCGCCGCGCCCGGACCAGCAAGGGCTCCAAGAGGGAGCGCTTGTCCTTGAGGGTCTCCGTGCCATAGAGCTTGAGCCACACCCGTAATAGCCCTACCGCCATGGCCCCTTAAACCTGGATTTCCTCCAGGGTGTAGACCTCCAGGACATCCCCCACCTGGACGTCGTCCCAGTCGCGGATGCGGATGCCGCACTCGCGGCCGGACTGCACCTCCCGCACGTCCTGGGCGAACCGCTTTAGGGAGCCGATCTCGCCAGCGAACACCTCTTCCCCAAGGCGCAGCACCTTGACGCGGGCGCCCCGGATCACCCTGCCGGACCTGACCACACAGCCGGCTACCCGGCCCACCCCGTCGATGTCGAAGGTCTTCAGGACCTCGGCCTCGCCCACCTTCACCTCGACGAACTCCGGCCCCAGTAGGCGTCGCATGGCCCGCTGGATGTCCTCGGTCAGGTCGTAGATTATGTCGTAGGTGCGCACCGGGATGCCGCGCTCATCGGCCGCCCGGCGGGCCTTGGGATCGACTTTTACACCGAAGCCCACCACCAGGGGCTGGGCCTCCTGCACCGAGGCGACCAGGAGCACATCCGATTCGGTGATGGGCCCCACCCCGGCGTGCAGCACCTCCAGGTCCACGCCCTCGGTCTCGATGGTGCCCAGTTCCAGGCGGGCGGCATCGAGCGCCCCCACGCTCTCCGCTTTGAGGACCACGGCCAGCCGTTTCTTCTCCGCGGCCTCCAAGAGGTCCTCAAAGGTCATCAGGGGGCGGGCCACCCGGCGGGCGTCCAGGGCCTCCCGACGGCGCTCCTCCACCATGGCCTTGGCCTGGCCGGGTTTTTTCACGAGCTGCAGCCGCTCCCCAGCCGGGGGCACGTCCTCAAGGCCCAGGAGCTGCACCGGGGTGCCGGGCCCGGCCTCCTTTATCCTCCTGCCCTGGTGATCCACCAGCGCCCGGATGCGCCCCCAGGTGGTCCCCACCACCACCATGTCCCGCTCCCTTAGGGTGCCGTTTTTGACGATCACCGTGGCCGTCGGCCCCCGAGCGGGGTCAAGATGGGACTCGATCACGATGGCCTCCAGCTCCCCCTTGGGATCGCCCCGGATGTCCTCCATCTCGGCCACAAGCAGGATCATCTCAAGAAGGTCCTGCACCCCTTGGCCGGTGAGGGCAGAAACGGGAACCATGATGGTATCACCGCCCCAATCGTCCGGGGTGTAGCCGAGCTGCGCCAGCTCCTGCTTCACCCGATCCGGGTTGGCCTCGGGCTTGTCGATCTTGTTGATGGCCACGATCATGGGCACCCCAGCGGCCTTGATATGGTCCAGCGCCTCAAGGGTCTGGGCCATCACCCCATCGTCGGCCGCCACCACCAGGACGGCGATGTCGGTGACCTGGGCCCCCCGGGCCCGCATGGAGGTGAACGCCTTGTGCCCCGGGGTGTCGATGAACGTGATCAGGCGCCCGTCTATCTCCGCCTGGTAGGCGCCGATGGACTGGGTGATGCCGCCGGCCTCCTGTTGGGTGACGTGGGTTTTCCGGATGGTATCGAGCAAGGTGGTCTTCCCGTGGTCGATGTGCCCCAAGACCGCCACCACCGGCGGCCGCGGCTGGCCGGCCTGGGGCGGCCCTTGGACCGCCTCCTGGGAAGGGGTCCCTTCCCTCCGCCCCCGGTGCTCGAGGAGGAGCTCCCGGATGACCTCGGCCTCCTCCTCTTCCACCGTGTTCACCGCCTTGAGGCCGGGCATCCCCATCTCGGCCAAGGCCTCGATGAGCTCCTTGGTGGGGACCCCAAGCTCCCGCGCCACCTCATAAACCCTCTTTTTGCTCAACGCCATCCTTTCCCGTATCGGGCGGCCTCCTACGCCGGAACCAGGCGCCTCCGCCCCTTCCTCCTTCTCCTGGCAATGGTCGCCCGCCCCCCCGGGGTGCTCATGCGGGCCAAGAACCCATGTGTCCTCTTTCTGCGCCGACGGTGTGGCTGATACGTCCGTTTGGGCATGCAATCCCTCCTCGCAGATCATGTAGCCATGCTTGCGGCAATTCTGAACCAAGGGAACGCAATTTGCAAGGCGCCCGGGGCCCTAAGCCACAGGGCTCCGGTCAAGCAGGCGCTTTGCCGTACGCCAGCGGGTGCGGCAGATGGGGGGAAGCTCACCCCGCTCGGCCAGCCACCTGGTGAGGAACTCCACCACCTTCCCCTCCCCGGGATACCCCCAGCCGAAATCCCCGTAGCGCGTGTGGAGGTAGGCAACGTAGGCATCCCGGATCACCTTGGCCGCAAGCGACGCCGCCGACACGGCCGGGTGGAGGCTGTCGGCTTTGGGATAGGCGGAGATGGCCCCCTCCGGAAGGCCCGTGGCGGAAGCCAAACGGGCCCGGAACGCGGGGATCGCCCCCGGGGCCACCGGGGCATCCATAACCACCGTGATGGGTGACGGGTGACGCGTGACGGATGACGCTTCCTCGACAATCTTGGCAGCGGCGGAGAGCTCGAGCTGGGTGAGGTTCTCTTGGTCCACGACCCGGGCGGGGATGACCACCGCCTTGACCCAGGCTGCCTGGGCAATTCCGGCGAGGAGCTCCTTACGTCTTTCCCGGGGGACCGCTTTGGAGTCACGGGCCCCCAACTCGACCAAGGTGTCCAAGCCCTCCCCTGGGACGAGCACCCCGGACACCACCAAGGGGCCCAGCACCGCCCCCCTCCCCGCCTCGTCGATCCCCAACACAGCCTTCATCCGGCTTCCTCACCAACCCCAGGGGGACCGACGCCGCCGCCACCAGACCACAAGCCCGGGAACCACCCCCCGACGCTTCAAGGGGAAGACAAGGAGCGCCCCGGTGAGAAAGCCCCCAAGGTGCGCAAACCAGGCCACCCCGCCCAGGGAGGACAGGTCCAAAAGCCCGGAGAAGAACTGGATAAGGAACCAAAGCCCCAGGATCACGATGGCCGGGACCTCAATAAGCTGGATGAAGAAAAATATGGGGACGAGGGTCAGGATCCTGGCCCAGGGGAAGAGCACAAGATAAGCCCCCATCACCCCGGCAATGGCCCCCGACGCCCCCACCATGGGGGCAGTGCTCCCAGAGGAGACCGCCATCTGCAGCATGGCCGCCCCCACCCCACAGGCGAGGTAAAACAAAAGGAACTTCCCATGCCCCATCGCCCCCTCCACGTTGTCACCGAATATCCAGAGATAAAGCATGTTCCCCAGGATGTGAAGGAGCCCCCCGTGAAGGAACATGGATGTAAAGATATTCATCCAAATGGGGAATGGGGTGGTAGGGGGCAGATCCACCCCGGACCAGAACTCAGCCGGGATGAGCCCGTACTGGATCACGAAGTAATCCCGCTCGGACACCGGGTAAAGGCACCCTCTCCCCAGCCTCCGGTAGAGGAAGTAATCGAACCCGGGGGGAGCCGTACCTAGGGTATCCCGCCAGGCACACCCGTCGATCCAAACCACCTGGGAATCCGAGTAGGAAAGCTGATAGGCGTACAGGGCCAGGTTCAAGAGGATCAGCCCTACGGTCACGTAGGGGGTAATCCCACTGCGTCGCCAATCTCGGATCGGGATCACGGTCCACCTGGGGGCCATTCTAGCAAAGAGGGGCCGAACCACCAAAGCTTGCCGCAGGTGGGGGCGCGATCTAACATGTCCCGAAAGGAGGGGGAAGTTGGAACTGTTAAAGCGCCTTTCCGAGGCAGCGGGCATCCCAGGCCGTGAGGAGGAAATCCGCGGAATCGTCGAGCAGGCCTTGGCAGGGCAGGCGGATGAGCTCACAGTGGACCGGCTGGGGAACTTGATCGCGCGCAAGAAGGGCCAGGGTCCGAAGGTGGCCGTGGCCGCCCACATGGACGAGATCGGCTTTCTCGTCTCCCACGTGGATGAGGAAAAGGGGTTCCTTAGGATAGAGCCGGTGGGGGGGTTCGACCCAAGGACCCTCATCGCCCAGCGGGTGACGGTGCACACCCGCACCGCCCCCCTGGTTGGCCTAATAGGGGCAAAGCCCGTACACCTCCTCACCGAGGAGGAGAAGAAAAAGGAGCTCAAGGTCTCCGACCTTCACGTGGACCTCGGGCTCCCCGGGGACCGGGTTAAGGAACTGGTGCGGGTCGGGGACCCCGTGACGCTACAGCAGGACTTCGTCGAGGTGGGGGAGCTGGTGTCGGGGAAGGCGCTGGACGACCGGGTAGGCGTATACGTGGCCGTTGAGGCCCTGCGAAGGCTCGAGGCACACCGGGCGGACGTTTACTTCGTGGGCACGGTGCAGGAGGAGGTGGGCCTGAGGGGGGCACGCACCAGCGCCTTTGCCATCGCCCCCGAGATCGCGGTAGCCCTGGACGTGACGGTGGCCTGCGACACGCCCGGGGTGGAGGCCCACAAGCAGGTTACCCAGCTGGGCAAGGGGGTGGCCATCAAGGTAAAGGACTCGGCCTCCATCTCCCACCCCGGGCTGGTACGCTTTTTGGTGGACCTCGCGGAGGAAAAGAAAATCCCCTACCAGCTTGAGATCCTCCCCCGGGGAGGGACCGACGCCGGGGGGATGCAGCTCGCCCGGGAGGGGGCCGCGGTGGTGACCCTCTCCATCCCCACCCGCTACGTCCACTCCGTGGTGGAGGCCGCCCACAAACAGGACATTCAGGCCGCGGTCGACCTCCTCACCGCCTTCCTCGAGCGCTGCCATGAGGTGGACCTCAAGCTCTAGTGATGAGTGATCGGTGATGGGTGACGGTTTTGGACGTTCCTTCACCCATCACTGATCACCTATCATCAGAAGGGGGGAGGATGAAAAGGGTCCTGTTCAGGGACGTTTCGGTGATCGCCACCTTCGATCCGGAGGGGCGGGAGCTCAGGGGCGGTTGGCTCCTGGTGGAGGGGAACCGGATCGCGGCCCTGGGGGAAGGGGACCCCCCACCGGGGCCGTTCGACGAGGTGATCGACGGCCACGATAAGGTCATGATCCCGGGGATGATCAATACCCACCATCACCTTTACCAGACCCTGTTCCGGGCCGTGCCCGGGGCCGCGGAAAAGAAACTTTTCGATTGGCTCGTCTTCCTATACGAGCGCTGGCGGGGGATCGACGAGGAAGCGGTCTACGTCTCCACCATCTTGGGCGGGATGGAACTCCTCCTTTCAGGCTGCACCACCACCACCGACCACCTCTACCTCTTTCCTCAAGGCAAAGAGAAACTCATCGACGTTGAGATTGAGGCCGCAAAGGAGCTTGGGATCAGGTTCCACCCCACTCGCGGCTCCATGTCCCTTTCCCGGAAGGATGGGGGCCTTCCCCCGGAGGACGTGGTGCAAACGGAAGAAGAGATCCTTTCCGATTCAGAACGCCTGATCGCAAGGTACCACGACCCCTCCTTCGGGGCCATGGTGAGGATCGCCCTCGCCCCTTGCTCCCCCTTTTCGGTTACCCCTGAGCTCATGAGGAAGACCGCCGAACTCGCCCGGAAATACGGGGTTCTCTTACACACCCATTTGGCTGAGACCCTGGATGAGGAGGCCTTTTGCCTTGAGAAGTTTGGGCTGCGGCCGGTGGATTATCTGGCGGAGCTGGGCTGGCTTTCCGGGGACGTGTGGCTTGCCCACATGGTGCACATAAACGCTGATGAGATCGAGAGGATAGCCCGGGCCGGGGTGGGGGTGGCGCATTGTCCCTCCTCCAACATGCTCTTGGGGTCCGGGATCGCCCCGGTGGTGGAGATGCTCTCGGCCGGGGTGCGGGTGGGGCTTGCGGTGGACGGCTCGGCCTCAAATGACCACTCCAACATGATCCGGGAGGCCCGGCAGGCCATGCTCCTTTCCCGGCTGCGCTATGGGGCCGAGGCCATGCCGGCAAGGCGGGCCCTGGAGCTCGCCACCCTGGGCGGCGCCCGGGTGCTGCATCGGGAAAAGGAGCTTGGGACCCTGGAGGCGGGGAAGTGCGCCGACCTAGCCTTGTTCGACATCTCTGGGGTGGAGCACGCCGGGGCGGCGGACCCGGTGGCGGCCCTGCTCCACTGCGCCACCCAGCATGCCGACACGGTGATGGTGAACGGCCGGATGCTGGTGCGGGCCGGGAGGCTGGTCGACGAACGCCTCTATGAGTACGTGCCCCGGGGACGTAGGATCGCCGCTGGTCTCCTGCCAATCGACAAAGTCTTGTAAGGGGGGCGAGTATAGCTTAGCATGCCCCCGTGGGCTACGTGAAGTTCTTGGGGACGGCGGGGGCCCAGTTTGTGGTGGCAAGGCAGCTTCGTTATTCGGCTGGAACCTGGATGGAGCTGGCCGGGACCCAGCTTCTTTTGGACCCGGGCCCGGGCACCCTGCTCCGCTGCCGAAAGGTGCGTCCCCCCCTTGACCCCGCCCGCCTCCAGGGGATCCTGCTTTCCCACAAACACCTGGATCACTCCACCGATGTGAACATCATGCTGGAAGCCATGGCCGGTGGGGGTACCAAACGCCGGGGGGTGTTGCTTGCGCCGGCCGATGCCCTGGAAGGGGACGACCCGGTGGTGCTGGGCTACGTGCGCCGCTTCCCGGAACACATAGAGGCCCTGGCCGAAGGGAAGGCCTACCGGATAGGGAAGGTGGAGATCCACCCCGTGGCCCACCGACATGGGGTGGAGACCTACGGCCTCATCTTAGAATCGGCCGAGGGGCGCTTGGGGTTCGTGGTGGACACGAGGTTCTTCCCCGAGCTCTCCCAGCGTTACCAAGGGTGTCACCTGTTGGTGCTCAACGTGGTGCGGCGGGAATGGTCCCCGGGGGTGGATCACCTTTCCCTCCCCGAAGCCGTAGAGCTGATAAAGGCGGTGCGGCCGAAGCTCGCCGTGCTCACCCATTTCGGGATGACCATGCTCCGGGCAAGGCCCCGGGAGCTGGCTACGGGGCTCTCCGAAAAGCTCGGGATAGAGGTCCTGGCGGCCAGCGACGGCCTCACCCTTCAGGCTGACCGGTGGACCCCCCCTTAGAGCGCTTCCTCTGCTTGGACCGGTAAAGGGAGGCGTCGGCCCGGCGCAGGAGCTCCCCGGGCTCCAGGGGGTCCTCCGGCCGCCACACCGCTGTGCCCACGCTTATCCCCAACCCCACCTCGTCCAGGCCCTCTTCTTGGGCCCAACGGGCGATCCTCCTCCTCAGGCGGGCCGCCACCGCCCGGGCGCTGGTATCCGTCTCCGGAAGGATCACCACGAACTCATCCCCCCCATACCGAAACACCAGGTCCGACTCCCGTACCGCCCCCCTGATGAGTCGCGCCACCCCCTCCAACACCTGGTCCCCCCTGAGGTGCCCGTACCGGTCGTTCACCAGCTTGAAGCCGTCCAGGTCCATGATCAGAACCGCCAGTCGCCGCCCATAACGCCGGGCCCGCTGTACTTCCCGCCTCAGGACCTCGGAAAGATAGCGCCGGTTATAAAGCCCGGTGAGGGAGTCACGGATGGCCTGCTCCCTGAGCTCGGCCTCCAACCTCACCCGCTGGAGCTCCTCCCTGAGGTGCCCGGCCAGGATCTCCGCCAGCTCCACATCGCTCCGGCTGAAGGCATCCGGCCGCGAGGCTGCCACCTGCAGGTTCCCAAAATCCCCGATGGGAACCGAGATGAAGCTCTGGAAAAGGGAGGGCTCCACCGGCTTGGCCTCGGGGAAGTCCTGGATGTTCCCCCATAGGGCCCGCCCCTCCTGCCAGGTCCTCCCAGAGATCCCCTCCCCCTTGCGGAAGCACCTGGTCCGGCTCAACGGGATGCCCACGGCCGCCTTCGGGACCAGGACGTCACCCTCAGCCAGGGCGATGGCGCAGATCTGAAAGTCCAGGATGTCCTGGGCCACCCGCACCGCGGTCTGGAGCACCTCCTCTTCCGTGGTACACCGCTGCAGCCTCTGCACGGCCCGATGAAGGCTGGCCAACCGTTCGGAAAGGGACCGTAGCTCCTCCAGCCGCTCCAGGCTCAGGAGCGCCACCGCCAGCTCCGAGGCCACTATCTTCATGATGTCGCGGTCCTGGGGGGGGATGCCGTCCACCCGCTCGTGCTCCAGGTTCAGCACCCCAAACCTGCGCCCGGCCACGGAGATGGGGATGGCAAGCTCACAGCCCATGGTGGGAAGGCCGGCCACGTAGCGGGGATCGGCCCTGACATCCGGGACGTAGATGGGCTGCTCAGAAAGGAAGGCGGCCACGGTAATGCCCCTTCCCTCCTCGAAAGCCAGCTGCAATCCCTCAAGCTCCCGGGGATAGCCCCGGTGGGCCACCAGCACCAGCCCCGCGGCTTGGGCCTCGAAGATGGCGCAGTAGGGGACGTCGAAGAACCCCTCTACCGCGTCCAGCACAAGGCCGTAGAGCTCGGCCTTGCTTGTGGCCAGCTTCATCCGGCGGGAGAGCTCCTCCACGGTGCGGAGCTTGTCGGCCACCGCCCGGGCCTGGGAATGGAGGACGGCGTTGCGCAGTGCGGAGGCGGCGCCGGCGGCCAGGGCGAGCAGCACCTGCCGCTCCCTCTCCCCGAACCTCCTGGGGGAAAAGCCCTGCACCGACAGCACCCCGATCACCTCCCCTTGGGCTACCAGCGGCACCCCGGCCCAGGACCGCACCTTTCGCCCCACCTGCCGAAACGGCACCGGGGGTGGCTCCCGCTCAAGATCGGAGAAAAACAGGGGCTTTCCTCGCACCGCCACCCAGGCCGTGGGGCCCTGCTCCGGGGAGAGGGGGATGGGGGGGACCTCCAGCTCCTCCCCGGCCTCCACCGCCAAGGCCACCTGTAGCTCCCCCCGGCCTCGGTCCACCAACCCCACCAGGAAGGAATCGAAATTAAGGAGTTTTTTAGCCTCGTCGTGGATCAGCCGCAGAAGGGCTGAAAGATCAAGGGTGGAGGAAAGGGCCCTTATGGCGGAGTTCACCGCCCTCAAGGCCTCCTCCGCCTCCACCCGGTCGGTGATGTCCAGCACCGAGACCAACACCCGCCCGTAGTCCCCCTCGTGGCCGGGAAGCACCCGCCAACTCAAAAGCATGTGGATCGTCCTGCCCGAAGCGGTGCGGTTTATCCCCACCCCCTGGAACTGGTGCCTCCCCTCCCAGATGGCCAAAAGCTCCTTTCGCCAAAGGGGAAAAACCTCCTCGGGGATGAGCTCCGCAAGGTGAGCTAAAAGCTCCTCCTTGCTCCCCACCCCATAGAGCTCCAACGTGGCCCGGTTCACCTGCACCACCCCAAGCAGCCTCAGGGTCTCCTGCAGGAACTCGGGGTGGGCGGCCAAATACCCCTGGAGGTCGCCAACCCCCTGCCGGCGAAGGGAGTCGAGCCTCCCCTTTATCTGGGAGAAATCCTCTATCGTACTTGTTTAGCGTTGGCTAAGCGAGCTGAGGTAGCGGGGGCGGTCGCTCAAGGCTCAAGGGTGAAGGCTTGCCCCCAGCCGTCA
>LDZS01002355.1_pt1 | contig 83340 bp, 78 predicted proteins | sample 615471 | NCBI WGS metagenome assembly LDZS01 (sample SAMN03408295, study PRJNA278302) | terrestrial metagenome | isolation source: oil reservoir sample K3 | place: USA: Alaska, North Slope, Kuparuk formation | collected 2013
GCACCGGTATACCGGTGCACCAAAGTTCGGGTGGTTAGCTCAGCTGGTAGAGCGCATGCTTGACGTGCATGAGGCCGCAGGTTCGAGTCCTGCACCACCCACCAACTTATCCGCCCCCAACCGGGGGAAGCAGGGTAAGCTCGTCTCCATCGGAAAGCCTGGTTGAATAGCCCTGGAGAGACTGGACCGAGGTCCTGTTTACCAAAGCCGAGACGAAGCGCTGAAGGCGTCCCTGTGCATCGTACAATCTCCCTTTAAGGGTGGGGAATCGGTCGACAAGCGCCCTGATAGCAGCCTCCACATCCGCCCCGGGAGGGAGCTCAAGCTCGATCCGCCCCTCGGGGAGCTCCCTCCGGAACGGGAAGAAAAGCTCTACCGAAATCCTCATTTCAGCTTCGGCGGAAGGACGATCTTCCCGAAGTTGCGCTCGTATTTCTCGATGTTCTCCCCAATCGCTTGGTACAGCCTCTTCATGTGCCCCGGGGAAAGGATCACCCGCGAAACCAAAAGCGCCTGCCCCCCCTGCGGGGTTTGGGTCCTGGGATCGACGAACAGGAAATCGACCACGAATTCCTCTTTCTGGTGAGAGATGATCGCCAGATTGGCGTATGTGCCCTTACGGGTTTCGGGGGCGGCGACCACCTGCATCTCTCGTTCCGCCATGTTTCACCTCCGGGCCATGATAGCCCCGTGGGCGGGCTTTTTACAAGGAAAACGTGTGGGGATCAGCACTTAACCGGCTATAATGCCCCCGGCATGCGTGGGATCCTCCGTGAACTCTGGCGCTACCGGCTGTGGCTTGTCTTGGGGGTGTTGGCCCTCCTCGTCGTGGATGCGGCTCAGCTTGTAAGCCCGCTCATCGTCAGGGCGGCGGTGGACGACCTCGTCCTCGGGCTTGGAGGGAACCTCCCCCGCTACGCCCTATACCTTGTGGGCATCGCGGCGGTGGTGCTGGCATTCCGATTCCTGTGGCGTTTCTTCCTTTTCGGGGCCGGGCGGCGCATCGAGCAGGACCTGCGGGCCCGTTTGTACGGGCACCTGCTCACGCTCTCCCCCTCGTTTTATGCCCTTCACCCCACCGGGGACCTCATGGCCCATGCCACCAACGACCTTGAGGCGGTACGGCGGGCCTGTGGTATGGGGGTATTGCTTGGCGCCGACACGCTGATCATGGTTTCCTTCGCGCTTCTTGCCATGGTGAGCATCTCGCCCCGGCTCACCCTGCAGGCGTTCGTGCCGCTCCCTTTCATAACCCTGGTGGTGCTAGGGTTCGGGCGGCTCATCCACCGCAGGTTCGAGCGGGTGCAGGAGTCCTTTGCCCGGCTGACGGAGAGGGTGAGGGAGGCGGTGTCAGGAATCCGCATCCTGCGGGCATTTGCCAGGGAAGAGGGGATGGGCAGGGCCTTCGAGGGCGACAACCGCGAGTTCATCAACCTTAACATGGCCCTGGTCCGGGTGTGGGGGGTGTTCCACCCCCTGATCGGGCTTTTGGCCGGTTTGAGCTCGGGGATCGTCCTTTGGTTTGGGTCCCGCGGGGTGCTGGCAGGGGGGCTTTCTTTGGGTGACTTCGTCGCCTTCACCAGCTACCTTGGGATGCTGGTCTGGCCGATGATGGCTTTGGGATGGATTGTAAACTTGCTGCAGCGTGGGGCAGCATCCATGGCCAGGATCCAAAGACTTCTTGCGGCAGAGCCCGAGATCAAAGACCCGCTTGCCCCCAAGCCGTTTCCCTCTTCTTCCAGGATCGAGTTCCGCCGCCTTACCTTCGCCTATCCGGGGGAAAAAAGGCCCGCCCTTAGGGAAATCGAGCTGGCCCTGGATGAGGGGATGACCCTGGGGGTGGTGGGGCTCACCGGTTCCGGGAAATCCACCTTGGTGCGGCTCATCCCCCGGCTCTACGACCCGCCCCCGGGGACGCTCTTTCTGGGCGGTGTGGACGTGCGGGAGCTCTCCCTCCCCAAGCTCCGCAGCGTGATAGGGATGGTCCCGCAAGACGTGTTCCTCTTTTCAACCACTATCAGGGAGAACATCGTCTTCGGCCGGCCCGAGGCCACCGACGAGGAGGTATGGGAGGCGGCCCGGTTGGCGGGCCTCGCCGAGGAGATCGCCTCCTTCCCGGACGGGCTTGACACCATGGTGGGGGAGCGGGGGATCTCCCTTTCCGGAGGGCAGCGCCAGCGGGTGGGGATCGCCCGGGCCCTGATCCTGGACCCACCCATCCTCATCCTGGACGACGCCCTGTCCTCGGTGGACGCCCAGGTGGAGGAGGAGATCCTGGGGAACCTCAAGGGGGTGCTGGCCAACCGCACCGCCATCGTGGTGGCCCACCGCATCTCCGCGGTGCGGGAGGCGGACTGGATCATCGTGCTTGAGGATGGGCGCATTGTGGAGCAGGGGGACCACCGGCGCCTGGTCGCCCGCGGGGGGCTGTATGCCCGCCTTCACGAGCTCCAGCAGGCCTTGGTGAGCTGACATGCACTCCCGCCACGACTACCTGGAAGAGGAACGCCTGGGGAAGGCACTGGACATAAGGCTACTCAGCCGGCTCCTTAGGTACGTGCGCCCGCAGGCGGGGCTTTTCTTAGCGGCATTCCTCCTGGCTGGAGGTATAACGCTGGTGGAACTTGCCCTGCCCTACATCACCAAGACGGCCATCGACTCCGTGCTCACGCTGCCCTGGATCGCGGTGCGGGCTGCCGACCCGCCCATCCCGGAGGCGATCCCCCTTGGGGAGGGGAGGTTCCTGGTCAAGGAGGGGGCCCTTCCCCAAGGGATACGGGAGGAACTGGAGAGGGCCGGGGCGGTGGAGGGGCGCTACCTCCTCATCCCCCCTGACGGGCCCGGGGCGGAGATAGCGGCCCGCCATCCGGACCTCTTCCGCACCACCCCCGGGGGGTACGTGGTGGCCGAGGGGGAACTGGGAAAGCTTTCGACGGATGAACGCCTGGCCTTGCGGGCACCTGCTGTACGAACGCTCCTTTACCTCGTGCTGGGGCTTCTTGCCCTGCTCCTTCTCAGGTTCGCCCTCTCCTACGGGCAGGTGTACCTCCTCCAGTACGCCGGCCAGCGGATCATGTTCGCCATGCGGCGGGACATCTTCCGGCACGTGTTGCGCCTTCCCATGTCGTTTTTGGACCGCGAGCCGGTGGGAAGGCTGGTCACCCGGGCCACCAACGACGTGGCGGCCATCAACGAGATGTACACCCAGGTGGTGGTGTACTTGGTGCAGGACGCCCTGATGATGGCCGGGGTCCTGGCAATCATGTTCCGGCTGAATGCACGCCTGGCCTTGCTCCTCCTCACATTCGGGCCGCCGCTCCTTGTCCTCACGTTCTGGTTCCGGAAGCGCGCCCGGGACGCCTACCGGGAGGCACGGAGGAAGCTCGCCCGCCTCAACGCCTACCTCGCCGAGTCCATCTCAGGGATGCCCATCATCCAGCTTTTCCGCCAAGAGCTGCGTTCCTTCCGCGCTTTCCAGGAAATCAACCAGGGCTACTACCAAGCCCAGATGCGGTCAATTATCGTGTACGGCATCTTCGGCCCGGCCATCTCGGTGATGCGCAACCTCGCCTTGGCCTTGCTCATCTGGTTCGGTGGACGGGGGGTGCTATCGGGTGTCTTTAGCCTGGGGGCATTGGTGGCCTTCACCAGCTACGTGAGGATGCTCTTCCAGCCCCTTTCGGACCTTTCCGACAAGTACAACATCCTCCAGTCGGCCATGGCCGCCTCCGAACGCATCTTCAAGCTCCTGGACGAGAAGGAAGAGCCAACCGGAAGCCGCCCCCTGGCAAGCCTCCAAGGGGAGATCGAGTTCAAGGACGTGTGGTTTGCCTATCGAGACGAGGACTGGGTGCTCAAGGGGATCTCGTTCCACATCGCCCCCGGGGAGCGGGTGGCACTGGTGGGCCCCACCGGCTCGGGCAAATCCACCATCGTGAACCTGCTTTTCGGTTTCTACCGGCCGCAACGGGGGAAGATCCTGGTGGACGGCAATGACATCGGGGAACTAGACCTTTCACAGCTGCGGCGTAGGCTGGCGGTGGTGCCCCAAGATGCGTTCCTGTTTTCCGGGAACGTGGAAGAGAACATCCGTTTATGGGAGGAGAAACTCTCCCCGGACGGTGTGAGGCAGGCGGCGGAGGCCGCCGGGGTGCATGGGATGGTAAAGCGTCTTCCCGAGGGCTATTCCACCGACGTGCGGGAGCGGGGTGGGCGACTTTCCGTGGGGGAGAGGCAGCTTCTCTCCATCGCCCGGGCGGTGGCGGCCGATCCCAAGCTCATCGTTCTCGATGAGGCCACGGCCAATGTGGACTCCCACACCGAGGCCCAGGTACAAGAGGCGCTCGAACGCTTGATGGCTGGCCGGACCGTGCTGGCCATTGCCCATCGTCTGTCCACCATCCGGAACGTGGATCGGGTGTTGGTGCTTTCCCAGGGGAGGTTGGTGGAGGAGGGCACGGTGGAGGAGCTACTGGCCAGGCGGGGCCTTTTCTGGGCCCTGTGGCAGCTTCAGTTCGCCTCCCCGGCAAGGAACCCCGAAGGGGCGGACAGGCGGCCTTTCCCCAAGGGGTGAGTGGGCTTGTGCCCCCTTCCCTCGTCCTTAATCTGGGCTTTGATGATGGCGCTGCGACGGTGGACACTGGCCGTATGGGGATTGGTGTGGGCGGTCCTCATACTGGGGGCGGTGGATGTCCTCCGTCGCAGGTCGGCAAGAGGAGGGAAGGATCATGAGGAGAGCGTATGTTCTCATACTTCCCCTGCTTCTTTCCTGCGGGGTCGCTTTCGCTGACACCCTCTTTCTGACCGATGGGACGGCGATCCAGGGGGAACTGGTGGGGGTGGACGCCTTCAAAGTTCGCTTCGTCCCAGAGGCCGGTGGCGAACGGGCGGTGCCCCTTTCCCGGGTGCGGTCCGTGGAGATCGACTGGGAGGAGGATCCCGAACCCAGGGTTCCGTACGATGAGTGGGTTTCCGCCATGGCTGAGGCAAGGCTTAGTCTCACGAGCTGCCGTCGGGCAAAGCAGGGGACCGTGGTGGGGGGGCTGCTCTTCATCGCCGGTGGATACTGGCTCGCCGGCCAAGGGCAGGAAGCCTTTGGGAACCTGGTCATGGGCCTGGGGGCGGTGGTCACCCTGCTTGGGGTTGCCTCCCCTCAGCCGGCCTGCGCGGAGCCCCTGCACAGGGTGGAGATCCTGACCCGCATCGGGCTCGACCACGGCTGGGTCTACTGACTAAATGCGGGCTCCGGAGCCGGGGTCGAACAGGTGCAGTTTCTCCGGGTTCAAGACGAACTTCACCCGGTCGCTTTCCTGGATCTCCGGGAGCGCCCATTTGGCGGTGAGCCCGATACTTCCCAGGGAGCCGTGCACGATGACGCTGTCCCCCATGGGCTCAACCCCCTCCAGGGCGACCTCTAAGGGTATCCCCTCCCCCTCCCAGGCGATGTCGGCCGGCCGGATCCCCACGACGAGCCGCATCCCGGGGGAGAGCTTTTCCCGTTTCGTTTCCGGGGCTGGGAGCTTGATCTCCCCGGCGTCGAGCAGGAGCCCATCGGCCGAGGAGACAACCGTGCAGTGGAGCAGGTTGATGGGGGGCATGCCCACGAACCCGGCCACGAAAAGGTTACGGGGCTCCTCGTAGAGCTCACGGGGCGGACCCACCTGTACCAGTTTTCCATCCTTCATAAGCACGATCCGGTCCCCCATGGTCATGGCTTCAGTCTGATCGTGGGTCACGTAGATCATGGTGGCCTTGAGCTGCTTCTGGATCCTCTTAAGTTCGAACCGTACCTGGACCCGAAGCTTGGCGTCCAGGTTTCCCAAGGGCTCATCCAAAAGGAACACGCTGGGGTCCCGGACGAGGGCCCTTCCCAGGGCAACCCGCTGTCTTTGCCCCCCGGAAAGCTGGGCCGGCCTTCGCTTGAGGAGCTCGGTTATCCCAAGGAGCTCGGCCACCTCGCTTACCTTCTTTCTTACCTCGGCCTTCCTCATCCCCCTGGCCTCAAGGGGAAAGGCCAGGTTCCCCCAAACGGTTAGGTTTGGGTAAAGGGCGTACTCCTGGAACACCATGGCCACGTTCCTATCCTGAGGCCGCACGTACACCCCTCCCTCCACCGAGGTGACCACCTGGTCCCCTATCCTCACCTCGCCCCGGTCCGGGCGGATCAGGCCGGCTATGGAGTGGAGGACAGTGGTCTTTCCACACCCGGAGGGCCCAAGCAGTATGCAAAACTCCCCATCTGTCACCTCAAAGGAGACGTCGTCCGCCGCCACCGTGCGGCCCCGGTTGTAGGTCACCCGTAGGTCAGCTACCTTGACTTCCGCCATCGGTCATCACCTGTTGTTTTAAATTTATGTCGCGGTCACCGAGCCCGCCATGTAGCCCCGGATCAAGTAGCGCCCCAGGAATATGTAAAGCAGGAGTACCGGGATCGCCAGGAGCATAGAGCCCGCCATCTGCACGTTCCACTGGGCGGCCAAGGTCCCCGCCAGGTTGTTCAAGGCCACGGTGGCCGGCATGGAACGCGGCCCCCCGATCACCAACCCGAACAGAAGCTCATTCCAGATGGAGGTGAACTGAAAGATGAGCACGGTCACCGTGGCGATCTTGGTGCTGGGGAGCACCACCTTAAGATAGGTCCGCCACGGGCCGCTTCCATCGGTGAGCGCCTGCTTGACCAGGCTGGAGGGGAGTTCCCCGTAGAAGACCCTGAACATCAGGGTGCACATGGGGATCCCATAGGCCGTGTGGGCTAGGATCAACCCCAAAACGGAGTCATAAAGCCCCAGACTCCTGATGGTCTGAAAAAGCGGGATGAGGATCGCCTGGAACGGAAGGAAGATCCCAACAGTTATCAAAAGGAACACCAGGTTATCGTACTTGAACCTAAAGTTAGCCAGCACGTAGCCGCACATGGCCCCCAGGGCCACGGAGCCCAAGGTGCCCCCCAGGGTGATCAGGAGGCTGTTTAGCAGAGGGCGGCGCAGGTAGGAGAAGGCCGCCCCGTACGGCTCGAAGGTAGGTCTTTGTGGAAAGGACAGGGGGTTTGTGGTGTCCACCTCGGCGTCGGTCTTGAGGGAGGTGGTGAGGGCCCCCCACAGGGGCAGGAGATAGAACACGGTCAAGAGCAAAAGCCCCAGGTAAAGAAGACCTCGCACCAGAGCCGACCTTCTCATTTCCCCCTCCTGTAGGTGCGGTAAAGATAGGGCACGAGTATAAGAAGCACCAGAACAAGCAATACGCTTGCGATGGCCGAGCCGTAGGCGAACCTGGTGGCCTGAAACGCCTCCTTGTACATCATGATGGGGAGCGTGTGGGAGGCGTAACCAGGCCCGCCCCCGGTCAGGACCCAGATGAAGTCGAAGGATCGGAGGGCATACATCATCACCACCACGATGGTGGTGGCAATCGCCCCCCTGAGCTGGGGGAACACGATCTTCCTGTAGATCCTGAACTTGGAGGCCCCTTCCAGCATGGCCGCCTTTATCTGCACCTCCGGCACGGATCTGATCCCGGCAAGCAGCACCAGGGCGGCGTAGCCTGAAAACTGCCACACCAGGGCTAGGATGATGGATCCCATCACCGTACGTTGACTCGTGTGCCAGGTGCCCTGCAGGGCCCCCAGGCCAATCGAGCGTAGGAGCGTGTTGATGATCCCGCTCGTCGGGTTATACATCCAGGCCCATATCGTCCCCGTGACCACGAACGACAGGGCGAAGGGCAAAAGGTACAGGTTACGGAAGACCGTGCTCCCCAAAAGCCCTTGGTCAAGGAGCACCGCCACCCCCAGCCCAAGCAGGATACACAAGGGGATGGTGAAAAAAAGGATGGCCGTGTTCTTGAGCGACGTCCAGAACACCGGATCTGAGAAAAGCCTTGCATAGTGGTCAAAGCCTCGGAAGCTGTAGCTTGGCACTAAGCCCCGCCAGTCGGAGACGGACACCCAGAAGTTCCAAAGGAGCCCCCCGTACACGAAGTAGGCCACAAGCCCAAGAGGGATAACAAGCACCCACAGGGGGTGTCTGGTAAACCAGCCGGAAAGCCTTGCCATCCCCGCCTACCCCTCGTAAGTGAGGCCGAACCCGTGCTCGTACAGGGGGTCCACGATGTCGAAAGGAAGGTCACCCCGCTGCTGAAGCACTTGGTCCATGGACCGGGGGAGCTGTACCGGCAGTTTCCCCTGGGGGTTCACCTTGCCAAACAGGACGTCCGCGATGGCTATCCCCCCCTGGGTGCCCGGCAAGTACGCTACCAGGATGGCGGCGGCGTTCTCCGCGCACCAGGTGAGGATGTAGGGTCGGGCCAGGAGGACCACCACCACGATTGGGGTCCCGGTCTCGTGGATTGCCTCCAGCATCTCCTGCTGGGAGCTCGTCAGTTCCAGGGTGCTAGCCCCCCACGGGGGGTTATGTTGGTAGGCCGGCTCCCCCACCACCACGATGGCCACATCCACCTCCTGGGCCACCCTCTTTGCCTCCTGGGGGTCGTCCGGCACGTAGTACACCTCGCCCTGGGCGGCGGCCTCAACCGCCTGGACGATCGTCACCCCGTCCTGCTTTGAGGTCCACCCACCGGTTAGGCTGTCCATATCCCCGGCCCGCAGCCCCGCCACCAGGATCCGCTCCATCCCCTTCAAAGGCAGGATGCCGTCGTTCTTGATGAGCGTCATCGACCGCCTGGCCGCCTCAAGGGAGAGGGCCTGGTGTTCAGGGCTCCCAACGATCTCCCCTGCGAGGTCGGGGTCCACATAGGGATCCTCGAACACCCCGAGCTTGAACTTGGCCTCCAGGATCCGCCGCACCGCATCGTCGATCCGTTCCACGGGGATTTTTCCCTCTTCCACCAGCCTCACGGTGTCCTTGATATCCCGGGGGGAGGCCCCGCCGATCACATCCACCCCGGCGTCGGCGATCCCGATCACCAGGGCCTCATCGTTGGAGATCTCCCTCCCGATGAAGTCACCGCTTTGGCGGATGCCGAACTGCATGCCCCAGTCGGTGGTGATGATCCCGGTGAAGCCGAGTTTTTCCCGGAGGAGGTCCTGGAGGGTGGCCCGGGAGCCCAGGGCGGCCATCATGTCCAGGGCCAGGGGGATGCTGTAGTAGGGCATGACGGAGCCCGTCCCGGCCTTGATGGCGGCTACAAACGGCTTCAGGTGGTAGTCCAGGGTCTCAAGGGTGGAGACTATCGGGGCCATGTCCACCCCGTCCATCTGGGGGCCGGCCCCGGGGAAGTGCTTGACACAAGTGATGATGGACTCAGGATTAAGACCTTTCCCGTTCTGATATGTCTCAACTTGTGTCCGCACCAGGGCGGCGGCCAGCTCGGCGTCCTCCCCCTGGCACTCGTAAACCCTGCCCCACCTGGGCTCGGTGGCCAGGTCCGCGTTGGGGGAAAGGGTCATCCGTACTCCAACCGCCAGGTGCTCCTCCCGGGAGGCCGCAACAAGCTCCCTTACAAGCTCCACGTCGCCTATCGCCGCCAGCCCCAGGTTGTGGGGGTAGACGAGCCCCCCGTTCACGTAGCTCAGGCCGTGGATGGAGTCCATGCTTATCACCACCGGGATCCCAAGGCGGGAGGCCTCGCACCACTCCTGGAGTTGATTCATGCACTCGGCGGCCGCCCTAGCGCCGGGAAGGTCCCGCACCAAGACGAACCCGATCCCCAGATCCCGCATCCACTTCTCCATGAACGGGGGAGGGGACCCATCCGGCCGGGGGATGAAGGTGGGATGCAACATCTGCCCCACCTTCTCCTCCAGGGTCATCCGGGAGAGGAGATCCTCCACCCGCTGGGCGACGGGAAGCCGCCAGTCCTCGTAAGGGTCCAGGGCCCCGTTTCCGTTCAGGTCGCGGAAGAGGAGGCCGTCCACCTCCAGGATCGGCTTGGCCTTCGACTCGACAGCCGGCTGAGCCCCGGCCACCGCAAAGGCCGCAATCGCCAAAGCGAAAAGCAGACCCAAATGCCTGCGCATGTGTCCTCCTGTTCTAATCAATCAACGATGTCCCAGGTAGGCTGGACCCCGGCCTCGTGCAGCGACTGGGAGAGGAGCCGGGCGTACCGGGAAACATCCGGATCGGAGCTGGTGGCAAAATCGCTGATCCGGCTATGGAGGTCCATGAGCACCTCCCAAGGCAGGGCGATCCCGTGGGTGAAGCTTGGGTAGGCCAGGGTGTTGGGATCGAGGAGCTCGTCCAGGAAGGCCCTGCTGAGCTCGTCATACACCTCCAAGGGGGTGTCGCGGTAGGGGGAGATCGACCCCTTTTGCGAGGTGAAAAGCCTCTGCAGCTCGGGGTCTGAACAGAGATATGCCCAGCGGGCGCCGTTCTCTGGGTCGGCCGAGCCCCGGGGAACCACGAAAGCATCTATACACAGCCCGAACTTCCCCGAAGTGCCCGGCGCGGGAAACGCCCCATAGTCCTCCCCATACACCCAACCCCGGGAGGCGAAGTAAGCCTTTATCCAGTCCCCGTGGAGGTACATGGCGATGTCCCCCGCATATACCCGGCCAGCCGCCTCATACCACAGCCTCGCCGGATGATCCGGGGCAACATAGCCCAAGAACCGCTTGAACCGCGAGAGGACGAGCTCCAGGTCCTCTTGGCTGACCACCCCGTTAATAAAGTCCTCATATATCTGAGGATCTGTTCCCATCATGATGGTCTCAAACACGTGGGTGGCCGGCCAGCCCCTCCTATCCCCCAGGTCCAGCACGTACTTCCCTTTAGGGAGCTTGGCGGAGAGCTCCTCACAGAGAGCCCAGAAGTCCTCCCAGGTTACAGGTTCCTCAGGGGGCTCAACCCCGTATTCCGCAAACAGGTGCTTGTTGTACCAGATCATGTTGGTGCGGTGAACGCCTATGGGGACCAGGAAGTAGTCCTCCCCCACCCGGCACCACTCCTCTATCCCCGGGAGAAGCCGGTCAGCTATGCCCGCGTACTCCCACACCCCGTTGAGGGGATAAAGGAGCCCCGCATCGTAGTAGGGCTGGATCTCAAACCCCGGGTGGGCCTGAAAGCTCTCTGGGGAGTTCCCGGTCACCATGAGGATCTTCACCTTCATCACCATGGCGCCACCGGCCCCGCCGGGGATGGCGTTGGAAAGGACCCTTACATTGGGATAACGCTCCTGGAACACCTGCAGGGCGGCCTCTATGGCCTCCTTCTCCCCTCCGGCCGTCCACCAATGGTATACGTTGAGCACGCCAGATGCGCCCGTGTTCTCCACTACGGTCGCTATGTCACCAAGCCCGTCGGCGGCAGCTGCCCCAAGGGTAAGGATGGCCGTGAGGATTGCTATTGATAATGATCTCATCGCGTTTTTCACCTCCAAGGGGTTATTCAGCAGCCTGGAAGACAAGCACTCCCCACTCCGCAGGGCTGGTCCTGATCGCGGAGGAGCCCGTCCAGGCCATGGACTTGGCGCCGACTCCGGGGCAGGGCATGTCTATGTCGTTGAGCTCCAGGTCAAACCCCACCTTCACCCCGGGCTCGGGTGTGAACTTGGGGATGAGGTCGTTGGCCAGGGCAGCGAAGGGGATCTTGGCCTCAAACACACAGCCCCTCCTTGTCTCCACCACCGCCGCCTCGTATCCCTCAATCACCTGCTCATCCCCGTACATGCCACCCGTCTCGATCCCCATGGGGTCCTGGAGCATGTCCCGGTCGATGGCGGTGTAGAAGTCGTAGCCATCGGTCATGAGCAGGATGCGGAAGTCGGTGGGCTCATACGCCTCACGGGTGGGGTCTGCACCGGGATTTGTGCTCAGGTAGATGCCGATGCTGTCGGCCTCGTCGGGCTTGAAACCGGGGCGCGCGGTGAACGGGACATCATCCTGGATCTCCGCCCCGATGTAGAGGTTGTCCGCGTCCCACATAAGGTAGATCGTGGCGCTGAGGTCATAGGAACCGCCCCACAGGTACCCTCCCAAGACAGCCTGGGAGGCCTTGGAGATCGTAACTGGGGTGGATTTGTTCCACTCCTCCAAAGACCCGTCGATGGTGACGGGCTCCGTGACCTGCCAGGCGATGGCCTCAGGGGTATCCTGGGCCAACCCTGCCAAACCCAAGGCCAACATCAGCCCTGCCATTCCGAACCACTTCACCCACGCTGCCATCGGTACCACCCTCCTTTTTACCCCCTGATAGGGGAGCTTAAGAACTCTTCTTCAATCAGGCCAGCGGCCCCGACCAGGAAGCCCGTCTCGCCCACCTGCCAGGGCAACACCGCTGGTGCGGTCCTCCCCGGTGGGAAGGAGTGCTTTTGGATGACCTCGGTAGTGGTCTTGAGGAAGAGGTCACTTGCCTCCATGAGTTCCCCCCCGATGATCACGGCCTGGGGGTTGACGATGTTCACCACGTTTCTGATCCCCAGGCCGAGGAGGTGGCCGAACCTGTGGAAGACAGACCTGGCTTTGAGATCGCCTTTCCGGGCGGCGGCGGCCAAGGCACGCCAATCGGGATAACCCAGGGCCTCAGCCTGACGGTTTAGTGCTCGGTTGGAGCAGAACTCCTCCAGGCACCCCCGCTCCCCACACCGGCAGAGGGGGGCATCCTCATCGATGGTGATCGAGGTATGTCCCAGTTCCCCGGCCCCGCCGAACGCCCCCCGGTGAAGCCTTCCTCCGATCACGATCCCGCTTCCCAAACCCTCCCCCACCATCACACACATGAAGTCGGAGAAGTTTCGGGCAGCCCCGTGCAGGAGCTCCGCCATCGCCAGGGCGTTGGCGTCGTTTTCCACATGCACCGGGAGGCCGCAGTTTTCCTCGATGAACCCCTTTAAGGCCACCTCACGCCACTCCAGCACCGGTGAGAACACGTCTTCCCCGGTCTGCAGGTCCACAAGGCCGGAGACGGCTATGCCTACCCCCAGGGTGTTATCCTGGCGCAGGGCGTTTACGGCCTGGGCCAGCCTGGGGAGCACATCCTCCGGGTGGGGACGGGCCGGGAAGGGGAGCTCCCACCGGCTGAGGATATCCCCGCCCATGTTGACCAGAGCGCACTCGGCCTTGTGCCGCTGCAGGTGGGCGCCGATGGCGGTGCCGTAGTTGGGGTTGAACTCGAGGAGGACGGGGCGCCGGCCGGCGCTGGTCTTCGCCCTTGCGGTCTCCACCAGGCACCCGTCCAAAAGGAGCTCGCGGACGAACCGGCTCACCACCGACGGGGCCAGGCCCAGGGTGCGGGCGATCTCCGCCCGGGACATGGGGCCGTGCTTTTGGATGAGCCTGAGGATGAGGGAGCGGTGATGGTCCCCCATCAGGCTGGCATTTATCGGCCGGGCTCCCCCCTCTTTGTTCCTTCGCATTACAAAATTAATTATAGGCCCCCTCCCGGGGACGGTCAACCCTTCCCAGCCCGCGAAAGGCCCTCCCAAATTCCCCAATTTTTAACTTTTAGCCGAACAAAAAATGGCCACGCAATGCCGTCTCAAGGGAAAAATTTGGGTCCCATGGGACCCCTTGACGCCCCCTCCCAACCCCACTATAATGGGCCTTGATGCGATATAGTTCTTTCGGAGAAGGAATTCTCAAAGGGGGAAGTGGCCTTCCTTTGCTTTCTGTTCGTCGCCTGCTTCTTGGGATGAAGCCCCGGAAGGGAGGTGGGAGCCGAGGGCACTCAGGGCATTACCTTGTAAGAAAAACCTAAAAGGAGGGTGACTCTATGCATCGCAGAGTTCTTTTGGTATTGACGATGTTGGCGGCGGCCCTGGTGGCCTTGCCGGCCCTTGCCCAGGAGCAACCGGAGATCGAGGCCCGGGTGGCCCCGATCCTGGAGGTCGACGGCCTTCAGTTCAAGGACCTCAACAAGAACGGGGTCCTCGATCCCTATGAAGACTGGCGCCTCCCGGTAGACGTGCGGGTGGAGGACCTCCTCTCCCAGATGACCCTGGAGGAGAAGGTCGGCCAGATGTTCCACCCCATCCTGTCCATGCCGGCGGACGGTCGGGTAACCGACACCCCTTACCTTGCCCCGTTCTTCGGTAGACTTCGTGAGATGCCCGCCCCGGCCACCTATGTGGTGGAGCGGCACATCGGCTTCCTCCTCAACAACGGCATTGCCCAGCCGGCCGCCTTCGCCTCCTGGTCGAACGGGGTCCAGGAGATCGCCGAGGGCACAAGGCTCGGGATCCCGGTGGTGTTCAGCTCCGACCCCAGACACGGTGCCGTGCTCATAGGACATGTGGCGGGCGTCCAGTATTTCTCCGGCTGGCCCAAGCGGGAGGGGTTCCTGGGCATGGGTGCCACCCGCGACGTCGAGCTCACCCAGAAATACGGGGAGGTGGTGGCCGCCGAGTACCGGGCGGTGGGCCTGCACATGCTCCTTGGGCCCATCGTGGACCTCATGACCGAGCCCCGCTGGGGCAGGAACGGCGAGACCTGGGGTGAGGACGCTGAGCTCACGGCCACCTTGGCCTCCGCCTTCATTCGCGGCGCGCAAGGGGAGGAGCTCGGCCCCACCAGCATCGCCACCATGCCCAAGCACTGGCCCGGCTCTGGCCCGCACGACGACGGATCCGGCAGGTGGTTTGCCTATCCAGGCGACAACTTCGAGTACCACCTCAAGCCCTTCATCGCCGCCTTTGAGGCCGGCGCCCCCTCCACCATGTGCTACTACAGCGGCATCCCGTTCGCCGATAACTGCGCCGTCTGCTACTCCGAGTACCTCAATAACCTCCTTCGCAACGAGCTCGGGTTCAGTGACATCATCAACTGCACCGACTGGGGCGTCATCTCCCGGGTCGGCCCCCTGCGGGAGGACCTGGCCGAGCTCGAGGTCAAGGACCGGTATCTCCTTGCCATCAACGCCGGGGTCGACCAGTTCGGCGGAGAGTCCGATCCTTCCCTTGTGATCGAGCTCGTGAACGAAGGCAAGGTGTCCGAGGAGCGGATCGACCAGTCCGTGCGCCGGCTCCTCAAGCTGAAGTTCCAGCTCGGCCTGTTTGAGGACCCCTATGTGGATCCCTATCAGGCTCAGGAGATCGTAGGTAGCGCGGAGTTCAAAGCCCTGGGGTATCAGGCCCAGCTCGAGTCCGTAGTGCTCCTCAAGAACGACGGGGTGCTTCCACTTCCCGAGGCGGTGCTCGACATCTCCGCCGGCCAGATCTCGGCCCGCAGGCCCAGGATCTACTCGCCTTATGTTGTTTACCAGGAGCAGACCTTCTTTGGGACCCAGGAGCGCACCATGGGCATCGATCCAAAGATCGCAGGTCAGTACGCCACGGTGGTGGATGATCCCGAAGACGCCGATTTCGCTGTGATCGAGATCGATGTGGGTGGAATTGAGATCCCACCCGAGAGGCTGGAGACAGTCGAGCTCGCTAAGGCCGCCGGGTTGCCCATAGTGTTGGTCCTGAACTTCGACCGCGCGCCAACTGTGCTCACCCCTGAACTCGTGGAAAGCGTTGACGCCATCGTCGCCGAGTTCGATATCACGGACAACGCACTGCTGGACGTATTGTTCGGACGTTTCAACCCAGTAGGAAAGCTCCCGTTCCAGATCCCGTCCAGCATTGAGTCGGTGGAAGCGCAGCTCGAGGACGTGCCCTTCGACCTTGCGGACCCCGCCTTCGACTACGGGTTTGGCCTGAGCTACTGAGCAATAAGGGGGATTGCCGGCATTTTCCGGCAATCCCCCTTATCAGTATACAACTCTAGATGGAAAGGGGGATGAGATGCGAGGCAAGCAGGCTAAGCGAGGCAAATTAGTGGTCTTGGTTTTGACAACGTCTGTTCTTCTAAGCTATGCACTATTAGCTGATACTTTTGCTGAAATTGACGCTTCTTTAGACTCAGCGATAGTGACTGTTGAAAGCGGCAAAATCCGTGGATACGTTGAAGACGGGATCTACGTTTTTCGTGGTATTCCGTATGCCAAGGCTACCCGTTTTATGTTACCCGAAAAAGTTGAACGGTGGGACGGTGTCCTCGACACGAGGGTTTACGGTGAGTGTTGTCCCACGCCACCAATAGAAGCGGTGTTCGATCCCGTTGAATTGGTTATCCCACACGTGTATTGGCCACAAAACGAAAACTGCCTATTTTTGAATATCTGGACCCCTGGTATTGAGGACGGGAGAAAAAGGCCAGTAATGGTTTGGCTTCACGGTGGCGGTTTCTCTACTGGCTCCTCGATCGAACAGAAAGCGTATGACGGCAAAAACCTGAGCGAAAATGGGGATGTCGTCGTAGTAAGTATAAACCATAGGTTAAATGTCTTGGGATTCCTTGATTTGTCCGCCTATGGAGAGAAGTACAGGTACTCCGGTAACGTGGGTATGGCCGACATCGTAGCCGCTTTAGAGTGGATCAAGAGCAACATTGAGCATTTCGGTGGAGACCCGGAAAACATCACCCTGTTCGGACAGTCAGGCGGTGGTGGGAAAATTCTGACTTTGATGGCCATGCCCGCAGCTAAAGGTTTGTTCCAAAAAGCTATCGTCCAGAGTGGGCTCTTTAGTACGTTCTCTCCTGTGCTACCGCAAAATATCAGCCGGCGAGTAGCTGCGCTAACCCTCGAAAATCTGGGAGTAAGCCCTACCGAAGTAGACGATCTACAATCCATACCGTACCAAACGCTACTCACTGCGGCAAGTAAAGCACAGGCACAGGTTGCTGAGGAGACAGGACAGCGTGTGAGTTGGGCTCCAGTGCTTGATGGAGAGTATATAACGGTCAATGTTGGAATGGAAACGTCCCCTTTATCAAGAGATGTTCCTGTAATGCTCGGGACAACTTTCGGTGAGATGGACGCTAACTTATTCGCCGGTTTTGGGAAAAATTCCTGGAGTCCAGAAGAAATAGCAGCAAGAATGGCAGATAAGTATGGCGATAAAGCCGAGGCAATTGCTCAAGCTTTTCGCAAGGCATATCCTAGGAAACCCCTTGTTGATGCATTATTCATCGATACTACGGGACGACCTGCAACTTTGGCCTGGGCCCGGCTAAAGTGCCAAGATCCTGCGCCTGTATACGTCTATATCTTCGCATACGAAATACCAGTCAATGGGGGGATGGTTGCCTTCCATTGTGCGGAAATACCCTTTGTATTTCATAACACCGACCTTGTTCCAATGGCCACGGGTGGGGGCGTAGATGCGTTTATCATGGCAGAAGTAGTAAGTCGTGCGTGGGTCAACTTCGCTCGCTATGGCGATCCAAACCATGATTTGCTCCCAGAGTGGCCGGCTTTCACAATAAAGAACGGGGCAACAATGGTCTTTGACAAGACCTCATGGGTCGGATACGAGCATGACGATGAACTCTACAATCTACTGAGCACTAAGTGAAAAGGCTTGCCGACTCACGCGGACGTGCCCTTCGACCTTGCGGACCCCGCCTTCGACTACGGGTTTGGCCTGAGCTACTGATCGAAAGTTGGGGCTGCCGGACGCTTGTCCGGCAGCCCCTTTCATTTACCGCCCATGTTCGGTAAAGCCGTAGGCCGTATCTTTTTCAAGTGGCTATTCTTTAGCGCGGTCTCCGCCATGTCCTTTTGGGGTGGGGCAGGGGAGGTGCTCATAGTTGACCCTAGCCTGGCTGCCCCAAGCGATCATCCCTCTTCATGCTTCAGCAGCCTTTCCGAGGCGCTCCTTTCCACAAGCCCCGGGGATACGATCCTCCTTGCGCCGGGCCGCTACGATTCGGCCGTGGAGCGGTTCCCCATAACCATCGATAAGCCCGTCACGATCCGCTCCCTCAACGGCCCAGGGGAAACCGTGTTCGTAGGCCCCCAAAGGGAGGAGGTCTTCCTTATCACGGCCCCCGGGGCGGAGTTAAGGGGTATTACCATTCAACACATGGGAACAGGGATAGCAGTGATGGCAGACGGTGTCAGGATCATCGAAAACCGCATTGAACTCCTTCCCTCCCTCCCCTGGGTCTTCACCTGCGGGGTATGGCTGGTGGGCGCCCACCATGCCCAGATCACAGGAAACGAGTTCATCGATTGTGGACTTGCCATCGCCGGCCCCCGGCCTTCCCCCGGGGACATCGACAAGCCTTCCCTCACCGGGATCTTCTTGGTCGGAGAGGACAGGCGGTGGTTTACCACCCACCTGATCGAGGGCAACCTGGTAAACGGAAGGCCGCTTTTCTACCTTGCCGATTCCACAGGCGTTATCGTCCCCGAGACGGCTGGCCAAGTGATAATCGCAGGCTGTTCGGATCTCACCATCTCCAACCTCAAGATCACCGACGCCAGCGTAGGGGTGCAGATCGTACACTCCCGCGATATCCGAGTAAGAGATTCCGAACTTGCGGAAAACAGCCTGTTTGGGCTTTACATCGCCTACACCAGCGGCTGCCAGGCCAGTGGGGTTCAGGCGCTCCGGAATAACCACGGGATCGATCTCCGGGCGTCGACTAGGAGCCTCGTCTCAGGCTGCACCCTCGCGGGAAACGAGCAGGGCCTTTTCCTCTCCCACACCGAGGACTGTCTCGTTTCGAACTGCACGATCTCCGAGAACGGGGTAGGGATCTTCTCGGGAAGCTCCACTGGCGACGTACTTTTCGGGAACAGCATCGGGGGCAACCGGCACGGGGTGCTTGCTCAAGAGGCTAACGGGCTTCAGCTAGTCGAAAACCACATAGTAGGAAACGGGATAAGCGGCGTTCGCCTGTCCGCCGGCTGCCGGGATAGTGCCATTGTGGGCAACCACTTCGAGGAAAACGCCACAAACGTCCTTTTGGCGGGCACAAACAATATCGTCTTGTGGGAGAACGCGATAATCGGTGCGGGGCTTACAGGGGTTTACCTTTGGGACTCGGTGGGGGTAAACGTCCGTGGTAATCGCTTCAGCGGAAACGCACTCGACCTCGATGCCGTGGGGGCCACCCGAGGGGTTGTCCTGCGGCTGAACCGGTTCGTGGGGGATGGCGTTTCCGTCATGAACGAGGCCGAGGGGGAACTCGACGCCAGGTTCAACTGGTGGGGGACGGACGGGATCGAACGGGCAGCGGCTAGGGCCGAGGGGAAGGTGGCCCTCACGCCCATCCTGGCTGAAGGAAGCCGATTCTAGGGAAGGGGCTACCTGGGGGCAGCCCCTTCCCCTCTTCATCCCACCGGGGTGAGCCAGCCGTGCCGGTCCGGGATTTTTCCCGTGACGATCCCGAAGAACTCCTCCTGGAGCCTTTTGGTTATGGGGCCGCGCCTTCCCGCCCCGATGGGGATCCCGTCCACCGACCGGATGGGGGTGATCTCGGCCGCCGTCCCGGTAAAGAAGAGCTCGTCCGCTATATAGAGCGCTTCCCTGGGGATGAGCTGCTCCCGCACCTCGTACCCAAGATCCCGGGCCAGCCGGATGACACACGCCCGGGTCACCCCTCCCAGGATGGAGGCCCCCAAGGGCGGGGTGTAGATGATCCCGTCCCGGACCAGGAATACGTTCTCCCCGCTCCCCTCGCTCACGTACCCGAACACGTCCAGGGCGATCCCCTCGGTGAACCCCCGGTCCTTGGCCTCCATGGCCACGAGCTGGGAGTTGGTGTAATGCCCCCCCACCTTGGCCAGGGCGGGGTAGGTGTTGGGGGCCATCCGCGCCCAGCTCGCCACCCCCACATCCACCCCCCGCTCCAGGGCCTCCTCCCCCAGGTACGCCCCCCACTGGAAGGTGATGATCGCAACCTCCACCGGGCAGTCCTCCCGGGGATCCAGGCTGAAGCTCCCTACCCCCCGGAACACGATGGGCCGGATGTAACAGGCCCGGTGGCCGTTGGCCTTCACGGTGGCCAGGATCGCCTCCCGCAACACATCCGGGGGATAGGGAACGGAGATGCGATACACCTTGCACGACTCGTAAAGCCGCCTGAGGTGCTGGTCCAGACAGAAGACCTGAGGCCCGGCCTCCGTCTTGTAGCAGCGGATCCCCTCGAACACGCTGGAGCCATAGTGCAGGGCATGGGCCGCCACGTGCACCTTCGCCTCATCCCAAGCTACCAGCTCCCCATTCAGCCAAATTTTCTCTGCCTTGAGCATCATGCCTCCTTCCCCCTCGCCCAGGGGATGAGCCCCCCACAGGAGAGGATCTCGCGGATGAACTTCGGATAGGGGGCGATCGGGTATTCCTCCCCCCTGGTTAGGTTTTTGATAAGACCGGAATCCAAGTCCACCTTGATGACGTCCCCCTCCCGGATCCTCTTTGCCTTGGCGCACTCCACCACCGGGAGGCCCTGGTTGATGGCGTTGCGGAAGAAGATGCGGGCAAAGCTTTCCGCCACCACGCAGGCTATCCCGCAGCCCTTGATGGCCAGGGGGGCGTGCTCCCGGGAGGAGCCGCAGCCGAAGTTCCTCCCGGCCACCAGGATGTCCCCGGGGGCCACCTTCCCCGCGAAGCTCGGGTCGAGGCCTGAAAGGCAGTGGCGCCCGAGCTCCTCCGGGGAGGTGGTGACAAGGAACCTAGCGGGGATGATGAGGTCGGTATCGATGTTGTCCCCTACCGCCCAGGCCCTGCCCTCGTAGATCATCTTCCCCCCCTCAGCTCCTCCGGGGAGGCGATCCTCCCCAGGACCGCACTAGCCGCGGCCACGGCGGGGCTCGCCAGGTACACCTCGCTCTCCGGGTGCCCCATCCTGCCCCGGAAGTTGCGGTTGGTGGTGGACACGGCCCGCTCCCCGGCCGCCAGCACCCCCATGTGCCCCCCCAGGCACGGCCCGCAGGTGGGCGGGCTCACCACCGCCCCCGCCGCAAGGAAGGTCTCCACCAGGCCCTCCTCCACCGCCCGCCGGAAGAGCCGCTGGCTCCCCGGGATCACGATGCAGCGCACCTCGGGATGCACCTTGCGCCCCCGCAGGATCTGGGCGGCCACAGATAGGTCCCGCCAGCGCCCGCCCGTGCAGCTTCCGATCACCACCTGATCGATGGGGATCTTTTCCAGCTCCGCCACTGGGACCACGTTCTCCGGGAGGTGAGGTCGGGCCACCAGGGGGGTGATCCCCCCCACATCTATCTCCAGCACCTGGTGATAGGCGGCATCCGGGGACGGGGCGGCGGGCTGAAAAGGCCGCACGGCCCGCCCGGAAACGTAGGAGAGCACCGCCTCGTCCGCCGGGAAAAGGCCACAGCTCGCCCCGGCCTCCACCGCCATGTTGGCTATCGCCAGCCGGTCGTCCAAGGGGAGGGCGGGGAGGAGGTCCCCGGCGAACTCCAGGGCACACCAGTTCGCCCCGGACACCCCGATCCTTCCGATGAGGTCCAGGATCAGGTCCTTCCCCATCACCCAAGGACGGAGCCTTCCCCTCCAGATCACCTTGATGGTGTGGGGGACCCTGAGCCAGGTCCTCCCGGTGGCCATGGCGTAGCCGATGTCGGTGGAGCCAAGCCCGGTGGCGAAGGCGGAAAGCGCCCCGTAGGTACAGGTGTGGGAGTCCGCCCCCACGACCAGCTCCCCGGGGAGGACAAGGCCCTCCTCCGGGAGGAGCACGTGTTCAATGCCGCCCCTTCCCACCTCGAAGTAGTGGACGATCCCCTGCTCGCGGGAAAATTCGCGCATGATCCGGCACTGCTCGGCGCTCTTTACGTCCTTGTTTGGGGTGAAGTGGTCCGGGACGAGGTACACCCTGGCTGGGTCAAACACCTTTTGGGCGCCCAGGGCGCGGAAGGCCTGGATGGCCAAGGGGGCGGTGATGTCGTTTGCCAACACCCCGTCCACCTTGACCTCCACGAACTCTCCTGGGGCCACCTCCCTTTCGGCGTGCCGGGCGATGATGGCCTCGGCCAGCGTCATCCCCATGTCAGCTCCTTTAGCCTTGTAAGGAGGGCTCGGCCCAGCTCCTCTGTCCTTACCGGGGGCCTATCGCCGGGGAGGTCCGGGGTGCGCAGGCCCTCGGCCAAGACCCTTCGGACCGCCTCCTCCACCAAGGCCGCCTCCTCCTCCCTCCCCAGGTGGTAGCGGAGGAGCATGGCCCCGGAGAGCACCGCCCCGATGGGGTTGGCGATGCCTTTCCCCGCGATGTCCGGGGCCGAGCCGTGCACCGGCTCCGCCAGGGCCACCCCCTCCCCCAGGTTCAGGGAGGGGGCCATCCCCAGCCCCCCGGCCCATACGCTGGCCTCATCGGACAGGATGTCGCCGAACAGGTTCGGGGTGAGCACGACATCGAACCGCTCCGGCGACTTGGCCAGCCACATGGCCATGGCATCTACCAGCATCTCCTCGACTTCCACCCCCGGGTAGTCGGCCGCCGCGGAAAAGGCGGCCCCCCGGAACAGCCCGCAGGTCTTGGGAAGGACGTTCGCCTTGTGCACCACTGTGACCTTCCTTCGCCTCTTCTGGGCGAGCCTGAAGGCGAGGTGGGCGATCCTCTCCGAGGCGGCCCGGGTGATGATCCTCTCTGCCACGGCCACCTCCCCATCGCTCCTTTCCTTCCCTACGTACAGGCCCTCCGTGTTCTCCCGCACGATGAGGAGGTCCACCCCCTGGCGGAAGCCCGGGATGGGGGGGGAGGCGGCCGGCCTGAGGTTGGCGAACAGGTTAAGCCTTTGTCGCAGGGTGATGATGACCGCCCGGTATCCGGGAGGGGGCTCAGGGGGGGCGGAGATGGCCCCAAACAGGATCCCATCCGCCCTTTCGATGACCTCCCAGGTCTCCTCGGGGATGGGCACCCCCCGGCGGAGGAAGCACTCCCAGCCCGCCTCCGCGCTGATGAACTCCAGGTCCGGGGCGGTCGCCTGCAGCACCTCCACCGCCACCGGGGTCACCTCGTGGCCGATCCCATCCCCCTCGATCACGCAGATCCTCCCGTGACGCGTGACGCGTGACGGTTGACTGGGGTTTTCGTGACGGATCACGGGTGACGGATCACGGATCACGGGTTTCCTCCTTTCGCTGCGAGCAGCTTGTTCAGGGCGTTGAGGTACGCCTTGGCGCTGGCCACCACGATGTCGGTGGAGGCCCCCTGGCCGCTGAAGTGGCGGGGGCGGCCATTCGGCCCCGCGAGCTCGGGCGCCTCCACGGTGATGGTCACCTCGCCGATGGCGTCAAGCCCTCCGGTGATGGCCTTGATGGAGAACTCAATGAGCTTGGGGGACTCCCCCACGATGCGGTTTATGGCCCGGTAGACGGCGTCCACCGGCCCGGTGCCGTGGTCGGCGTCCACCAGTTCCTCCCCACTTGGGCCCCGCAATCGCACCGTGGCCGTGGGGATGCCCCGGTCGCCGCACACCACCTGCACCTGCTCGAGGTGGTAGATCTCCGGCGGCCGGTAAAGTTCGTCGGCCACGATGGCCTCCAGGTCCGCCTCGGTAACCTCCTTCTTTTCGGCAAGCTCCTTGAAACGCGCGAACACCCTCCCCAGCTCCTCCTCCGAAAGCCGCCAGCCAAGCCCCTGGAGCCGCTCCTTGAGGGCGTGCCGGCCGGAGAGTTTCCCCAGGACGAGCTTGCTTTCTGCAAGGCCGATCGTCTTTGGGTCGATGATCTCGTACGTCCTCCGCTCCTTCAGCACCCCGTCCTGGTGGACCCCGGACTCGTGGGCGAAGGCGTTGGCCCCCACGATGGCCTTGTTGGGGGGGACCGGGACCCCGGTGATGGTGCTCACCATGCGGCTGGTGCGGGCGATGTTTTCGGTCTTCACCCCGCAGGAAAGGCCGAGGAGGTCCCGCCGCACAAGGAGGGCCATCACGATCTCCTCCAGGGCGGCGTTCCCGGCCCGCTCCCCCAGCCCGTTCACCGTGCACTCCACCTGCCTGGCCCCGGCCGCCACCCCGGCCAGGGAGTTGGCCACCGCAAGCCCTAGGTCATCGTGGCAGTGCACCGAGATGGTCGCCCGCTCGATCCCCGGGACGTTCTTTCTGATCCCCCGGATCAGGGAAGCGAACTCCTCCGGCAGGGCATAGCCCACCGTGTCCGGGATGTTCACCGTGCTCGCCCCGGCCTCGATGGCTGCCTCCAGGATCTCGTAGAGGAAGCCCGGCTCGGTGCGGCTCGCGTCCTCCGGGGAGAACTCCACGTCCTGACACAGGGAGCTGGCGAGGGCCACCATCTCCCGGGTACGGGCGAGCACCTCCTCCCGGGTCATCCTGAGCTTGTGCTCAAGGTGGATCCTGGAGGTGGCGATGAAAACGTGAATCCGGGGTTTTTCCGCGTAGCGGACGGCCTCCCAGGCGGCGCGGATGTCCTCCTCCCTGGCCCGGGCCAGGGCACAGATCCTGGGGCCCTCCACCTCCAGGGCGATGCGCCGTACCGCCTCAAGGTCCCCCCGGGAGGCGGCCGGGAACCCCGCCTCGATCACATCCACCCCCAGGCGCGCAAGTTGTCTGGCAAGCTGCAGCTTCTCCTCCCCGGTGAGGGAAACCCCCGGGGTCTGCTCCCCGTCCCTGAGTGTGGTGTCGAAGATCAGCACCCGATCGCAAGTCCCACCTAAACCACCTCCTTTTAGTCGTTCACAAGCGGGAACTCCAAGCTGTCGGCCAGGGCCTGCCAGCTGGCCTCGATGATGTTGGGGGAGCTGCCCACGGTGGCCCACTGGCGCCTCCCGTCCGAGGCCAGGATCAGGACCCGCACGGTGGCCTCCGTCCCCGCCTGGCCGTTGAGGATGCGCACCTTGTAGTCGGTGAGCCGTACGTGGGCGAGCTGGGGCCAGAAGGGGATCAAGGCTTTTCTTATGGCTCGGTCCAGGGCGTTCACCGGGCCGTTCCCCTCGGCGGCGGTGTGGATGACCTCCTCCCCCACCTTTACCTTCACCGTGGCCTCCGACAGGATCTCCTTCCCGGTGCGTTTTTCCACCAGCACCAGGAAATCCAGGAGCTCAAAGGGGGGGCGCCAGTCCGGCCTGGCCCGCCGGATGAGAAGGGAAAGGGAGCCTTCCGCCGCCTCGAACTGAAAGCCCTTTTTCTCAAGGGCCTTCACCTCCTCTAGCAGGCGGGCGGCCTCCTCCCGGGACAGGGCCTCCCCGAGCTCCCTCGCCTTGACGAGGATGCTCGTCCTGCCCGAGAGCTCGGAGACGAGCACCCGGTCGGAGTTCCCCACCAGCTCCGGGTCGATGTGCCGATAGCTCCGGGGGGCCTTGGCCAGGGCGTCGACGTGGATCCCCCCCTTGTGGGCAAAGGCAGCCCGCCCCACATAGGGCTGATAGGGGTTGGGGGCTAGGTTGGCAAGTTCTGCTACAAAATAGGATAGATGAGTAAGCTCCCTCAGCTTTTCTTTCGGAAGCACCTCCAGCCCCAGCTTGAGCTGGAGGTTGGGGATGACCGAGCACAGGTTGGCGTTGCCGCAGCGCTCGCCGTAGCCGTTTATGGTGCCTTGGACAAGGGACGCCCCGGCCTGGACCGCAACCAGGGTGTTTGCCACCGCAAGCTCGCAGTCGTTGTGGGCGTGGATGCCCAAGGACACATAGGGAAACTCCCTTCGCACTTCTCGGACGACCTTTTCCACCTGCCAGGGGAGGGTCCCGCCGTTTGTGTCGCACAAGACGAGCCAGTCCGCCCCGGCGTCGGCCGCCACTTCGAGGGTCGCCAGGGCATATTCCGGATCCTCGGAGAAGCCGTCGAAGAAGTGTTCTGCGTCGAAGATCACCTCTTTTTCCCTTTCCTTCAGGAAGGCCACCGAGTCGGCGATCATGCGCAGGTTCTCCTTGCGGGAGGTGCGCAGGACCTGGTCCACGTGCAGGGTCCAGGACTTCCCCACCACGGCCACCGCCGGGGTGTCGGCGGCAAGGAGGGCGGAAAGACAGGGGTCCTTTTCGGGGGGGAGCCCGGCCCGGCGGGTGCTCCCGAAGGCGACCAGCTTGGCCTCCCCCAGGTCCAGGTCGCGGGCGCGGGCGAAAAGCTCCGTGTCCTTGGGGTTGGCCCCAGGCCATCCCCCCTCGATGTAGTGCACCCCCAGCTCCGAAAGCCGCCGGGCGATCCGGAGCTTGTCCGCAAGAGAAAAGGAAACCCCCTCCCCTTGGGCCCCGTCCCGCAGGGTGGTGTCGTAGAGCTTTACCCCCTTCAGCCTACACCTCCTTGGGCGAAAGCCAGGGCATCATCCGCCGCAGCCTTCTTCCCACTTCTTCTATGGGGTGCTCGCGTTCCCTCCTTCGCATGGCGGAGAAGAAGGGCCGGCCGGCCAGGTTCTCCAGGATCCAGCGCCGGGCATGGGTGCCGTCCTGCACCTCCCGCAAGATCTGACGCATCGTTTCCCGGGTCTTTTCGGTGACGATCCGCGGCCCGGCGAGATAGTCCCCAAACTCGGCGGTGTCGGAGATGGAATGGCGCATGTAGGTGAGCCCTCCCTGCTGGATCAGGTCCACGATCAGCTTGAGCTCGTGCAGGCACTCGAAGTAGGCGATCTCCGGCTGGTAGCCCGCCTCCACCAAGGTCTCGAAGCCGGCCTTGATCAGGGCGGACACCCCCCCGCACAGCACCGCCTGCTCCCCGAAAAGATCCGTCTCCGTCTCCTCGGCGAAGGTGCTCTCGATGACCCCGGCGCGCGTTGAGCCGATCCCCTTGGCGTAGGCCAGGGCGAGCTCCTTGGCCTGGCCGGTGGCGTCCTGGTACACGGCCAGGATGGCCGGGGTGCCCTGGCCGGCCCGGAACACCTCCCGCACCCGGTGCCCCGGGGCCTTGGGGGCCACCATGATCACGTCCACATCTTGCGGGGGGACGATCTGGCCGTAATGCACGTTGAACCCATGGGCAAAGAGGAGTGCCTTCCCCGGGGAAAGCCGGGGGGCGATCTCCTCCCGGAAGACCTGCGGCTGCGCCTGGTCCGGGATGAGCAGGGCGATGAGGTCCGCTTCCTTCGCCGCGGCCCCTACCTCCATCACCTCCAGGCCCGCCCCTTGGGCTTGCTCCCAAGAGGGGCTCCCCACCCTCAGGCCCACCACCACCGAAAGCCCCGAGTCCTTGAGGTTCAGGGCGTGGGCATACCCCTGGCTCCCGTAGCCGATCACTGCGATGGTCTTCCCCTGAAGGGGCGCAAGGGTCGCATCGTCCTCGTAATAGATCCTCGCCATCCTTCCTCCTATTTGAACACGGTGGTCTTGTACTCCTTGGCCTGGGCGCCCCGGACCATCGCCACCCGGCCGGTGCGCACCACCTCCTCCACCCCGAACGGCTCAAGCAAGGTGATGAGCCCGTTCACCTTCTCCTCCGGCCCGGTGACCTCGATCATCAGGGAGTTGTGGTCCACGTCCACCACCCTGGCCCGGAACAGGTCAACGATCTGGGTGATCTCCCCCCGGCGGGCCGGGGGGGCCTTCACCCGGATGAGGGCCAGCTCCCGGATCACAGCAGCCCTTCCGGTCACGTCCACCACCTCGATCACGTTCACCAGCTTCTCCAGCTGCTTTTTCACCTGGTCGATCACCCGGTCGTCCCCCGTCACCACCAGGGTCATGCGGGAGATGCCCGGCCTTTCGGAGTGCCCCACCGCCAGGGACTCGATGTTGTACCGGCGCCTGCGGAACAGGCTCACCATGCGGTTGAGCACCCCGGGCTTGTCCTCCACCATCGCCACCAGGGTGTGCCTCATCCCTTCCTCCTTGCCTGTGCGGGGAAGATCATGTCCGAAAGGCTTTTCCCCGGTGCCACCATGGGGAACACGTTCTCCTCCTTCTCCACCAAGAAATCGATGAGGATGGGGCCCCGGTGTTCCAGGGCCCGGGAGATGGCCCCCTCCACCTCCTGGGGGCGGCGCACGGTGAGGCCGGGGATCCCGTAAGCGGAAGCGAGGCGGGAAAAGTCGGGCCCGGAAAGCGGGGTGGCCGCATAATTGCGGGAGAAGAAAAGCTCCTGCCACTGCCGTACCATCCCCAGGTAGCCGTTATTGATGACGGCGATCTTTATGGGAAGGTTTTCTTGGACCACGGTGGCGAGTTCCTGAACCGTCATCTGAAGCCCCCCGTCCCCGGTCACCACCCATACGAGCTCCTCCGGCCGGCCGATCTGGGCCCCGATGGCCGCCGGGAGGGAATAGCCCATGGTCCCAAGGCCCCCGGAGGTGATGAGGGTGGGCCGTTCGTGCCGGTAGTACTGGGCCTCCCACATCTGGTTCTGGCCCACGTCGGAGACCACCAGCGCCCTCCCCTCGGTGGCCTGCCAGATGGCGTGGATCACCTTTTGGGGGCGGAGGTGGGACTGATCACGCAAGGGCTCCTCCCAGTCGAACTCTTCCCTCCAAGGGTCGATCTCCTTCCACCAGCCAGTACGGGAAGCCGGCTCCACCAAAGGAAGCAGGGCGGAAAGGAGCTCCTTTGCATCCCCGAGGAGGGGGAGGTCCACCCGCACGTTCTTCCCTATCTCCGCCGGGTCGATGTCAAGGTGCACGATCGCGGCCCCTGGGGCGAAGGCCTTTGGGTCCCCGGTGACCCGGTCGTCGAACCTCATCCCCACGGCGAAGAGCAGGTCGCAGGCCTGGATGGCCCGGTTGGCCTGGGGGGTGCCGTGCATCCCGGCCATGCCCAAAGAGAGGGGGTGGGAGCCGGGGATGGCCCCGATCCCAAGCAAGGTGGTGGCCACCGGGATGTCCGCCCGCTCGGCCAAGGCCCGGAGCTCGGCGCACGCCCCGGAGAGGATCACCCCGTGCCCGGCCAGGATCAGGGGCCGCTGGGCCTTCTGGATGAGCTCCGCAGCCTTTCGCAGTGCCTCCTCCGGGACTGGGTAGCCCTCCCGGTAGCCCGGAAGTTTCACCTCTTCGGGGTAGGAAAACTCCTCCCGCGCGGCCTGGACGTCTTTGGCGATGTCGACCAGCACCGGCCCGGGCCTGCCGGTCCGGGCCAGGTAGAACGCCTCCCGGATGGTGGGGGCCAGGTCCCCGACCTCGGTGACCAGGTAATTGTGCTTGGTCACGGGCAGGGTGCTCCCGGTGATGTCCGTCTCCTGGAAGGCGTCGGTACCGATGACCGGGGTGGGGACCTGTCCGGTGATGGCCACAAGCGGCACCGAGTCCATGTAGGCGGTGGCAAGGCCGGTGACCAGGTTGGTGGCCCCGGGGCCGGAGGTGGCCAGGCACACCCCCACCTTCCCGGTGGCACGGGCGTAACCGTCGGCCGCGTGGGCCGCCCCCTGCTCGTGCCGCGTGAGCACGAACCGCACCGGATATCGGGGGAGGGCGTCGGTGATGTGGATCACTGCCCCGCCGGGGACCCCGAAGGCCACCTCCACCCCCTCCCGGACGAGGGATTCCCACAGGATCTCCGCCCCGGTGAGCTTCATCCTTCCTCCTTTTCAAGCACCGCCCCGCCCGCCGCCGAGCCCACCTGTTCCGCGTAGCGCGCAAGGTACCCCCGGGGGGGCCGAGGCCTCCAGGGGGGCAGGGCCGCAAGCCGCCGGGCCAGCTCCCCCTCGGGCACGAGGAGCTCAAGCCTCTTTTGGGGGATATCGATTTCGATCTCATCGCCATCCTGGACGGCGGCGATGGGGCCACGGGCGGCCGCCTCCGGGGCCACATGGCCGATCGCTGCCCCCCGCGTGGCCCCGGAGAAGCGCCCGTCGGTGATCAGGGCCACCCGGTCGTCCATCCCCATCCCGGTGAGGAGGGAGGTGGGGGTGAGCATCTCCGGCATCCCAGGGCCGCCCTTGGGGCCCTCGTAGCGGATCACGATCACCTCCCCTTCCTGGAACTCCCCAGCAAGGAGGGCACGGGTGGCCTCCTCTTCGGACTCAAAGACCCTGGCCGGGCCCCGGTGCCGGAGCATCCTCTCTGCCACCGCGCCCCTTTTCACCACCGCCCCTTGTGGGGCCAGGCTCCCAAACAGGACGGCGATCCCCCCTTGAGGGGAATGAGGGTCGCTCGCCGGGCGGATCACGTCCCGGGCCCGGACCTGGCAAAGGGAGTCCCCAAGCGGCCGGCCGGTCACCGTGAGGGCCTCGAGGTGGAGGAGGCCTGCGGCCCCAAGCTCCCCTAAGACGGCGGGGATCCCCCCGGCCCGGTGCAGGTCCTCCATGTGATGGGGGCCGGCCGGGGATAGGCGACAAAGCTGGGGGGTGCGACCGCTGATCTCGTTCACCAACGACAAAGGAAGGTGGAGCCCAAGCTCCCCAGCGATGGCCATAAGGTGCAAGATCGAGTTCGTGGACCCCCCCAGGGCTACATCCAGGGAAAAGGCGTTCTCGAACGCCTCCGGGGTGAGGATGCTGGAAGGCCGCAGCCCCTCCGCGAGGAGCTCCACTGCCCTGGCGCCGGCCCGCTTGGCCAGGCGGACTCTATCGGCTGAGGTGGCCGGGGCGGTGCCGTTTCCCGGGAGGGCCAGCCCCAGGGCCTCGGCCAGGCACCCCATGGTGTTGGCGGTGAACATGCCGGCACAGGAACCGCACCCTGGGCAGGCGGAGAGCTCAAGCTCGGAGAGCTCCTCCGGGCTGAGCTCCCCCTTGGCCGCCCGGCCCACCGCGGCGAAGACGCTCGCCAGGTCCACCGGCTCCCCCTGGAAGTCCCCGGCGAGCATCGGCCCCCCGCTTACGAACACGGCCGGGATGTCCAGGCGGGCGGCGGCCATAAGCATCCCGGGCACGATCTTGTCGCAGCTTGCCAGCAAAACCAGGGCGTCGAACGCGTGCGCCCGCGCCAGGGCCTCCACCGAGTCGGCCACAAGCTCCCGGCTGGGCAGGGAGTATCGCATCCCCAGGTGGTTCATGGCGATCCCGTCGCAGATGGCCGGGGTGTGGCACACGAACGGCACCCCGCCCGCCATCCTCACCCCGTCGCAAACGGCCTGGGAAAGCTCCGAAAGGTGCTTGTGTCCGGGGACGATGTCGCTTTGGGCGGTGATCACCCCCACGAAAGGACGGGCGAGCTCCTCGGGCGTAAGCCCCAGGGCGAAAAGGAGCGCCCGGTGTGGAGCCCGCTCCAACCCTTCCTTCACCACACTGCTTCCCATCCCTCTCCTTTCCAAAAAAGGACCAGGGCCTCTCGGCCCTGGTCGCACCCGGGTTATGTAGCCCTTTTAGGCTACACTAACCCGGAATCCTAATAACTAGAAGCATAAAACCGAAGGGGAGCGGAGCGCCCGAGCGGAAGCAGCCAAACCCCTTGTCGCTCACTTCTCTCCCCCTTTCGGCTGGTGCTGCTTTTTACTTACGCAATTCAGGCGGTCAAGTCAAGGGGAACTGCCGCGGCTTTCCCTTTGGCGGTAAAATCCCAGCTAAAGGAGTCGTGATGCCAGAAAAGGTTTTGGAAAAGGAAGAGCGTGTGGTGGGGCAGGGGGCAAGGCGACTGGATGCCGAAGCCAAGGTGAGGGGAGAGGCCCGCTACGCAGACGACCTTTCCTTCCCAGGGATGCTCCATGTAAGGGCGATCCGCTCCGAAAAGCCACATGCCCGTATCCTGTGCCTAGACCTCTCGCGGGTGGAGGCCCATCCACAGGTGGTCTGCATCGTTACCCCGGAGGACATCCCGGGGGAGAACATCGTGCCCATCATCTACCGGGACATGCCCCTCCTGGCCGAGGACGTGGTCCGCTATGTGGGCGAGCCGGTGGCATTGATCGGCGCCACCTCCAGGGAGGCAGCCGAGGAGGCAGCTGCCCTGGCGAAGATCGCCTACGAAGAACTTCCGGCCGTGTTCGACCCACTGGAGGCCGCAGGCCCCGAGGCCCCGCAGGTGGCCGTGCCCGAGGCGGCAGAAGAAGGGAACGTCTTTAACCACATGGTGATCAGGAAGGGGGACGTCTCGGAGGGCTTTGCCCAGGCGGACGTGGTCGTGGAGGGGGAATACCGCGTAGGCTACCAGGAACACGCCTACCTTGAGCCCCAGGGGGTGATCGCCGTCCCCGAGGAGGGGGGGATCGCCATCTACGGGACCATGCAGTGTCCTTATTACGTGCAGAACGCGGTGGCAAACGTCCTGGGGCTTCCCCTATCCAAGGTGAGGGTGGTGCAAGTCGCAACCGGAGGGGGCTTTGGGGGGAAGGAGGACGTGCCCTCCCACCTGGCGGCCATGGCGGCCGTGGTGGCTTGGAAGTCCGGCCGGCCGGCGAAATTGGTCTACGATCGGGCAGAGGACATGGCCACCACCTCCAAGCGCCACCCTGGCCTTATCCGTTACCGGACCGGGGCCAGGCGCGATGGAACCTTGGTCGCCGTGGAGGTGGAGTTTTACTACAACGCCGGGGCCTATCAGACCCTGTCCTCGGCGGTCCTGTGGCGGGGGCTGGTGCACGCCGCCGGGCCCTACCGGATCCCGCACGTGAAGGTGGACGCGTATTCGGTGGCCACCAACACCGTCCCCTGCGGGGCCTTCCGGGGGTTCGGCTCGCCGCAAGTGATCTTCGCCCACGAATCCCAGATGGACGAGCTCGCCGGAAGGCTCGGGATGGATCCGCTTGAGCTACGGCGGAGGAACGCCCTGCGGGTGGGGGATGAGACCGCTACCGGGCAGCTCCTCACCGAGTCGGTAGGGCTTCCTCAGGCCATCGAGCGGGCGGCCGAGCTCTCCCGGTGGGAAGAACTCAAGGCAGAGGTGGAGGAGTTCAACCGAAGGGAGCCGTTTAAGCGGCGGGGGATTGGGGTGTCCACGGTGATGTACGGGGTAGGGATGGGGGCCAAGGCCCCGTCCCTGGACAAGGCCGGGGCATATGTGAAGCTCGAGGCGGATGGATCGGTCACGGTGGCGGTGGGGAACACGGAGATGGGCCAGGGCGCGATCACGGTCTTGGCCCAGATCGCCGCCGAGGCCTTGGGGGCTAGCCTATTCGATGTTCAGCTTGCCCCGGTGGACACCTCACGGGTTCCCGACTCCGGCCCCACCGTGGCCTCCCGCACCACCACCGTGGCCGGGATGGCCGTGCTGGATGCGGCAAGGAAACTCCGGGCCCGGGTGGAGAGCGCCGCCCGGGAGCTCTTTTCCTGTGATGAGGTGGAGCTTTCCGGTTCACGGGTTTGGCCGGCCAGGGCCCCGGAAAAGGCCGTGCCCCTGGCGGAGGTGGCCCGCTGGATGTGGGCCCACAACTGGGACATGGGGGCCACGGGCTGGGCGGAAGGGGCGCCGGTTGATTGGGACCCCAAGACCGGCCAGGGGAAGGCCTACTTCGTCTACTCCTATGCCTGCCACATCGCCGAGGTGGAGGTGGATCTCCTCACCGGGGAGGCATGCGTGCGGCGGTTCTGGGCGGTACACGACTCGGGCAAGATCGTAAACCCGGAGACCGCCCGGGGGCAGGTGGCCGGCGGGATCGCCCAGGGGATCGGTTACGCCCTCATGGAGGAGCTTAGAAGCGAAGGCGGCCGCCTCGTCGCCCCTTCCTTCACCGCCTACCACATACCTACGACCATGGACGTCCCCGAGGGGTACGTGATCGACTTCGTGGAGGCCCCCTACTCCGGCGGGCCGTTTGGGGCCAAGGGGTTGGGGGAGGTACCGCTTATGGCCTCGCACGCCGCGGTGGCGAACGCGATATCCGCGGCCACGAGAGGAAGGCTGAGGGAGTACCCGGCGATCCCCGAGCGGGTGCTGGCGCTTGTGGAAGGGAAGTAGATGCCGAAGCGCCGGCCCTCTTTGCTTCTACTTTCGGCCGCCCATGCCCTAAACGACGGCTACGGCTCGTTCCTTGCGGCCCTGATGCCGCTCCTCATCGATCGGTTCGGGCTTTCCCTTGCCATGGCCGGGCTCCTTTCCTCCATCAGGACGTCCGCCGCCTCCTTCACCCAGCCGGTGGTGGGGCACCTAGCGGACCGGCTTGGCCCGAGGTGGCTCGTGCTCCTGGGGCCAGCCGTGACCTGCACCGTGATGTCCCTCCTCGGAGTGTTGCCCAACTACACGGCCCTGGCAGTGGCACTTGTGTTCGCCGGCCTGGGCACGGCGGCCTTTCATCCAGCGGCCGCCTCCCTGGCTGGGAGCTTCCGGGAGGAGCGCCGGGGGCTAGCGGTGTCCATCTTCTCAGCCGGCGGGACGGTGGGGGTGGCCATGGGCCCCGTGCTCATCGCCGCCCTGGTGGGGAGGTTTGGCCTTTCGGTGACCCCGGCCTTGCTCCTTCCGGCTTGGATCCTGGTGGGGCTCCTGGTCTGGCGGATGCCCCAGGTGGCGCGGGGCCCTCAGGAAGCCAGGCTCAGGCTACGGACTCACCCCAACGCAAGGCAGCTAGCACACCTTTGGGCCATCGCGGTGCTCCGCGAGTTCGTGGGGGCGTCCTACACGAGCTTTTTGAGTGTGCTGTGGGTGGAAAGGGGGGCGTCGGTCACCGTGGGCGGGCTCTCCCTCACCCTGTTCTCCCTGGCCGGGGCGGTGGGCGGGGTTATTGGGGGGAGGCTGTCCGACCACCTGGGCCGCCGGAAGGTGATCGTGGGGGCGCTCCTTATGACGATCCCCTTCCTTTACCTTTTCCTCCTCACCGATGGCCTGGTCTCCATGATATTCTTGGGACTGGGAGGGATGTTGCTTTTGGCCTCCAACCCGGTGTCCGTGATCTTTGCCCAGGAACTCTTCCCCGAGCACCGGGGCGTGGTCTCCGGGCTGGTCATGGGCTTTGCCTGGGGCGTGGGGGCGCTGTTGATAACGGCTTTGGGGTGGCTAGGAGACCGGCTGGGGCTGGAAGCTGCCCTGGGGATAGCCACCGGGGTCCTGGTCCCCGCCGCCGGGATCGCCGCCGGCCTGCGAGAACCCAACCCCTCCTAAAGGCCCAGGCCCTGAAGAAGGGGTTCCAGGTCCAGCGCCGCCTGGAAGTCCTCTAGGGTCTTTATCCCAAACCCCTCCACCAGCGTGGAAAGCAGGTTCATGATCCCCTCCGTCGGCGCGGTCAAAAGCGAGGAGATGAGCATATCGGTCGGGATACCTGCGTCAGCTAAAGTCGCCACAAGGTCCGGATTGACTTCGAAGAACCCTTGCAGGAGCGCCGTGAACTGGTCCGGGGACCGCTCCCTGAGTGCCACCAGCCCCTGCACCAATACCTTGAAGAAGGCGGGCAGGGTGGCGTAGTAGGGGGACCCTACCGGTTTCCCATCGGAAAACCACTGGAACAGGGTCACCTTGGCGGTGGCCGGCTGCCAGTCGAGCTCCACCAGGCCATAAGGCACCAGCTCCCCGGCGAAATCGAACTCAGCTCCCTCACTGGCCCCGGTTGCGCTTTCCACTAGCCCGCCGATCTCCACCTTGTACAGGATGGTCACCGCCTGATCGAACTCCACGTGGAAGCCGCCCACGGCCGCGCCGGTGAGGTTGGTGAACCAACCGATCGCCCGGTCACCCACCACGAACTCCCGCACCTGCTCCCCTCCCGCCAGGGCCATCCCCCCAAGGGCCAGGAAGCCACACACAAGGACCGCCACTTTTGCCTTCACCACCACAATCACCTCCAAGAGATGGCAGATTCTAGGGGATCAGCGGGAGGAAAACCAAATCACTCAAGGGCGTCGAACAGGCCCAAGGGTTCCTCGTCTTCGATTGGTCTTGTGGGGGCACGCGGCCTTGCCCCGGGCAGCGCGGCCAGGTTCTGGGAGCAGAACTCCACATATGGGCAGTAGCGGCATTGATCGTACTCCCAATCGGATTTGTCCGGGAGGGGAGGGAGCCTCCCCTCGAGGAAAATCGTCCGCCTCAGGCGCTCGAAGGTGGAAAGGACGCGCTGGATCTCCTCCTCGTCCCTCGTCACCACGAACTCCCTGAGCTCCTGGTTGGCCTTGTTCTCGGCCAGGATCACCCCTTGGGGGATGTCGAAGTAGTGGAGGTAAAGCTGGAGCTGGAGGTAATGGTCGCGCCGGGGGGCGGCCACCATCTGCTCGAAGTTGTAGGGGTGCACCGTCTTGATCTCCACCACGTAGTTCTTGCCGTCCAGGGATACGATGACGTCGGCCCGGCCGTGGAACAGGGGGTTCTCCGGGATGGGCGCCTCGGCCGCCACCACGATGCCCATCCCATATAGGGCCTGGACAATCCTTTGGTGGGCGGCATCCCCCACGGCGAGCTTCCTGGCGGTCTGGCCGTCCAGGGGTGGACGAGGAAAACCCTTGGCGGAGTAGAAGATCTGCCGGGGGCACTTCGCCACCTCGGTTACATAGAAGTAATCGCGGACGCGAACACGTTCCTCGCGCTGGAAGTACTCCTCAAGCCGCTCAACCAGCATGACGACACAGTCTATCCGCACAACCGGAACCGGGCAATACTCGATAAAATCTTGCTTTGTGACACACGAAAGATGCGAGGGGAACAAGGAGCTACTTGTGTACAAGATCTGCGATCTGTACTTGAGATTCCAAGCCCGTTGGGATGAACTCTCCGAAAAGGGGTTGGGAGAACAGCTTAAGCTTTGGCAAAGGTATCTCTCACATTGTCCGGAGCTTTGGGAGAAGCAGGTTTCCTGCTACGCGGAGGAGGGGTTCGATTGGCGGGCGATCGCGAAGGAACGTGTCCTTCCCCACCTTGCTGAAAGGCGCCCAGCCATGGAGAGGGCCAGGGAGGTATTGCACCGACTGATCGGTCCAGTTTGCCTGAAAGCCCAGGAAAGACTGGGGCTCGATTTTGAAGTGCTCTTTGTGATCTACGTGGGGATGGGCTGCGGGGCGGGTTGGGCAACAGAGCTTTGCGAAAAACCTGCTTGCCTTTTAGGGCTGGAGAACATCGCTGAACTTGGGTGGCTGGAGGAGGACATGCTATCCGCTCTCTTGGCTCATGAGCTCGGGCATCTTCTCCACGGGATGTGGCGCAAACGTGCCGGACTCGAGGGGCTCGAAGAGCACACCGATCCGTTCTGGCAGCTCTACATCGAGGGCTTTGCCCAAAGGTGCGAACACCTGATAGGCGGGAAGGAGACCTGGCATGAGGCAGGGGGGCAGCCGGGCTGGCTCGATTGGTGCAGGAAGAGCAAAGGCCGCTTGGCCGCCCTGTTCCTGGAGAAGACAGGGAAGGGGGATGCAAGGGACTTTTTCGGCTCCTGGTCTGCAATCGAGGGGCGGAGCCAGACGGGCTATTTCCTGGGGCACGAGATGATCAAGGGTTGGGAGAAGGGCGCCACCCTCCGGGAGATTGCGGTCTTACCAGCGGAGGAGGTGAGAAGGCGGGCCAAGAAGTGCCTGGCGCGACTCGCTGCCGAAGACGCCCTCCCTTGAGGGGCTATTCCCATTCGATGGTGGCGGGGGGTTTGCTGGTGATGTCGTAGACCACCCGTCCCACCTCGGGCACCTGGCGGGTGATCCGGCGGGCCACCTCGTCCAGGAACCCGTGGGGGAGGGGGGCCCAGTCCGCGGTCATCCCGTCCACGCTTGTAACCGCCCTTAAGGCGACGACGTGCCCGTAGACCCGCTCGTCACCGGCTACCCCCACGCTGCGCACCGGAAGCAGCACACAAAAAGCCTGCCAGACTTCCTCGTAGAGGCCGCGTTCCTTGAGGGCCTGGATGAAGACGGCGTCCGCCCGCCGCAGGATCTCAAGCCGCTCCTCGGTCACTTCCCCGAGGATGCGTACGGCAAGCCCCGGCCCGGGGAAGGGGTGGCGCAGCCGAAGCCCTTCCGGAAGGCCAAGCAGCCGGGCGAGCCTTCTTACCTCGTCCTTGAACAGGTATCGGAAGGGCTCAAGGAGCTCAAAACCGAGCTCCTTGGGAAGCCCCCCCACGTTGTGGTGACTCTTGATGTTGGCCGCCCCATGCCCCCCGGCGGACTCGATCACGTCCGGATACAACGTCCCTTGAGCCAGGTACTTGAAAGGTCCCAGTTTCCGGGCCACCTCCTCGAAGACGCGGATGAACTCGCGGCCGATGATGCGCCTTTTCTCCTCGGGGTCGACCACCCCGCGGAGTGCCGAGAGGAACCTCTGTTTTGTCTCCACCACATGCAGGTTCACCCCCAAAGGGCGCAGGGCCCCTTCTACCTCCTCCCGCTCCCCCAGCCGCAGAAGGCCGTGATCGACGAACACCGCCAGGTGGTCCACCCCGGCCCGGGCGAGGAGCAGGGCCAAGGTGGTGGAATCCACCCCGCCCGAGACCCCCAAGAGCACCCGTCCCCCTTGGGCACGAGCTCGCACCTCCGAGATGAGGCTCTCCAGGGCGTGCCTGGGGGTCCAGTCACGCCGCACCCCGGCAAGGTAGAGGAAGTTCTCAAGGATCGACTTCCCCTGGGGAGTATGGACCACCTCGGGGTGGAACTGAAGGCCGTGGAGGCACCCGTCCGGGGAGGAGATGGCAGCGATGGGGCAGGTGTCCGTGGCGGCCACCACCTGCCAGCCCCGGGGGGGCTCCGTCACCACGTCGGAGTGGGACATCCAGACCTGGATTTCGCCCTCCAGCCCTTGGAAAAGAGGACCTTCATGGCGGATGAGGACGGCTTTGCCGTACTCACGCTGCACGCTTCGGCTGACCTGGCCGCCGAAGCTGCGGGCCAAAAGCTGCATCCCGTAACAGATCCCCAGGATGGGGATGCCAGAGGAAAAGAGCCCTGGATCGGGCTGGGGTGCGTTTGGGTCGCGGACCGAGGCCGGCCCCCCGGAGAGGATCACGGCTTGGGGCTTCCGAGCCTTGATCTTCTCCCAGGGCGTGGTCCCGGGGAGGATCTCGCACCAGACGCCCAGCTCCCGCAGGCGCCTGGCTATGAGCAGGGTGTACTGAGAGCCGAAATCCAGTACCACCACCATCGGGGCTCATTCCGCAAACACGATCCGGCCGCTTTTTGGGTCCATGCTGGCTATGGAGACCAAGGCCACGATGGGCACCCCGAAGCGCGACAGGAACTCCCGTCCTCCCCCGAAACGTTTTTCGATCACGAACCCGAACCCCACCAGCTCGGCCCCCGCCTCCCTGGCCATCTCCGCCAGGGCGGCGCTGGTAAGCCCTCGATATAGGAAATCGTCCACCACCAGCACCCTTTCCCCCGGCCTCAGGTAGTCGGCCGACACGGCCAGCTCCACCTCCCCCCCCTTGGTGGGGGAGGGGACCCTGCGGATCACAGGGCGGGCCATGGTGGCGGCCCGGCCCTTCTTGGCGTACAGGGCCTTCGCCTTGAGCCTCCGGGCCGCCTCGTAGGCGATCACGTTCCCCGCCGCCTCCGCGGTGAGGACGCAGGTCACCTCCGCCCCATCGAAGGCGGCGGCCAACCCCTCCCCGGCCCGCTCCACGAACTCGGGATCTATCCGGTGGTTCAGGAACCCGTCCACCCGCAGGAACTCCGGGCCCACCACCGTCCCTTCACGACTAACCCATTCCCTAAGCGCGTCTTGTCCCTGCATCCGCTTGCCTCCTCCCCAGGAAGGTTAACCTGGGCCAGGCCTTGTCACCATCCCCTTCAAGGTCGGCGGCCGAGCTTGCGGGCCAGGTCCTCCCAGCCGAGGAAGAGAGAAGTCGGCCGCCCATGAGGGCAGCGGGCCGGCTCCTGGGTGCCCTTCCATTGGATTATCAGTTCCTCCTGCTCCTTTGGGGACAAGGCCTCCCCGGCCCGGATGGCCGCGGCACAGGCCACCTCCCGCCACAGCTCGTGAAGCGGTGGCTCCCCGGAAATGAGCCGGTCGGCCAGGGCCAGGATCGGGGCCGCAAACCCCAGCCTGGCCTGGCGGTCCACCAGGGGGGCAGGCCACCCCCGCAGGAGGAAGTGGCCCCCCCCAAAGGGCTCCAGAATCACCCCCAGCTCCCGCAGGCGGGGGATGGCGCGCGCCAGGGCCTGGGCCCGGTCAAACGGCACCTCCACCCGAACCGGGACCAGGAGCACCTGGGCCGGGATCTTGGCATCAGCGCGCCACTTTTCGAAGAGCACGCGCTCGTGGGCCGCGTGTTGGTCCACGATCTCCAGGCCCTCCTGGGTTTCCAGCACCAGGTAGGCACGCTGGGCCTGGCCCAAAAGCCGCCAGGGGCGCGGGCGGCCCTCGGTGGTGGAGAAGAGCGGGGCCTCCTTCCCGACCTCGGCCGGCTCCGGCCGCGGTGGGGGCTGGAATCCTCTCCCGATGGCCACCGTACGGCCCCCCAGGGCACGCATGGCCGCCCGTCGGACGAGGTCCTGGGCCAGTCGCTCAGCCCGGAACCTAACCTCCTCCTTCTTCGGATGCACGTTCACGTCCACAAGCTCGGGGTCGACGTCCAGATACAGGAAGAAGGCGGGGTGCAACCCCCGGGGTAGATATCGGGAGAAGGTCTGGTAGACAGGGGAGGCGAGGTTGCCCGGGCGGACCGGCCGGCCGGAGAGGAAGAGATGCTGGTCCACCCGGGTGGGGCGGGCGGCCTCCGGGGGGGCGAAGAAGGCGACCAGCTCGTACCCGGGTTCAGAGAGTTCCACCGGGATGAGCCGGCGGGCGAACTCCGCCCCGTAAACCTGGCCGATGCGGGCCTGGGGGCCTTCCACCGGGGGGGCGTCCAACACCTCTCTCCCCTCGGAAAACACTACGAACCCCACCGCCGGCTGGGCCAGGACGAGCCTCCGGACGGCGGCCAGGGCCGCCCGGGCCTCAGCCGCTGGGCTCTTGAGGAATTTCCTCCTCGCCGGGACGCCGGCAAACAGGCCATTGACCTCCACCGTGGTGCCCACCGGGCGGGCCGCAGGGCGATCCCTTACCACCCTGCCCTCCTCCACCACCAGCTCATGGGCGGCCTCACCCCCCTTGGGCCGGGAGAGGAGCCGCACCCGGGCCACCGCACAGATGGCCGCCAACGCCTCCCCTCGAAACCCCAAGGTGCGGATGCGGCGCAGGTCCTGCTCGGAGGACAGCTTGCTCGTGGTATGCCGCTCCACCGCCAGGCGCAGCTCCTCCGGCGTCATCCCCACCCCGTCATCGGCCACCGAGACGAGCTCTATCCCCCCTCCCCGTAGTTCCACCTCCACCCGGGTGGCCTGGGCATCCAAAGCATTTTCCACGAGCTCCTTCAACACCGAGGCCGGCCGGTCCACCACCTCCCCCGCGGCTATCTTCCTAACCAGCGCCTCCTCCAACCTATGGATCCGCATCCTCGGGAGCCTACCCCACCCGGCCCGGCCCTGCCACTTGTCAACCCCCCCGGGAATCCCTACCCTAGCACGAAACCAGACGAAAGGAGGCCAGCATGTATAGCGTGCCGGAGCTCGTGAGGATCCTAGGCCTTTCCACGGAGAACCAGGTGCGGAACAGGATCGAGGCCGTGCGGGATCTCCTGGCCGCCGACATCCGCCGGGGCGCCAACAACCAGCTCCTCATCACCGAACGCGGCCTGGATACCCTCAAGGCCCTTCAGGCTTTGTGCGAAAGCGGACATACCCTAAAAGAAGCGTCAAATATCTTGCGCCATAACATTGAACAAAAAGAAAAAAACTTCGAAAGGGATTTGTATAAAACCGAACAAAAGCAGGATAGGGGGTGGTGGGAGCTGGTGGTGCATTTGGCGGAGCAGGTGCGGGCGTTGGAGGGGAGGGTGGCTGCCCTGGAGGCGCGGGTGGCCGGGGCGGGCCAGCAGGTCCCCTGGTGGACCCGTTGGCTGGGGGCACAATGAGGCCATGAAAAAGAACTACAAGCTGGCGCAGGTGCAGGAGCGCATCCAGGGCTCCCAGCGGCTCAGGGCCCTGTGGGCCGCCTCCAACGTGACCGCTATCAACCGGCTCCACATAAACGACCACGGCCCCACCCACGTACGCATCGTGATGCGTTTGGGGCTAAAACTTCTGCGCCTCCTCATGGCGGCGGGCGTGTCGCCCGGGGTGGTGGACCACGGCCTCCCCCCGGAGGAGGCCGAGGTGGTGGTGGCCCTGGCCGCCGCCCTGCACGACATCGGACACGCCGTCCACCGGGAGGAACACGAGCTCCTATCCCTTGTCCTGGCCCGCCCACTGGTCGAGGAGCTGATCGCCGGGCTCTACGATGAGCCGGCTCGTACCGTGATCTTGGCCGAGACCTTGCACGCCATCTACGCCCACCGGCGGGAGGCGATACCCCTGACCGTGGAGGCGGGGATCATCAAGGTGGCCGATGCCCTGGACATGGAGAAGGGACGGGCCCGCATCCCCTTCCGGGTGGGGGAGCCCACCATCCACTCCGTGTCCGCCCTGGCCATCGAGAAGGTGGAGATCAAGAAGGGGAAGGAAAAGCCGGTGCTGATCTTCGTTAGGATGTCGAACTCCGCCGGCATCTTCCAGCTGGATAACCTCCTCAAGGAGAAGCTCAACCGCTCCGGGCTTAAGGACTACATCGAGGTGGCAGCCGAGATCGAAGGGGAGGAGAAGAAGATCATCGAGCGCTACTCCATCGACTGAGCCGGGGAATTAACAAAAGCGCCCTTTTGTTAAATCGCCGCTGTCCGAATTTGCCATCCCATCTGTCTTTCCGAAGCCGGCCGATCTTTTGTAAAAAGAGGCGTATCCAAAGTTAAACGGATGCGGGAGGTGACAGATGCCGCTTCAGCTCACGCGGGAGGACTTCATGACGCCCGAGCAGGTCAGGCGCCTTAAGGGGGTGCTGAGGCAGGCGGCCCAGGAGGCGCTCAAGACGGGGAAGAAGGGGCCGGTGAGGGACTGGGCCATCATCCATGTGGCCCTGGATGCCGGGCTCCGGGTATCGGAGATCGTCTCCCTCCGGGTGGGGGACCTGATCCTGGACCCGGGGCACTCGGCCATCATCGTCCGGCAGGGGAAGGGGGGGAAGAAAAGGGGGGTGGACATAGGGAGCCCATTGCGGGATCACCTCCTCCAATACCTTGAGTGGAAGCAGGCGGTGGGGGAACCCACCTCCCCGGAGGCGCTCCTTTTTCCTTCCCCCCGAGGCGGGCCCTTGACCAGGCAGGCGGTGTACCAGGCCTTCAAGCGCTATGCGCGCCTGGCCGGACTCCCGGAGCGGTTCACCATCCACTCCTGCCGCCATACCTACGCCTCCATGCTGTACAAGGCGTCCCGCTACAACCTGCGCCTTGTCCAGAAACAACTCGGACACTCCTCCATCCGCACCACCCAGGTGTACGCCGACGTCCTCTCCCAGGACGCCCTCGAGGCGGTAGAGGGGCTTCCGCAATAAGCGCGATCCGGGGGAGTGGGTGTACCATCGGGGGCGATGGCCTTTCTCATCGCGTTGGCTTTGGCCTTGCCCGCCCTGGGAGAGATCAGCGTGGATGCCTCCTTGGGGTGGGGTGGCGTGGCGGTCTTGGGGAGGGTGAACCCCCTGTGGGTAACGGTGAAAAACCCCTCAGGAGCGTCCGTGGTGGGGACCCTCGAGGTGGAGTGGCAGATAGGGTCTCCCTGGCGGGGAAGGGCGGAAAGGTGCCTCTCCGCCCCCGTGGTCCTGGCCCCCCGGGGGCAGGCCAAGCTCCTCTTTCCATGTCCAGTTGAACGGGGCACAAGAGAACTCTCGATCAAGGTCCTATCCGGTTCCACCCCCCTGGCTACGGCTTCCCTCCCGGTCTCCCCAGCCGCGGCCCCCCTTTCCGGGTCGGCAGGGGGCATGGCCCAGGGGGTGATCCTTGCACCACAAGACCTGACCGATCCCCTCCTCCTCCATCCGTTTGGAAAAATAAAGGCAACCACGCCCTTACCCGCCGAGGCACAAGAGGCATTGCTTTCCTGGGCCGCGTTCCTGGGCGGCGAGCTCTCCGGACTCCCCCCACCCACTCCCTGGGAATGGCCCGACAGAGACGATCTTTCCCAGGCCTTTTCCCGGCTTTCTCTGCCCCACCCCCCCTTGGCCCCCCTGGCCCTAGCCGTCGCCACCTACCTCTTGGGGATCGGGTTCTTCCTCCCCCCCGCGGCCCACGGCCGGTTTCGACCACTTACAATCTCCCTGACCGTAACTTGGGGTTTATCCCTGTTTAGTTCGGTTTTGTACGAACCAGTTTCTGGAACTATTTCGTGTCGTTGGATACTTCGTGACGATACCGTCGGGCGGTTCGGTCTGGAATTTACCACCTTGACTAGCATTAGGGTTGGGGAGTGGCGGGGGGAGGGGGTGTGGGTGGAGTTCCTGCCGGGGGAGGAGGGGGGCTGGGAGGGGCGGGACCTGTGGTGGGAGTGGGGTGGGGAGGGGGTGGAGACGGTGGTCTCGCTGCAGCCTGGGGCAGTGCGGGTCCTGTGGCGGCTGTCGAAGGGGGAGCCGGAAGGGGGGGAGGAGTTCCGCTGGCAGAACGAGCTGGTGCGGCTCCGCGACGGAAGGAGGGGAGAGCTTACCACCCTGATTTCTCCCACCTTTCAACCGTTGTGGGAGGTCGTCTATCCGCGGCTTTCACCGGGGGAACGGCTCTGGGCCCGGGCGGAGAGGGTGCAGAGGAATGGCGAGCTTGAGTGGGAGCTCATGCTGGAGGTGGAAGGTGCCGAGTGACTTCCGCTTCCCCCCAGGGCTCATCAACTCCTATCATGCGCTTGCCATCCTGGCGGGGGTGGCGTTCCTGGTGGCGCTCCTCTCCCCCGCGACGGTGGGGGGGCTGGGGAGATATGCCGGTTTCTTGGGTCCCCCACTTTTCTTGTCCACCCTGGCGCTTCTTTCCGGGCTTTTGGGGGTGCACGTGGGGGGAGCGGAGGCCGAGTGGTGGGAACAGCGGCCACTTCCCCCGGCCCGCGCCCTCGGGAGGCTCGCCGCCCTGGTGGGCCTGGGGCTCGGGCTCTTCCTGCCCTTTGTCATCGCGTTCCGGGCCCTGGTGGGGGGGAGCTGGGGCGGGATGGCAGCGGTGCTGGGGATGTCCCTGATGACCGGGCTTGCCTGGGCCGGGGCTGGCTTTCTCGCAAGCTCGGCCATAAAATCCGGCGGGATCAGGTTCATCGGTGTTTATGGGTTCATGATTGCTGTCTACTTCGTCCCGCTTGTCGCCGCCCTCCCCATCAGCCCGATCCCCACCGTCACCAGCCTGTGGAGGGGGGATTTGAAACCGGGGCTCGTTGGCCTTGCCTTTTGGTGTGGGTTGGCGGCACTTTCCCTGGGGGGTGTGTGGCTATGGACCCGCAGCCGCTTTTGGCGCTAGCCCTGGGTCTACTCCGCCTGCGGCGGGCCTTGGGTGGAGCATGCTTTGCTGGAACGGTTTTGTTACTTGCGGGGGCGGTTTTGAGGGCTTTCTCGCTTGTGCTGCCTGCACCGGCGTGGGCCTTTATCCCCCTAGGGGCCATAACGGGAGCGTTTTTCCCAAGGGAGCCGGAGCGAGAACTCCTCTGGGCCGGGCGCCGGCTGGGGGCGGGAGGGCGCCTCGCCGCCCTGTGGTTGCTCCTCGCCCGGGGGGAGGAGGAGCTGGCCGGGCTTCTCCTGGGAGAGCTGGAAACCCGTAAACACGGTTGGATCGGGTTGTTCTCGGGAAGGGGCGCTTACCTTACGATTTTGATAACCGGGCTTTCACTTGTGGCCTTCTTGCTCGTCCCCAACCCCTCTACCTCGGGGCCTGCGCCCTTCCTCCAGCCTCCCGAGGAGTCAGTGACCGCTCAAGCCGAGTTGCCCCCGGAGGTGGAAGCTCAAGCCGGGATGCCCTCCCCGCCGGCGGCCCCCGAGAGGATGGAGTTCCCCGATGACTTTGCGTCGGTACCCCTTCAGGACCTCCTGGCGGAGATCTACGGCCTAGCACCGGGGGAGGCCCCCGGGGCCACCGGGCAACTGGAAGGCGAGATCGAGGCCCAGCGGGGGCTGCTGCGGAAGCTTTCTCAGACGCTCTTTCGCCTTGCCCCCGGCGGGCTCTCCCCTGAGGAGAGGAAGGCGGTCCTCCCGCTCATCCAGCAGGTGGCCCGGAAGGATCTACGGGAGGAGCTCTTGCGCCTGGTGGAGCGGGGAGACCAGGGGGCGGCGGAGGAAGCCGCTCAGGCGGTGGAGGCGGTGCGCCGGGCCGGTGAGGAGGTGGCCAAGAGGGGTGCTTCCTCGGCCGAGGCCTCCCGCGGCCCGAGCGAGGAGGACAGCAAGGGAGAGACAGCCCCTCCGCCGACGGCAGTGGAAGGCGGCGCTCCCTCGGGCGTGGACCTGGACCACTGGCTGTGGGGGGAGGAGCGGAAAGAGGGGGAACTCGCCGGACTTGCCCCCGGGGAAGATGAAATCGAGACCACAGAAAGGTCACCCGAGGGTGTCCAAGCCCACCCCATCTCCCCCGAGGTTCGCCCGGGGGAGGGCCCGGCCCGGGGGTACCTGGCGATGGGGGTGCCGGTGGAATCGGGGGGTGAAGTTCCCTCAGCAGGCGGGACCTATTCACCTGAACGGGCGGAGCTCGTCCTCAGGGAACGGGGGGTGCCCTTGGAACTGCGGGGTGTGGTGAGGCAGTACTTTGAGCTCTTGGCGCAAGGAGGCAGCCGGTGATAACCCAAGCCGACGTTGCCAGGGCAGAGGAGGCCTTCTCCCAGCTGAGGACGGCCATTGCCAGGGTGATCGTGGGCCAGTCCCGGGTGGTGGAGGTGGCCCTGTGGGGCCTCCTTTCCGGGGGGCACGTTCTTTTGGAGGGGGTGCCCGGCCTGGGAAAGACCCTGCTTGTACGGACCCTCGCCCATGCCCTGGGGCTTTCCTTCTCCCGCATCCAGTTCACCCCGGACCTCATGCCGGCCGACATCGTGGGCACGAACGTGTTCGCAGAAGGAGAAGGGTTCCGGTTTCTCCCCGGGCCAGTCTTCGCCCACATCGTGCTGGCCGACGAGGTCAATCGGGCCACCCCTAAGACCCAGTCCGCTCTGCTTGAGGCCATGCAGGAGCGACAGGTTACCGTCGCGGGTACCACCCACCCCCTGGAGGAGCCGTTCATGGTCCTGGCCACCCAGAACCCCATCGAGATGGAGGGGACCTATCCCCTGCCCGAGGCACAGCTTGATCGGTTCCTGTTCAAGGCCGAGGTGAGCTATCCCAGCCAAGAGGAGTTGGTGGATATCATCCGGCGCAACACCGAGGGAGGGGGGATAACCCTACCGGAGCCGGTGATGTCCCGGGAGGAGGTGTTGGCGGCGCGAGCGGTGGTGGCGGCCTACCCAGTGCCCGGGCCGCTTTTGGAGTACGCGGCCAGACTAGTGCTCGCCACCCACCCCCGTCCCGGCGCCCTGGAGGCGGTGAAGAGGTACGTCCGGTACGGTGCCAGCCCCCGAGGAGGGCTGGCCCTCATCTGGGGGGCGAAGGCCCAAGCGTTCCTGGCCGGGCGCCACCACGTGGAGGTCGACGACATCCGGGCTGCTGCCCTGCCGGCTTTGGTACATCGATTGGTACTGAGCTTTCGCGCAGAGGCCGAAGGGGTCACTCCCCATCGGATCATCGAGCAAGTGCTGAGGGAGGTGCGGGCGCCATGACCCCAGGGGAGCTACTCCCAGAACGGGCCATGGCCGCCCTCGCCCGGTGCAGGCTATCGCTACGCCGGCCCCGCGGGGTGACCGTGGGCGGCCACAGCTCCCCGCGGCTCGGCCTTTCGCTGGAGTTCGCCGACCACCGCCCCTACCAGCCCGGGGATGACTTCCGTCAGATCGACTGGGCGGTCTACGCCCGCCAGCGAAAGCTTGTGACCAAAGTCTATTCCCGGGAGGTGGAGGCACCGTTGTACCTGCTTTTGGACGTGAGCCGATCGATGGGCTACGGCAGGCCCGAGAAGCTCGCGTTCGCCGTTCGCCTGGCCGCCGCGCTGGCTTTCATCGCCCATCGGGGGCTGGACAGGTTCGGCCTCCAGCCCTTTTCAAGCAAGCTCCTTCCTGCCGTCCCGCCAGCCAGGGGCAAGGGACAGCTTTCGCGCGTTCTCTCGTGGCTTTCCAAGCTTTCCCCAGGAGGGGAGACCTCCTTTTCCGCCCTGTGGGATTGGGCCGAGGCAGGCCACGAACCGGGCCTTGTGGTGGTGATCTCCGATTTCCTCGCCCCGGACGGGGCGATCCAGGGCCTTGAGGCCCTCCTGCTTGCCCGACACCAGGTGGTGGCGCTGCAGGTCCTCTCTCCGGAAGAGCTCTCCCCGCGTCTGAAGGGCCTTCTGCGGCTGGTGGACGTGGAGACCGGCCGAGCCCGGGTGGTGGCCCTGGGGACCAATGCCATACGTGCTTACCGGGCGGCTTTAGCTGCCCATAACCGGGCCCTCGCGAACTTCTGTCTGGCCAGGGGCATATCCTTTCGGCTCCTTTCCTCGGCCGCCGACCCAGTGGAGGAGGTGCTGGCGCTCCTTTCCCGGAGGGGATGATGTTCCTCCAGTGGCCGGCGGGGCTTTTCTTTCTCTCCTCCGCCCTGCTCGTCGTCCTCCTCTACTTCCTGCGGCGGCGGGCGCGGGAAGTCCCGGTACCGGCCCTGTTCCTGTGGGAGCGGCTTCCCCGTGGGGAGGTGGCGCGCCTGGAACGGCTTTGGCCGCGGGTGGATCTCCTGCTTCTCCTGCAGCTCCTGATCGTGGGGCTGTTCGCCCTGGCCGTTGCCGGGCCCACCCTGGTGCGGATTCGCCCTGCCGGGGCCACCCTGGTGGTGGTCGATGCCTCCGCCTCCATGTCCGCCGACGATCTCGTCGAAGAGGCGAAGGCCGCCGCCCGCCAGGCCATCCAGGGGTCCGCCGGACCATGGGCGGTGGTCGCCTGGAGTAAACCGGTGGAGGTCCTCTGTCCCCCTACCTCACGGCGTGAGGAGGCCCTGGCCTCCCTGGGGCGCTACCGGCCCGGCCTGGCCGGAAGGCCCCCCCTGGGCGAGGCACTGGCCCCCTTCCCCCGTAGCTGGGATCGGGTGGTGGTGATAAGCGACGATCCCTCCTCCGGACAGGGCTTCGAGGCCGTCCGGCTTCCCTTCCCGGCAAACTACGCCCTGCGGGCGTTTTCGCTACGGCCCCAGCCGGATGGGGGCGGCTACGAGCTCCTGGTGCGGGCCGCCAACGAAACCGATTCCTACGCCGATCTCTCCCTGACCGTTCGGGCAGGGGGCACGGAATACATGAAAAACCTCCTTGTGCCCCCCGGGGAAGAGGAGACGTTCGTCCTCCCCTATCAGGGACCGGTGGCCCAGGGCCTGGTGGCGGAGCTATCACCCCAGGACGGCTTCCCCTGGGACAACGTGCGCTACTTCGCCCCCGGGCTGGGGGAGGTGCGACTGCGGTGGGTGGGAGAAGAAGACCCTTACCTCCTTTCCGCCCTGCGGGCGGCGGCGCCGGTCATGCTCTCGAAAGAGGAGCCGTGGGACCTCACGGTGGCGGTGGGGACGAGGCTCGAGGATGACCCCACCGGGCCGGCTCTGCTTGTGGCTGCCGGCACGCCTGAGGCGCCGCTGGGGGAGCGACTTCCGGCGGGCGACTGGTGGGCAGAGGACGATCCACTCCTTGCCCACCTCCGCCCCTGGGAATGGAGGGCCGAGGCAGTGCTGGAAGCACGGCTTCCTGCGGGGGCGAAGGTGGCCCTCTGGTCCGGGGAGATCCCGGCCCTGGCCCGGTGGGAGACCCCCAGCGGGAGGCGGGTTCTCCTGACACTCGACCTTTCCGGCACGGATCTCCCGCTCAGCGTGGACTTCCCCATCCTGGTGAGAAACGCCCTGGTGTGGCTCCTCCCCTGGCAGGAGGGGGAAGAACACTACGTGGGGGAGGCGGTGGAGCTGCCGCCCGGGGCCCGGGTGGTGACCGAGGGGCGCGAGATATCGGGGATCTGGATACCCGATGCTCCAGGCCTCTACCGGGTCTTAGATGCGGAGCGGGAGTGGTGGATGGCGGTGAACCTGCCTTCCGAGGAGGATGCGGAGGGGGCCGTCCAAGCGAGGGCCGAGAGCTCCCCTGCCAGGGAGAGGCGACCCCTTTGGCCCGTGGCGGCCTGGCTTGCCCTGGGGCTCCTTTTCCTGGAGGGGGCGCTGGCCGTGCGGAGGGCGTAGATGCGATTTCAGGCGCCGCTTGCACTCCTTCTGCTCCTGCCCTTGATGGCTGGGTTTATCCTCTCCCTGCGGCGGTACCGCTCGGTTTCCGGACGGGCGCTCACCCTGGCCTTGCTCGTCCTGGCCCTGTCCGGCCCTGAGCTCGTCACCCACGAGCCGGTGGAGACCGTGTACATCCTCGTCGACCTCTCGGCCAGCGTGGGCGGGGAGGCCGAGGCCGCCTTGCCCCAGGCCCTGGAGCTCCTGGCGGGGAGGCCGGCCCGGGTGGGGGTGATCGGGTTTGCCGAAACGGCCCAGGTTCTGGTACCGGCGGCACCCCCTCCCCTGGGAGAACTTTCCGCCGCTTTGCTTTCACCTTGGGGGACGGACATCGCCGCGGCCGTAGACCTCGCGCTGGCGCTGCTCCCCGAAGGCCCTGGGGAACTGATGCTCCTAACCGACGGCCGGGCCACGGGGGGGGACCTCAAAGGGGCCCTGGCCCGGGCCAGGGCCAGGGGGGTGCCGGTCCATGTCCTTCCAGTGGGACGCGAGGACCCGGTGCGATTTGTCCGGTTTTCCTCCCCGGACAAGGTGCCCCCAGGAGAAGTGCAGCTGTCGGTAGAGATCCTCTCCCTGGGCGAGGTGCGGGCGGAGGTGGTGCTCGCTCGAGCCGGGGTGGAGCTGGAGCGGCGCGAGCTGGGCCTTTCGCCCGGGGTTACCGCCCTGGGGTTCTCTGACCGACCTCCAGGGGAAGGGGTTTACGACTACACGGTTCTCCTGTCCGGGGTGGAGGACCCGGTCCCTGAGAACGACGTCTTGCATCGGGTTGTGATGGTAGGCACCCCGCCCCCTGTGCTTCTGGTAGGGCCATCCCCTTCGGCCCTGGATGCATGGCTCTCCAGCGCGGGAATCCCCGCCCGCCGGGTGGAGGCGATCTCCCCCACGGACCTCGCCGGGGCCCGGCTCGTGGTGCTGGACGATCTGCCGCTGGCCGGGCTCTCCCAAAACGTCCTCTCCGCCCTGCGGGACTGGGTAGCGGGCGGAGGCGGGCTCCTTGCGATCTTGGGCCGGCGGGCCACCGAGGGCTACCTCGGCCCAGCAGAGGACCTTCTTCCGGTATCGTTTTCCGTGCCCGAGGGGGTGCAGGAAGCCACGGTGGCCATCGCCTTCGTGCTCGACCGGTCCTCGTCCATGGCCGGCCGGGCCGGGGCCCTGCAGAAGATCGACCTCCTCAAGGAGGCTGTGGCCCAGGCAGTGGAGGTGATGCGCCCCCAGGACCTGGTGGCGGCGGTGGCCTTCGATCGCGACCCCCATTGGCTGGTGGGCCCGGCCCCGGTAGAGGAAGTGGAAGAGGAACTTTATGCAGGGCTGAAGGAGCTCTCCCCCAGTGGGGGCACCGACCTCTACCCCGCCGTGGAGGAGGCCCTGGCCGCCCTGGCCTCGGTGAAAGCTAGGTTAAAACACATTATCCTCGTCTCCGACGGCCGCACCGTAAGGGAGGGCCGTGACTTCTCCGTGCTTTACGGGGAGGTGGCCGCCTCCGGGGTGGGCCTTACAGCCATCGCCGTGGGCCAGGCACCGGACACCGAGGTCTTGGCCGGGCTTTCCAGGGCGGCGGGAGGGAGCCTGCTCCTCCTTCCGGACATCCGGGAGCTCCCCCAGGTGCTGATCCGGGAGACCCAGCGGGCGGTTCGTCCCCGGTACGTGGAGGGGAAGAAAAGCGTAAAGCCCGGGCCAGCTGCCCCCGCCCTTGGCATTGCGGGAATAACGCTCCCGCCGCTTTCCGGCTACACCCTAACCTTCCCCAAGCCCAACGCGCAGGTGGCGTTGGTATCGGAAAAGGCGGACCCGGTGCTCGCCCTGGCAGGGCTCGGCCTGGGGCAGGTGGCCGCCCTGGCCTGCGACCTATCGGGTGGCTGGTCTGCCGAGTGGCTGTCGTCTCCGGCCCTGGACCTGTTCCTCTCCCGGCTCTTCTCCTACCTGTGGCCGCAAGTCGAGCCGGTGGCTGCGAGCTGGAAACAGGATGATGGGGAGCTTTTGGTGACGGTGGACGTGGCTGCGGCCGGCCGCTGGGTGAACGGCCTCGATCTCACCGGAGTCCTTACGGGACCGGAGGAGCGGGAACTTTCCTTCTCCCAGGTGGCCCCGGGGCGGTATGTGGTGCGGACCCCGGCGCCCCCGCCTGGGGGGTACCTCCTCGTCCTATCCGAGCCCGGAGGCCGGTATGGCGGGAGTTTCCCCCTATCGCTCCCCTACCCACCGGAGCTTCTCGCCTTTGGGCCGGATGTAGATCTCCTGCGTTGGGCGGCTGAGTTCACCGGGGGGAGCTACGCCCCGGACGAGCTTCTGCCCCCACCCCCGGGTGCCACCGCCCGGGGGCGGCCCTTGGCCCGGGGGCTCCTATGGGCGGCGGCTGGGGCGTTCCTCGCGGACCTGGTCCTCCGGAAACTGCTTGCCTGAGCCGGGCCGGAGGGGGGCCACCTCCGCCCGCTCCAGGACCTCCGAGAGTAGGATCTCCAAGGTGAGGGGGGAGAAATAACGCCGCACCACCTCGGCATTGTGCGCCAGGACCCTGCGGGCGGTCCTGACGGTGAGGAGCTCTATCGCCCGGTCCACCACCTCGTTCGTAAGGCCGTCCTTCAGGAGCACGAACCTGAAGCCCTTCTCCAGCATGTCGTCCAGAACAGGGTAATGCCGCACCACTAAGGGCAGGTGGTTGGCCGCCGCCTCGATCACCGGGTTCCCAAACCCCTCGATGCGAGAGGGGAAGGTAACCAGGTCCGCGTGGGCGTAGGCGTCGGCCATGGAGTAGACCTTTCCCCCTTCACCGTGCCCCCGGCGGATGAAGATCCGCCGCCAGCCCAGCACCACCGGCACCGATAGCTCCTCTGCCAAACCCAGGACCCGCTGACAGTAGGGGTCGTCCTCCCGGCCGTTCCCGGGAGGGCCGGTGACGAGGAGCCACACCGGGCGCCTGAGGCGAGCTTGCACCGCGGCGGCAAGCCTCACCGAGTCCTCAATGCACTTACGCTCTATGATCCGCGAGGGCTGGAGGAACAGGACCGCGTCCCTGGGAACGCCAAAGGCCTCCCGGAAGTCGGAGTTGAACTCGTCCAGAGCCCCCACCATGGCCGGATCCAATACGTTGGGGATGCGGGTGGCCAGGATCCCGTGTCGCAGGCGGAGCTCCCTTTGGGCACGCCGGTTGATGACGACATGTATGGTCTCATCGTCGTGGGGTGGGAAGTTCTCGTCCAGGAACTTCCGGAGTCGGGACCGGGAGAGCTCGTCCCGTTCCCAGTAGAAGTCGTGGTGCCGGCAGATAAAGGGGATTTCGGTCTTTCTGATGATCTCCACCAGGGCGATCCCGGCCGCAAGATTAAGCGGGAGGCTTATCAGGTTCTCCACGTCCACCAGCTCTATCCCCTCCCGTTCCATGGCAGACAGGAGGGCGGCCTCTATCCGACGGGCTTGGTCGAGCACCTCTTCCTCCTGGTAGGGGTCGAAGGGGGCGGGTCGGGCCAGGATGTCGGGGAGCTTCACCACCTCGGGATCAGCGAAGTCGAGGGCGGGGATGCGCAGATGGGGCCCGCCGGGGTCGTCCCCGAAGGTACCGGCGATGAGGACCACCTGGTGGCCGAGCCTTTCGAAGGCCTTTCGCCACTTCTCCGCCTCCACCGAAACGCCGTCTATGGAGGCGAGCCTGGCTGAAATCAGGGCGATCCTCATGGTGTGAGTGCCCTAAGGGCAGCGCGGGCGATGGCGGCCCGGTCCTCATCGGCCAGCCACCTTTTGAGCTCGCTTAACACCGGATCCGGGGCCAACTTCCCCAGACGCCTCAGGGCTGCAGCCACCGCCCCCCTGACGTATCGCCGTGGGTCCAGTGCCAGCCGCCGCAGGATTATGAGGGCCTTGCGGGGATAGCGCCCCGCCAGGGGGCCCGACAGGGCCATGGCCACATGCCACAGGACCTGTTCATCGTAGGAGGTGGACCAGAAGGTCAGGTACTCGAAGGTGTCGTCCGGGTACGCTGTGGCCAGCTCGCGAGCCAGGACCCGGGGGCCAAGGATCCCCTTGAGCTCCGGGCTGCGGTCGAAGAGCAACGGTTCGATGAGCTCAAGCAAGGGGGCGGCCCAATCCAGGCGCTCGGGCCGGGCACAGGTGGCGGCCGCAATGGGCACCGCACGTCGCACCCAAGGCTCGGGATCTCCTCTCCAGACCCCCAGCACAGGATACACCTCGGCGAACCGCCGGGCTAGCTGTTGTCCGGCGGCCTGGGCTGCCAGGTTGCGGGTATGAGGGTCGGGGTCCGCCGAGAGGGCATGGAGGAGTTCCAGGATCCGCTCCAAGTCCCCTTCACATTCCCCCAGCGCGGTGGCCATAAGGCGCCTCGTCTCCAGGGTGCCCTCCGCCAGGGAGCCCACCCAGCTCTCCAATCCCTCCCGGGCCAGGGCCAGTACCGCACGTCTCCTGGCCTCCCCGCCCTGCCGCCAGGCGGAGACAAGCGGCTCCAACCCCCCCTCGCCGAGCCTCGTCATATCGCCCTGCAGGTTACCGGGGGACACGGCCCCTGGCAAATCCCGGCCGTGGGGGTGCACCATTGCAGCTGCGGAAGGGCTAGGGATCACCAGGGCGTTCGGGACTGGAGTCCATTACTGACGAGCCCTCCCATTGTGTAAAATCCCAGGCTATGGATCTGCACCTAAAGGTCGTAGCCGGTCCGGAAGCCGGCGCCATGTGCCGAGCTTGTAACGCTGAGGCATGCCCATCCTAGTCTGGTCCGGTTTTCTGGTTTCGCTCCTCCTTTTGATGGGCCTGGCCCGGCTTAGCCTGTGGGGGGCGATGTTCGCCGGGGCGGCCGTGCTGGGGCTGTTCAGCCTGCCCTTGAGTCGGATGGGGATGGCGCTTTTTTCGGTCATTTCTGATCCTTCGGTTTTGCTTTTGGGATTGGTGGTGGGGTTGATCCCGCTTATCGGGGCGGCCATGGAGGAGCGGGGGCACATGGAATCGTTGGTGGAGAACCTGAGGATCGGCCGGCGGGCCTTTTTCGGGGTCGGGCCTGCCCTACTAGGCCTGCTTCCCATGCCAGGGGGGGCGCTCCTTTCGGCGCCGCTTTTGGAGCGGAGTGGGGGGGCTCCACCCCCATTGCGGGCGGCCGCCAACGTGTGGTTCAGGCATGCCTTGCTCTTGGTCTACCCCATCTCCTCCTCCCTCATCGCCACCGCGAAGCTCGCCGGCCTCGATGTCTGGCAGGTCATCCCCTACCAGCTCCCTGCCCTGGCACTGACCCTGGTGCTGGGCCATATTTTCCTGCTTCGCAAGGTGGAAGGAGGATGGGACTACAAGGGAGGGTTCTCCCCCCGGGGGCTCTTGGTCCCGCTGGGCATAATCCTCGTGGCCCCGGCCATGGACCTGGCGCTGAAACAGCTGACGGCCCTGCCAGTCCCGGAGCTGGCCACGGTAGCCGGGGTGGGGACGAGCTTGGCCCTGGCCGGGAGGGGTATCCCCCTGCGGGGGTGGGGACCCCTGATCTGGGGGGCCAAGCCGTGGCGTTACGCGCTCATCGTGCTGGGGATGTTCACCTACCTTGAGGTGTTCGAGGCCTCCGGGGCACCAGGGCTCCTCGCCGGGCTCAACCTCCCCCCTCTGGCCCTGGGGGTGGGGGTCGGCGCGGCTCTGGGGCTGGCCACCGGGCGCATCCAGGCCCCGGCCGCCATCGTCGTCCCCATCTACCTGGCCCAGCACAAAAGCCTTTCCCCGTGGGGGTTTGCGGTCATCTACTTCGCAGTTTACCTGGGATACATCATGTCCCCGGTCCACCCTTGTCTGGCCGTGTCGGTGGAATACGCGGGGACCACCCTGCAAAAGGTTCTGAAAAGCCTGCTTTTCCCCGCTGCCATCGCCCTGGCCTTGGTGGCCGTGGCAGGGATTTGGTTACTCTGAGAGCCGGATTGCCGAGAGATCAGGCACCAGGGCGTCGGCCAGGGGCAGGAGCTCCTCGGGCCTTCCCAGTCCGGTGAGGACCCCGATGGCGGGGCAGCCGGCCCCCCGGGCGGCCGCAAGGTCCGCCGGGGAGTCACCGAACATCACCGCCCGCTCCGGGGGCAGGCCAAGGAGGTCCAGTGCTTGGAGGACGGGCTCCGGGGAGGGCTTGGGGGTCGGGCAGGTGTCCGTGCCCACTACCACGTCCACCCATGCCTCCCACCCCAGGGCCGCCAGGTTCCGGCGGGTGGCCGCGGCCGAGTCACCGGTCACTATCCCTGTCCGCCCCCCGGCCCCCTTGACCGCCGCCAGAAGCCCCTCTGCCCCCGGGGCTGGCTTCATGTGTTTTTCGAACGGGAATTCCCGATCCACCTTGCCGAACACCTCCCTGACCAGCCCCAGCGGCCGCGATACGCCCAGCCTCCCCAAGTGCTCGGCCACCTGGACTTCCGCCTCGCCCCGGGGGAGGGATATTATCCCCTGCATCAGCTCAAGCAGCCGCCTTTCCTCCCGGGCCGAAAGCCCAAGGCGTTCCCGCAGCCGCCGGGCCCGCTCCACCATGACAAGCGGCCAGTGGTCAAACAGGACCAGCGTCCCGTCCTTGTCAAACAAAAAGGCCTCGGCCTCAAAGGCCCGGCCCCCCGCGACGAATCCCACCAGCATGCCATCATGCTAACGTGATCCAGGGCACAGGACAAGCTCCTTGTCCCTCCATGACCAATCTCACCGCCGGCCCTGCCCCTACCGGGTACCATCCCTTCGATGGACAGGAAGAGGGGACTGGGGGTCCTGGCGCTGATGGTTTTCCTTGTGGCAATCGGTTGGGAGGGGCAGGCCCCTGTCCCTCAGGCCATCCCCCCTGCCCCCCGGCCGGAGCAGCCCTTTCACCAGCGCCGCGGCGTTTACCTCACCTCCTACGCCCTGAGTCGGCCTGGGTTCCTGGAGGGGGTCCTGGAGAAACTTTTCGCCTTCGGCCTGGATACGATCGTGGTAAACGTGAAGAACATGCACGGGGAGGTTTGCTACGAAAGCACAGTGCCCCTGGCCCACACCATCGGGGCGGTGAAGCCCCGCCTTTTCCTCCCCGAGATCATCGAGCGGGCCCACGCCCGGGGTATATACGTCATCGCAAGACAGGTGGTTTTCTACGACCCGCTGCTCGCCCAGCACTTGGGCTCCCCGGCCGCCCCGTGGGTCCTGCCTACGGATGAGCGGGCCGTGGCCTACAACCTGGCCATTTCCGAGGAGCTGGCCACGTTCGGCTTCGACGAGGTACAGCTTGACTACGTGCGGTTCCCGGACGATGGTACCATAGGAGAAGACTACTCCGCCCGGTGTCTGGCCGTGGAGGCGTTCCTGGCCCGGGTTCGCAAGGCTATACCCGTCCCCCTCTCGGTGGACGTGTTCGGCCGGGTCCTATGGCCCTGGAACGCCCGCAGGATCGACCCCATCGGTCAACAGCTCGAGGGGGTGGCAAAGCACGTTGATCTGGTATCACCCATGGTTTACCCCTCCCACTACGTGGAGCAATCCTTAAAGGACGATCCTTATGGGACGGTGAAGCGGGCCCTGGAGCAGGGGATGGCAAGGGTGGACATCCCCTTGCGGCCTTATCTACAGGCGTTCGACCTGGATATCCCCCAGGGGATGACCCTCGCCGAGTACATCGCGGCCCAGGTCCAGGCCGCCCAGGAGGCCGGGGCGGACGGTTTCCTTTTTTGGAACCCCCGGGCCGACTACTCCGCCCTCTGGCAGGCACTGGGGATGATGGGCGATTGAGCCCTGTACAAAGCTCACCTGGTGGGGGGACCAATGTAATGGCCATCACGGCCTTGGGTCCGGTTTACTGGTGTTGCGATGTCGAGGGTGTCTGTCAAGAAGCTGGCCCGGTTGATCCTGTTTTTTGGGGTGGCCCTCCTCCTGGGCGGCTGTGCCCACATTGAGGCCACCGTGCGGGGCCATTCCCCCAGCGAGCCCGTTCAGGTCAAGCCCGGGGAGGCGGTGAGCCTGAGCGTTACCGTAGCCAACACTGGGAACAGGGCCCGGTCCTTCATCGTACGGGCCAGTGTATGGCGCAAGGGAGGGCCGCTGGAGAAGCGCTACGAGACGGTGCTCGAGCCACCCCTGAAGCCAGGGGAGGAGCGCACGATAAGCTGGACCCACACGGCAGGCCAGGAAGGGGAATATTCCATCCAGTTCAGCGTTTGGAAGGACGAGGACACCCCTTTGGCCCAAGCCCCTCAGACCGCCCAGCCCCTGATCGTGGTGGTAGGGGCCCCGGAGCCGGTCCCCGGCAAGTTCTCCCTGGGGGAACGCGTCCGGGTGATGCAGAACCTGAACGTGAGGGAAGGCCCGGGCCTGGAGCAGCCCGAGGTGACCGATCCGGAATACCCGGGTTACCTGCCCGAGGGGAGCCTGGGGAACATCCTGGAGGGGCCGGTGGAGGCGGATGGCTACCGCTGGTGGAAGGTGGACTTCGACCGAGGGGTCACCGGCTGGTGCGTGGAGGACGGCATAGAGAGCCTGGATGTCTTGCTCGGCCGCAAGGACCGATCAGGCGAATAGGACCCCCGCCTGGCCGGGGAAGGAAAGCAGGACCGTGGGGCTTGGCCTGGGGAGGGCCTCCACCACCAGCGCCCCCCGATAGCCCACCTCCTCAAGGGCCGTAGTTATCTTGCGAAAGCGAAGGTGGCCGTAGCCGGGGACCCAGCGGTTGGAGTCGGCAAGATGTACGTGAAACAGCCTGTCTTTTGCCAAAAGGATCGCTTCGCTTAAGCTTCGTTCCTCGATGTTGGCGTGGAAGGTATCGAAGAGGACCCCCAGGTTCTCTGCCCCCACCCGCTCCACCACCTCCAAGGCCTCTCCCACGGTGTTTATGAGGCGGGACTCGTAGCGGTTAAGGGGCTCCAGGGCGAGCTTAACGGACGGGTCGAACCGAGCGCATTCCCGCAGCGAGTCCGCCAGAAGGTCCGGGGAGCCGTCCGCGCCCCGCAGGAGGCCCACGATCACCACTGCCCCGTGGGGCCGCGCAAGACGCATGTGGTCCTGAATCCTTCGGATGGCCCGCTCGCGGACTGTGTCTTCCCGGGTGGAAAGGGACAGGCCTTCTTTCGCCGCTGCCTGGCCGGTGGTAAGGGATGACAGGCGGAGGCCCGCTTCCCGCAAGGCCTCCGCCATCTCCTCGTGATCTACCTTCGTGGGGTCGGTGACCGCAAGCTCCACGGCCGAGTACCCGGCCTTGGCGACCTCCCGCAGGGCCTTTCGCCACTGGCCAGGCGGAAAGGGGGAAAATGGGGTCGGGTCCTGCACGGGCACGATCATCCCCAGCGGCCACCTTTTGGTCATCTGAACCATGGCGCTACCACACCACCTTTGGGCGATCGAGCTTTTGGAGCTCCCGATCCTTGGTGATGAGGGCGGCGTCGTACACCAAGGCCGTGGCCGCCAAGGCGCGGTCATGAAGCTCGAGGTCCTGGGATAGCTTTTGCATCTCCTGGAGAACCGCGAGGTCGAAGTCCACTATCTGGTAACCCCTTCCAGCACGTATCCGGCCTAGTAGTTCCGGGAACTCGACAGGCACACGCTTGTTTTCGGCTATGTAAAGCACTTCGGCGAGCACGATGGTGGACACCAGGACGATGGCTTCGCCCGATTGGGCACTCCGAAGCACCTGTCGGGCCTGCGGCGAAAGGCGGCGGTCCTTGGTGAGGTACCATACCAAGGCATGCGTGTCCACCACGTATCTAGGCAAGAGTGTACCCCTGCCTAAAGAGGGAGGCCTTGGCTTTGGAGAAGAGCTCCTCCTCCACCTCGATCCCCTCCCAAAGCCCCTCAAGCTCGCATGCCTGCGGCTCCCGGCCCTCTGCCAGGGACTTTAGCTCCTCAAGCTCTTTTCTGATGTGCTCGATGAGCACAAGCAGCTTTCCTCGGTTTTCCATAAGCCCTCCGGCTCATGTTACCCCGTCCGGCGGATGAAGTCAGGCGTAGCGGGAGAATCCCCGGCGGGGCAGGGCATAAACCGGCCTCCAGCCCGGCTCCTCCGGCCACTTGAGGTAGGGGGCCATCTCCTCCGCCGTGCGCAACGTGACTTCCTCCACCGGCGGGAGCACTCCCGGCGGGAAGGCTTCCAGGATCTGATCGATGACAAGGGTTAGGTAACGCAGGATGGCAGCCACCGGCCTTTTCGCCTTTTCGGCCTTGGCCAGGGTGGGCTTTCCCACCGACCCGTGCGGAGTAGCGGCAAGCTCGATGGCAGAATGCCCCTCCCCCTCCGACCAGCGGTGCGGCCGCCTGTAAGGGTCCACCGAGGTGTCGAAGTGCCCTCCGGGAAGGTAGGACCTCCCCTCCTCATCGATGGCCTTGGACATGTCGATCATCCCCTCGGGGAAGAGCAAAAGCCCCAGGGAGGTCTCGTGCTCGGCCGAGTGGACGAAGTCGGTCTCCCAGCCTGTTTTCTCACAAGGGGTAAAAAACTCCCGCACGCAGCGGTGCCAGTCGAAGATCTGGTAGATCCCTGGGAGCTGATACCGGTACATGAACTCGTGGAGCGCCGACTCCAGCACCCAAAGCTGCCCGTGGTTGTTTATGATGAGCTGCTTACGGAACCCGTCGTTCCACAGGCCCAACATCACGTGGATCAGGGTCTCCCGCACCACCTCCTCGGGCATGATGATCGTCCCGGGCATGCCGATGTGGTGGTAGGGATGTGCCCCGTAGATGACGGGGGGGAGGACGAGGTTCACCGGCCGCCCTTGCTTTTCCGTGTAGCGCCTCAGGGCTTCGATGAGCTGGGTGACCTGGAAGATGTCGTGCCCGGAGCAGGAGTGTTCCCCGTGCCTTTCCGTGGAGGCCACCGGGATGACGACGATGTCGTTCTTCTTTCGGTTCTCCACCACCTTGGCGCGCGGGGTCGTTTGGATGTAGGTCCCCGGCTTTCCCAGCTCCGGGGGGGAGGGAATCCCGTACTCAGCGATGATCCGGTCGATCTCCTCCTCGGAGGCGTCCCAGATCTCCTTCTTCAGCCGCCCCACCTCCGTGTCCTCAAACACGATGGCGGGGTGCTCCGTAGTTATCCACATTCTTTCCATACTTTGCCTCCTTGACCACCGATCACGGATTACGGATCACGGTTCACGGCTTAATGATGATCTTCCCGTCCTCGCGCCGGGTGGCCTTCCCCAGGGCGTCCACCGCCTGGGAGAGGGAGAAGCGCGAGGTGATGATCTTGGAGTTATCGATGAGCCCGGCCCCCATCATGCGGATCACGGAGGGGAAGATGCCGTGGCCGGAGTGCCCCTGGGCGCCGAAGAGCTGCGATCTCCTTACCTGAAAGCGCTCCAGGAACATGGGGACCCGCTTGGCGGCCCGGCCCACCACCGCGATCTTGCCGTTTATGGCCAGGGTCTTTTCCATCTCGGGGATGGTCTTCTCCGGCGCCCCGGCCGCCTCCACCGAAAGGTCCACCCCCTCGCCGCCGGTGATCTCCATCAGGACCTCGGAGGGGGTGACCTCGCGGGGGTCGTAGACGTAGTCCGCCCCCACCTCTTTGGCGAGCTTCTTTCGCACCTCCGAGACCTCGAAGGCGATCACCTTGGCCGCCCCGGCGGCCTTGGAGAGCTGGATCGCCGCAAGGCCGATGGGGCCGGCCCCGTACACGGCCACGTATGCCCCGGGGCGGAAGCCCCCCGCCCGCTCGAAGATGGTGTTATAGGCCACACAGGTAGGTTCGGTGGTGGCGGCCACCTCCCAGGCGAGCTCCTCATCGGAATAGCGCTCGAAGACGGCGTCCACCTTCCAGCAGAGCTTGGCCGGAACCACGATGTACTCGGCCATGGCCCCGTCGATGGTGAACCCGATCTCCTCCAGGTTTTCGCAATGGTTTGGGAAGCCGTCCCGGCAGGGGCGGCAGTGGCCACACCAAACCATCTCCTCCACGGTGACCCGGTCCCCGGGCTTGAAGCCGGCCCCCTCCGGGCCGGGGCCGACCTCCACGATCTCCCCGGAGAACTCGTGGCCGATGATCACCGGGAACTTGGTGAGCCCGGGGTAAAGGATGTAGTCTTCCTGGTCGGTTTCGTAGAAGTGGACGTCGCTTCCGCAAACCCCGCATGCCTTTACCCTAAGGAGCACCTGCCCCGGGCCGGGCTTTGGGTTGGGAACCTCCTTTAGCTCCAGCTTGGGATGGCGCCAAACCTGCGCCCCCTCAATCGCCTTTCCGGTTTCCCTTTCGAACTCCGAGACCCGGTAGGTGGGCCTCGGCTCCCACTTGGCCGAAAGAACTAGCCCCTTCATCCTGCCTCCTTTCGCAAACGTTTGTAAGGCATGGCTAAGTATACCGCAAACGGCTCGCTTAAGTTCAAAGCCCTCGCAGGAAAGAAACTGCCGCCCGCACCTCGTCCCAAACCGCCTTCTCCCAACCCGGGCCCTTGACCGGGGTGAACGGGTCCGGCCCTGGGGCGGTGCACTCCAGGATCACAGGGCCTCCGTAGCCGATCCCATCTAGGGCGGAGAAGACCCGATCAAAGGGGATGTGACCCCGGCCAGGTGCCCGCCGGTTTGAGTCAGCAACGTGGAAGAGGAAGAGCTTGTCCCCCGCCCTATGGATTGCCCCGGGGATGTCCGCCTCCTCGATGTTCATGTGGTAGGTATCTAGGAGCACCCCCAAGGAAGGCGAGTCCACCTCCTCCACCAGGGACAGGGCCTGGGAACAGGTGTTCACAAGGTGCGACTCGTACCGGTTGAGCGCCTCCAGTGCCAGCCTAATCCCGAGCTCCTCCGCCCGTTCCGCCAGGGCTGCTACCTCTTCCTGGAGGAGCTTTTCCTCCTCCGCTTGGGAGGAAATGGGTCGGATCCTGCCCACCTTCCCGTGGCAGGAGACGATCCCTGCCGCAAGTTCGGCTGCGCAGTCAAGGAGCTCTTTGTAGTAGTCGAGTGCCTGGCGGCGTACTTTAGGATCGGGGTGGGCCAGGTCCACGTCAAGCGGGGTAAGGGAGAAAACCTCAAGGCCTTCGCCGGCCAGGATCTTTTGGGCTTCTTTGGGGGGGTACCGTCCCGGGTCGCCGAGAAGCTCTATGCCGCTGTAGCCGAGGCGGGAGAGGCCCTGGGCCACCTCCTTCAAAGGGGTATCGCCGAATATCCAGGTGCAGGCCCCAAGTTTTCTTGGCGTCATGCGAGGGACGGATCTATCTCAGAGAGCCGCACCGGTCGCCCTTCCGCGAGGGACCTTTTGGCGGCGTATCCCATCACCACCGGGATCTTCCCGTCCCGGCCGGTCACGGGCGGCTCTTTTCCTTTCTGGATCGCCTCGACGAAGGCAGAAAGCTCACGCACGTAGGAGTCGGTGTAGCGCTCCACGAAGAAGTGGAGGAGGGGTGGGCCGTGATCGCCATCTGCATTCGAAACCAGCGCCTGGTGTGGCCTGGGGTTTTCCACCCTCACCATCCCGCGGTCCCCGAACACCTCCACCCGCTGGTCGTAGCCGTAGACCGCCCGGCGGGAGTTGTCGATCACCCCCAGGGCCCCGCTTTCGAACCGCAAGGTTACGATGGCAGTGTCGATGTCCCCAACCTCGCCGATCCTTTCGTCCACGAGCACGGTCCCGGCCGCGTAGACCTCCACCACCTCTTCCCCCATGAGGAAGCGGGCCATATCGAAGTCGTGGATGGTCATGTCAAGGAAAATCCCCCCGGAGACCTTTATGTACTCGATGGGGGGTGGGGCCGGATCCCGGGAGGTGATCTTGAGGATATGGGGCCGACCGATCCTCCCGGCGGCCACCGCTTCCCTTGCGGCGGAGAAGCTGGGATCGAAGCGTCGGTTGAACCCCACCTGGAGGACCACCCCGGCTCTCTCAACAGCGGCCAAAGCGCGATCGATGGAGTCCAGGTCCAGGGCGATGGGCTTCTCGCAGAATATGTGCTTTCCCGCCTCGGCCGCCTGCTCGATTAAATCCGCGTGGGTGTCGGTGCTGGAGCAGATGAGGACGGCCTCTATCTCCGGGTCTTTGAGGATGGAGGCGGGGTCGCCGTAGGCCCGGGGGATGCCGAGTTCCCGAGCGCAGATCCGGGCAGCCTCCTCCACCACATCGGCGATTGCCACAAGCTCGGCTCCGGGCAACCGGCGTACGAGGTTTTCGGCGTGGAGCCTGCCGATCCTCCCAGCCCCGATTATCCCAACCTTTAGACGCTTCATCCCTCCCCCTTGCGGGCCGCGTGCCCCGAGCGGATGATCTCGATGATCTCCTCGGGGGACACCTCCCCTTTGGCGAACTCAGCCACCTTACGCCCATGCTCCAGGATGGTGAACCGGTCCGCCACCGAATAGACATGGTAGATGTTGTGAGTGATGAAGATGATGGACAACCCCCGTTCTTTTGCCTCAAGCACGAAGTCAAGCACTTTCTGAGACTCCTTGATGGAAAGCGCAGCCGTCGGCTCGTCCAGGATGAGGAGCTTCGCGCCAAAGTGCATTGCCCGGCCGATGGCCACCGATTGCCTCTCGCCCCCGGAGAGTATCGCCACCGGCTCATCCGGAGACCTAACCTTAACCCCGATCTCCCGCAGGGCCCCCGCCGCTATCTCGTCCATCCTCCGGTGCTCCATGAGGTTCAGGGGCCCAACCTTCCGCACCAGCTCCCGCCCCAGGAAGAAGTTCCTGGTGATGCTCATAAGCGGGATCAAGGCCAGGTCCTGATAAACGGTCTCTATCCCCAGGTCCCTTGCCTCCTTTGGCGAGTTAAACGACACCTCACGGCCCTCGAAGTAGATCTTCCCCTCATCCGGCTTGTGTACCCCAGTCAGGATCTTGATCAGGGTGGATTTGCCAGCGCCGTTATCCCCTACTAGCCCCATTACCTCCTGCCTTTTTACGTCGAAATCCACGTCCTTGAGGGCCTGGACCGTGCCAAACCGCTTGCTTATCCCTTCCATCCGCACCAGGAAATCGTCCCCACTCATCGCAACGCCCACCTTCTAAGCCGGATGTTCACCACCGATGCCACGATCAGCACTATGCCGATGAACGCTTGATACCAGTAGGAAGGTGCCCCGGCCATCACAAGGCCAGAACGCACCATCCCCACCAAGAGGGCCCCCAAAAGCGCCCCGATCATGCTCCCATAGCCCCCGGTCATCAACGTGCCCCCGATCACCGCAGCCGCTATGGCCTCCAGCTCCAGCCCCTGTCCCCGGGTCGGGTCCACCGAGTGGAAACGGGCAAACTGGATACACCCAGCGAGGCCGGCGAGCACCGCCGACACCACGAAGTTCACCACCTTGACCCGGTGGATCCGGATGCCGAGCGTCCGAGCGGCTTCAGGGCCCCCACCTGTAGCAAACACCCAGTTGCCATAGCGGGTCCGGGTCAGGATGAAGGTCAGGACCATTACCACCCCCAAGAACCAAAAGGCCGACATCCTGAGCTGTCCGGCGAACCTCCCGTTGAGGGCAAAAAGAAGCGTCGAGTCCCCCCAATACCTGACCGGGAAACCCCCGGTGACCGCCAGGATCACCCCTCGCCATAACATCTGGCTGCCCAAGGTGATGATGAAGGAAGGCACCCGCGTACGTACCACCAAAACCCCGTTTAAAAGCCCGATGGCCGCTGCCGCCGCCAGGGAGAGGAGGAGCCCCACGATATGTGGTAACCCCGCCGTGGCCGTGATGGCAAAGATCATCCCCGATACCCCAAGCACGGAACCCACCGAGAGATCAAACTCACCCGCGATCATCAAAAAGGTTATCCCGGCGGTGACGATCCCAAGCTCAGCGGCTACAGTGATGATCCCAGCTATGGAGTCGAAGGTGAGGAAACGCTCAGCGGCAAAGGAAAAGCCAATAAAAATAACTAAAAAGGCTACAAACACGCCGAACTCAGGACGCTTGCGTATCTTGCTGAGGACGTCCTTCACGATGGTTGTCTCCATGACGACCTAACCCCCTGTGTTTGGCTTCCTCTTTAAATAAAGGTGTGGGGAGCATGGCTCCCCACACCTTGGCTGCAAGCTGAGGCTACCTCACCAATAGCCCTGCTTAACGAGCTCCACCACCAAATGCACATTGGAGGCGTCCACGAAACCAGGGCCGGTGAGGATGTCGTTGGCCGGAAGGAAACCGTACTTGTTGTAGAGGTACAGCCAGATTATGGGCATGTACCCCTGAAGGTATTGCTGCTGGGAGATGGTGAACAGCGCGATTCCATCCTCGATGGCCTTGACCACGTCCTCGGAGACATCGAAGCAGCCGAGCATGACCTTTCCAGCCAGGTCCTGTTCCTTGAGGAATTGGATTACGTAGGCGCTGTCGATGGAGCCGAGGGTGAAGATGGCATCGGTGTCGGGGTTGCGGGAGAAGTACCCGCGCAGGATCTCAATGGCCTGGGTGGGATCGAGCCCGGTGGCCAGCTTCTCCGCCGGGACACCAGCCTCCGTCATGACCTCGATGAACCCCTGAGCCCTCATCTCGAGCCCGATGTGCCCTACCTCATGGATGGTCACCACGGCCCGGGTCGGCTTCTTCACGGAGAGCATCCTCTCGGCAGCCCGGACGCCCGACAGGTACTCGTCGCCACCCACGTAAAACAGGTACGGGATCCGCTCCTCGGCCGGGCGCGGGTCCGGCACGTTTATGGCGATCACCGGGATCCCCAGGTCGATAGCCCGCCTAAGCGGCTCATCCACGGCCGCCGGATCGGTGATGGTGGCGGCAATGCCGTCCGGGCGGGCGGCGATGGCGCTGTTCAGCATGTCAACCAACTTGGTCACCGAGTAAACCTCGGGCCCAAAATAGGTAGCGTTAATCACGTCATCCGTGGCCTTGTTAAGAAAGGCGGCGGCGTCCTGCATGCCCTTCATCACCACTCCCCAGAAGGGATCCCCAGGGCCACCATGGGAAACGATGTAAAAAGTGTACTCCTCCGCAAAAGCAAACACCCCAAGTCCCACAAGCAAAAGAACAATAACCCCCAGCTTTTTCATGCTAACCTCCTTTTTTAGTTGAGTGCCTCTGGTGCCCTATAAAGCCGCTCACAAACTATCACACCACCTCCTTTCTTCAAACGGTTGCAAATCATTTTACAATTCCCCGCTTGCGGCTGTCAAGAGGTCACGGCAGCCGGTCGGCCAGCCGGCTGGCCAGGCGGTCCACCTCCTCCACCGCCAGGGTCTCCCCCCGCCGCCGAGGATCTATTCCGAGCTCCAAGAGCAGGCGGTCCACCTCCCCCAAGGGCAGCACCGCCCCCAGAGCCCGCCGGATGGTCTTCCGGCGCCCGGAAAAAAGCAGGGCCAGCACCCTCTCAAACGCCGGCTCCGGGGAGGAAATCCGCGGGCTCGCCAGCCTCCGCAGCCTGAGGAGCACGGAGTCCACCTCAGGGGGCGGGAAGAACACCGTCCTAGGTACCTTCCGCAGAAGCTCCAGCCCAAAATAGGCCTGGAGGTGCAGGCCAAGACGGGATGCCCCCCTCCCCGGGGGCGCCACCAGCTTCTCCCCCACCTCCCGCTGCACCATAAATACCCCCCAGGCCACACACCCCCGCTCCCGGATCAGCTTGAGCAGCACCTGGCTCGTTATCCCGTAGGGCAGGTTCCCCACCACCAGGAGCCCCTGGCCGAAGTCGGCCAGGGGAAGCCGGAGGAAATCGGCCTGCAACACCTCTACCTGAGGGAACGAAGACACCCTCTCCTCAAGGAGGGGGATGAGGCGGCTGTCCAGCTCCACCGCCCACAGGCGCCGCAGGTGGGGGGCCAGAGCCAAGGTGAGCGTCCCCACCCCTGCCCCCACCTCCAGCGCATGGGAGGCCCGGGTCTCCCGGGCCGCCTCCACGATCTTAAGGAGGATGTTTTCGTCCACCAGAAAATGCTGCCCCAGGGAGGGGCGTAGGCGGATCCCATGCCGGGAAAGAAGCCCCGCAAGCTCACGCGGCCTGACAAGGGGCGCCCAAGGGCGCTCGCTTTCTCCCTTCATCACACCACCAACGGTAGCCGCCCTGCCCGGGATATGCCAGCCTGGTATGATTCCCTCGCCGTGAGGTTGAACAAGTTTCTGCAGCGAGCCGGGATCGCCTCCCGCCGCCGGGCGGACCTCCTCATAAAAGGAGGACACGTCCTCGTAAACGGCCGGCCAGTGACCGAACCCTGGGCCCAGGTGGACCCAACGGGGGACCGGGTGGAGGTCGCAGGGAAGGAAGCCCGCCTACCAGCCCAAAGACACTACTACAAGTTCTACAAGCCCCGCGGGGTGGTGAGCACCCTGGCCGACCCCCACGCGGAAAGGACCCTTCATGAGTTCCTCCCCCCCGGGTTGCGCCTTTTCCCGGTGGGACGCTTGGACAAGGATTCCGAAGGGCTGATGCTCCTCACCGACGACGGGGACCTCGCATTCCGGCTCAGCCACCCCCGCTTCGGGGTGAAGAGGCGGTATCTTGTGGAGCTCGACCGCCCCCTTACCCCCCAGGCCCTCAAAAGGTTGGAGCTCGGGATCCCCCTGGCCGACGGCCCGTTCCGGCCAACGGACGTCCACAGGGTGGGAAGCAAGAGGGTGGAGCTCTCCCTGCATGAGGGAAGGAAAAGGGAGATCAGACGCGCGTTCTCTTCCCTCGGGTATCGGGTGGAGCGCCTGGTGCGGCTGGCCTTCGGCCCCATCGAGCTGGGCGGGCTCCTGCCCGGGGAGCTAGCCCCCCTGACCAAGGCCGAGCTTGGCAGGCTGATGAGGAAAAGTAAAGGCTGAAACAAGCACGAATTTCGGTTAAACTGATTGAGATGATCAGGACACAGGGGCTCACCCGTAGGTTCGGCGATCTGGTGGCGGTAGAGGACCTCTCCCTGGAGGTGCGGGAGGGGGAGATCGTGGCCCTGCTGGGGCCCAACGGGGCCGGGAAGACCACCACGGTGCGGATGCTGGCTGCTTTGCTTGCCCCCACGGGGGGACAGGCCCAGGTGGCGGGCTTCGATGTGGCCAGGGAACCTCAGGCCGTGCGCCGGCACGTGGGCGTCCTCACGGAGACCCCGGGCCTGTACAGGCGCCTTTCGGCCTGGCGGAACCTGGAGTTCTTCGCCCGCCTTTACGGGGTGCGGGACCCAAGACCCAACATCGAGCGCTACCTTGTGTTACTTGGGCTGTGGGAACGGAGGGGGGACCCGGTGGGCACGCTCTCCAAGGGGATGCGTCAGAAGCTCGCCTTGGCCCGGGCCCTTTTACACGAGCCCGCGGTGCTGCTCCTGGACGAACCAACCTCGGGGCTGGACCCCGAAAGCGCCCGCTCGGTGCGGGAGTTCATCCAGGAGCTCGCGGGGGAACGCCGGGCCGTGCTCCTGTGCACCCACAACCTGCCCGAGGCCGAAAGGCTGTGCTCGCGGATTGCCCTGCTAAAGACCAGGCTGATCGCCCTGGGGAACCCGGAGGAGTTGAAAGGGCAGCTTTTCGGCACCAAGGTGCTGGTAAAGCTGGCAAACCCAAAACCCGACTTCCTCCAGGGCATCTCACTCCCCTTCGTGAAGGAGGCCCGGCTGGAGGGGCCCACGCTTGCCATGAGGGTGGAGGAGCCCGAACGACACAACCCCATACTGATCCGCCGCCTGGTGGAGCTGGGGGCGGAGATCCAGTACGTGACCCAGGAGGAAAGGACCCTGGAGGACGTTTACCTGGAGCTGGTGGAGGGCGAAGATGAGGCTTAAGGAGCTGGTGGCCAAGGAGTGGGAAGAGGTATTCAAGATCAGGCTTGTGCTTTTCAGCTCCCTTTTTATGCCGCTTTTGCTCGCCGGGTTGGCCGCTTACCTCGTCTGGCAGGGCAGGAACCTGCCTCAGGAGGCGATAGGGGCCCAGGTGGCGCTGTTCAACACGGCCCTGATGTACTTCATGGTCCTTCCGGTGATGATCCCGGTAACGATCGCCGTTTATTCCATCGTTGGGGAGAAGGAACAGGGGACGTTGGAGCCCCTTCTCGCCACGCCCATAAGCGACTGGGAGCTTTTCCTGGGCAAGGCTTTGGCGGCCATCCTGCCGGCCCTGGCGCTCACCTGGGGGGTGTTCGGGCTGTTTTTGGCAGCGGTTTGGGTGATGCTGGGGGGTGTGCCCGGGATGGTCCTGTCAGCGCCGTGGCTGCTTTCCCTGCTTTTGCTCTCGCCGCTTCTTGCGCTCCTGGGGGTGCTCGTGACCATGCTGGTTTCCTCCCGGACCACCGACCCACGGGCGGCGTACCAGTTCTCCGGGCTGGCGGTGGTGCCGGCCCTGGTGCCCCTCATCGTCTACTCGGCCCGGCAGGCGGCGGTGAACCTGTTCCTGGTGGGCCTCGAGGGGGGGCTTCTTTTGGCGGTGGACCTGGCCGCCTTCTGGCTGGCGGTCCGGCTGTTCCGCCGGGAGGAGATACTGACCCGCTGGAAGTGAACCCCTGCTTGACCCTGGGCAGAGGCAAGGTGTAATATAAAGCCGTACTCCCCGGTAGCTCAACTGGCAGAGCAGCCGGCTGTTAACCGGCGGGTTGGAGGTTCGAGTCCTCCCCGGGGAGCTAGTTCACCATTCCCCCCTACAACCCCCTTTGCAGCTCCGTGATAAGGAAGGCCGCAAAAACGGCTAAAGCAAGCCGAGCTTCTGGTTGCAAACCCTACCTCACCCGCTAACATTGTCCACTTCGTGGAGGAGGGAAGATGCGGGTTCCCCGATGTATGAGCACGCAGCATCCGGACAACGTCCGGACACCTTTTTTCGCCGACGGGCCTGTCCTGCAGGGGGAGGCGGAGATAAAGGAGGCCTATTACGCCTACTCCCACCTGGGCTGCGACGAGCAGATGTGGGACTACGAGGGGAAAGAGGTGGACAACTTCGTGGTAAAAAAACTCCTCACCCGTTACGAGGAGTTCTTCCGCCGACATCCTTTGGGAAAGGAGCTCTTCCTCACCTTGCGCATCCCCAACCCCCGGGTGGAACAGGCCGAGGCCAAGGTGGTCCTGGAAACCCTGGAAAGCATCCCCCGCTCCTACGACGCGGCTCGGCTGTTCTACAACGAGGATGTGTCCGCTCCCATCTTTGAGGTCATCCTACCCATGACAACGGATGCAAGGGAACTTAATCGAATATACTACTATTACATTGAATTCGTGGGAGGAAAGGAGAGACAAAGGTGTTTTGACGTCACGGTGGGGGAGTGGGTGGGGGATTTTCGCCCCGACCGGATAAACGTGATCCCCTTGATAGAGGACAAGGAGCATCTGATCCGGGCGGATCGGATCGTGGGGGAGTACTTGGAGGGGAAGGAGGTGGCCTACCAGCGGGTGTTCCTGGCCCGGTCAGATCCGGCCCTGAACTATGGGCTGGTAAGTGCGGTGCTCCTTGCCAAGGTGGCCCTGGCCCGGCTGGGGCGGCTGGAGGGGCGGCTTGGGGTCCCCATATTCCCCATCCTGGGGGTGGGGTCGGCCCCGTTCCGGGGGAACTTCCGCCCCCCGCGGGTGACACACACCCTGTCCGAGTACCCTTGGGTACAAACCTTCACCATCCAGTCGGCCTTCAAGTATGACTACGAGGAAGGGGAGGTGCGGGCCGCCATCGAGGAGATCAACTCCACCCCCCGGGGCCCCCTCCAGGAGGTGGACGAGGAAAGGTGTCTTAAGATCGTGGAAAAGGTGGCGGCCCGCTATTCCGCCTGCGTGCGGGCCCTTGCCCCGCTTGTGAACGAGCTTTCCCAGTACATCCCGGCCAGGCGGGCCCGTAAGCTCCACATCGGGCTTTTCGGCTACTCCCGCCAGCTGGACGGCCACGATGTACACCTGCCCAGGGCGATCAGGTTCTGCGCTGCCATGTACTCCCTGGGCCTCCCCCCCGAGGTGCTGGGCCTGGGGGCCCTGGACCCGGCTGAGCTCTCCTTCCTGCGGAGGACCTACCAAAAGCTGGATCAGGACATGGCCGACGCCCTGCGCTATCTAAACCGGGAAAACCTCCGGCTATTCCCGCGCCAGGTGGGGGGGGAGGTCCGCCGGGCCCTGGAGGAGTTCGCCTGTGAGCCCGACGAGGAGCACCGAGAGGTCACCGGGCATATCGCCGGGGCCCTGCGCTCCAGGAAGCTGGAGAGGGCGTCTCTTGTCCCGGAGCTGGTGGTGAAGGCAGCCGCAATAAGGGGTTTCCTCGGCTGACCCCTCTTGACTGGACGGGCAACCGGTGCTATATAAGAAGCGGTCATGGAAGAAAAAATCAAGGGGACAAAGGGGGTGATGGGTCGGCTACCGTTTGGGTGGTACTGGTTTGCATAGGGGCGTGACCTCCTTTTAAGGGGGTGCGCCCGGTGGCCGCAAGGAGCTCCTTGCGGCTTTAGTTTTCTTCTAGGAGGTGGAAGGTGAGGTTCTCTGCGTTTTGTGTGGCACTTCTGGTGGGTTTTACGGCCCTGGCCGCCCCTATAAAGGTGGGGATCACCCAGATCGTCGACCACCCGGCCCTGAACGCCGTCAGGCAAGGGGTCATCGACATCCTCTCTGAGGCGGGCTACGTGGAGGGGGAAGACGTCCAGTACATCCTTGGCAACGCCCAAGGGGATTTCTCGGTGGCCATATCGATCGCCCAGAACTTCCTGGCCCAGGGGGTGGACCTGGTCATAGCGATTGCCACCCCAACCGCTATCGCCGCCGTCCAAGTGTTCAAGGACACGGATATCCCTGTGGTGTACAGCGCCATCACTGCTCCGGAGCAATATGGTCTCACAGACTACAGCAATGTGACCGGCGTCTCTGACCTAATTGACCCACCTCTAGACCTAGCACTGCTTAAGGAGCTCAGCGCTTCGGTACGGCGGGTGGGCATGGTCTATAACCCTGGGGAAGCTAACTCTGCTTATCTCACCGAGCTGGCACAAGAGGCGGCCCCGGAGCTGGGGCTGGAGATAGTCACAGCAGCAGCGGAGAACACTGCCGCAGTCCTGCCTGCCGCTCAATCCCTGGTAGGACGCGTGGACGCCATCTACTGCACAACGGATAACACAGTGGCTTCAGCCCTGGAATCGGTGGTGCAAGTAGCCAAAGAAGCGAAGCTCCCCTTCCTGATGGCCGACCCCACCAGTTTGGAACGAGGAGCGCTCATCTGTACAGGGTGGGATTATTACAGCCACGGGCGTCTTACGGGCACAATCGTCCTCGATATCCTATCGGGAAAAAGCCCCAGCGAGATCCCGGTCGTCTACCAGAAGGACACCGAATTCGGCAAGAGAGAGATCTGGTTTAACTTGGACGTAGCCTCCGAGCTGGGGATTGAGTTCCCCCAGGCGCTGAAGGAAAAGGCCACCGGGCTGCTGTTCGGGAACCACAGGTTCTTGATCAAGGGGTGAGGTAAGGCGGCGGTGACGCTTTTCCTCCACGCGGTCGAGCAGGGGCTGATCTACGGCCTGATGGCCCTGGGGGTATACGTCTCGTTCCGGGTACTCGCGTTTCCCGACCTCTCCGTGGACGGGACGTTCCCCCTGGGGGCCGCGGTTGCAGCCGCTCTGATCATCGGGGGCTGGGACCCGTTCCTTGCCTCCCTGGTGGCCCTGGGGGCGGGGATGGTGGCCGGGGCGTTCACCGGGATCTTGGCCACCAAGTTCCGGATCCAAGGGCTGCTCGCCGGGGTGCTGACGATGATCATGCTCTACTCCCTCAACCTCCGCATCATGGGGCGGCCGAACCTGCCCCTGCTCGGCCGCCCCTCCGCCCTCACCGCCGCCATGCAGGCACTACACCTCCCCCCCTCCTGGGGGCTGGTGCTGGTGGCGGCCTGCCTGGCCCTGGGCTGCAAGCTCCTGCTGGACCTCTTCTTCCACACCGAGCTTGGCACCGCCATGCGGGCCACCGGCAACAACCCCGATATGGTGCAGGCCTTGGGGATAAACCCCGAGACCATGGTCATCCTGGGCTTGGCCTTGTCCAACGGCCTTGTCGCCCTGGCCGGGGCCCTGGTGGCCCAGTACTCGGGGTTTGCGGATGTGGGCATGGGGGTGGGAACCATCGTGGCCGGACTGGCCTCGGTGATCGTGGGGGAGATGTTGCTGAGACCCCGCACGGTTCTGTGGGCCACGGCCGCAGCCCTGCTCGGTTCTTGCCTCTACCGGGGGGCGATCCTGGTGGCGCTGCGTTACGGGGGGGCACTGGGGTTCACCGCCTCGGATCTCAAGCTCCTTACCGCCCTGGTGGTGCTGGGGGCGCTCGTGGCCCCGGCGATCCGGGCACGTCTGCGGGGTGAGGAGGCATGATCCTGGAGGTGTGCGGCATCACCAAGACCTTCTCCCTGGGCCTGGAGAAGGTGGAGGCCCTGCGGGGGATTGACCTCGCCTTGACCCAAGGGGAGTTCGTCACGGTGATCGGCTCCAACGGGGCCGGAAAATCCACCCTGCTCAACGTCATCGCCGGCACCTGCCGGCCCAGCCGCGGCCGGGTGAGGATCGCCGGGCGGGACGTGACCCGCTGGCCGGCCCATCGGCGGGCCAGGTGGATCGGCCGGGTGTTCCAGGACCCCCTGCGGGGCACCGCCGCCCACATGACCCTGGCCGAGAACCTGGCCTTGGCGCTGCGTAAGGGCCCCCGGGGGCTGGGCCTGGCCCTTTCCCACGCCCGGCGGAGGCTCCTTGCGGAGGCCCTGGCCCCCCTGGACATGGGCCTCGAGGGCCGCCTAAACGAAAGGGTTGCCCACCTCTCCGGCGGGGAACGCCAGGCGGTGACCGTGCTCATGGCTACCCTTTCCCGGCCAATGCTCCTGCTTTTAGACGAACACACCGCCGCCCTGGACCCGGCAAACGCCGACAAGGTGCTTGAGATAACCGAACGCCTGGTAAAGGAAAACGGGATCACCACCCTCATGGTCACCCATCGCATGGACCAGGCCCTCCGCACCGGAAGCCGCCTGATAATGATGCACAAGGGCAGGGTGCAGCTGGACCTAAGGGGGGAGAGAAAACAGGGCTTCACCGTAGACGACCTGGTGGGGCTGTTCAGGAAGGTGGGCGTGACGGACGACGAGCTGCTTTTGGGCCAGCAGCCCCTTAAGGAGGCAACGGCTTGACCAAGCGGAGCATCGCGATAGTGGGCCTCGGGACCATCGGGGCGGCCCTGGCCAGTGGGATCCTCAAGGCCGGGCTCGCCACCCGGGAGACCCTGGCGGGGAGCACCGCCCACCCCGAGACGGCCGCCGAGGCCGCCCGCCGACTGGGAATCCCCGTGACCTGCGATAACCGCACCTTGGTCAGAGGAAAGGACATCGTGGTGCTGGCGGTAAAGCCCAAGACCATGCCCAAGGTGCTCTCCGAGCTCCGCGAGGTGGTCCTCCCCAGCCAGCTCGTCATCTCGGTGGCCGCGGCCACCCCCACCCGGTTCGTGGAGGAAGGGCTGGGGAAACCGATCCCGGTGGTGAGGGCCATGCCCAACACCCCGTGCCGGATCGGCCTGGGGATGACGGCCATCTGCCCGGGCCGGCATGCCCGCCCCGAGCACCTGAAGGCAGCAAGGGAGCTCTTCTCCTCGGTGGGCCGGGTGGCCCAGATCGAGGACGAGGAGCTGATGGACGCCGTAACCGCCCTTTCAGGGTCCGGGCCGGCCTACGCCTACATCATCGTGGAGGCCCTGGCGGAAGGTGGGGTGAAGATGGGACTTCCCAGGAAGCTGGCTACCGAACTGGCTGCCCAGGCGATCCTGGGCGGGGCGGCCCTGGTGCTGGAGTCAGGGGAGCATCCGGCCCTGCTCAAGGACGACGTCACCACCCCGGCTGGGGTGACCATCGACGGGATCATGGCCCTGGAGGAGGGCGGCCTGAGGGTGGCGTTGATCAGGGCCGTCATGGCGGCCACGGAACGGGGGAAGGCCCTGTCCCAGAACCCCCTTTCCTAAACCTTCTTCTGTGGCTCCGGACGGAAGAGGAGCCAAACCAGGATCCCCCCGGGAAAGCCGAGGAAGAACACCATCAACCCGGCCAGCCAGCCGGATTTGCCCCGCCGTTCTGCGTCCTGAAAAGCCCAACCCGCACTGACCACCATGGCCAACACGTAAAGCGTTGCGAAAAGGAACATATCTCCTCCGCGAACCTCAGGGGGGTGTCTGGATTATGTGGGTCAGGCGCCGCAGGGCGGCGAGCTCCTGGCGCTGGCCGAGCCTGGCCCGCCTGACCGCCCGCCGGAGGGCCTGGATGGTCCGGTCATAGGTCCCCCTGTCCACCGGATAGGGCATTCCGTCCTTCCCCCCATGGGCATAGGAGAACCGGGCTGGGTCCCGGAATGAGGCCGGTGCCCCGTACACCAGCTCCGCAAGGAGCGCCAGCGCCCGGAGGCCCTTGGCCCCCAGACCCGGAACCGCAAGCAGCCTTTCGAAATCCTGGGCTTGGCTTTCGTAGGCCTTGAGGAAAACCGACCGGAGCCGGGCCGGGTTGATGTCCGAAAGGAGCACCATATGGCGACGGGGGAGCTTGACCCGCTGAAGGGCGGCAAGCTCCTCGGCCAGTTCCCCAGGGGGCCGGCGAGCCAGCTCCGGGATGGCCTCCCGGGCCGGGGCCGCCTCGCCCGCCACCAGGTTCAACACCAACCCCGCTCGCTCCCCCACTACCCCCACGTGGGGCTCGCACACAAAGCTCTCCAACCCCTCGGACAGCCAGTGATAACGCCTGGCCATCCCGGTCTGCCCCCGCATCCCCTGCTGGACCACGCACCAGTTGCCCTCCCGGTCGAAGAAGAAGGCGTGGTGATAGATCTGGAAGCCATCCTGCAGGGCGGCGGAGTCCACCTTGGCCGCCATGCGGGAGGCGTAAACCAGGGCTTGGGGCTCGGCGCGAAGCTCATCCGCCCGGGCCATGATCTCCTGCGGGGTGCGTCGGGAGGCCGCCCCCTTCCCCCCGGCGGCATAAAGCCCCAGTTCACCCCCCACCTGGGCCAGGGCCTCCTTCAACGCCCCACAGGTGGTGGTGGTAAGCCCGCTTGAGTGCCAGTCAAACCCCAGAAAGGCCCCCAAGGCCTGGAACCAAAACGGGTCGGCCAGGCGACGAAGGACCTCACCGGTTCCAAACTCCTCACCGATCGCCAGCAGGACCTCCCGCCCCAGGATCACCATCCGGGAGAAAAGCCACCTTGGGGCATGGCCCCCATGCAGGGGGAGATCAGCAGTCCCAGTACGCCGCGGCATGAACGGATTTTAACACCCTTGACCTTTCCCCATCATAGCGCCAGAATAGCCTTAGTTTAATGCTTATCAAATGGCTGTGCGGCCTGCTCGCCCTCCTCATCGGCGTCCAGCTAGTGGAGGAGATGACAGGACCTCAAGGGGGAACGCGTTGGGAGCCAGTGTTCCACCCCGGCATGTCCTTCGCCGCCTGGGAAAGCCGGGCCTACGGAACCCTGGATGCCGGACGCTCCTTGCTGGCCCTGCGGGAGCTCAACGTGGAGTGGGTGGCCCTGGTGGTGACCTGGTACCAGGACCGGCTGGACAGCCTGGCCATCTACCGGGACCCCCGCTACACCCCCGACGACGAGGGCTTGGTGGGGACCATCCAGCTCCTCCACCGCTTGGGCTTTAAGGTGCTGCTCAAGCCCACCGTGGACGTACAGGACGGCAGCTGGCGGGGGGACATCGCCTTCCAGGACGAGGAGGGGTGGGACCTGTGGTTCGCCAGCTATCGCCACTTCCTGGCCCATTACGCCCGGCTGGCCGCCGACCAGGGGGTGGAGGAGTTCTGCGTGGGGGTGGAGCTCTCCAGCACCCTCCCCAGGGAGGATGACTGGCGCAAGGTCATAGCTGAGGTCAGGAAGCTCTTCCCCGGCCCCCTGACTTACGCCGCCAACTGGGACAGCTTCTGGAGGGTCCCCTTCTGGGATGCCCTGGATTACGTGGGGATCGACGCCTATTTCGAGCTAGCGGTGGACGAAGACCCCAGCTTGGAGGAGCTGATGGCCGCCTGGGCCCCTTGGGCAGAGGAGCTGGAGACCCTATACGAGCTTGTGGAAAAGCCCATCCTGTTTACAGAGGCCGGCTGCCGCAGCATCTCCGGCGCCAGCCTACAGCCCTGGAACTGGGCCATCCCAGGCGAGGTGGACTTGGAAGAGCAAGCCCTCTACTATGAGGCAACGTTACGCACTTTTTGGGACAAACCATGGTTTTACGGCTTTTTCTGGTGGGCCTGGGATCCCCGTTGGGAATCTGGGCCCGCGGTCGACACCGGATACACCGTACGGGGCAAGCCCGCCGGCGAGGTGCTGGCCCGCTGGTATGCTAGCCCCCACGATTAGGCCAGTTTCACCGCGGTGCCGTAGGCGAGCACCTCGGCTGCCCCGGCCATGGTCTGGGCGGTGGCCAGCCGGACCCCCACCACGGCGTCCGCCCCCAGGTCCTCCGCCTCTTTGACCATCCTCTCGATGGCCAGCCGGCGGGCCTCGGCCAGCATCTCGGTGTAATCCTTGATCTCGCCGCCCACCACGTTCCGCAGCCCGGCCATGATGTCCCGCCCCAGATGCCGAGCTCGGATGGTGCTGCCCTGCACCAGGCCCAAGACCTCCGCTATCTCCCTTCCCGGGATCCGATCAACCGTCACCACGAGCATCCCTACCCTCCTTCAGCCTTTCCCAGATGAGCCCCGCCAGGGTGAGGACCAACCCCAAGGCCCCCAGCAGGATCACCCACTTGAGGAAGGGCGGCACCCCGGGGATCCGCCACAGGGCCCGCACCAGCTCATAGCCACCATAGCCGAAGAGGAGCAACACCGAGCCCACAAGCAGCGTGTACCCTAACCTGAGCATGTCCACAGGAAGGGTAGCCGCAAAGGCCTCAAAGGACAAACCAAAGCCCTGGCTTCCGGGGCCATTCGGATGTAGACTTACCGGCGTGCGTAGGGTGCTGGTGGGTGCTGTTCGTGTGTATCAGCGGGTGATCTCCCCGATCCTGCCCCGTAGGTGCCGCTTTTATCCCAGCTGTTCGGAGTATGCGGCCCAGGCCATCCTCACCCACGGCGTCCTGCGGGGGGGGTGGCTTTCCCTGAAGAGGATCCTCAAGTGTGGTCCCTGGCATCCCGGCGGCTATGATCCCGTCCCCCCCGCTTGAGTTTTGAAGGGCCTGGCCCGGCCACGCGGGCTGCAGCAGGGATGTCGCCTGGGCGAGGGGGGAAGCCCGAGGCGCAGCCGCAGTTCCTGAAGCACGGGGTCCGGGGGCAGGGCATCCCGACGTGGGCTTTTCTTCCTTTTCCAGGTCCACATATCCGACGTCAGCTTAGGACGGGCAAAGGGGCCATGGGAAGGCAGTGTAGCCGAAGGCAAGGAGACGCCCGGGGTGAAGGTGTCCGCCTTCTTTCCGTTTCCTTTCACACGTTCCACGGTTTAGGTTAGCCTTAGGGCGATGGAGCGGATCGAGCTGTGGCCGGTTGGGGTGGTGGAAAGGGAGGGCGAAGGGTCGGCCTGGTGGGAGGAGCTTGCGAGCCGGCCTTGCCGCATCAGGGTGCGGCCGGAGCTCAGGGAAGGGCTCGTGGGGATTGAGCCCGGGGCGAAGATCCTGGTCCTCTTCTGGCTTCACAGGGCCGACCGGGGAAGGCTCCTCGTCCATCCCCGCGGGGACCGTACCCGCCCCCTAAGGGGGGTTTTCTCGACCCGGTCCCCCCACCGGCCGAACCCAATCGGGGCCACCGTGGTCAAGGTACTTGCAGTGGATCAGGGACAAGGCCTGCTCATCGTAGAAGGCCTGGACGCCCTCGACGGCTCCCCGGTGCTGGACATAAAGGCCGCCAGCCCCCGGTTCGACGAGGGATGCTTAATTTAAGACGAAGGCTTTTCGCTGAGGCGGTTTGCTAGCGAATTCCCCAGGTAAAAAACGCCCGCTTTCCCTCCTCGGTGAGGAACGCCCAGCGGACGAGGCCCATCCTGTCGTGGTGGAAGTCCAGCCCCAGGTCATTGAGGAACGCCTCCAGGGCGTGGCTCACGGCTTCACAACCCTCCCGGGTGGGATTCGAGAGGAGTTCATCTACTTGGCGCAGGATGTCCTCCGGGACCCCGAGGAGCCGCAGCTCCTCGCCCGCCCAGTGGAGGGTGGGGGCCCACGAGCCCCGGGCGATCGAGAGGAGCTTTACCAAAGCACCGCCGGCCTGCCCTAGCACCAAGCGGGTCTCAAACTCGTTTCCCCGATGCAGGCACTTCACCGCTCGGCCGAGGCCGAAAACCGCTTCCAGGTAGTGGACCTTGAGGCGTTCCTCCCTCACCTCCTCGGGGAGCCTTGCTAGGCGGGGAAACAAGTCTTTGAGGCGCCCCTGGGGGTCGTGCAGGATGCGTGCATGGCGGAAAGGATAGTGGTCGATATCCCGAGGTGAACTTTCCAAGGCTACAAGCTCGCTCCAGGGCCGCAGGTAGAACTCGTGATCCACCCTCCGGGGCGGGCCCTTATCGATGGCGAACACGTGGCGCTCTTCCAAGGGCATCTCATCATAGGCGGCGTCTTCAAGCACCACCTCGAAGTCGTAGTCGGAAAGGGAATCACGGAACGGCCGCGAGGCCGATCCGACAAGATAAATCCCGATGACCCCCGGCCATCCGACGTAGGGTTTTATCAGCTCCAGAGCTCTATCCATAGCTCCCCTTAGGAACCTCGGCCGCTAGGCTTGCGCTCCCCGGCGCCGTCCTCAGGCCTTCTCAAGGGCTCAAGGAGGTGGAACCCGCAGGCGGAAAGTTCTTCCAGGATTGCCTGGGGATCGGAGAGCCACTGGCCCCATTTCCTCCCCATGTGTTCGCACCAGCTGTAGGTGTCGAAGGTGTGGGTCTCCTCCCGTCCGTCCTCCAATTTCACCATGTAGCCCGCCTTTCGGTAGTAGTCCTGGGCGAGATACCCCTCGTCCATTACCCGCATCGCCTCCTTCAGGGCCCCCTCGTCGTCCGGCGGGTACCTCCCCTCGTACAGGGTGAAGCTCAGGGGGTAGCGGGGCCTGGGCGGCGGATCCTCGGCGGGATATCCCATGGCGAGCTGGACCAGGGGGAATACCTTCTCGGGAAGGCCGTACTCCTTCCGGATCTCCGCTGCCCGGAACGGGGCCATCCCGAGGAAACAGCTCCCCAGTCCAAGGGCCTCCGCAGCGATGACCATGTTCTCGGCCATGTAGGCTGCATCTTGAATGCCGAAGATGAGGATCGCCAGGTCGCAGGTCTTCCGTTCCCAGCCCCGGGCGGCGATAACCCGTTCCAGCCTGTGGACGTCCACCAGGACGGTGAAGAGGAGCGGGGCACCGAAAGGGTGCCTTTTCCGGTCGCGCGATAGGACCACGCTCCCCAGCTGTCCGGCGAAAGGCGCCTGCTGGCCTGCCCGGACGATGGCCTCTATCACCTCGTCCGACGGAACATCCGGCCTGTACCTCCGAATGGACTTCCGCCTCATCAATGCATCTAGCACAGGATTCCCTTCCACCGTCCCCTCCTTATGAGCGGCCCCCATATTAACATAGTCATCATCTGGGTGCTGCGAGGCCGGAGGGAGACTGTAAAGCTGGTAGAGGAGGTGGCCAGGATGGGGGTGCCAGTCTGCTCCTCCCTATCGGTTATCGAGGTTCTGATCGGGGCCAAGCCCGAGGAGGAAGAACGGACGCGCAAGTTCCTCTCCGCCTTGGAGGTTTTGCCCGTGGACAGGGAGGTTGCCGAAAAGGCGGCCGAATACATAAAGACCTACCAGGACAAAAAGAACCCCGACTTCGCCGATGCCGTCATCGCCGCCACCGCTATGGTCCACGGCTTGGCCTTGGTCACCTACAATCGCCGGCACTACCCCATGCCCGAGATCAGGTTCTATCCGCCGACGAGTGGGGAGTGAGCCGCGTGATCGGCAGCCTTCGCTTTCTTCCCCTCACTCCAATCCGTAGCCACTGACCGAGAATTCCGTCGAGTTTGGCCCCCGCGCGGACCTTGGGGTGGACCAACAAGGCAGAAGTTGTTGCATGAAAGCCCTGCCCCCGTACAGGTTTGTGAAGGACAAGCTACTTGTGGATTGACTTTCACGCCTAAACCTGTTATAAAACGTCGGTACTTGTCTATAAGTACCGACAAATTGCAACAAGACAACACGCATAATGACGACCAAATATAAAACTAAAGGCGATCTAGTCCTCCGTCTGCTGCGGAGGAAGGGCATGGTACGGGCGAGTGACCTCAAGCGGTACGGGATACCGCTGGTCTATCTAACCCGTCTATGTCAGAAGGGGCTGGTGGAAAGGGTAGGCCGTGGTCTTTACCGGCTCGCACAGACGGAGACATCTGAGTACCTCACCCTGGCCGAGGCTGCCAAGCTTGTCCCCGGCGGTGTGGTCTGCCTGCTCAGCGCTCTTTCATTTCATGGACTCACCACACAAATCCCTTACGAAGTGTGGATGGCCATCGACGTCAAGGCCCGCCGTCCCAAAGCAGCTGGAGTCCCGCTGCGGATAGTCCGATTCTCTGGAAAAGCCCTCACCGCTGGAGTTGAAATCCATCGAATCGACGGCGTTCCGGTCAAGATAACATGCCCAGCTAAAACAGTGGCAGACTGCTTCAAATACCGCAACAAGATCGGGCTGGATGTGGCCCTAGAGGCCCTGCGCGAGTGCCGCCGCCAGCGGAAGTGCTCCCTGGAAGACCTCTGGCATTACTCCAAGATCTGCCGGGTGGCAAATGTCATGAAGCCCTACCTGGAGGCAATAAGGTGAGTCGGCGCGTTCCCAAGGACCTCACGGCATCGGTACGTGCTCGTCTACTCAAGCTCAGCCGGGAGCGCAACGAAGCTTTTGACTATGTTCTGACCCGCTACGCGACAGAGCGCCTACTCTATCGCCTATCGAGGTCGCCGTTTGCAAACCGTTTTGTCTTGAAGGGAGCTGCGCTGTTTAACATCTGGTGTGGCGAACCTCACCGGCCAACGCGAGACCTCGATTTCCTGGCTTACGGCGACAGTTCGCAAGGAACCCTGCACTCTATCTTCCGCGATATCTGCACCCTCAAGGTCGAGCCGGATGGATTGAGTTTCGCTCCAGACAGCATTCGGATCGAGGAGATCCGCGAGCCCCAGGACTATCCAGGATGGCGGATAGGCGTTGATGCCTACCTCGGAAAGGCGCGTATACCGATACAAGTGGATGTGGCTTTTGGCGATGTAGTGATTCCTAAACCGCAGGAGGCTGAGTATCCTACGATCCTTCCCTTCCCGGCACCTAGGCTTCGCACTTACCCCAAGGAGGCGGTGATAGCTGAAAAACTCGAAACCATGGTCGCTTTGGGAATGATGAACAGCCGGATGAAGGATTTCTTCGATGTATGGTTCCTTGCCCATAACTTTGAATTCGAGGGAGAGATGCTCGTCGAAGCCATTGCCGCTACGTTCGCGCAAAGAAGGACTGAAATCCCGTCAAAGGCTCCCCTTGCCTTGACCGACGAGTTTGCAGAGCATAGCGACAAGGCAGCTCAATGGAGGGCCTTCCTCCAGCGAACGGGGCTTTCCATAAAGCAAGGGAGGGGCCTCCAGGACGCCGTACCACAGGAACTCAAGGGATTGATCACCGACCTCCGAGAGTTCCTATTGCTCCCGCTTCGTGCCGCTGCTACAGGCCAAGAATTCCGTCGAGTTTGGCCCCCGCGCGGACCTTGGGGTGAACCAAGCAGTTGAAGCTGCCAGAGATTGCTGCGTTGCACGGCTAGCCCCCGTCTACCGTCCCGTGTCTCGGATGCCAGGAGGTATAATGTCGATAAAAGGCGTGAGATGATGCTTCCTCAGGCCTATATGCTGGATGAAAAAGGGCGCCGGACGGCTGTCATACTCCCGATGGAAGAATATGAGGAGCTTTTGGAGGACATGGGCCTGCGCCCCTGAAACGGAACCACTTTTAACACGGTTTTCGGCTAACGTTTCGGGGATAAACCCCTCACTTACAAGATACTCCATGGGTAATCGATAGTCAAGGCTGGAGCGTCTGCAAGCAC